>Ga0105047_10001611_pt1 | contig 40481 bp, 36 predicted proteins | sample MAT04_FD_78384 | JGI IMG/M metagenome (GOLD analysis project Ga0105047, IMG submission 78384) | Freshwater microbial communities from Lake Fryxell liftoff mats and glacier meltwater in Antarctica - MAT-04 (megahit assembly) | ecosystem: Environmental > Aquatic > Freshwater > Ice > Liftoff...
GAGTCCGACGAGCCGCTGGCAAGAACGAACACCAGCGATGGCCGCTGGATTGACCGACCATGTCTGGTCGTTAGCCGAGTGGTTGGCTTACCCGGCTGTTCAACGAAAGTAGGACACCAGGTAGTTGTTTGGTTCGGGCGAAATGCAAACCCCACGTCCGAATCAATCGATTTATGTCCGAGCCAAACGATTCAGAACCGAGCCGAATTCTCTCGGGAAATAATTTCATCTCACGCACGAAATTCACACGAAGTGATTCCACAGATTGCGGTTGCGATTACACTCACGATCTTTCTTCCAGACAGGTCTTCGGTTCCAGAACGGTTCCAGGGCAGGGTGGGCAGATCGTCTGGAACCGTTCTCATGCCGGAGGCGAGTTCGCGCGAACACCTGATTAACAGCGGTAGAAGTCGGGTCAATCTCCACTGCCGACGGCGCTCAAGAGATTCGAGAAGTTGTTCGTCCAGAGCGGGGTGGCAGGATTCGCCTGAAGTTTCACCCAGACGGGATCGGGGTTGTTGCCAATGCCCTGTGGCCAAACCACCTCCCCGAAGTCCTCCTCGCGTGCGGCCAGGATCACCCAATCCGACTCCGTCTTCCCGAGAGCCACCTCTGACTCTGTCGGCGAGTCACGCCAGCCGCGACACACCATCCCGGCATCATCAGCCAATCTCGCGAGGATTGGGCGCAGGTTCAGATATCGATTTGAGACGTGAAACGCGATTACTCCCCCGGGCTTGAGTCGGGAACGATACAGCGCAAGAGCCTCGCGAGTAATCAGGTGAACGGGGATCGAATCGGAGCTAAATGCATCCAGCACTAACAGGTCGAATGAGCCTTCGGCTGCTTCCTGCAACCGCAGGTAAGCATCGCCCAGTATCACCGGCGGGACACCGGCGCGACACTCAGCCAGGAAGGAAAAGTATCGCTGATCGTTTGCAATGCGATCAATGGCGGGGTCGATCTCATAGAAGCGCCAGTCGTCGCCCTCGCGGGCATAGTATGCGAGCGAGCCAGTACCCAACCCCACCGCACCCACGGAGAGCTTGCCGGGCTTGCCTTTGGGCCACTTCTCGCAGACGACACCGATCGGGCCAGTGCGATGGTAATAGGTCAGCGGTTCGTGCCGCCCGCAGCTATCGACCTGATCGAGCCGCATCTGCCCGTGCAGCGTGTTTCCGTGGATCAGTTGCCGGAACTGAAGACCATCGGAACTGTGGAGTTCACGCACGCTCACGACGCCGAAAAAGTTCCGTTCAAGTGTGAGCCGGTGTTCGGTGATGGTGATCGAACTCGCAAGTAATAACGCACCGATTCCCAGGCCAAACCGCACAACGCGATCGGCGAAGGTGAACACCAGCAGGCACGGCAAACCGAATGCGAGGATGTTGCGGATCGGTCCAGGTCCGAGGTCGATCGTTTTGGTAAGCAACATTAGAGCCACGGCGAGCACTCCGACTCCAAGTGGGATGAGCACATCGCTCGGCTTGAACCGCGAAGAGTCGTTTTGTGTCCCCATTCGCTTGGACATCGGGCGAATCAGACACGCCAGCACGAGTGCCAGCGGGTATTCGGTCAACCCGGTTCGATAGAAGAGAATCGGAGCAAGCAGCGCATTGAACATGCCGCCAAGCACGCCGCCCACAGACATCCACAGGAAGAACTCTGTGAGGTGTTGGGCTTCGGGCCGATCTCGCGCCAGTTCCCCGTGTGCCACGAGCGCTGCGAGAAAGAATGTCACGAGGTGAATCAGCAGGATCACCCAAAACGGCATACCGCGAAAGTTGGTTGCATCCACCAGCAACACCAGAGTGAGTACGAGAACTGAAATCGGCAGCAACCGACACACTGTTTCGTGCGGAACTGGCGGCCGGCGGGAGAAGACGATGATAAACGTCAGTAGGTAGAGAGCGAGTGGCACGATCCACAAGAGTGGGATCGGGGCAAGGTCGGTCGAAATGTATGTCGTGCATCCCAGGAGCAGACTCGAAGGTACGAGCGCCACCACAACCCACCACAGACGTCGTCGCCAGGTCACAGGTTCCGCTGCGATCTGTGTCGGAAGCTCAACCACTGGCGTGGGCGATGCGGGTCTCACCCAAAGAGTGAGCGCACACACACAGACGAGAACCGCGAACAAGCCATAGCCCCACATCCAGTACAAACTTTGCTGATCCAGTGGCAAGCGTGGTTCCACGAGAAGCGGGTAAGCAATCAACGCTAACATACTGCCGACATTACTTGCGGCGTAGAGAAAGTATGGATCGCGTGCCGAGGCGTGCCCCGAGTCAGCGAACCATCGTTGCAACAAAGGTGCTGTCGTTGATAGCACGAAAAAGGGCAACCCCACCGCGAGAGTGAGTTGCACCAGCACAAGCGCGATGGGGTTGTCGCTGGCGGCAGTTGAGCGAAAGGCATCCTCACGGATGATGACCGGCAACACCATCAACGGCAGCAGTAGCACGACAAGATGAACCACCGTTGCACGCCGGCTACCAAGCCATCGAGAGGTCGCATGGGCGTAGGCGTACCCGGCCAGGAGCGCGGCTTGGAAGAAGACCATACAGGTGTTCCAGACCGCGGGAGTGCCACCAAGCTTGGGCAACAACATCTTGCCGACCATGGGCTGAATCTGGAACAACAAGAAGGCGCTGCAGAACAGCGTCAGCGAGAACAGGAGTGGCACGCATCACCTGCCGGGTGAGAATTGGCGCTTCATCACGAGTACATCGCGATTATCGGGAGCGTGGGTGTGCCGTCAATGAGTGGATGTGTTGATCGGCACTCAGCGAACTTCAAATCGATATGTGGTGAAACCCATCTCTACTGGACCAACCTGACAACGGAATGACCTTCCGAGAACGGGGGAACGGCTCCAGCCGTCCGATCGACGAACAGCGACAAAACCCTTCTCGCCGCGGCGATAGATCGTGAACCGTAACGGTTCCACCCGCCCGTCGATAACCCAGTATTCACTCACCTCAGCGTTCCAGTAGTTGGCCATCAACCATTCCGTGTCTTTGTGCTCGGAAGAAACCGCTAACCACTTCAATGACGAGATCGGGAGTTCCTGTAAGTTCGGTGTCCTGGTGGCTTCGCCGCCCTCCTGTGAGTTGCACCAAGCCATCGTCAATGGTCTTGCGAAGGACGAACATTCCATCCGGCACACTCGTGAACCCAGCAGGTTCGCTGGTGAATGTCATTCCGTCGCAGAAAAAGACACCCGAGCGGTTTTCGTCCGCCAGTTCACCTAGTACTCGAGCAAGCCGCAACTTGATCTGATTGTGAGGAAAAGCGTGTTCGGGCATGGTCTCCATCCATACCTGGTGATTGATCTACCCAATCCGCACATCTTCGGGGACTGCTCCAGAGCGAAGCCACTTGAGAATTGATTGATGATCGACCACCCAGACCGGAACGTGAAGTTCCCCGGATTGTTGCACACGAAGTTTGCCCATTTGCTTTCCTCCTCCCAAACTATAGCGTTGTCGCGTTTTTGTTGCCACGCCAGGGCCGTTCTGTTCCGTTCATAAGGGCAATCAGGCGTCACCGTTTACCCCGTTTCAGCAGATTCTCATTTCTGCTGAGCTACAATCATTTACGCTGAAAGCTGAACTCGCACCGAACGCGAAACTCTCGCGGCCCCCGGTGGGTATAACCAGGGCACACGGGGTCGCCATGCAATTGCTTGAAACGCTCACCAAACGCGGACTTATCCTCGATGCCGACCGCATTCGCGCTGCCGATGCGATCAAGAATTCGCCTGAATTCCCTCCTCATCAGGTACTTATCGACAAGGGATTTATTCGCGAAGAGGTGCTGCTGCCGGTACTCGCCGAGGAATTTGGCCTCGAACTCGTCGATCTCACCCGAACCACGATCGACCCGAGTGTTCTCGCGTCGATGCCACAGAAGCTCGTCCACCGCAAGAACCTCATGCCGGTGGCTCGGAGCAACGGTACTCTGATCGTTGCGACGGGCGACCCGTTCGACGCTTACGCAATCGATGAGCTGCAAACGCTCACCGGATTGCACGTCATGCCGGTGTTGGCCCCGCACCGTGAGATCACCCGGCTCATCAAGCAGCACTTCGGCGTTGGCGGCGATACCGTTGCGGCCCTCGCAGAAGAGGCCAAGGGCAACGACGACATCGAGTTCCTCGAAGGCATCGAGGCCGACGACTCGGAACTCGCGAAGCAGGCTCAGGAAGCCTCAGTCGTCAAGCTCGTGAACCAAATTCTCGTGGAAGCCGCGAACGAACGAGCTTCCGACATTCACGTTGAGTGCGAAGAAAAGGGGATCCGCATTCGTTACCGGATCGACGGTTTGCTCCAGATTCAGAACCTCCCGCCGGAGATCAACCGCTTCCAGGCCGCGATCATCAGCCGCATCAAGATCATGGCCCGCCTCAACATCGCCGAAAAGCGGCTGCCTCAGGACGGCCGCATCAAGATGAAGGTGCAAGGCCGCGAGATCGATGTTCGCGTGTCGATCATCCCGATGACGCACGGCGAAGGGATCGTCATGCGTCTGCTCGACAAGGGGCGGATGGCGTTCAATCTCTCAAGTTGCGGCATGCTCCCGGACATTCACAACACGTTCAAGCAGTTGATCGACCGCCCACACGGAATCGTCCTGGTCACGGGGCCAACTGGGTCCGGCAAGTCCACGACTCTCTACTCAGCCTTGAACGAGATCAAGGATGAGGTGACGAAGATCATCACGGTGGAAGACCCCGTCGAATACCACCAGGATGGCATCAGCCAGATTCAGACGCACGCGAAGATCGGGATGACCTTCGCCCACGCACTGCGTTCGATTCTTCGGCACGACCCGGACGTGATCCTCGTCGGGGAAATCCGCGACCTCGAAACGGCCGAGATGGCGATTCAGGCATCGCTGACCGGCCACATGGTGTTCAGCACCCTGCACACGAACGATGCGCCAAGTGCTTTCACCCGAATGATTGATATGGGAGTTGAGCCGTTTCTCGTGTCGAGCACTGTCGAAGGCGTGATGGCCCAGCGGCTCGTCCGAACCATCTGCCCGGAATGCAAGACGACCTACGTGCCGGACCCCGACACCCTGCCCCTCGACTTCCCCATGCGTGTCGGGGGAGCCATCAAGCCTGCCGCGGACATTCTGATCCAGCAAGGCATGGTCGAGATGATGAGCGTTGCTGCGGCAAGCGACGGGACATTGCTGAAGGGCATGGGTTGCCGGGCCTGTCGACAGTCAGGGTTCCGCGGCCGAACAGGCATTCACGAACTGCTGGTGAACAACGATGTCATCAAGGATCTGGTCGGCCAGCGTGTGAACTCTGGCGTGATCCGACTGGAAGCACTCAAGGCTGGCATGATTACCCTGCGTCAAGACGGCTGGCGTAAGGTGCTCAACGGAACAACGACTGTCGAGGAAGTGACACGCACGACGGCGGGAGATATCAGCTGAGAAATGCAGAACGCAGAGTGCAGAATGCAGAATGACGCACGCTGTGAGAACTGCCCGCGACCCGTATTTACTCTGCATTCTGCACTCTGAATTTTGCGTTCCCACGATGCCCGACTTCACCTTTACCGCAATGGGTCGCACTGGGACCAAGTCCACCGGGACGCTCACGGCCAACAGCGAGCGCGAAGTGGCACTGATACTTGATGGTCGCGGGTTGTTTCCCGTGAAGATCGACCTCGCACGGAATCAACCCCTCGGCGGTGGTGGAAAAGGCGGGTTCTTCGCGAAGAAAGTGAAGGGTCGGCAACTCGCGACGATGTACTCGCAGCTTGCCGACCTACTTCACTCGGGCGTCCCCCTGCTCCGTTCCCTCGAACTCCTCGAACGCCAGAGCACCAACCTTACCCTCCAGGCCGTGATCCGCGACGTGCGAGGCAAAGTCGCGGACGGGACAAGTCTTGCCCAGGCAATGGGGCAACACCCGCACGTTTTTGGTGAACTGGCCGTCGGCATGATCCGAGCCGGTCAGGAAGGCGGATTCCTCGAAGAAGTGTTACAACGCATCGCGACGTTCGTTGAACATCAGGAAGACTTGAAGGCCAAGGTGGTCGGGGCGCTGGCGTACCCTGCATTCCTCGCGGTGGCGGGATTCTGCGTCCTGAACATCTTGATCATCTTCTTCGTACCCAAGTTCGGGAAGATTTTCGAGAAACTTAAGGAGAAGGGCGAACTCCCAGCACTCACGCAGTACCTGATGGGGTTCAGCGACTTCTTACGCACCTGGCAGGGAGTCACTGTCATTCTGGGAGGGATCATCAGCGTGATCCTCTTTATCCGCTGGACACGCGGCAGCGGCCGAATGTGGGCCGACCGCGTGAAGATTCGGCTTCCTTTGTTTGGCCCGATCTTCATGAATCTGGCGCTATCCCGTTTCTGTCGTATCCTTGGGACGATGCTCCACAACGGCATCCCGATCCTGAAAGCGCTCAGCATCGCGAAGGATTCGACCGGCAACAAGGTGCTTTCCCTCGCAATCGATAAGAGTGCCGAGAACGTGACCGCCGGTCAGAAACTCGCCGATCCCCTTCGGCGAAGCGGATACTTCCCGACCGATGTCGTGGAGATGATCACCATCGCGGAAGAAGCGAACAGCCTGGAAACGGTGCTCATCAATGTTGCCAACGGGTTAGAGAAGCGCACCGCACGTAACCTTGACCTGATGGTGAAGTTGCTCGAACCGATCATGCTTCTGATCATGGCCGGAATTACGCTACTGATCGTCGCCGGACTGCTACTGCCGGTGTTTAAGATGGGGTCGGCTGTGGGATAACTTTGGGGGTGGTTGTAGGTTGGTTGTGGTTGGTAAGGGTGCTGGTAATCGTTTGTTTCTGCTTAGCTTTTGAGCGGATTGACCCAAGCCAGACGAGAACAGACGACAACCCACTCACAACAACCAACCGACAACAAACCCGATGCCTCTCATGATTGGTTAACGCCCCACTGGTCTATACTTAGGGCAGGAATACTCGCTCCAGGAGAAACGCACCATGCTGCTCACAACCGTCCAAACCACCCGCCGAAGCGCCATGCGGCGGGCCGGCTTCACCCTGCTCGAAGTCCTCGTGGTGGTCGCGATCCTCGTGATCCTCGCCGGCGTTGCGAGCATCTCGGTCTTCCAGTACCTCGAAAAAGCCAAGGTGGGTCGGGCCAAGAACGACATGCTCGCCATCAAGAAGGCATACGAGACCTTCTACACCCAGCAACTCGACTGGCCACAAGATCAGTCGCAGGTTTACCCATTGCTCGAACAAGGTGCGCAAGCGTTTCAAAGCCCATGGCCGAACGTAATGTACCAGGTCCAACTTCAGGAAACACCACAGCAAGACGGCTCAACGACTCAGCGACCCGTAGTGATGTGCCAGCCACCTGGTCAGCCACAGATCATAGTTCCTGACGTGAATATGGGTCGATAGCCCCAACACCGACCGTCCCCGTGCGGAAGGAGTTCACTATGACCCGCCCACGCCGCGCCGGTTATACGCTGCTCGAAATGGTTGCAGTTCTGGCCGTACTCGTCATCCTGGGTGCGGTGATTGTGCCGTCGTTGAGTGGGTTCTACGGCAACACCAAACAACGGGCGGCAGCCGATATCCTTCGAACCCGACTGGCCGAAGCTCGGGCGAAGGCCATGGAACGCGGCACGCCCTTCCGTGTCGCGATTCACACCGACAAGAATCGCATCCGTGTTGCCCCGGATACTGAGGACTTCGCCTCGATCCCGGCCGACGACCCACCCAGTTACAACTCCCTCGCGACCGAAGATACGCTCGACGAGGCCACAGTCGAATTGATCACCGAGCAGGGCGACGAAAGGCCGGCTGACAGCGGCGGCTGGCTCACCCTCGCGACCATGCGTGGCGACGGGAGTTCCAAAGAATCACGTTCCGCAATGGTGTCAATCAAGCAGCGCGACTTCGCACCGATTCAGATTCAGGTTCGTGGATTAACCGGGCAGGCCCGGACCGTGCCGGCTTCAACCGGAGGCCAGTAATGATGCGTCCGCAGTTGAAACGCTACCGTCCAGGGTTGTCATTGGTCGAAGTGTTGCTCGCCATGACGATTTTCTTCATGGCGATCGTTGCGATCTCGCGACTCGTTGACATCGGTACGGATCGCGAACTTGACGCTCGCATGAACACAGTCGCAGCACGACTTGCCCAGTCGAAACTGGCCGAGGTCGAGATGGGGATTGAACCCATGACCGCGACTGGTGGCGAGTTCAGCGACAGTGATGCTGGGTGGACCTGGTCGATGGTTGCCGAGTTGCAGGGCACGAATCTGTATCTCGTGAGCATCACTGTCACACGTGATTTGAAGGGCCGCCCGTTCTCACTCACGCTCGCCCAGATGGTTCTCGACCCAACCGTTCGAGGTGCCGCGGTGGAAGCCACACGGCCCGATTCCAGCGGAGGGGTTGAATGATACTGTTCCAAGAGAAGCGACGAAGTGGTTTCACACTTCTCGAACTGCTACTCGCTACGGTCATCGGTTCGATGATCCTCGGCGGGCTGTACACCGTCATGAACATCACGGTGAATCAGACGCAGGCGAGCCGCGATGCCCTGGATGCCGAAAGCACCTCGCGGGCCGTCTTCAACAAGATCGGCCTCGATCTCTCTTCAATCCTCGGGCCAGCTCCTCCGAAATCCGGTGGCACGCCGGCATCCGGAACCACCACGAATGCGACGACGACCACCCCCTCGGAAGGATCGACGGGCACGGACCCGGATGCGGAACCAACGACCGATGAAACCGCAACCGATTCAGCTGAAGCCACGAGCCAGAACTTCCCGCTCCAGGTTGGGGTGCTGGGCACGTCCACTCAGTTGACGATCTTCGCGAGCAGGGTGCCGACGGTTCTCGGCACACCAGGTGCGTTAAACCGCGCGTCGGAGGCCACCCAACAACCGAGCGATCTGGTCCGTATCGACTACTGGAAAGGAGCTGGGGGTTTGTGTCGGCAGGAACGGCCCTGGGTAACTGCTGACCAGATCGGTAACAGCTTCAGCTTCGATCTTTCGAACGAGGCCACAAGCCTGATCGCGGACGACGTGACGGACGTGTTGTTCGAGTATTACGACGGCAGCGGTTGGGTACAGACCTGGGAAGGCGGTGCCGGAACGATCCCCACGCCTCCGGTTGCAATCCGCGTCACTCTCACGTTCTCTCGACTCGTTTCTGGGAGTGGTGGTTCCACCTCGAAAACCGTGTCACAAACGATTGCGGTTCGCACAGCGCCGGGCAGCACTGTGCCTGAGTTGCTGGACCCCGTGGCTCCGTCCGAAACCATGCCTGTGGACGACATGAGCGGAGGAACCCCATGATCCTCCGGCAGCAAGCTCATGACGCCCTTTCGCGCCGGTTTGGATATGTCCTGATCGCGGTGTTGGTGGTAATCGTCGTGCTGAGCCTCGCGGCATACCGGTTCACAGACTCGATGAGTAGTGAACAGCGGGCAGCGGTCCGGGCCTCGGACGTGGCACAGGCCCGGGCCGCGGCGGTGTCGGGTGTGCATTACGCGGCAGCACTCCTCGCCGATCCAGAGGCCGTCACGACCTACCTGAACGGCAATCCAACAATCGACAACCCCAGTATGTTCTCGGATATCGTCGTCCGTACTGATCAAAATAACCCAAACAAGGGGGCGAGTTTCCGCATCGTCGCGATTGCGACAACGGCACCGGGGATCTACGAGCAACGTGCCGCTCTCATCGATGAAGGCGGTAAGTTGAACATCAACGCCCTCATCGCGCAGGACAAGACTGGACAGGTGCTTTACAACGCATTGTTGAAACTACCCAACATGACTCCCGACATCGCGGACGCCATTGTCGATTGGGTCGATGCAGATGACAACCCGCGAACCAACGGTGCCGAGAACACGACCTACCAGTCCCTCGCCAACCCATACAAGTGCAAGAACGGCCCACTGAATTCGATCGACGAATTGCTTCTCGTGCAGGGCGTAACGCCGCAACTGCTCTTTGGGACCGATCAGAACCAAAACGGCGCGAGTGACGATAGTGGCAGTCAGTCTCTCTCACGCGGTTGGTCCGATTACATCACGATCTATGGCCGCGAGTTAAGCTCCAATCCGAGTGGTCAGTTGAAGGTGTACATCAACGGCGACGATGTGAACACCATCTACACGGCCTTGCAGAGTTCCGAAATCGGGAATGAGATCGCGGCCTACATCATGGCAGTGAAACTGTTCGGCTCCACGAAACTCGATGAGAACGGCAACCCGATTCAGAAGGGGAAGGGCCAGCCCAAGCCGACACAACCGGCATCCGTGGATCAACTCACCGAAGCTGTGGAAAAGAAGCTATCCTCCTCGACCAGCAGCGGTCGCGCGATCAACTCCCTGATTGACCTTGTGAACACCCGTGTCACGCTGCCCAGCACGGGGAGCAGCGGTGGGGCGAAGGGAGAGACGCCGCCGACGTTCGTGTTCAACTCGCCACTCAACGACCCGAGTCGGCTCCGCGAGTTGCTACCAGTGTTGCTGGAACGAGTCGCCACCAAAGAAGCTGTGGAGATGCTTCCCCGGTTGAACGTGAACACCGCTACTCGCGAGGTACTTCTCGGATTACCAGGACTCAGCGATGCCGATGTGGATTCCATCGTTGGGGCACGCGATGGAGTGATCCCTGGGACAGCTGAGTTCACCTCGGGGGCATGGCTGGTGACAGCCGCAAACCTGTCTGCAGCGAAGTTCAAGACGATCGAAAAGTATGTCACAGGATCGTCGATGGTATATCGGGTGCAGTCGATCGGCTACCTCGCGGGCGGAGGGCCAATTGCTCGCGTCGAAGCAGTCATCGACACGAATCTCGGGGCACCACGGATCGTTTACTTCCGCGATCTTGGAGATCTCGACGCACCACGTGGTTTCCAGCCGCCTGCCATGCAGAAATGATTGCACGATTCGCGCTCGACGTTCACGTCGTCTTACGCGGAACGCTCAACATGATTCGGAGTTGCCGTGTCGAAGTTCATCGCGATTGACCTGGATTCGCAAGGCCTGCACGTCGTGAGCGGTACGGCACGGGGCGGGCACGCGAGGATCGATCAAGCAATCGGGTGGGCCGGAACCGAGGCTGATGGCGGTCCGCCAATACTCACGAACGACACGGCGAAACGACTCGGTGAGCAACTCCGTGAACGGCTCAAGGCGGAGGGGATCGCACAGGCGTCTGTGATGGTGTCGGTTCCACGTGAACGTGTGGTGCTCAAAGAACTTCGTTACCCACAGGTACCACTGACGGAAGAACCAAGCGTCGTCCGATTCCAGGCGATCAAGGAGCTTTCCGACGCACCAGAAGATGTTGTGATTGATTATGTCCCATTGTCAGGTGAGTCGCCAACCGGCGAACGGCGATGCCTGGCTGTGGCGATCCGGAAGGATCTATACCGGGCCATCAAGCAGATGTGCGAAGCGGCCAATTTGCGCCTGGTGGCCGTGACGCCCCGCCCGTTCGCACTTGCTGCCGGCCTCACTCGCGCGATCAAGGCAGAGACAGTTCACGCACCCGAATCGACTCACGACTCGGTCGCGTTGCTTTCCATCGCACCCGGCGGTGGCGAATTCACGATCTGCCGAGATGGCGAAGTCGCGTTCACCAGGAGTGTGGCCGGCCCTGTCATCGCCAGCGAGGCGATGCTACTCGGTGAAGTGCGTCGGAACCTGACGATGTATGCCGGGGCGCATCCGGGCCACCCGGTACAGGCCATGTACGTCGCGGAACCAGATGGTCGGTTCGCGAGGCGGTTCCGATCCACCCTCGGCATCCCGGTTCATCCTCACGATCCACTCGCCGGGGAAGTTCCCGAAGTTTCGGAAGAGATCCGTAGTGGCTTTGCAGGTGCCGCGGGGTTACTCGCCGTCCAGGCGCTCGGTGACCCGCCGATCAACTTTGCGGAGCCTCGTCAGCCGAAACTCGACGCAAACCCCGCGAAGAAGCCCCTCATGATCGCGGCGCTCGCGGCGATGGTGCTTCTGGCGTGTGGCGCTATCTTCGGCTACATAACCCTTGACGCGGCCGATACGGAAGTCGCGTTGAAGACCCAGCAGCGTGATGATGCCAAGAAACAATGGGAAGACCTGGAGGCGGAGGGTAAGCGGCTCGCGGCAGCGGAAGGCTGGAAGGCCCGGCGCGTTGTCTGGCTCGATGAACTTTATGACATGACCGACCGCTTCCCGGTCGCGGGTGGTTTCCACGCAACGAGCTTTACCGGGAAGGCGCTCCCTCCTGATCCAAAGACGGGAAAGCAGGAACACCAGGCGGTCGTCGAAGTGCGTGTCACTGCGAAAAGTCCCGACCCGGTCAACACGCTCTTCTCTGCGATCGACCGGGATGCAATTGATCCAGCTCCCAAGAATCCCAAAGATCCGAAGGGTCCAGCACGGTTCTATGTCGGGGCTGACAAGACGATCGGCGGTCCATCGCAGGGCGAGGCCGGCGCCAAAGACTATCTGGTCTTCGCGAAGGTCAATAGCCGACCGGCCGACAAGTACGCAAGGACCGCAACATTCACGCCCCCAACGCGGAAGGGCTACCCACCAGCACCGGTCGGAAAAGAAACGTCGAAGGACAAGGAATAGCCTGTTCTGAAGTCGTGATGTGTCCCGTGACTTCGCAGTCGCTACTTGCCAAAGCTCAAACTGAAGGTTCCGATGAATTCCCGAGAGCGCACTCTGGCTATGCTCCTGATCGGGCTGATCGTCCTTGGTGGAGGCGCGGTCCTTGGCTACCTGTTCATCTATTCCCCGTTGCAGGACAAAAACGCAGTCGCGGAAAAACTCCAGAGCGAAGCCAACGACTTCGACGACAAGGCGAATGCGGTCAGGGCTGCGCGACTCAAGATCGCAGCAGCGAAGCGGCAAAGTCTCCCTCCGGACCTCAACCAGGCCAAAGCCCAGTACAAGCTGCTTCTTGAAAAGTTACTTCGTGATGCCAATCTGACGGATCACAAGATCCCTGACATGCGAATCCTCGACAGCCGGGCTCCGACCACGCCAGAACTGGTGCTGCCTAACCCGAACGCGCCCCTTGCGAAACTGCCTTCGGCAACCCCTGCTCCATCGAGCCCAGGTGCTGCCCCACTGACTGTTTCTCAAACTCTCAAGAAGCCAGCGTACACTCGCCTCGAATTCAAGGTTGAAGCCAAGAAGGCAGACATCTGGCAGATCGTCGACTTTCTCAAGGCGTTCTACTCAGTAGATCTGCTCCATCAGATCACGTTCATCAACATCATCCAGAACAACAAGGTGGCAGAAGGTCGGAATGGCCTCGATCTGCATCTCACCATCGAAGCGATCATTCTTGATAAAGCAGAACCGCGGAAGGATCTCCTCCCCGCAACGCCATCTCCTTCAAATGTGCTTGCCAGCAATGCCCGCGACTACTCCTTCATCGCGTGGAAAGACATGTTCTACGGCGTCTTGCCGCCACCGAACCTGACACCACTTACGATCGCGCGGTTTGACAGCGTAACCCTGGAACGCGACGAAAAGCCAGTTGAGGTGAAGGTGAAACTCACCGGTGAAGGTTCGACTGGAGCCAAGATAGTCGCGACGGCATCCGGGTCGTTGATTCCCGAGGGTGAGTTGAAGGTCGATCCCAAAACCAACACCATCAGCATCCCCGGTGTGGGCATGGAAGACACGCCCGAGAGCGCAACCTCCACGATATCAGTCGAGGCGATTTCGCCAGAAGGCATCACCAAGAAGAGTTCGTTCAAGGTATCGATCGCGAAGAAGCCAGAGGTGATTATTCCAAAACCCACGATCGACATCTCCGCCGCGATCAAGCTCGTCATCCTCTCAGGCCGGTCCGATGGACAGGTAAAAGCCGTAATCTACGATGCGGCCAACCCGTTCAAGTTCGAGATCACGGCGACCGGGAAGAAGATCGAGGTGTTGCGATTCTGGCAGGCCACCGGGAAGACCTGGAAGAAGGATCGGGATTACGAACACCCCGATGGCGTATTGGCTTTCGCGGACGACTTCTCTGCAACGAAGCGCACGTTCCAGGTCGTCGCGTTCGAGGATGACGCGGTAATCCTGTCCGAGAGTGGCCGATCCGTTACGTCCCAGACCGAAGCTCCAAAAAAGGGATCACGCCCGAGCAGCGCGACAAAACAAGGCCCAGCAGAGCCCCTTGCACTGGTCGCCAGCAATCTGGCTACCGCCATCCCACCGCCGACCCTTTATCGCTGGACGCTTGGAAAGTCGCTGGGAGAACTGTCGAAACTAGCACCGGCCGACGCGAAGTTGCTGCTGGAGAAGATCGCGATCGACGGACCAATCGTGAACGCAGCAGTCTCGGTCAAGAAGTAAGCAACCCCTGACGGATCGTGAATTCAGAACCGCCCCGACCCGAACGGGCCGAGGCGGCAAGTCAGTGCCGCTCGACGGCCATATAACAAGCACATCGCATTGATTCCAATACCACTCACGTGGAACCGATCGTGAAACCACGCCGGGCATTCCTCGTTTCGCTCTCACTCCTTGCAGTGAGCCTGCTGTTCGTGACTGGCTGTGGCCAGCGTCCAAAACCACTACCCGATACTGGTCTACTCAAGGTGACCTTCGCAACACCCAAGGTCGATCGAGTCACTGTCTTTACGGATCTCACGGGGTCGGTTGTTGCACCGCAGTCGGTCCAGGTGCGTGCGCGTGTGAGCGGCTTTATCAAGGAAGTGCTGTTCAAGGAAGGCGAAACCGTCATCGGTCCTGTCAGGCTATTCGGGATCGACGCCTACGGAGGCGACCCGCTCTTTAAGATCGACCCCGTCACCTACGAGGCAGATCTCACGCAAGCGATCGGGCAGATCGGCGTCGATCAGGCGAAACTGGAACTGGCCAAGGCTAACGAAGATCGCGCAAGAATTTCGTTCGAGAAGGGCGTGTCGAGCAAACAGGATTACGAATCGTATGTCGCGCAAACAAAAGTCGCAAAAGCCGAACTCGAAGCGGGACAAGGACCAGTCATCAAGGCGAAACAGAACCTCGGCTGGACACTGGTACGAGCACCGATCACAGGAAAGACCAACAAGGCTGACCTGACCCGTGGTAACGTCGTGACAGGCGGCGAAACCCAGGGAACCGTCCTGACGACAATCGTTTCCACCGACCCAATGTATGTGTACTTCGATGTCGATGACCAAACGGTCACGTTCTACCAGAAGTTATTCAACGAGGGCAAACTCAAACCGGCTGACCAGGGTGGAAAGATGCAGGTCGATATTAAGCTACTCGGCGACGACGAGTACAACCGATTCGGCCCTGAAGAGTACAGCCGTCATGGTCAGATCGACTTTGCGAGCAATCAACTCAACCCCAACACGGGCACACTCTCGATTCGAGGCATCTTCGAGAACGCTGACCACATGCTAATCCCCAACCGGTATGTTCGTGGTCGTGTGCCACTTGGGAAGCCGATGGAAAACGCACTGCTCATCCCGGATGGAGCTGTCGTCACCGAACAAAGTAAGAAGTTTGCCTACGTGGTCGGTGCGGATAACAAGGTGACCGCAAAGCAAGTCACACTCGGACCGGTCAGTCGAGGATTGCGGCTCGTGGAATCTGGACTGACCCCACAGGATCGGGTGATCATCCGCGGAGTGCAACGGGTTCAACCCGGCCAACCCGTCGAGCCGGAACAGGGTACGATCGAATATCCGTCGAACAAACCGTAACCGCTTGAGCAGGTGACAGAGGTTTATCACACCTCAAGTCGCCAACAATCGCCGCAATTCACCCATCACTACTTACTCACCCAGGCTCCGATGCTCGCACGGTTTTTCATCGACCGCCCGGTGTTCGCCTGGGTCATTTCCATCGTCATCGTGTTGGCCGGTCTGGCCGCCGCGATGACACTCCCAATCGCCCAGTATCCGGACATCACCCCGCCGTCGGTGCAGGTATCGGCCGTATATCCTGGCGCCAACGCGAAGGTTGTGGCCGACACGGTTGCTGCACCAATTGAGCAGCAGGTGAATGGCGTCGAGCGAATGCTCTACATGTCCAGCACGTGTGGCAACGATGGCTCATACAACCTGATTGTCACGTTCGAACTCGGTACAGATGTGAACATGGCCCAGGTTCTCGTGCAGAACCGCGTCAACCTCGCGACCGCGCAGTTGCCGTCGGAGGTGCAACGACAAGGTTTGACCATCAAGAAGAAGTCGCCGAATATCCTCCTCGTGATCAGCCTTTCCAGCCCCGACGGGTCCCAGAGCCAACTCGACCTGAGCAATTACGCGACGATCCAGTTGAAGGACGAACTCGCCCGAATCGATGGCGTCGGCGACGTTACTCTGTTTGGTCAGCAAGACTACAGCATGAGGATGTGGCTGATCCCGGACAAAATGAACTCGTTCAAACTCACCACCACGGACGTGGTAAACGCGATCAAAGCTCAGAACGTCCAGGTTGCCGCCGGGCAGATCGGTCAGGAACCATCACCGCCGGGGCAATCATTGCAACTCACGCTCTCAACGCAGGGCCGACTTCTCGATCCCGAACAGTTCGGGCAGATCGTGGTGAAAACCGGTCAGACGAACTCCGATGGAACGCTCGGCGCGGCTGTGAGATTGAAGGAAGTGGCACGGGTTGAACTCGGTGCCAAGAGTATGGATCAGCAGAACACCCTCGACGGCAAGCCCGCAGTCGGCCTCGCGATTTATCAGCTTCCAGGGTCGAACGCACTTGACACCGCTGACCGGGTGCGGGCAAAGATGGATCAGCTCGCGAAACGATTCCCGGACGGGATCAAGTACGCGATTCGCTACGACACCACGCCATTCATCAAGCAGTCAGTTGAAGAGGTATTCCACTCTCTGCGGGACGCGATCATCCTCGTCGCCATCGTGGTGTTGTTATTCCTCCAGGACTGGCGGGCCGTGATCCTCCCCATGATCGATGTGCCGGTCGCGCTGACGGGCACGTTCGCCGTGATGTATGTCGCTGGCTTCAGCCTGAACAACCTCACACTGTTTGGGCTCGTGCTTGCCATCGGTATCGTGGTCGATGATGCGATCGTGGTGCTGGAGAATATCGAGACGTGGATCGCGAAGGGTTACGATCCCAGAAGCGCCACGATCAAGGCGATGGACGAGGTGACGGGGCCAATCATCGCGATCACCCTCGTGCTGAGTTCCGTGTTCCTGCCAAGTGCGATTCTGCCGGGGATCACGGGAGAGTTCTTCCGGCAGTTCGCGCTGACGATTGCGGCCGCGATGGTGATCTCGGCCGTGAACGCGATGACCATGACGCCCGCGCGAGCCGTAGCGATCTTCGCGGCACGACAGAGGGTGGCTGCGGCGCAGGGGGGCCACGGTCACGGCACCGAAGCTTTGCCGTGGTGGGGTATCTGTGCATTGCTGGGTTGGCTCACGATGACTGTGTTCGACCACTTCTTCGGGCACCCCCCGGGCTGGAGTGGTACCGCGTTGCAGGCAGCGTATTTCGTTCCCGGGATTATCATGGGCTGGTTCACGGCCGTGCGAATCAACGCCGGGCTGGCCTGGTTCTTCAAGTGGTTTAACAAGGGCTTCGATCTAATCACCCGTGGTTATGGTCGGCTCATCTCCAGCTTCCTTCGCCTCGCCGTCATCGTGATGATCGTCTATGCCGGCATGCTTGTGCTCACATTTCTGGGCCTGACTCGCACACCGATCGGCTTCGTGCCGTTCCAGGACAAGGGTTACCTCGTGGTGAACATCCAGTTGCCCGATGCTGCATCGCTCCAGCGGAGTGCGGATGTCATGGCAACTGTGGACAAGATGTGTCGTGAGGAAAACGGTGTCGATCACACAATTGGGATCGGCGGATACTCGTTGCTTCTCGGGGCCAACGGATCGAACTACGCCAGCATCTTCGTCATCCTCAAGGACTTCGATGTCCGCAAGGATGATCCGGACCAGAACGGTTTCGCGATCTTGTTTCGACTGCAAGCGAAGCTGCGGCAAGAGATCCAAGACGCGACCGTTATGGTGCTCCCTGCTCCCCCAGTCGACGGGCTTGGTGCAGCCGGGGGATTCAAGATCATCGTTCAAGACCGCGGCAACATGGGGTACGAGGATCTGGAGAAGTTCGCGGTCGAGATGTCACAGGCAGCCCAGAAATCTGAGGGGATCGCGACTGCCTCCACGCAGTTCCGGTCGGCGGTGCCCCAACTGTATGCCGATATCGACCGGACGCGGTGCCTTCAGATGGGGGTGTCCGTCTCTGATGTCTTCGACACCTTGCAATCGTACCTCGGTGGGGCTTACGTGAACGACTTCAACTTCTCCGGCCGAACCTGGCAGGTGAAGGTGCAGGCAGATGCTCAGTACCGGGCCAACGCCGAGTACGTGCGCAACTTGCGGGTCAAGAACATCAAGGGGGAGATGGTTCCTCTGGGATCAGTGATGACGATCAACGATGTGACCGGGCCTGGTTTCGTGCAGCGATACAACATGTACCCTTCTGCAGCAATCAACGGCAGCCTCAAGACTGGCACCAGCACCGGTGATGGGATTCGCATCATCAACGCCGTGGCGAAGGACACACTTCCTCAGCAGATGACAGCTGAGTGGACGGAACTTTTCTACCTACAGTTGCTCGAAGGCGATGCGGCGATCTGGGCGTTTATTGGAGCCGTTGTGCTCGTATATCTGGTCCTCGCGGCCATGTACGAGAGCTGGTCGATGCCCGCAGCAATCATCCTGGTACTGCCGATGTGTCTACTCTCGGCCATCGCGGGGGTGCGTTCCGCCGGGTTGGATATCAACATCTTCGTGCAGATTGGCTTCGTCGTGCTTGTGGGTCTTGCAGCCAAGAACGCCATCTTGATTGTCGAGTTCGTGAACCAGAAGCGTGCGGTTGGTGAGCCACTTCGGCAGGCTGTGCTCGACGCGAGCGTTGCCCGATTGCGGCCGATCGTGATGACGAGTCTCGCGTTCATCCTCGGGGTGGTGCCGCTCGTGCTGGCCAAGGGGGCTGGGTCCGAGATGCGTGCCACGCTCGGTATCGCCGTGTTCTGTGGCATGATCGGAGTGACTGTCTTCGGGGTACTCCTGACACCTGTTTTCGCTTTCCTCTTCGGGAAACTGACGCCAGAGAAAAAGGCGCATCTTCCGACTGACCCAGGGCCGCTCAGCGGTGGTCCTCTGTGACAATGCGATGTCACTCGCTCTACAAGTGGGTCGTTCCGCGAAGTATCAACGATGGAATGTCAACGACAGAGTGCGATGGAATTGAACCCGACAGTTTGCACTGAGGAATGGACGTGGCCCGAACGCGAAATGACGAACCTGATGAGGATGAAGACGAGGACTGGGAGGAGGAGGACTACGATCCACAGGATCCCGAGACGTACCCATCGGGGTTGTACGACGATGACGGCCCTGCGACCGTGCCGTGCCCATATTGCAAAGCGGAGATCATCGAGGACGCGGAGCAGTGCCCGAAGTGCGGCGAATACATCTCGAAAGAGGACACGTCCCCCGCGATGTCGTGGTGGGTTTGGATTCTCGCGGTACTACTGCTGCTGACCTTCACATTCATGGCGATCGGTCGAGAGTAGATTTCACTTCGTTGGCCTGATGAAGCCGTGTTGGATCAGTGCGATCACGAGGCGCCGAGTCGTGTCTTCCCAGCGGAATTTAGATGCACGTTCCGCAGCGAGCAGCCCCGTGAGCCTTGCTGTTTCACCATCACGGTAGATGCGGCGCATGTTCGCTCGGATGTCACCGCTGTCCGGCTCGGACCACATCCCCTGATATACCGTGTTGTCGGCACGGATCGGTTGCGAGCGTACCTCGTACCCGACTCGCGCGTCGAAAAATCCACTTACGCCGCCGAATCGCGATGAGATCAAGGGCACGCCGCAGGCCATCGCTTCGAGCAAGTGCAAGCCGAACCCCTCCCCGGCCGACGCATTCACGAATACGTTCAACGAGCGATACCACTCCGCTAGTGCCGCGGGACTCAGGTGCGAATCAAGCACCTCAACGCGGGGATCGTCGTGCGTTTCCACCCGTGGCGAATTCGGCGTGATCTTCACGCGCAACCGCACATCGCGTTCAGCAGGGAACTCCTGTCGAAACAGATCGATCACACGCTGCACGTTCTTCCGTAAACCGCCCTCGTCGAGTGCGCCAGCAGTCCCGAAGGTACAGACTCGCTTGCGAGTGGCGACCAATTGTTCATCACTCACGGCATACGTTTTCGGGTCGTAGCCGAGCGGAACCACTTCGATCGGCACTTGAACGCCATTCGCACGGAAGCACCGGCGACCCCACGAACTGGGGACGATCACCAGTCCGCAGCGGTTCAGTTGCTCTACCGAGCCGGGCGGAAGCGTGTCTGTTTCCCACATCGTGAACGCAGCGGTGCGGTGATCCGGCCGGTAGCGCCGCAAGAGATAGGGGGGTGCGACCGCGAGACGAAAGTGGTGCGATCGGCGGCGGAGTTCGATCGGTCGCAGTTTGACCGGCACGAGTTGCTTCCGGAAGCATGATCGTCGATCGCGGCAAACCTTCACGTCGGCATCGGTTAGTCCCTTGAGGATGTTCAGCACGAGGTGATCATACCCACCGAGGCCCAGAACGTGCCCCGCGAGGAACAAGGGTGGGCCGGTGCGGGTCGCCTCGACCGGCACAGCATCGCGGGCATCGGGCAACTCGTTGAACAGCTTGCGAGTGAAGGTGCTCACTTGCCCGCTCAGCAGCAATCGCCCACCGCGTGCCGCCGCTGGCCAGAACGTATCGTATGCGGTCAGCAACCGGAGTTTGAGTTGCACGGCCCGCACTGCAAGCCCGACATTCGTGACGAGTGCCAACGACTATCCCTCCGCGAAGATGGCAGAGGGTCGGGGAAATCGCCAGTTGTGTCAAGTGCGGTTCATGTTGCTACTGTGCTGAGAGTGTGCCACCAGGTTCCTGACACATCGGCCCTCACAGAAGGGGCAAGTCAAGCAATCGGTCGGTTTGTCATTGGCTGTGGGCAGTCGGGATAGCACTACGTGAGGATCGTGGTGTTGATGAACGCTATCAGGGTGATTGAGCAACAACTCCGCTGCCCATTTCGTTGGTGTGCGGCTACGACTTCTTGTGAGGCTTTTCCTTCGGGGAGTAGCGGAACGACGTGAAGAACCGTTCCGTGACCGGTCCTGCTATGTAGTCCGGCGGGCCATCGGCCTGAATGTAATACAACTGCCCGGGAACCTTCACGATCAACACGCGACCGCTCCGTGCCTCCTGATGCGAGAACTTCTTGTAGGTGGAGGCGAACTCGGCAGCGGGGTACTTATCCTGGAACAGGAACTCGCGGTGATCGCCGATAATCCACTGCTCGGGCTTCCCGGCCTTGATCTTGTTTTCATGGTCGATCTTCTGCCTCGCGGCACCCCTGACGTACACTTCGTCGTCAGCGACCCGAGTAGGGGTGGTGCGGAGATGGACAGAGAAGCGGTTGTCGTCGAGCCACTCCAACTCCCAATCCTTGTCGAAACCAACGTTGAGCCCGACGAGGACGATGTCCTTCGAGGTCGGCTTGGACGGGAAGGTGATTGAGAAATCGTGTTTCGGGTCTTCGAGTGAAAACGGAGGTTCATTGCCAGCGATGCGATGTGCTCGGTCGTCAGCTTGTTTCTTCTGAGCGACCTCCGCCGCCTTGTTCACATCGACATCGTTGACCTTGAAGAGAGCGTTCTTGACCGCGAATATGGCCACGATAACGACGACGGCCACAACCAAGCCACCCGCGTTCCGGTCCATCGTGCTCCTCCTGTTAGCCGCAGTTATAGCCGTGCGAGTTCCTCGTCCAGCAATCTCTGGACGAGTTCGTTCGGGACGCCCTTGTTCGCCTTCATCACCTCACCCTTGATCTTGTTCGCAGCGGCCGTCTTCCCAGACTTGAAGTCGGCCACGCTCTTGGGGTTCGCTGCAATCGCCGCCACGACAGCCGCCCGGAGACCACTCTCGTCCATCTCCTTGATCCCTGCTTCTTTTTTCGCATCGCCAACGCTGATGCCCTTCTCCAACACGAGCTTGAAGACGTCGCGGCGATCTTGCGAGTTGGTCGGAGCTTCCGCCAAGAACTGAGCGAACGCCTCGGCACGGATCGGGAACTCTTCGATCTCCTCCTTCCGTTCCGCGAGTGCAGGATAAATCAGGTCGCTCATGCGGTTCGATGCGGCCTTGCCATCGCCGGTCGCCTTCGCCACAGTTTCGAAGTACGTAACCGTGTTGCGTCCCTTCGCGGTAAGTACCTGCGCGTCGTAAGCTGTCAGGCCATACTGCGACTGCAATCGCGTTCGTTGAATCGAGGGCAACTCGCCAGTCTCGGCCTTCACTGCGTCGAGCAACTCTTTCGTCACCACCACCGGCACGAGATCAGGCTCCGGGAAGTAACGGTAGTCGGCGGCTTCCTCCTTGTGCCGCTGCACGACGGTGATCCCCTTCGCGTCGTCCCATCCGGCGGTCGTCTTCAGCATCTTGCCGAAGCGAAACTCGCCCTTCGTGTCGGCCTTGTATGCCTCGTAGTGCCGTTTCGCTTCATACGCGATGGAACGACCAACACCCCGGAAACTGTTGAGGTTCTTCACCTCGACAAGCGGTGTCGCGACGTATCCGTTCGATTCGTCAGCTTTCGGGATGTGGATGTTCACGTTCGCATCGCAGCGGAGCGAACCTTCCTGCATCTCGCAGTCGGATACGCCAATCTCACGCAACAGTAACCGGATCTCTTCGAGGTACGCGATCGCTTCTTCCGGCGTGTTGATGTCCGGGTGCGAGACAATTTCCAGGAGCGGTGTGCCCGTGCGGTTCAGGTCAACGAGCGTGTCTTGCCCCTTGCCGGATTCGTCGTGAAGGTTCTTCCCCGCGTCCTCTTCGAGATGCGCACGAATGATGCCGATCCGCTTCGCGGCGTACTCCTTTTTGGGATCCTTGGCGACGTTGATTTCGAGCCAGCCATCGTGACTGAACGGCAGTTCGTATTGCGAGATCTGGAAGTTCTTTGGCAAGTCGGGGTAGTAGTAGTTTTTGCGGTCCCATTTCGTGAAGCCGGGAGTCTGCCCGGGGTGCGATGCAATCTGGCAGTTGAGCGCGAGCGCGGCCCGGAGTGAGAGCCGAAAGGCGTGTTCGTTCATCACCGGAAGCGATCCCGGCATCCCCAGGCAAACGGGGCACGTCGCGGAGTTCGGCGGCAACCCGAACTTGTTCAGGCAGCCACAGAACAGCTTCGTTTTCGTGAGCAACTGAACGTGAACTTCCAGCCCGACGACGATCTTATACGGCTCAGCCATCGCGTTACCCCATTCCCCAAATCACGAGATGAACAGCAGGGATTGTAGTGGTTTGTGTGTGAATCAGGAGCATCAGTTGCAGGAGGTGCGAGAGTGCCGATTATTCCGTGTGCGGAACTTGGGAAATGTGGCAACCGAGTTCACGGTGTCAAGTCGAGGGTGGGGAACAGCCGATAGGGTTCCGACACGGATTGTTACAACACCGGGATTGGCCATGCAATCGTCCGTTCACCCTGCACGGCACCTCGGCAAACTTCTCTCGCCCACGTCTCCCGTTCCTTCTGCTGTGAATGTGTGGTGCACCCGGCTGTTCTGGGCGTGGCTCGTGGGGCGAACGGTCGCGTGGGTGGGGTTGATGTCGGTGGCGCTGGCAAATCCGCCCCTCGACCTTGTGGAATGGCTCTCATGGGGGCACTCACTTCAGTGGGGGTATCCGAAGCATCCGCCATTGCCGGCGTGGCTCGCTGCGGGGTTCGCACGGCTTTCCCCTGGTGATGTGTGGGGCGTGTACTTGCTCGCATACCTGACGGCAGCGGCGTGCATGTGGGCGGCGTGGAAACTGGCGCTGGAATACCTACCGCCACCACAAGCCTTGCTCGCGGCGCTGTGTCTGGAAGGCTCGCTCTACCTCACGCACGATCCGTCCGAGTGGAGCAACAACGTCGCGCTCGATCTGGGCTGGGCTTGCATCATCCTCTTCGGCTACCACGCGGTTCGCACGGGTTCGACTCGCTGGTGGGCGGCTGTCGGCCTCGCCACGGGGCTAACGCTTTTGTGTAAGTACACGGTCGGCGTGTTGCTCGTGCCACTTGCCGCGTACCTTGTGCTTGATCCGATCGCACGCCGGAACTTGCGACGACCGGGACCGTATGTCGCCGCCGTGGTTGCAGGGTTGGTGTTCGCACCGCACCTCCTCTGGCTCGTGCAGAACGAGTTCATCACGCTGACCTACGCCGCAGAGCGAACGACCGACACGCGGTGGTATCGCCGCGTCTGGAATCCGAGCGAGTTCACACTGAGCCAGAGCTACCACATCCTGCCGATGCTGATCATTCTCTGGCCTGGGATCAGTCAGCGTTTCCGGTGTGAAACTCCCGACGACGTTTCCCGCGCTCGTTACCTCCACGCGGCTGTTCTCGGCCCGGTCGCGCTGCTGTTCGCGCTCTCGATCACGACCGGTTGCGTCCTCCGCGAGATCTGGGGTTCGCCGCTGTGGACGTTCCTCGGCGTGTGGGTTCTGGTCAACTTCCGTCGCAACGCGAACACCCTGACTCCCCAGCGCATTCTGTGGCGTGTCGGCATCGTCGCCTCGATGATGATGGCGGTTGCTGTCGCGAAGGTGGAGTTGCGGCCCTATATCGACAAGATCCCGAGCCGACAGCAGTACCCCGGAAAGCAACTCGCGGCCGAGGTCAACCGTCAGTGGAATGAGCAGTTCGATACGCCCTTCCCGATCGCGGCGGGCGAAGCGTGGGCAGCCGGGAATGTGTGTTGTTTCTCACCGCATCGACCCGTGCTCTACAGTAGTGGCGCGATGGGCTACCTCGTGTTCGATGCGAAGGCGACACCGTGGACGAACGACGACGACCTGAACACACGCGGCGGGGTCGTGTTGTGGGACGCGGCACAACTCGGCGATGATGTGCCAGCGATGTTGCGTCAGCGTCTTCCGCGTTCGATCGGTCAACCTGTGGTGGTCTTGCCGTATCACACGCAGGCGAAGATGCCACCCACCCGTACGGGCGTCGCGTTCGTTCCTCCGAAACAGCCGTGAGCGGTAAGCCCGCTCGACCTGCGGGGATTGATCAAGTATAATGAACTCACGAGCCTCGCGCCGGCACTGGATAGGCTCGTGAAGCAGAACAAAATCACCGGCGCATTGATACTATGTCCGACGCCAAGCTGCGTCACGCGATTGCCTTCGAAGCCGCACGCTTGATGTACGAACGGACCGAGTCCGAGTACTTCACAGCCAAACGCAAAGCGGCCGCCCGTCTTTGTCGTGGGTCGGTGAAACCCAGCGACCTCCCCAGCAACGCCGAAATCCGCGACCAGGTGCAAGCATTCGCCCGCATGCATGAGGGCGAGCAACGCACCGTGAACCTCCGCGACATGCGGCTCTCCGCGCTGTGGCTCATGCGAATCCTCTGCCGCTTCCGGCCACGCCTCATCGGCAGCGTGATGACCGGCCACGTTCGCAAGGGGTCCGACATCGACCTGCACCTTTTCAGCGATTACATCGAGCCGATCACGGGTGTGCTCGACGAGGAAGGGCTTCAGTACGACGTGGAACGCAAGCACCTCGAAAAGCACGGCGAATCGCGCGTCTTCACGCACATCCACGTCTACGACACGTTCCAGTTCGAGCTAACGATATACGCGGAGGACATGGCCCATTATGTCTTCAAGTCGTCGATCACTGGCAAGGCCATCGAGCGTGCCAGCACGCGGGAACTGGAAGAGTTGATCGCTCGCGAACACCCCGAGGTGGAACTCGAAGCCGCGATGTTGGAGCGAGAGGAAGCCATCGACCCATACCAGCTTTTCCGGATGCTGCTGCTGCCATTGGAAAACGTGAAGCAAAGCCCGAAGTGGCACCCGGAAGGTGATGTGCTGTATCACTCGCTTCAGGTGTTCGAGTTGGCCCGCGATGCGCAACCGTGGGACGAAGAGTTCATCCTCGCGGCACTGTTGCACGACGTCGGCAAGGGGATCGATCCTTACGATCACGTCGCCGCGGCATTGCAAGCGCTCGACGGCCTCATCACACCGCGAACCGCGTGGCTGATCGCGCATCACATGGAGGCCCAGGAATACAAGGCCGGCACGCTCGGTGCCCGCGCTCGTAAACGCCTGGAGGAGAACGCCGACTTCGACGACTTGATGTTGCTCCGAGAGGTGGACAACGGCGGCCGCGTTCCTGGGGCGATGGTCGGCACCGTGGACGAAGCGCTTGCGTTCTTGAAGCAACTCGAACGCGACAACAAGGGGAAGTGAGTCCGTGAGCGGTGGCGATCACTGGTTCCTGTGTGGAGAACGTCCTGGGTGGGAAGGGCGAGGCTCCTGCCGAGCCACAGGCGTCGGCTCGGCAGGAGCCTCGCCCTCCCGTTTGGGAGCATTCTCCGCCTTGGAACCAGTGATCGTCACCGCTCGTTTGATCGGAACGGGGACAATGCTTACTTCCCCGGCGGGCCGACAAGCAGTGCGACGTGCCCCTTGAGCAGCTTGAAATCCCTGGTTCTGACCTCGCACTCACCCTTGCGCGAGCGAATCAGAAGCATGTCGTCGCCCGTCAGTCCGGCTTTCTGGAGGACAATGCTCTTCTTCTCAGAATCATCGGGGTTCAACATCCACTGACCCTGAAACGGCTTCTCGTCCTTCCCCTTCCACTGGGTGAACGTGCCGTCGGCATTGATTTGGTAACTGTGCATCCTGGAAGTTGTCAGGAACTCGCGAAGGTCTTTCTTGGCGTCCGGTTTCGCGGCCTGCTCCCGGAACTCGACTAGCACGCGAGCCGGGGCCACCGGCCAGATGCCGATGAAGTAGTCCTTACCTTCCTTCTTCTCCTGCTCCTTAACGGCCCTGGCCAATTCCGCGAACACCGGAAGTCCGTCGGGCGTTCGTAGACCATCTGCCGTCACAGTCACCTCTTCACCCTTGCCGGGCTTCACACGATAGACCTCACCTTTGACTTCGAGGATCGCGCCATCTTCCCAGCGAGGCGACCTCGGGATGTGAACCATCACTTTATCACCGACCTTGGGTCCATCGCTCCTCGGTTCGTCGGCTGCGATCCCAGCCAAACTCCACCCAATGATGCAGACCAATAGCGCGACGTGAAATGGGCGAATCATCTGTATCTCCGTGGTGACACGGCCATGTTGACGTGTCTGCCGCAGAGTATACCAAGCTGGGGACGAGTGAGGCCAGACTGCGATTGTCGGCCACGCGGGCAATTCTCGTGCAGCGCTTTATGATCGGGGACCAAGACTGTTTTGAGGTGGAAAGTTGTTCATGTCTCGCATGATTCGGACTAGGACTCGGAGACGAACTGCGCTTTGGCATCACATCATGATTGCCTATCTAATTGCAGTTGCATGACTTAATTGTGTTTCTGCAGGAACTGAAATTGTTCTGATTAACTTTCTTCCGGACAAGTCAAATGGTTCCAGACGTGGGGTGGGCATTTCGCGTGGAACCATTTCCAATCGCACGGTCACTGGCGGTTTGCAAACTTCACTGCTCGGACGCACGGCCCATCAGGTAGGCACGAAGCTCGACAAACACCTCGCTGCAACGCTGTCGCCAGGTCTTGTCGACCATTAATCGCGGATGTGATGGTCGGAACAGCACGTGAACCGTGAGTCGATTTTCCTGATCGGGGTGCGCGTGGTGGAGGTGAATTTCGACATCGACAGGGCCGGACGCCCGCCGGCCGATCCCCAGCCACGACAACGGCCCACCAACCGGCGTCTTGCGGCCGCCGATGCGCACCTTGATGAGTCCTGGGAGGCTTTCAACCACCTCCCCTCCCGCGTCGTGAACGAACCCCCGCAGTTTCATGATCGCGATACGCTCGGGCATCCACGCTTCCATGTTGAACGGAAGTGCAGACTGTTCGCGAGAAGGAATGGACTGGACTGTCGTCGGTGCCGAGGGGGGCATCGGAGCAGGATCATGTGCCGCAGGCTGCGGATTGATCGGGGGAGTAATTCCTTCGCCAATCACCCGCGACGGAGCCTGTTGCGATGGGTTCGCGATCTGAGCGTCTCGCGCCGCCATGGCCCGCTCCAGGGCGGTATCGTATCGCTCCGCCAGTTCGCGTGCTTGCTGGGGCCGATCCTCGGGGTGCTTCGCAAGGCAATCGAAGACGAGTTGTTCCACCTCTTCGGGCACCCAGCCGGAGAGGCCAAGTTCGGCGAACGAGGGGGGATACTCAGTTGCATGAGCCAGCAGGATATCCATGCTGCTTGCGCCAGTGAACGGCAGCCGACCCGCAAGGAGTTCGTACATCATCACGCCGACGGAATACAGATCCCCACGGTGATCCATTTCCTCGCCGCGAACCTGCTCAGGACAGATGTAGCCTGGGGTGCCAACGGCGAAATCGACGTTGGTGTCGGTGACCTTGCGCCCCGTCTCGCTTTCAACGAGTTTCGCGAGACCAAAGTCCATGACCTTGATGCGTTCGCGGGGGGTGTCCGGATCCACCACCATCAGATTGGCCGGTTTCAAGTCGCGGTGGATGATCCCTTCGTCGTGTGCGGCCTGGAGAACTTCGCAGAGTTCCCGAATGATTCGACCGACCCGCGGAGCGCTCATCTTGCCGTTCTTGGCAAGCATATTCTCAAGATTCACGCCCTTGATGTATTCCATCACGATGCAAGGGCCGAGCGGATCTTCGAGGCTCGCTGCGATGAGCGAAACTGCGCCAGGGTGCTGAAAGCGCCCCATCAGCACGGTTTCTCGCTGGAAGCGGTCACGGAATTTGGCATCGGTTGCGATGTGGTCATGCATCACCTTGACCACGACATCTCGACCCGCATCGAGCTGCCGCGCAAGGTACACCCGCCCCATGCCGCCTTCTCCGATGAGACGCCGGGTTTCGTATCTACCCAGGAAGACGCGGCCAATCATGCGCTGTCTCTCCGGCATCCAACCCGGACGGAGGCGGCAAAACAACAGAAGACTAGAGCGGAAAAGCAGTCCCGGCCACAACTCTTTCAATAACCGGTCACTTCCAATGTATCGGGATAGCACAACTTTGCCCGGGAACGAAAGCGATTCGCGCCGGCAGTGAGCCACCAGCGTGACCCTCGACAAAGTTTCAGAGGGTTTTACTTTTTCTCGGGTTCCTTCTTCGGATCGATTTTCACAGGTGCTTTCCAACCGAGAAGAACAACGGTGGGAGCTTCCGGGTTGAGATCCACGGGAATCTCAAGCTCATTGGTGTCGGGGAGCTTCTTGAGATTCTTCTGGTCTTCGAGGAACTCGGTAGCGTCGAGGATCTCATCGAATCCCGGTACGCCGTAGTGCATCGGCAGAACAAAGAGCCGTGGCTTCAATTGTTCGACGACCTTCTTCGCCTGTTCACCGTTAAGGGTGTAGATGCCGCCGACGGGCACCATCAGAACATCGACTTTCCCGATTGCTTTGACCTGCTCCGCCGAAAGGGTGTGACCCAGGTCGCCCAGGTGGACGAAGGTCAGACCGGAAGCCTCGACGATCCAGATGCTATTTTTGCCGCGTTGCATGCCGTTCATGGCATCGTGGAATGTCCCGAGCGATCGAACCCGGATCTCGCCGACCTTCTCATCGACCGCATTCCACTCGCTCTTGGTCCCCTTCCCTGCCTTCACTCCCTCAAAAACTCGCCCTTTCTCCTTCAGAATTTCGACCTGATTATGGTCGTTATGCGGGTGGCTGATGAGGGTGATATCGGCGATCAGTCGGGGCGGAGAAAATGCGGGAATGGCTTGTGGATCGAAGACCACAGATTTCCGGCCGGCTGTCTCGAGTTGGAACATCGACTGGCCGAACCAGCGGAGTTTGACCTTCTTGGTATCGTCCTGTGCCTGAAGGGTTGATTGCTGCGGCGCGATGGCCAGGAGGAAAAAGACCAAACAACTGACCACGACGACGAACCGTTTCATGCGCAGCTCCGATGGTTGCTTGCTTCCTCGCGAGTGATTTGAGTGTACCTTATCCTGGGGCATTCAGCACGCATCACTTCTGCAAAAACCACTTCATGAGATGCCAGCCGGGATCAAAGCTCAGCCCAGTGGCAGCCGCGGAAAGTTCATCGTAGGTGGTCGCGTCGTTTGGCGTGATGCCGGTGCCGGTCGCCGCGAACGCCACCGCTCCGTAGGCGTGCGCGCGCGTTTTGATCGTCGTGCGATGATCGGGTTCGACCAGGATGCGGTATTGTCCGTATCGCGGCAACGCTTCGAGCAGCGGCCCGACAATGTGCTCGTCAATTTGCTCCAGCGATTTCACCTTCTCGTGTGCTTTCCCCTCGTGTGATGCCTCGTCGGGTGCCTCGACGTGAACACAGACGAGGTCGAATGCTCCGAGTGCCTCAATCGCATATCGACCTTTATTCGCATAGTTGGTGTCCAGGTAGCCGGTTGCCCCCGGAACATCAATTCGATGCCAGCCCAACAGAACACCCACTCCGCGAACGAGATCGACAGCTGAGATGATCGCGCCGGTCTTCCCATATGTCTCGCGGAACGGGGTCACCTGTGGTGCTTTACCCTGCCCCCAGAGCCAGATTTGCGTCGCGGGCTTCTTCCCCTCGGAGATCCGCCGGAGGTTCACGGGATGGTTCGCGAGAACAGCTTTGCTCGCTTCCATCAGCGGAATGAGAACGTCGTGCCCGGGCCCTTGCGGGAGATAGTTGGCAACGGGTTGGTCCGGTACGTCGTGGGGAGCTTGCGTCTTCAGCCCAACGAACGGGGCAGCCGAAGACTTCCCACGCCACACCAAGATGTTCCGATACTGCACTCCAGCGTGAAACTCGAGCACGCCCCCCGCGACCTCTTTTCCACCCAGTTCCTTTTGGATTGCGTGGATGAGCGGTGCTCCATCCTCGCTGGAAATGTGCCCGGCCGTGAAGTCTCGCATGTGGCCGTCGGGGACGTAAACGAGATTGCAGCGGATGGCCCAGTCGTTTGGGCCGAGGTGAATCCCCATCGCGGCCGTTTCGAGTGGGGCACGGCCAGTGTAGACTTTGAGGGGGTCATACCCGAACAGTGAGAGCGTCGCGACATCCGATGCCGGAGTCAGCGACGGTGGAACATTGTTTGAGAGACCAACGACACCGCTTGCCGCGATGCGGTCCATGTTTGAAAGTTTTGCTGCTTGCAGAGGTGTCAACCCGCCCAGTTCCTGGACCGGTTCGTCTGCACAACCATCTGGAATGACGATGACGTATTTCATGACGAGATTGTACTTGAACAGCCGGATGAGTCGAGGAGTCCGATCAGCCTGCATTTCGCAGGAATCGCGGTTCGAAAAGAATTCGGAGAATTCCGGACTCTGAGAAAGAGTTCCGGGCATTACACTGCGACGACTGACGGAGAACCACGATGGCGACGGCCACCTTGATCAGCACGCTCCGGAATGTCTTTGAGAGCGCACGTGATTCCGCGGATCGTGCCGACGGTGAATTGCTGACTCGATACCGCACACTGCGGGACGAGGACGCATTCTCATCGCTCGTCCGACGACATGGCCCGATGGTCATAGGGGCAGCGATTTAACCGGCAAGGGTGCGGACGTGAAAAAACGAGGTTAGCTGGCGGCTTGGGTAGGGTATCATGGGGCGAAAGGCGGTTCAGAGGGCAAGCGATGACGGAAGAAGAATGGTTGGCGTGTGATCTCCCAGGCAAAATGGTTTATTATTCAAAGAGCCGAATCAGTGACCGCAAGAGAACGCTTTTACAGGTAGCTTGCCTTCGCAGAATCGAGGCGTTCTTGCCCGGCCCCATATCGAAGGGAGCGGCCACGATACTCGAACAATCGCTAGACGGCTCCGTACCAGAAGAAAAACTGGCAACGATGAGAGCAGATGCGTTAGAGGAAGCACTTGCCTTCCCGAATCCGCACGGAAAGCAGTTGCCGGAGGCATTTGCGGGAACCGCCGTCTACTATAGCGATGACACTGAGTTGTTAATGGAGAGATGTGCGGAAACAACCGCATGGGCAAAGGCCGGTATGCCAGATGCGATTTCGGCCCCCGAAGAAATCGCACAGTGCTTGCTGATACGAGACATCTTCGGCAATCCCTTCCGCCCCGCCGCTGTTGATCCCTCTTGGCTCACGTCCGATGTCCTTGCGCTTGCAACGGGCATCTACCAAGATCGTGCCTATGATCGAATGCCGATCCTCGCCGATGCCCTTCAGGACGCCGGGTGCGACATCGATGACGTTCTGAACCACTGCCGCAGCGAGGGGCCGCACGTCCGGGGCTGCTGGGTGGTCGATCTGCTGACGGGGCGGACGTAGACAGGGCTGGGCATCGGCTAGGGGGCCGCAATTAAACCGTCAACCGGAAACGGTGTCGGGACCGGAGCCGCACCGCTGAGGACCGGGAAAGTGTACTTCACCGCACTTCCGTAAGTCGATTTGGCGCTAACTCGGTAGAACAGACGAAACGAACGGCGTAGAGGGCTGAATGATGGCTGACCCAGTGCCGGACACGTCGAGTGAAGTAGACACGCAAGCCGTCCTCAGGCGGATATTCGGGGTGGAGTATACACCCCCTCAGCCGCCACCGAAGACCATCGAAACGGAAGCGGATTGGCTCACGGCCACGAAACTTGACGCCCTGCTCACCTTCCTCCAGCCCCGTGTCACCCGCCGCAAACCGCTATTGCTTGGCGTTGCGGGCTGCCGTCGCATCTGGCATCTGGTCAGCGACGTGAGGTTGCAGAAACTCATCGAGGTGGCAGAGCAGTTTGCGGATGAAGAGGCCACGAAGAAAGATTTGCGGCGAGCAGCGAAGGCCGTCAGCGATCCGCACGGCGGCGAGTGGAACGGAGCGTGTTATTCGGCTGTGACTGCTCTTGCGGATTTCGTGGATGCCCACCCGATGGGACCGGCGAACATCGTCACGAAGTACGCACCGCTCGCTCTGTGTAAGCAAGATGAGTCCATTCTGTCAGACGGAAGCAGAGCCATCATCGAGGCTGAGAAATCCGCCCTTGCCGCTCTGACCCGTGACATCTTCGGCAATCCCTTCCGCCCCGCCGCCGTTGATCCCTCTTGGCTCACGTCCGATGTGGTTGCCCTCGCCGAAGGCATCTACCAAGACAAGGCGTTCGACCGGATGCCGATCCTTGCCGACGCCCTTCAGGATGCAGGGTGCGACAACGACGACGTTCTGAACCACTGCCGCAGCGAGGGGCCACACGTCCGGGGATGCTGGGTGGTCGATCTGCTGACGGGGCGGACGTAGACAGGGCTGGGCATCGGGTGGCAGCTTTCCTCTTGACCGCCCCAGCAATCCAGCCCCCGGCAAACCTGTTCAACACGTCATCGAGGCCCCGGACCCGCAGCAGGCAGCCGCCGACCTCGTGACGCTGGCAAGCCAGACCGGACCCGCAGAGTAAACGAAGTAAACCCGGTCCCGCCCCTCTAACCTTGTGTGTTGATAACCACAAGCCAGAGGGATAAGTAATGTTCGAGCGTCAGCAAAAGGCCAGACTACTCCGACAAGTCCGCCGCAAGTACGCCGAGATCATCGGGGCCGACGCATCTTTCCGCTACCTGGATGGAACGCCGTACAGCCCGGAGGACGTTGCCGATACCCTAGAAGACCTGTTCTTTCGCACGAAGTCGGGGGAGCAACTGACCGGCCCCGTGTCCTGGGAACTCTGCATCTTCCCGCCTGTTCCTTTCGAGACAACCGCAGGCGACGGGAATACGTCAGGAACGGTGAACGGCATCGTCCGACTTGTGGGGAAGATCGGAGAGACGAAACGGTTCATCAAGTTCGTGAGTCATCCATTCTACCAGTACGGCACACGATAAACAAAAAGCCCCGCCTAGACTCGACACGAGCTAGGCGGGGTAGTTCACTCAACCCACGGAGAATTATACGTCACTCGACCGGCGAACAATTATACTTTTTGCCGTTCACGACCCGACTTACCAAACTCTGCGACGAGTCATATTTGCGGGCAATATCCCACTGCGACATTCCCGCCGCATGTAGCTTCTTCATATCCGCAATCTCTTCTTTGGAATACCGACCCCGCCTGGGCGTATACCGTTTCTGCGATAGATAGTCTTCCACGATACGGGCATCAGCCGCCGTCCAGTACCACCGCTTGTTTAACTTCACGGATGGCCCAGGAATGTGAGCCATCTTGATATAATAGGTGATGGACGTAAACGCCTTGTTCGTCCGCTTCGCCAAGTCAGTTGCAGAGTACAGGCGCAATATCCGCTTCACGACCGGGGTGGGCAGTGTTTCCATCCAAGTCGTACCCAGGGCATTGAATAGCTGTATCTTTTGAGTGTCGGTAAGTTTCATATCTTATTGTAGTTTTCTCGACCAAAAAAACGGCGAGAGAATACTACAATACAGTGCCTTATGTTTCCTTTCGGATTATGGGCGAAGGCGTCTCGTGTGTTGCGGGACGCCTTCGTGTTTTTGTGCCTGGGCCAGCTACATATGGCATGATCGAAGCCACCATATACGAACGCCTCAACACCTACACGGCCCTGACAGCCTTGGTCGGGACGAACATATACCCGACCACGCCCACCGAGAACACGCAACTACCCTTCGTGGTGTACACCGTGACGGGCCGAACCCCAACCCTACACCTGGAAGGGGACAGCGGGCTGAACAGCTACAACGTGGACCTGGACGTGTACGGCATCAACCTGGACACCGTGCTGTCCGTCATGACGCAGACCACCAACGCCCTTCACTGCTACCGCACCAACACCCTGACCATACAGGGCAGCTTCCTTGCAACGCAGGCCACGCAGCAAGAGGAATACGGGTTCCACGGTTCGCAGTCGTTCACGGTATGGGGAAACTGAGGCAGCCATACTAGATAACATCATGGATAAAAACAAACTAATCAGCGTGGCTAAGGGTGCAGGCATCGCAGCAGCGGGGGCCGTGCTTACCTATGTATCTCAGTGGGCATCGGGTGCGGACTTCGGGTCAGCGGGGCCAGTGGTGGCAGCAGTCCTAGCCATACTCGTGAACGTGTTGCGCAAGGCTGTAGAGCCGAAGGTAGACGCCAAGTGAGCATTGACCGTGACGAAATCATAGGCGAGCTAGTGGCAACGTACCGCAAAGAGCTAGACGACCTGTGACCCCTGGGAACCGACAGCCGAAGCCTAGCCAACCTTCAGCCGCCACACGTCCGTAGTCCCTTCACTGTCCTGGACGTGGTTGTATTCGACGCCCTTACTCGCCAGCGTAATATCCCGGACTTCCTTGTTCGTCAGCTTCACCGTCAGCCGAGCGAACCGAAGCCGCCCCTGGACGCCGTAGGCAACGTCCACACGGGCCACCAGCCGCCGTATCAGCATCTTCAGCCGGGTACGCAGCGTCAGCAGTTCCGGCCCCGTGGCAGCGTCCAGGGCAGCTAGGACGCCGTGCGCTTGATCCAGGGACGCCGTTTCCGGGATTCGCACCTGTTCCGCTTCGACCTTCCCTTCCAGTTCGCCGATACGCTGTTCCAGGTTCGCCATGATCCGGGCGTTAGCCTTCGACGGGTATTCAGCCTGTAGCCCCGCCACTTCGTCCAGCCGCTTTTCCAGTTGGGTCTTTTCGAGTTCGTAGGCTTCGACCGGGGAAGTAGCCGTACCCGTCAGCCGAAGTTCACGAAGGAACCGGAGTAGGGTATATTCCACTTGCTTGTAGTCCCAGGTACGGTTCGGCCCCTTCGTCTTGCGCCGTAGGACGTGACGCCCCGTTGACTCTACCTTCAAGTGCATCGGCAGCCCGTCCGACCCGTAGACCAGTTCCGTGAACAAGTTCGAGACAGCAGCCCCCTTCCGGCCCCGTTGCTGCCTACGACTATCCAGCCCCGCCTGGACAGCGTTAAAGACATCACGGCCCACGATAGCCGGGTAGCGTTCCTTGACTTCGCCGGTTTCTTCCCGATGCGACTTCCCGACCCGGACGGCGTATTCAATCTCCCCGATGACCGCCCGGTTCCGTAGGACGCCCAATACGTCGATGAGGGCTTCTACCTTGACCTTCTTCCGGGTAATCGTCCTGGTCGGGTTGCCGAGCATGTTGGATATTTCCCCAGCACCGTGTCCCAGGGCCGACAGGCGGAATATATCCCGGACCAGGGCAGCCCTTTCGTTCTCGTGATATTCGCCATCGGCCCCGACCGTCAGCCAGAAGGGGCAGGCAGCCAGACGACGCCCCGCCTTCGTTTTGCCCGATTCCCGGATACGTTGGCGGTTGTACTGTCCGATACGCCGCTTCTCGGCACTTTCGGCGTGGGCCATCTGAAGGCACATTGCGATGATTATGAACTGCTGCGAAGACAAGTCAGCCGTTTCGACCCACATATCAGGCGAGTAGACGGCTACAGCACAACCGGCACGGACCACCTCGGACAGCAGCTTGATTGCTAAGTCCGGTTCCATGCGCCCGAAGCGGGACCACATTTCCAGGACCAGGACGGTATTCCCCGCAACGATGGTTCCGTCCTTCAACAAGTCCAGGAACCTGCGAAGACTCCCACCTTCTTCCAAGTGGACGCCGTACAGCCCTGATTCGCCCCTGCCGAAGAACTCGCCGAACGTATACCGGGTAGAAGGCGTAAGACGGTCAGAGTATCGAGCGCACACGGCATTGAAGGCTTCCTGTTGCCTGCGGACGGACACCCCTTCTTCCTGCGCATCGGAACTGAACCGCCCGTAGCTGATGGCTTCTCGTGTCTTCGTGGTCTTCGTCGTGGTCTTCGTGGTCTTCATCGGTAGTCCCCTGGTAGCTTAGAGGCATGACCGGCAACCCGTTTCGTTTTCGACCCGGTGAAATTGCCGTACCGATGGTCCTCGGCGTTTGTCGTCGTGTCCTCCGAGATTCGCACGCGGCGGACGATGCATTCCAGGCTACGTTCATCGTCCTTGCGAAGAAAGCGGACGTCGTTCGCCCGCCGGATCGGCTCGCTCCCTGGCTTCATGGTGTCGCTTATCGAACCGCGATCAAAGCCCGTGGGCGCGCGTTCCGTAGGCAACAAGTCGAGACCCTGTATGCGACACAGTCGGCGCCTGCCCCACGGCATGAAGACTCTGAGTTGTTGCTTGTGATCGATGAACACGTGAACGCATTACCGGAGAAATACCGAACTCCGCTGGTGCTCTGTGGAATTCAGGGTTTGAACAAGACCGAGGCGGCCGAGCGGTTGGGGCTTCCCGAAGGTACCGTATCGAGCCGTTTGGCTCGTGCCCGAGATATGCTTCGTGATCGTCTCACCCGGCGTGGTATCGCGGTCCCAGCGGCCCTGATTTCCTCAATATTCACGAACAACGCTCTCCAAGCCGCGGTTCCGACTGCGCTGACAACCTCGACCCTAAGTTGTTCTCTCGGAACGCTTCCGATCACCGGGACTGTTCTCACCCTTTCAAATGAGGTCATCCGTTCCATGAAGTATCTCTCGTTCCAAATGCTGGGCACCTTTGCGGTCGCCACGTCCCTGATCGGTGGCGGGTTCGGCCTGCTGACCATCAATGCAGACGAGAACAACAAACCCGCCCCCGCTGAAGTCAAGAAAGCACAACCCGGCCAAGGTGACGGAGTCAAGAAGCCACAGCCGGCGGATGCCAACCGGAAGCCGGATGAGCGCGACAAGCCAGTTAAGGATAGCGACAAGCCAGTTAAGGATGGCGACAAGCCAGTTAAGGATGGCGAGAAGCCAGTGAAAGTGAGCAAGTTCACTGGCAAAGTCGGGTCGGTGGACGCTGAAACTCGCACGATCACGCTTGTCTCGAAGGGCGAATCCGGAAAGGAGATTCTGGTTACGATGACCGCTGATGCGAAAATCATCGTTGATGGGAAGGAAGCCAAACTCGGCGCCATCACAAAAGGCGTCACCGCAACGTTCACACTCATTACAGCAAAAGACGGTCAGCCCCGGGAGGCGAACGAGGTGATCGTCTCAGGGCCGATGTTTGGAGGAACGGTGAAACAAGTTGACACCGCGACCGTGACTATCGGAACTGAGAAATCTGATCGCGTGTTCAAGTTGACTGGGACCTGCAAAGTTCTAATTGCCGGAAAAGCTGCGAAACCTTCCGATCTGAAGGTGGGTGATCGAGCGATGGTGACGCTCAATTCTGACGAATCGGGAGCGGTGCAGATCGTTGTTGGTGGCAAAAAGGGCGATATCGAAAAACCGAAGCCCATTCCAAACAAACCTGAAGGCGAAAAGTAATCTTCGCTTCGGACCGGAGAGATTACAAACTCCGGTCTGTCCATTGTTGCCGATGAGAACGCCACCACTGAATTGTGCTGATGGCAGACAAGCCCATAACCATGCTCTTGTCACTCCCATAACTCTTCGATAAAGTACCATCACAGGTCTTTTCCCCGATAGCTCAATGGTAGAGCAACCGGCTGTTAACCGGTTTGTTCCAGGTTCGAGTCCTGGTCGGGGAGCTTTGATAAGATTGTCAGAGTATCAGACAGACTGGTTGACGGCGATCGCCGGGAGTCTGAACTCCTGGCGTTTTGCGTTTATCGCCTTTCCCGAGTTCCGGCCAGGAGAGCCTGCTGAACAGCGCGAGGATGTCTAGCGATTGAGGGAACGGTTCCCCGATCTTAACGTCGACTTCATGTGACTGGCCCAATTCCATGTTCTTCCAGCGTACCCAGCGCACCAGTCTCGTTCCCGAATTTCCCGAAGTCTCCCCGGAAGAACCGTCCTCTCTTGTTCCGCAAGCTATTCTCCGAACTCATGCGACTCCGTGACTACTTCGCGGCACCAATCAAGAAAACCCGTGTTGGACAGCTCAGACTGGAAGTTCTGTAAGATCGGACGGTCCCTCCTGCGGGGATGAGCGTCGTGAAGGTCGATGCGTTCGCCCCTGGTGGCGACGTGAACAGCGACGGCGTCTTCCAACCCGGGGACACGATCCGATATACCGTCACAATCGCCAATACCGGCGATGTCAACCTGATCGGTGTCACGTTTGCCGACGCTACGAGACGCTTCCAGATCCAGGCATGGCCCATGAAGTCCGTCTTGAATCGACGACCAACATAAAGTTACTTGTTCGGACTGGCGAGTGCCTTATGGATTGCCTCCTGAATGCCCATCGGCCTGATTGAAAACACGTCCAGGGCCGTCCTGTCCCGAACCACAGTGGGATTCTTCAATCCCTCGATCAAGCGTCGCCCGACCTCGAATGCTGCTGGCGTGACCAATGCCAGCCACAAACTCGAGAGGTACGGTGTCAGCACGGGCACCGAGATTAGCCACCGGCGCAGGCCCCTCTGCCGTGCGTATTCCCGGATCATGCCGCCGTAAGTGGTGACATCCGGGCTACCGATTTCGAAGATGCGACTTGGTCCCGCAGACAAGTCCTTCGCCGCCAGCAGGTAGGCGAGTACGTCGTCCACGGCGATGGGTTGCGTCGGCGTCGTGAGCCAGCGGGGGCAAAGCATGACCGGCAGTCGATCGGTCAACGACTTCACCAGGTCAAATGACAGGCTCCCCGTGCCGATCACAAGGGAAGCCCGGAACTCGATGGTCTCCACGCCAGAATTACGCAATATACGGCCGACTTCGTGGCGGCTCCGCAAGTGAGGGGAGAGCTTCGGGTCGGCGTCATCGCCCAAACCGCCCAAGTAGATGATCCGTTGCACCCCGGCCTTCTTTGCGGCTTCGGCGAAGTTCATCGCCGCCTGCCGATCTTCCTTCTCGAAATTCTTTGACCCTGACATCAGATGAACGAGATAGTACGCTGAATCGACCCCTCGCATTGCCTCTTCCAGCGAAGCGGGGTCAAGAACATCGCCCCGGACGATCTGCGTGGCATCTTTCACGAGAGGCCGCAGTTTGTCTGGGTTTCGGGCCAGACACCGCAGGATTTCAGAAGTTTGTTCGAGCAGCGAAACCAACCGACCGCCGACCTAACCGGACGCACCCGTCAACATGATGACAGGGACATTCACTGCTTCACGACTGTTCGAGCCGGGTGACGACATCGTGTTCGGTTGAATTCACGGTTGGGGGAGAGGCGCGCAGTTTCGAGGAGTGTTACGCACGGGATATTTCAGAATATTGTTCGAGTATCTGACAAACTGGTTGACGTAGCCCGCCGGGAGTCTTCAACGGATTGATTTTGGGCAGATTGTTAATGCCTTGACTGCATGTCAGCCGCGATGTAGTATCAATGCGGCTTGTGGTTAATTTTATTGTCTAACAATCATCATAATACCAAAACTTCGATGACCGCTTCCAATCTACCCGATAACGTCACGTCGCCGGCCACCGCACCTGATTTGCTAGCGCTCGTGATGTTGCTTCAGTCGGAGTTGACTTCAGTAAAAGCACGTCTCGATCAGAAACTCCCGGTCCCTGAGCTGGGAACCTTCCCATTCAGCCCAGTATGAAGGCGAGTTGCCGGAAGTCCACTTTTTTCCGGGGTCCATTGCTTGAATTCACCAACTGCACC
>Ga0105047_10001613_pt1 | contig 40456 bp, 30 predicted proteins | sample MAT04_FD_78384 | JGI IMG/M metagenome (GOLD analysis project Ga0105047, IMG submission 78384) | Freshwater microbial communities from Lake Fryxell liftoff mats and glacier meltwater in Antarctica - MAT-04 (megahit assembly) | ecosystem: Environmental > Aquatic > Freshwater > Ice > Liftoff...
AATACCGGGCGAGTTCCGCCGAGTTCCGTTCTGCTCCCGCGCGAGTCAGATGAGTCACGCTGCCGAACAATGCGGCGTCCCAGGCTGGCGATCCATGCCTTGGGACAAGTGCGGAGTCTGTGGAACCAAGTTGTCGCGCCATCTTTGAGGCGGCGTCAAGATAATTGTCCGTCACGGAATCGCGAGGGACTGGTGACAACCAGAAGATCAGTGGAACCTGATGTTCTCGACACAGATCCGCGATCGCAGTGGCCGACTGGCGCGAAAAGTCAGACAGTTCAACAGTGTCGCGCGGAGTCTCGGTTCCGTCATAGTGTCCTGGTTCTTCGAAATAGCCGCCGCTCTGTTGCAGAGTCTCGCGAAACACCGTGTACTTCCCACCAAACTGTTCCGGAAATCTTCCGAACTGATGCTTGCGGAAAATCCATTTGTGCCAATCTGCGATCGATGGCGTGTACGAAACGCTCGACTGATGATAGGCGACCAAATAAGGTCCAACCAAACCAAACTCTTCCGCTTGCTCAGCAGACACATCCAGCGTTTGCGGTAATACAGCAACAACGATAACGCCTGGTGGAACTTCGGCTCGAACGGCTTCGGAAACAATCGATTCTACTCCCGCCAGAGTGAATGAACTGAGCGTACCAAGATTCAGACCTCCATCGCGACTACCGGAAACGATTTCCGGAATCAGGCCCATCATGCAGGAGCTGTCGCCAACCAACAGGATTCTGCCACCGGCCTGTGGCAGCATGTCATGTTTGGCCATCACCGTGCCCAGATCTGCGGACGGCTCGAAATACGGGATCCCGCTCAGCGAGTCCGTGGACGACCAGAACCACGCCTCAGCGCTGACGATAATCAGGCAGGCGGCGATCGCAGCAGGAGAAATGTAGGGGCGAAAATTCATAACAGAACAATGACAGTCGCAGGTTTAGAACTGAAAATAGATGAACGCTGTCGCATCCCAGCGTCCGATAATCATGATGGCAGCATAAGCTCCGACGTAACACACAATTCGAACCGGCGCGGGCCAACGCAATACAGGAAACTGATCACCGTTCCGATACTGCAGTAATTCGACGGCAGCCAATGGAAAGACCAGGGCCAGCAGGTACGCTTTTGGAGGCAGAGACAACACAGACCACCGGAAAAACGTCTCTGCAAACAGCCATGCGTCCGCCATCGAGGCGGCTCGAAACAATACCCAGCCAACACAGACTAAATGGAACATCAACACGGTCTGCACTACTCCCGGCAGTCGATTGATGCGTTCGGTTCCAATCATACGATAGATCGATAGCAGTGCGGCATGGAAGGCACCCCAGGCCACAAACGTCCATGCCGCTCCGTGCCACAGGCCGGACAACAGCATGGTAATGAAGATATTTCGATAGCTGTTCCAGGTTCCGTTTCGGCTGCCACCCAGCGGAATGAAAACGTAGTCGGTGAACCAGCTTGACAGCGAAATATGCCAGCGTTTCCAGAATTCACTCGGATTCCTGCTGAGATACGGGACGTTGAAGTTCAACATCAGCTCGATCCCCAACAGCTTTGAACATCCGCGAGCAATGTCGGTATAGCCGGAGAAATCACAGTAGATCTGCCATGCGAAAGCGTAGATGGTGACGAGTGCTGAAAGCGTGTTGAGTTCCCCGACATTGCCAAAACCCCAGTCAGCAATTCGGCAAAGGTTGTCGGCAACAACAACCTTCTTGAAAAATCCCCACAGGATCAGATACGTCCCGTCGAAACAGGCATCTGGCGTCACGGAACGCGGATTCAGAATTTGGGGCAGAAGATTTGTCGCTCGTTCAATTGGTCCCGCAACGAGCTGCGGGAAGTAGCTGATGTACAAGGCATAGTCCAGAAGGCTTGTCGCAGGCTTCAGTTTTCCGCGATACACATCGATCGTGTAACACATTGTCTGGAACGTATAAAAGGAAATGCCAACGGGCAGCACAATCTGCAGTACGTGAGAGCTTGTCGGCAAACCAATCCAGTCCAGCAGATTCGTAGCACTACTGACGAAGAAATTGAAGTACTTGAAGAACAGCAATGCACCGCCGTTGACGGAAATGCTCAGCAGCAGCAGGCTTTTTCGGATTCGAGGATCGTTACTTCGTGCGATATATCTGGCGCAATAGAAATCGACGATGGTAGAACCGATGATCAGAAACAAAAATCTCGCGTCCCATGTGGCATAAAAAATATAGCTCGCGACGAGAAGCTGACGGTTCTGCCAACGATGACTCAGCAGGTGATACAGCAACAGCATCACCGGAAAGAAGATTATGAATTGCAGGGAATTGAAGAGCATGGTTCAGGATTCAGGAGACTGTAGTTCGACTCGACTATTCAACAATTCTAAAGACATGAATCAGTGGCATCGCATGGTAGGGATGATCGGGCAGCGTGCCGGCGTTCGGCTGGCTGACGTACAACAATTGATGTTCCCGGTCGTATGCCACACCGCCGACATCACGATAGCAGCGAGGAAACAGGTATTGATCAAATCCTCCGCCTTCGGTCGTACTTGTCCAGCGCATCCATGGTTGAACGTCGAATGGTTTCATCGCTCCCCTGGCCACATGAATCAAACTTGCCGGTGAATAAAAGTAGACCTGCGACTCATACGGTGTGCCATGGTAGCCTTTGTTTTCGTCGCAGTCTTCGGGCCGAGCCAGTCCGTAGTAGACCGGGCCAAGTGCCTTCTGCCCGATCATGATGATGGTCTGTTTGTCGCCCAGCGTCAGCCACGCTCCTCCGCCCCATCGATCGGCTGGATGATGCTGATCAAGTGGTCGATCCATCGGGTACCACACCAGCGGAAGCGTTTCGATCGCTCCACCAGAAAGCAACGTTTGCGGTAGTTTGTACGCAAACATCGAAGGACCATGACTGGAATTCTGCAGACCAGTCGCTGTCCAAAGTCCCGAGATCAGGTTCTTGCCGCCAAACCATTTGTCTACTTCGATCTGTGGGATCTGGAAAATGTAGCCTGCGTGTTTGTCAGAGTGACAGTCTGGTGCCGCCGATGCTCCATTGCCCAGATGCCAAGGGCCTTCGGTCTGAGTCTGGCTGAGATCCAAAGGGCAGGTTCCATGAGTTGCCGTATCGAACTGCCCGGGGTTGTAATAAATATGCGTCGTCCAGTGCAGTCGGTCTCCGACAACCTGCAATCCGCCAAGACGAAAATCCGATCCGTTCAGCGCGTTGGCAAGCGTCTGCATGATTCCGTGCGTGACATCAGCGAAGGGTTGCAACAATTCGGCCTGAGGCAAGTCAGTCGTTTTTTTCAGCGGCGACAGAACGGGTCGCGGAATCGTAATTTCGGCAACTCGCTGATGCTGTGCGTGTCCGGCCAAAAACAGTGATCCGGACAGTGTCGTATCGGTCTCAGGGCGATCAGGATTCGGACGAAACGCCAGCACGCCGGATGAATAGGCAAACGATCTTTCGTTCTCTTCAAAGTGCGGTGGAATGAATGCTCCAAGGTATTCAAAGTTGCCCGGAGTCAGCATTTCCGGATGCAACTGTGTTATCTGACGCAGAGATTCAGGGCGAGACTGCGGGTCTTCTGAGATGACATCCGGAACAGGCACTGGAGCATCGTCGGGCTGGTCCGCAGTTATCGCAGGCGGTGCGACGACTGGTTCGATATTAGTCGCCATGGCCACTGCGTTGACCGCCGGTGGCATGACCCAGCTCTGGCGGTTCTGGCGGAACACTGTCACTCCCAGAATCATCAGGCCGGCTGTCAATGCAAAAATCAGAATGAGTTTCAGGATGCGCATGGCAATGGTGGAGGCCGATCTTGAATACGGAACAGGAGTTTCCGAATGTACTCGAATCGCCCAAAACCGGGCGCGCAGTATCTCCCGGCTGCAAACTACTCTAAGTCTCAGACGCTCGAATGCAGGCGGCCGGAATCTGCGGTGCTGCAAAAGCCACACGGATCACGGGAAGACTTCTGATTGTATCGTTTATGCGGGACTGAATTCCGTCGTTCGACCTTGGGCGAGCGGGGGCGTCAGTCCAATGCCACTCGATTTGTCGGTGGTACCCGTTTGTAGTGCCGCCTTTAGGCGGAATTTGCACGGAACATTGCGCTGACTTCCGCCTAAAGGCGGGACTACAAACCTAAAGTGAGTGACATTTGGCGTCAATTCCCTGATTGCGATTCCCGCGACAATCGCAGTTTCTTTGTCGAATGTGTGTTTAGTTGGACAGCGCCACTTTTATCCGAAGTAGTAGCCCGAAGCGTAAGCGAGGGAAAGCATTGCGTAGAATTCCTCGCTTACGCGTCGGGCTACAATAATACTCGGATTCCTCGAAATGTGGCGATGTCCAACTAAGCGCACAAATCAACGTGGGATAATGCCGTTGACGGTCGAACTTGAGACTGTCTCCGCAATATCATGCGGCAGGCATCTCGTGCAACAGCAGACGTGGCCGCAAGAACCGCAAAGAGCAGACTGTGACCAGATCAGCAGAGCCCGAAAACAGCCGACACAACATCGAGTCTCTGGCAAGAGTCGAATTGATTGTGGAGCCGTATCTCTCGGGCGTCAGGATCGATTCGTTTCTTGCCAAGCATCTTCGTAACTACACGACGTGGCGATTGAATCGAATGGTTACAGCGGGATTGGCCTGCATTGATGATTTCCCGGCAGACCCGAATCAACGAGTTTTTCGCAATCAACGGGTTTCTCTTTTGTTGATTGAACCGCCGGATAAATTGCTTGAACCCATCGATCTGCCGCTGAAGATTGTGTACGAAGATCCCTGGTTGATTGTCATCGACAAACCTGCCGGACTTGTCGCTCATCCGGTTGGCGATTTTCAGGACGGAACCCTTTCCAACGCACTGCAGCATTATCTCGATCAGCAAACGCCGTTTAAGGGACTACTCCGGCCAGGTGTCGTGCATCGACTGGATCGCATGACGAGTGGTCTGATTGTGACAGCAAAGGAGCATCTGGCTCATCGTTTGTTGTCGATTGAGTTTCAGCAAGGGAAACTTGCAAAATCCTATGTCGCCCTGGTGGATGGATCACCCGATTTCGAACAGCGATTGATTGAGCTGCCGATTGGCCAGCGTCCGGGCGGCAACTCCGTCCTGATGTCCGCTCGACCTGATGCAAAGAATTCACGACCTGCCAAAACGAAAGTCACGGTGATCGAACGCTTCAAGAACCATTCGCTGGTAGAATGTCGATTGTTTACCGGACGGAATCATCAGATTCGAGTTCACTTGGCAGATCTTGGATATCCAGTTGCGGGTGACGAATACTACGGGCCACATGGCACTCTTCGGAAATCACCTCGCTTCGACGGTGATGAACCCGCAGAAGATCGACACGCATTGCACGCTGCGTCGCTGGGTTTCTTTCATCCGATCCTGCGCGAGTGGATGCAATTCCGCACTGATCCTCCAGAAGATTTCTGGACACTCGCAGGGATCAAGAGTCGATAGACGGCTGATTCTATAACGAAGAGCTTCATTGGCATTCCGGATACATCGCCTTGCTCACACAGCCGTGGCTGGCCTGGGCGACGGTGGCGGACCAGTCGGCGAGGTAGCCGCGGCGCGGGTCGAGGGCCGGGCGTGGTTGCAGTTTTGCGCGGCGATCTGTCATGTCGGCTTCGCTGATATTGACGCTGATTGTGCCCTTGAGCAAATCAAAGGCAATGATGTCGCCGTCCTGAACACATCCGATTGGGCCACCGACAGCCGCTTCCGGAGCACAATGAACGCCGATCGCTCCGTGTGATACGCCAGAGACGCGAGCGTCGGAAATGAAAGCGATTTTTCCGTCGAGTTCCGGTACCGCCAAAGCGGCGGTTGCGATCAGGACTTCCGGCATCCCGCAGGCCACCGGTCCCATATTGCGAAGCACGATCACACTGCCCCGCGTGATCTTTCGTTGCTCCACCGCACGGACGATGTCGCGAGGATCATCGAAACAGACCGCATTGCCTTCGAAGGCCGGTTGCTTCATGCTCGACACTTTGAACACAATCCCTTCCGGGGCCAAATTGCCGAAACAGATCTGCATGTCGGCGAATGGTTTGTAGCTGTTTTCTTTTGTGACGATCAGATCCTGACCGGCAGGCGGCTCCGGCACGTCTTTCAGATTTTCTGCCAGTGTCTTGCCGGTCACAGTCATGCAGGATCCGTCCAGTAATCCGCTGTCGAGCAGATGCTTGAGCAGAATAGGGGTGCCACCAATTTTATGCAGATCGACCATCGTGCGTTTGCCACGCGGAGCGAAGCTGCACAGCACTGGCGTTTCGCGGAAGATTGACTGTAGATCTCGCAGTGTAAAGTCCACGCCCGCTTCGCGCGCCAACGCCAGGATATGCAGGACACCATTCGTCGAACCGCCAGCCGCAGCGATCGTTACCGCACAGTTCCTGAATGCGGCTTTTTTGAGGATATCACGCGGCCGAAGATTCAGTTTGAGCATGTTTGCCACCGCCAGGCCAACACGGCGGCATTCGGCTTTTTTTTCCGGATCGACAGCCGGGATCGAACTGCTGGCAGGCAGCATCAGGCCGATGGCTTCCATGGCCAGCCCCCATGTATTGAATGATGCCGCGATTCCGCAGCCGCCAGGACCAGGGCAGGCGTTCCGGATGATCTCTTCCGATTCTTCATGCGTCATCGCACCAACCGATGCCGCAGCCTGAGAATCATAAACATCCAGAATGGTGATGTCTTTGCCTTTGTAGCAACCAGGCAGAATGCTGCCGCCACTGACAATCAGTCCCGGATAATTCGTCCGAGCCAATGCCATCGCAAAACCGGGGCCGTTCTTGTCGCAGTTGTGCAGCCCGACCATCGCGTCGTAGCAGTGCGATGTGATCACACACTCCGCGCTGTTCGCGATCAGATTGCGAGACGGCAGGCTCGCATTGCCGCCTTCATGGCCCTGCGTAATGTTGTCGCTGACGCCCGGTGTGCCAAACGGAAACCCCAGCATCCCGGCGTCACGACATCCGGCAGCAATTTCCTGCGCTAATGAATACGCATGGACGTTGCAAGTGTTACCGTCGAGTAGCGGAACGCCGATCCCGATCTGCGGCTTGTTGAAATCGTCGGCTGTCATGCCCACTGCGTAGTAAAACGCGGTGATCCCTTTTTGCCAGCCGTGCGTGAGTTTGTTGCTGTTCCAGTTGAGCATGGGGATAAGTTTTCAGTTGAGAGAGAGGTTCGGCGAGCGGAGGGACGTCAGTCCCCTGATTGTGATTGTCGCGATAGTCCGAGTTTGATTTGTCAATCAGTGCTACTTGCCAATCGTTCGAATTCGAAGGTTGCGATAGTGCGCTTCGCCGGGTGGACCACCGTGGATTTGCAGAGCGATCAGCCCGGACTGTTCAATGGTCTCATCTTCTTCCGTGTAGTCAACCGTCTGGAAGTTGTTGATCCAAAGTTGGATATGGCGACTTTCGCAGAGAATTCGGTACGAATTCCATTCACCAGGCTTGAGTACCTTCGCAAGTTCGACTTTATCAGGGGCGATGAGAACTTTGTTGCGACGGGATTCATCGTAGAGTGCGCCCCAATAATTCTGTCCAAGGTCTGCCTGATAGCCGATCATTTCGTGGTGATCAGGAATACGTTTGCTGCGTAGTTGAACGCCGGCATTCGTGTCGTTGCCGATCAGTTTGAAGTCGAGTCGCAGGTCGAAGTCGCTGAATTCTTTATGTGTTGCCAGAAAAAAATTGTGCGGGATTTTGTCGTTCAATTGTCCACCGACGATCGATTCGTTTTCGACACGGAAAACTGTGGAATCTCCATCCCAGCCTTTGAGAGTTTTGCCATCGAACAGTGATTTGAAACCTTCTTCAACAGGCATATCGGCAGCGGGATTCGCGGCGAAAAGCGTGTTTACAGACTTTGAAAGCATCGTCGCAGCGGCGACGCAGCAAATCATGCAACCGATCAGAATTCGCAGGCAACGATAGGTCACTGAAATACACCTTTAAAAAAAGAATTGACACCGAGTAACGGCGGAGAATCAAATCGGATGGGAGTTTATCGCAGTCCTGATTCAAGTAAAACCAGTTCCACGCAGAATCCGTACTACGGCAGGATTTACACCAGGCGAGCGCGGACCGTCAGTCCCCTGATTGTGATTCCCGCAATCATGCCAATCAATTTGCTACAGATTGCTAATCCATTTCAAAGCTGTTCTCGGGATTCGTCGATGACCACGGCCAAAATCGATCGTCGAATCTCTTGCAGAATTCTGGATTCGAAATAGCCGTCGAAAGTTGCCATTCCATTTTTCGGCGTACGATCCAGGCTTTGTTGTTTTGCGAGTAATTCTGGCCCAGAACACGGACTTGGTGAACCACAGGCAGCTCATGCCAGAATATTACTGTCCAGCAGGACTCGCATCAGGAACTCTGCCGCACTCGCGTGATCGCTTCATCGACGTTTTCAACCTGGCAATTCACGTGGAAGCAGAAAGCAAATGGGAAGCAACTCATTTTTTAATACATGAGCCGCGTCCCCGTATCGTCCGCCCCCTTCCATACGAGGAGTCCGATTCATCGACCGAATGAGTGAACTTCAACTCAAAGTACAAGACGCGGCAAGTCCCAAAGCCCGTACAACTCATGCTGAAACCGTCGCGTGATCAATTTCGTGCTGAACACACCATTTGGCAGTAACTCTTTGTAGTGCTGTGTCTACCATATTGTCTTCAACCCATAGACGGACCGAATGAAGCGCCGTTCCAGCAGTGCCTGAGCCACTTTTGATGCTTCACACGATACCGCGTCGGTTCATGGTACGGGACACATTGACGCATGCATCGGCGATTAATCCGGACGATGATTAATCGTCATTTCTCGTCTATCTCATCGTTTGACTGGTCTTCCTTTTCTTTCAGTTTTTGCTCGCGCAAAAGCTTCGCTTCTTGTTTCCGTTTTGCCAGTTCATCATCAACCCATGTATTGTCTTCCTCCGACAGTGACTTCCGTTGTATTGTTGTCGTTTGTTTTGAACCGAGCCTTTGAACAGTAATGATTGACTTGCTGATTCGGTCTGGTTTTGCAAAATCGAATTGCGGTGCACTGTCCCCAAAAGCGTGAAACCCTCGTGATTCGCAAATCGCTTTGGCAAGTCCCACGGCACGTTGAATATCGACAGCGTATGCTTTCTTGATCGTTCTCGAGCCACCAAGCACAGTTGGGTATGTCGCATTCCCAGGACAGTAAAATACTATGTTCTCACCGAGTTTTACGTTTTGGTCATCTGCCAAATCTGACGTATCAACCCCAGATATATAAATCGACTGGCCGAATCCAATGAAGCTGCCTTTGTCAATAATTTGATTGATGCTGATGCTTTCAGCAATCCTAAAGGTGACGCAACAGGGGCCAGCCGTCTATTGACGTGTAATTGGCGGATTTGTATAGCCTGTCAAGAACAGGTCAGGATTTCAGTTTTCCATTCTGCATTTTTGGTTTGTCGAAAGACGGGGAGTTTTTGGCATCGCACGTACGAATCGAAAGGATGTGTTGGCGGAGGGTGAGATTCAGGTGGTGCATTGCATCAAGATGAGGTGGCTCAAAAGTGGTGAATGCTGTGTCCGGCACGCAAGAACAAAGATGGATCACCAGCGGGACCGACGGAATTCAAACTGAATTCGATCCGCAACGATGCGAATGAGCTGAAGGAAAAACGGAAGCGGTTCTGGAGCCGAAGCGTCAGGCTATGCGTGGAAAAACAAGTGATCGCCGAGCGTCGAACAAAGGCATTTTGTTGATGAGTCTCGAAGATTACCCGGAACTTCTGGACTGGACGGGTCGCCAGATTCGCTGTGGGAAACGGCGGGCGATGCGTGAGCACCTTGAGCCGTGGTTTGAGCGTCTTGAAATCTCCGCAGAACTGTGCGTGGATTGCGTGGTGAATTTCCGGAAGTGGTTTCGTTCGAGCGTCGGTCGTCCGAAGTCGATGGAAATTGCCGCAGCAGCTCGCGGTCAGTACCACGCGATCAGCATTCAGTTTCGCTCGCCGAACATATCATTTACGAATCATGCTGACCAAAATCGCCCCTGCTTCGAATCATCGAATCTGCTACAATATCGCTCGCGCGCACATCAGACACAATACTACGAAAGAAAACACGGAATGTTTCGCATTCGGCGGATTCACGACGACGTCCTGCCTGTCAACAAGCAAGCCATTGCTGAAGTGAGGCAGATATTTCAGGAACATTTTCCGGGTGCCCCGAAGTCGGACATCGATGGCCTGGAAGAGAAACTTCGAAATCCCTTCAAACAGCGGTTTCGCATGGTTCTGTATGTCGCAGAGAATTCCAAAGGTCATGTCAATGGATTTGCGATGATTTTGCAGGAACCCGGTTTGCGCTTTTGCTATCTGGATTATCTTGCGGTGACAGGAGGAACGGTTGGTCGGGGAATCGGTGCGGCTTTGTACGAATATGTGCGTGATGAAGCCGTTGCTCAGGGGGCAAAAGGATTGTTTTTTGAGTGTCTCCCGGATGATGCAGACCGTTGCTCGGATGTCGCAATTCGAAAACAGAACGCTGCGCGTCTCAAGTTCTATGAGAGCTACGGTGCGAAACCGATTGTCGGAACAGCCTATGAGACGCCGGTTCCTGGAGGCTCAAGCGACAATACTCCGCATTTGGTCTTCGACGGGTTGGATCGTGAAAAGACGCTCAAACCAAAATTCCTGCAGGATGTTGTCCGCGCGGTACTCGAAAGAAAGTACGGTTCTATATGTCCGCCTGAATACGTCGATAAAGTCCTCAGGTCGATTCAGAAGAATCCAGTAGAGCTGCGAGCGGCTCGTTACATCAAACAGCCGGTCGAGCATCCTCACGCCGAACCACACGGGCCGGAACCCATCGCACTGATTGTTCACGATCGTCACGGAATCCATCATATTCGAGAACGTGGCTACGTCGAATCGCCCGTGCGGATTTCTGTGATCCTGTCTGAGCTGACTCAAAGTGGTCTGTTCGAAACCGTGCCGCCCAGGGAGTATCCGACTAAGCACATTCTGGCCACGCACGATCCGGATCTTGTCGATTTCCTGAAGCGGGCCTGTGCAGGAACCCCGGAAGGCAAGTCGGTGTATCCCTATGTGTTTCCGATCCGTAACCGAGCGCGTCCACCGAAAGATTTGTCGATTCGGGCCGGCTACTACTGCATCGATACTTTTACTCCAATCAACAATCATGCCTATCCGGCAGCTAAACGCGCCGTGGATTGTGCATTGACGGCTGCGGACGAAATTCTGCGTGGTAGGCGAATGGCTTATGCTCTGGTGCGCCCGCCCGGACATCATGCGGAACGCAGTTCGTTTGGCGGGTTCTGTTACTTCAACAATGCGGCAGTGGCGGCTCAATACCTTTGCCAGTATGGAACCGTCGCAATTCTGGATATCGACTATCATCACGGCAATGGACAGCAGGATATCTTTTATCACCGAGCCGATGTATTGACGGTTTCAATTCACGGCGATCCTGGTTTCGCGTATCCGTATTTCACGGGTTTTCCGGACGAAATTGGAACTGGCCCCGGAACCGGATTTAACATCAACATCGCGTTGCCGGAAGTTCAGGACGGTGCCCAGTACCGACTAGCACTGGCAACCGCAATGCGACACATTCAGCAGTTCTCACCGGCATTTTTGATCGTGGCGCTGGGACTTGATCCGGCCAAGGGCGATCCCACAGGAACGTGGTCTCTGGGCTCGAAGGATTTCGAAGAAAACGGTCGCATGTTGAATTCATTGAATCTGCCGACGCTGATCATTCAGGAAGGCGGCTATCGGACACGAACGCTCGGGAAAAATGCTCGGGCATTCTTTCAGGGAATCGCAAAGCAGGGTACGTGTAACGCAGCACGGGACTAAGGCGAGTGGAAGATCGGGAACTACCCAGTCGAACAACCGGACGCTGGCGCGTGGCGGCTGATTCTATTGGCCGCAGGGCGCTAGCCCCTGGGTTTCGACGTTAAGCATAAATCTGCCAGTGGCCCAAAAATTTAATTAAACAACCACAAGGAATTTAATCAAATGGAACCCATTGATCTCAAGTCATTCGAATGGAAGACGAATATTCGCCAGCTCACGATGGACGACTACGACGCACTCGTGGAAATGCAGTTGCTGTGTTTTCCCGGCATGATGCCGTGGGCACGCGATCAAATCCAAAGTCAGATCAATGTGTTTCCAGAAGGGCAGTTGATTGTCGAAATTGACGGGAAACTCGCCGCATCGTCGTCAAGTCTGATTCTGGAAGACAATCCTAACATGGCATGGCATGACTGGAAGAAAGTCGCAGATGGCGGCTACATCCGGAATCACACGTACGTCGGTGATACGTTGTACGGCATTGAAATTATGGTGCATCCGGAGTTTCGCGGAATGAGACTTTCGCGGCGACTGTATGAGTCCAGGAAAGAAATCTGCCGCGAACGGAATCTGGCACGCATTATGATCGCTGGTCGAATTCCCGGATACCACAAGGTCGCCGAGAAATTGAGTGCTCGTGAGTATGTAGAAAACGTCATGGACAAGACATGCTACGATCAGGTTCTGACCGCACAACTTGCCAATGGTTTCGCGTTGAAAGGTTTGATTCCCGATTACCTGCCATCGGATTCCGCAAGTTGTGGATACGCATCATTCCTGGAATGGAGCAATCTGGATTATCGGAAAGGTGCTCGACGACGCTACTGGACGACTTCCGAACTGGTTCGTATTGCCGTCGTTCAGTATCAGATGCGGACGATTAAGGATTTCAGTGAGTTCGCGCAGCAGAGCGAGTTCTTTATTGATACCGCCAGTGAATACAAAAGCGACTTCGTGCTCTTTCCGGAATTGCACACGACGCAGTTGCTTTCATTTCTTCCGAAGGATCGTCCCGGTCAGGCCGCGCGGCGACTGGCGACGTTCACTCCGCAATACCTGGATTTCTACACGGAGATGGCAGTTAAGCATAACGTCAACATCATCGGCGGATCGTTATTTGTGATCGAAGACGACAGCCTGTACAACGTCTCATACCTGTTTCGTCGCGACGGGACGCTTGAGCGACAGGAAAAAATCCACATTACGCCCAGCGAACGCAAATGGTGGGGCGTGACACCGGGACGCAGCGTCAGTGTGTTCGATACTGACTGCGGGCCGATCTCAATTCTGATCTGCTACGACATCGAATTCCCGGAACTTGTGCGGATCGTGGCCGACAAAGGTGCCGGGATTATTTTCGTCCCGTTCAATACTGACACACGACACGGCTATCTGCGAGTCCGCCATTGCGCCCTGGCACGCTGCGTGGAAAATCACGTCTACGTTGCAGTCGCGGGCTGCACGGGCAATCTTCCGTTCGTTGAGAATTCCGACATCCACTACGCGCAGTCAGCCATTTTCACACCCGCCGACGCCGAATTCGCGCGCGACGCTGTTGCTGCAGAATGCAGTGCCAACATCGAAACGATGATCATTCATGACGTGGACGTGGAACAGTTGCGCCGCCACCGAGAAACCGGCAGCGTTCAGAACTGGAACGACCGCCGGAAAGATCTGTACAAGGTTGTGTACCTTGAAGATGGCGAAGAACGCATCGTGTGACGATAACCCGGCTGTCGCATAGCGCCAAAGGCACTGCGGAATTCCATTCCGGAAAACCCGACGCCCCGACCGCAAAACTGCGACCGAACACCAGCTATGCGAAAGCCAGTTCGGAAAGCTCCGGTTCTGAAACGCACATTGGGTCTGCCCACACAGCAAAGTCGCCAGAATCATCAACGTGCAATTGAGCAGTACTTCCTTCAACCGCGACGAGCGTCACGATTCTGTTGCCAACCCGAATCGACTCACCTGGAACAAGTTCAATCTGGTGGAGCTGCATGATAGAAGGGTTACCTTTGTAGAAAACAAAATCACATCCACCCGGTGGTTTTGTGTTCCGGATGCGTGATGAGAATTGTCGAATGAACAACTGTGTTGAAGTATCAGCAGAACGCTGACAGGACTCTTCAGGTTTTAGACGTTCACAGTTGTCCGCTAAGGGAAGTGGGCTTTATACCGACGAGATTCCAATTCATCAATCTCGATTCAAAATTCATTTTGATGTTCGTGGCAGCTTTTTTTTTACGAGAGAAATTTTGCGTCTGAGTCGTTTTTTTCAAAAAGAATGCTTCGCGATCTTCTTGAATAAATTTACGTGTCGACAATCTTTGATTCAGGATTCTGCATCCTTCGAAAGCCTATGGAGCTTCGCGATTAACTCCTGCCGAGCGCGAAAGATACGGCTGCGAACTGTGCCAATTGGAATCTCAAGAATTCGCGAAATCTCTGCATACGACAGGCTGTCAATTTCCTTTAATACCAAAGGCTGCCGAAATTCGTCAGCAATTTCCTGCAACGCAGTCTGCAGCATTTGAACGCGTTCTGCCTGAAACATCGAATATTCGGATTGAGAATTTGAATGGGAGTCCACAGGTTCAAATCCGGCCGCTGCGTGCAAATGATCAAGTGATCCGGAACTGATCTTTGGTTTTCGAATCCTGCTGATCGCAACATTGCGAGCGATTCGATAGAGCCATGAATAGAATGCCGATTCGCGACGAAATGAACTCAGTTTTTTCCATGCAAGCACATAGGCCTGCTGAGCCACATCCAACGCATCTTCACGCGATCCCAATGAGTGTTCCAGACTATGAACAAGGCGATCCTGATAGCGCCTAACCAACTCATCAAACGCGCGCGTGTCGCCTGCGATTGTGGCATCAATAAGCTGCAGGTCAGACAGACCGTTCACGGATGATACTTTCGGGCAGCAAGGACTTCGGGTTGCGCGTCAGTTTGCCGCGCCTGGAGAAATAGTACATCGCCCCGATGCCAGAAATCAGTAGTCCGATGCTGACGAGTTGAGAAAAAGTGAAGATCGTTCCCAGACGTTTGACTTCGTCGTCGCGAAGCGATTCCAGCACGAACCGGTTGATCGGATACAAGATCCATCCCAGCGCGAGTACGGCACCGTCAAACGAACGTCGGCGAAAATACCATGCCAGAATTCCAGCCAGCACGAAGGCGGCAAAAGAACTGTAGAGCTGTGTGGGATGAAGCGAAATTGTTGACAGGGGGTTCTGAAGAATGCGGCCTTCCTGGGAAAGCTTTTCAAATGTCAGGCTGTCCGGTGGAAAACGCACAGCCCAGGGCAAATCGCACGCTTTTCCGTAACAGCAGCCGTACAGAAAACAACCGATACGCCCAAAGCCCTCACCGACGAACATTGAGGGGGCAATGACATCCAGCATCGCAAGTGGACTGATTTTTCTTCGTGTACAGAAGATCGCAACGCCCACGATTCCGCCTATCACGCTGCCGTAGAACACGATCCCACCGTCCCACAACGCAAAGGGTGCGACAAGCAAGTCAATTCCCTGTTTGCCGGCAAAGACACGATCGCCGTACTGCATCAGATAGATGATTCTTGCACCGATGAGACCCGGAATCAGCGCCCATATCATCATGTCCCAAATCACTTCCGACGGTTGTCCAATCGAGCGGACTCGCCGAGATGCCAGCCATGTGGCCGACGAAAAACCGATGAACATCATCAGGCCGTAGCCAAAGACCGGGATGCCCGTCCTGACAATCCCCAGTTTCAGAAATGATGTCAGCAGCAAACCAGCAGGTACAATCAGCCAGAAGCCAGCGGACATCGTTGATTCAACAGCCTTTTTCGACTGCGAGTACATGACTCCAAATGTGATACCGACAATGAATACCCATAGCAGTATGAACCATGCAACACCGATATGGAATTCATTTCCTATCGACTGCCATTGCCAAATATTATCGAATACAAAACGCAGCAACACTTTCCGCATAGCGGCAGAATCTCCAGAAGCGAAACCTTTGTGTGTTATTCTTCTCGCGGTTAGATTTGTTGTGTTTGGCGAGCTCGCCGCTGGCAGGATCATAAGTCGTCACACGTGGCGAATGATAGCCGACTTGCGGTGTTTAGCGAAACCGCAGAATCTGGTTGTCGATCAGGCGCGTTGCACCGACTTTTGCCGCGATCAACGCCACTGCAGAATCTGATCGTTCCGCCAGCGGTTGCAGCGTCGCGGAATCGACGATCACTGCATATTGGACATCGATTCCACCTGCGGAATTCAGGTGATCCTTCATAGCCTGCGCAATTTCCGGCGGCATGAGCGCGGAATCAACGGCCAGGTTCTCTGCCAACTTCAATGCCTGCGAAAGCTGCAAGGCATGGCTTCGTTCAGCAGATGACAGGTAGCGATTCCGGCTACTCATGGCCAGGCCATCGGCTTCGCGAACGATTGGGCAAGTAACGATTTCCACTGGCTGGTTCAGATCGGTGACCATCTGACGGATAATCAGTTGTTGCTGAAAATCTTTCTGTCCAAAATAGGCGCGATCTGGTTCCGTGATGTTGAACAGTTTCGTGACGACTGTGGAAACGCCGTCAAAATGCCCTGGACGGTGAGCCCCCTCAAGGAACTCCGCCAGCTTCGTCACACGCACAGTTGTCTGTGCGGATTCCGAGTACATCGAAGAAACCGGCGGTGTAAACACCAGGTCCGCACCAGCCGTGCGACACATCTCCAGATCTGCATCCAGCGTACGAGGATACCTGGAAAAGTCCTCATTCGGGCCAAACTGCGTCGGATTCACAAAAAGTGTGACAGCCACGAAATCGCAGTCGGTTCGAGCCGACTCAATCAGACTGACATGCCCCTGATGAAGAGCGCCCATCGTTGGAACACAGCCAACGATCAGGCCACGTTGGCGCGCGGCTCGCACAATACGACGTACTTCGGCAGGCGATGATTCAACAATCATGCGTTAGTAGTTGTAGCTCGGGTTCTTGGTATCAAAATCGCGATCTGTCAGTCGCACTTCGGCCTGAATATCGGAAAACGTGTAGTCTTCCAGGACTGGCGGCGTCGCTCCGCTCTTAGTTGGAAATCCGAACTGCTGCCCACGAACCGGCAAGCCCGATTTTTCGTCGATCCAGATGCGAGTGATGTGAAACTTAAATTGTTTTCGTGGCTGCGGGTGAGTACTTTCGATGACGCGGCATTTCATATTACCAATCTTGGCATCTTCGAAATACTTGACTTCCGTCTCACCGTATTTCGTTTCCTCTTCCCATTGCTCAATCACAGCTTCCACCATCTTCTGGATTCCGGCTTTTGTGATCGGATAACGGTTTTCCGACATGGCCTGGATGCTCGTCGGAGCCACTTCCAGCGTGCCAATCAACGAAGCGAAGCCCGCTTCATGGACCAGCAAATTATTGTTATTCCGGCCGTCCACATAGATCACTTCGCGACCAGCATGTGGATCCACAAAGTGCATGTACACGCTGAAAGGTTCGTGGCGAACCTTCATTTTGATCGTCTGGGAGATCGTTTGTCGGCCGACGACTTCCTTCTTGACAAAGGTGCATTCATAGCCGGGCAGCTTCTGCACGTTTTCAACGCAGGTTTTTGCATGTCGTAGTGCAGGGATCAGTGGATGTTCAGTTGCGGCTGCATCTTCGCCGAACACCAAAGCGTGACCGCCCAGACCCAGCAAGCCCGCAGCGACAAAGCTTGAGGCAAAATGACGACGGCTTAACTGTGATTGTGGCAATGAATGACGTGACATATGATCGACTCCTGCTACTGAATACTGATTCGCGACTGAAGCTAAAATCGGCAGAAACTGCTGACCAGCAATCTGGCTGATCAGACTGCGAATGTGCTGATGCAGACTGGACATGAATCTTCAATCGCTGATTACGTTCGTTGAACATCAGCTAAATACGCACGGACCTATGATACGCTGAACAGAAAATTTTATTGAGTCTCAAAGAAAGAATGTTCTGCTCAGACTGTGGAAGTGTACGTGTCATTTAGATGATTGAAACAGATCAAGAACGAAAAGAAGCGATGTTTTCCGGCATTTTTTGCTGCTCAGATTGGAATTGTGGTGAAATGCCGTCTGGTCTAAACTCCGGCAGAAGTTGCTCGTCTGAGCAGCAATAAATCCCTGTGTTGATCGGAAGAGCGGGAATGGATTCCTCTCGCAGCGGTCTGCTGTCAACAATTTTAATGACGCTTCCACTCATTGTGGTGCCAGCCGTTGCGCTGCTGCGCCCGCCGGGTCAGGCAGGGATTTCCACGGCCGATCTGGGAGCCTCCGAAGACAATGCGGAACTGGAAGATTCGTTTTTCGATGAAATTGACCGCTTCGAAACGGATGATTCCGGAGCTTTCAAAAAGCAGCATCTCGAAAATCACAAGCGTTCCGGGAATGCTGTGTCGAATGATAGTCGCGATCGACATTCTAAAGACGATCGTCATGCTGACGCCGAACATCGATCAAATTCGAAGCCAGAAGATGACATTTTTGACGAGTTGAAATCGTATGAGTTTGATGAGTCGAACGTCTCACCGAAAGGTTCATCATCACGCGGAACCCCGGTCGATCCATTTATGGACGCATCTGTGCCAGGATCCGTTACTCCTGGAAAACTCCGAGGCTCAGGTCGGGATCTTCCGGAGAAGCAACCAGCGGAGCCGGAATTGGACTCAGTGAAGCCAGCCGCCGGCGAGATCGTTGAACAACTGAACTCACTCGGTGCATTGAAAACGATTTGGTTTGAAGCAGGTGAAACAGCTCCCTTGGGACTGGCGGTTTTTTTTCGTGGTTCGCAAGCGAATACTCGCATTCGATTTGAAGCCGTTGGCCCAAATCGCGAAGCATGCGCTAAGGACGTTCTGGGGCAAGTGATGCGATGGCAGCAGCAGAATCCGGAACAGTAATGTGTTCAGGCGACAGTATTGAACCATGATGAACGCAGCTCCGAGTTTACGGCCGGCAATCCGAAACCTCATCGCTCCTGGCGGCGGACCACTTCGTAATACTGAACAACCGCAACGTGAAAAACTGCGATGGTTCAGTCGCTCAATCCGTGTTCGCCAGTCACAACTCGCCACGCTGCAGATTCTGCCGGATGGCGGCTTAGTGCGTTCAACCCGCGTCGCCCGCCTCGAAGCCGCCTTGCTAATCGCCGAAGGAGCCATTCCTGCAAAAAAACTGGCGCAGATCGCACGGCTGATTGATCATAAAGAGGTACAACAACTGATCCAGGCTTTGAATGAAAGCTACGACCGGACGCGATCCGCGTTCCGCATAGAGCAGACCGCTGCGGGATTTACCCTGATGACACGCGCGGCGGTTTCACCGTGGCTGGATCGACTTCACAATCGTCAGGCGGAGATGAAACTCTCGAACCCGATGATGGAAACTCTGACAATCATTGCCTATCAACAACCAGTCACACGAGCCGACGTAGAAGCCATCCGGGGCGTTCAGGCGGCTGACATGATCCGTCAGCTTATGGATCGCGGACTGGTCCGCATTGGCGGAGAAGACGATTCTCTCGGTCGCCCATTCCTGTACGTCACAACCAAACAATTTCTGACCATGTTCGGTCTCCATCGCCTCGAAGACCTACCCAACTATTCCGCCCTGCGCCGCCAGCGAACTCTGCCCGCGATTGCTGAAACGGGAGATGAGGACGATGAGCACGAGGAAGCAGCGTAACTTCTCGACGCCCGGTTTATGCTGCGATCACTGGTAGGCGGTTCGGGTTGACTCGTGGCCTGTTTTGCTTGTTTGTTGTTGCCGGAAGCTCCACGATTTGTCACGAATTAAGCCGAGCGGGGGACGTCAGTCCCCTGATTGTGGTTCCTCCAATTCGCAACTCTGATCCGCTGTCACTCTTTAACTTTGCTCTGGACCAGACCATTGTTCCCGCCATGGGCAGGCGGATTCCATTTTGATGAACTTTATGACGTCGCGTGTTGTCTCACTCAGAGCTGAAGAGCAAGCGTACGAAAAACCAGACAACGATCACTGCTCCGAATATGATCACATCGAAACCAATGAACCTCGCCAGTAAATCATGAGCATACTCGCCCCCATATCATTGCAGTACGCCATCGCGAACCAGAAGAAAATCCCCGTCACGGCAAGTGCAAGCGATAACTCAAATGCCATACCTACAGCAAAGATTGGCAAGGCGGCAAGCAACCATGCCACTCCGAACATTGCGGCTGACAAAATGAACTACGACAGCGAAACAATTCAGGGCGAATGGCATCCCCCACTTTTCATTGGTGATGAATTGTTGCTACAGGTCATTTGGATACCGATTTTTCCCGAGAGACGGTTACCACTATTCTTCGTGCTGCGTTTTCAGCGACAGACGGATTTTGCAGTCCAGAAAATCCAAAAGGACTTTCGCCTGCGATTTCGAAATCGCGCGTGGATCGAAATGCAGATTGATTGAGAGTCGTCCGGCGTAAGTGCAGACACAGAACGCTGCGGCCGTCAGGGGACGCAACGGTGCCACGAAATCGACGTCCTCCAGCAGCACGTCACCGATCTTGAGTTTTCCGTCTTGCCGCGGAAGTGCAATTTGATTGAAGACCACGCCGACGTTTGAGAAAACGCACGACGAAACGCATTTGTCTCGTTGAATCACGCGAGCTCGCAATCGAGGGATTCGGCTCATCAAAGCCTGCGCGGCAATGAACAGAAAGCCCAGTTGATAGCGCTTCACTCGCTGCATCTGAAGTTGAAGCGATCGCAACAGCGATTCCGGATCTTGCAATTGACCGGAATGTCGTTCCAGAAACACAGCACTCATAACGTTTGCGGCTGACAGTGTGGCATCTTCGGCAACCCGATGATTGATTGGCACGAAGAAACGCAGCCACTCATTTTTGGATTGCACGCCGTTTTGTGTCCGCCAGGCGTCGATCGCCAGAAACAAATCCCGAGCCAGCAGATCGTTGACTGTCACCTTGTTGGTTTTTGCCGCAGCCAGAATCTTTAACGTTGTATCAGTATCAAAACGAAGCGTGCAAAATGAAGGAAACACGACCTGCTGTTCAGATTCGGAATTCACGCCTGGCGATCTCAGCGGCACAACATTTCGCAGGAAGAATTTGCCGACAACATGCATTCCGAGGATCTGCAGCGGTATCAGTAGCAGGATCTTCTTCCATGTCAGTCCAAAATAGTTACGAAGTGGCAGTCGCTGATTATTAAGTGGACGAAGTTGAACGTCGCGCTCGATCGCGCCGACTTTTTTTGCATAAGCCATCAGCAGATCATCAATCAGCAAACACATACCCAGTGCGTCGGTACAGGCGTGATGAATTTGCGAGACCAAATCGTGCGAGTCCGAACTATCGACCAGCCAGAATCGTGTGCCGACATGTTTTGTCAAATCCATGAACGAAGCGACGGGATATTCATTTGTTGAATCCGCAGACCATCGTTCGAGCGGGATTGTGGACGAATCCGCAATGTTCCAGCAGTAGCCAAGCCTGGCATCTTTATGAACCGTTGATCGGAGCAGAGGATGCCGCTCGACCGTTGACAGAATTGCGGCATTCATCGCGTCCACGTTCAATTTGCCGGAAAAGCGCAGGCGAAAGACGCCCGTCATCGGATAATCCGGGCAGTCATCATATAACATGTATTCTTCGAATGGCGTGAGCTTCAGTGGAGACAACACTGGATCGGCGTTCTATTCTGCTTGCTGCGGGTCTTGCTGCCACTTGGAGCGAAGGAAATGTACTCTTCACGCAGCATACTATTGGATTTGCCTGTTTGTGTTGATGCCAGTTTTCAGGAAGCTGGAAGCACTGCAATTGGCCAAATGACATTCGCTGTCAGATCAACTTTGCCATCAACAGCGGACAAGTGCTTTCGGGATTCTTTTGATCCCGAATCGGCACCAGATATGTTCGCCGCGCCTTGCTTTGCCTCATCAGCCGCCAGAATGCTTGTTCAACGGCTGGAAAGAGAACTGAACGATTGCTAATGTGACTGTCCGTTCCTTCGGCAGCCGGATTCTGGTGCGTTCCGGCGATCAGCAACCTCTTTGATACGTCGTGACCGTTATGCGGGATCCAAATACTGATTCTTCAATGAGCGATCGACTCCCTGAAACGGTTATCGCCAGTTCGTCGTGGGGTTTCTTCAGCCGTGATGGCACTGCATTTTCCGCGATCGACGAACGGACTGAAGATGAGATCGTTCACGACTTTCAGTTGGGCACGCTGATTCATGAGCGATACCTGCTCACGTCCAGTCTGGGAAGAGGCAGCATGGGCTGTGTTTTTCTGGCTCACGATCAGTTGCTGAACCGACAGGTGGCAATGAAAGTGGTGGCCGTTCGTTCGATCCGAGATTACGCCGTGCTTCAGGTGGCACTGGCGCGAGAAGCGCGACTGGGAGCATCGTTAAATGATCCCGGAATTGCAGCGGTCTATGATTTTGGAGTTCACGCAGCAAAGTCGTTTACGATCTTTGAATACGTCGTGGGTGAAACACTGCGACAATTACTTACTCGTTGTCCGCAGCTCCCATTGACCGACGTACAACAGATCATTGGATCACTTGCTCGGTCATTGGACTTCGCTCATGCCCGAGGCGTCGTTCACCGCGACCTGAAACCAGAGAACATCTGCATCACGCGACAGGGACAGCCCAAGATTCTGGACTTCGGTATTGCTCGTGATCTGCGGCAGGACTTCCTCCAGGAAGGCTTTTGTGGCACACCACAGTATGCAGCTCCTGAGCAGGCCGCGTGTTCGGCCACGGATAGCCGCACGGATCAGTACGCGCTTGGGTTAATCGCGTGGGAAATGCTCACGGGCCGACGAGTCTTCCAGGCCGACAGTGCGAACGAAGTGCTGAGAATGCATCGTGAATGTGAACCGGAGAATCTGCTAAGTCTGCGCCCCGAACTTGACCAACGAACTGGTTCGACGATACATCGCGCCCTGTTGAAAGATCCCGGAAAACGATTTGCCACATGTCAGGAATTCTCCAATACGCTCACGAGCCAACAGGCAAACGTGATTGGGCCGCGAGTACGATTGGCCGCGAAGCAAATCGAGTCGAAGTCCGTTTACCTGTGCCATGTCGGTGAAGATTCGCTGCTTGCTGGCGGCATCGCGAATTCGCTGGAAATCGAAGGCCACAGCACGTGGTACTATCAGCGTGACGCTGTTTCCAGGTTACCTTTTCTTCAACAGGCGTCGAAGGCCGCCGGGAACTGCAATGCCACGGTGTTGCTGATTTCTGCTGCGGCACTTCGTTCGGATGACTTTGCAGCGGAAGTTTCTGAGGCCAGCCAGTATGGGTGTTTGCTGATTCCAGTGCTGTACGGAATGACGACCGATGAATTCGAAATCCATCAGCCCGTCTGGCGGCCACTGCTGGGAGCCGCAATTGTCAGGGAAGCCACAACTTCGCCATTCGAAGACTCTGCACGATTGATCATCGAGTTGCTGAATTCGGGTGGAGTTCTTGCCGATGTCACAGCGAAAGACAATGTGAATTCGAAGGCCACAGCGATGTCTGTTACAAAGACAATCACTGGTCAGGCCTGGGCCACAGACGCCAGCCAGATCGATATTCCTGACTTGCGTCGTGTCGTATTTCGCAATCCTCAGGTGGACGACTTCCTGCAACTTCGCAACAAGTGTTTCCTTGTCGGAACAAAGGGGCAAGGCAAAACTCTCCTGCTCACCTACAAACGACACTTGCTGTCGCAGGTGACAGACAGTCGAGAAAACGAACGAGGATTGTGCTTTGTCCCTCAAGGGCGACCGTACCTGGATTTCATGAGCGAACTAAGAACGCTGTCCGCTCGATTCGAAAAGCCGTTGTCGGAACTTTCTACGTGCAAAAGATTCTGGACGATGGCACTGCGTGTCTCTGCGATTTCGAATCATCCCGGCGTGATCTCAGCCGACGAAGAGGACGAACTGACGATCTTTCCTCCACGGTTCCAACGCTGGCTTCGGGGACAGAGAATTGAACCGACCGTCGTCTTCAAAGAACTGATAAATTTATCGATCAGTCAGGCTAATGCGCTGGTCGATGATTCGGAAACATTTCTTGATCAGAAGCTGCGATCGATCCACAGCTCGACATACTTCTTCATCGACAAGGTCGATCAGGCTGTCAGACGATTGAGTCGACAGGCATGGATCAGCATTCAGGCCGGGCTAATCGAAGCGGCGTGGGAGCTGATGAGTGCCAACAGCCACATCAAAGTGTTTGCGTCCATTCGGCAAGAGGCATTCGTCAACTACCAGTCAGATATTAAACCCAATCTTTTCGGCGCGACGACGCTGCTGGGATACACCGACGAAGAGCTTGAGAATCTGATGGACCGATTGTGTGGCTGTTACGAATCCTCACTGGGATTCAAAGACTTTCTGGGGATTCGCGTAATCAAGCATCCTCGGCGGCCTGTTCCTGAGGACAGCTTCGATTTCATTCGGCGACATGCATTCGGACGACCTCGAGATCTGGTAGTCATCGCATCGGAACTGTCCTCGCAGAAACGCAGTTTGTCGGAAACCAGGTACTGCGAGATTGTTCGCCGCGCGAGTGCGACTCATCTTGTGCCGGGTATCTTTGAAGAAATGAATGTGTTTCTGGATTGTCTTGGAGATCAGGAGACACGCATGCGTTTCCTGGAGACTCTCGAAATGAACATCCTCAGTCGCCAGGATGCCGTCACCGCGTGTGCGCGTTTTAATGGAATCAGCGAGGATGCCGTGGACGAACTGGGACACACGGCCGCCGAAATCTTTCACCCGTTCCAGGACCTGTACCTTGCCGGACTGCTGGGAGTTATCGAATCGAAATCCGATTCTGACGATAAAGTGCAAGCGTTTCGCCGCCCGGATGATTTGGTGAACTGTCTGGGAATGGATCTGCCCGATTCGTCACACTACCTGCTGCATCCCGCGTTAAGCATTTTTGTTCGCGAGCTGAAACGATCGGGCCGATTCACTTCCATGGAACACATCGTTGTTGGCGACCAGCAACCGTGGCATCCGTGGGACGACGTCTTCTTCCAAATTGAACACAGCCTCGTCGGAGTGACAGATGAAGTCTTACGACAGGATGTCCACCGAATGCTGAAACGGTCGCGAGAAATCCTCCGCAGCAGCACTCCTCGCAATCTTCCCCTGATCCTGCAGGCCATGCCCGAATGGCACAGCGTTCAGTCGCGTCTGACGTCGCAAGGCTATGATGACGCGGTACTGTGGCTGGACGAATTGAAGTGCAATCCGTGGTAATGTGGACGACGCACGGCACACGTTTTGACGCACCACATACCAGGGCTTCGTCAGAGCCAGATTTTAGGGTATTGGAATGCGCCAGAATTTCCTTGTTGTTTGATGAATCTTGGCGCGGGCTTCGCTCGCAATCCAATTTGGACATTACGAACCACGCCTGCGTTCAATTCTTGTGGCTCCAGCCGCAAGCTCTCCAGCCGACCCAGCAGGCTGTCGATTAGTCGAGATGAGCCTTACGGATACCTATGAACACTGGGTGTATTAGGCTATAGTACTAGAGATCGGCCCCCGCTGAAACGCTTGTAAATCACGGACGCAGGCAAATGTCGCAGAAATCAGTCAATGGAAGCTACTGGCAGACGCCGCGAGGTGCGAGAAATCAGATCCTCCTCATTCCAACCAGTCTCGAAGAGAAAATCCCGGAAAACCATCCCGTCCGGCTGCTCGACGAAATTCTCGATGGACTCGACTGGACCGCGTGGTAAAACACGTACAATCGAAAACTCGGCCAGCCCGGCAGAATTCAAAGAATCGAGCAGTTTCCCGATCTGAGCATCGGTATAACTCCTTGCTGCGTAGTATCCGTGAATCAGTCGCCGGGTATCAGAATCTGAAAATTCGTCCTTTCTTTGGCATGTCACTATACGCCTCGTCATCCACGTCCGCCGATTCCGTGGCCGTTCCTCGAGGTCCGTTTCTGGAGTCACGCATGCTGGCCGTGCTTTCCGCCAACTGATACTGAGCGGCCTTTGGTCGCCAGTGCGGATGGCTCCAGGACGCCTTGTCCTCGTGATTGCCATGACCTGTGTGCAGAATCTTCCCAAGACCGTGAGTCTCATAGCCATGCGTTCGAAAATGCTCCGCAACGGTTACTGCATCCGGAGCGGCCAGCCGAAAATGTGTCGGCAGATCGTAGATGCCAAGCGTCTGAGGACGCAGGCCGGTCATCAATGCGTTGCGAGATGGCGAACAAACCGCCTGATTGCAGTAGGCCGCCTCGAACAGTACGCCTTGCTGTGCCAGCCTGTCGATGTTGGGAGTCCGGGCCACCGGATCACCATAACATCCGGCGATCGGCTTGAGATCATCAACACAAATCAACAGGACGTTCGGGCGACCGCCTTGTGCTTCAGCTCCATTCGTTTCCGCTGACATGCAGAAAACCCAGGCAGAAAACACCAGCATTAACTGAACGTTTTTGTGAATCTTAAACATCAATATCAACTCCTGCCTGAAACTACTTGATAAAACCCGACCGGCTGATCTCTTTGATCCAGTCGGAGATCGTCTGCAGCACAATAGGAGCAATTGTTTCTTCAGTAGTACTGTACTCACTGAGTCCACCGGTTGTGCATGTTTGAAGCAAATGATTGAGTCCCGGAAACTCGATCATTTTGAATCGTGAATTGCCGCCCTTCTCCAGAGCGGCCTGGATTGCAGGAAGATTGAGATGCGGATCGACCTGCACATCTTTTTCGCCGTTGATCGCGAGCACCGGACATTTGACTTGCTGAAGCTGCGTCGCTGGTTCACACGTCAGAAAATTGCGAAACCACGGATTATTGAGCTGTTTGATTCCTGCGGCCGCAGTGGATTGCAGATTGGCTTCTGTTCGCAACTCTTCTGGAAACAGTTCAGATAATTTCTTCTTTGCTTCGGCAACAAGTGACTCCTGAGTCGCGTCAGTTGCGGCCTTAAGTATTGTATTGATCAACGCGAGTTGCGTATTTCGCTGGATGCTGAACCGGCTTTCGTCCGTGACTCCTTCGGCTCGAAGAATGAGCTGTCCCTGGGAAAGAAGGATTTCCTTTCCATTTACCCCGGGGCCCGCCAGCAAAATGATAAACGCGACGTCTGCTCTGCGTGCTGCGACGATCGGCGCGATCAAGCCGCCTTCGCTGTGACCAATCAGTCCAATGTTCTTCGCAGAGACTCTGGGTTCACTTTTCAGGAACTCGAAAGCAGCTTCCGCGTCATTGGCAAAATCTTCGCTCGTCGCTGTTGAAAAATCTCCGTTCGACGCTCCTGTGCCTCGATCATCAAATCGCAGCACGGCGATTCCGTGTCGGGAAAGGTAATCGGCAATAACCCCAAAAGGCTTGTGGTCCAGCAGCGTCTCATCGCGATCCTGAGGCCCGGAACCGGAAATCAGTACAACTGCCGGGCAAGGGCGATCAGTCTCAGGAATCGTCAAAGTCCCCGCAAGCTGCAAGCCGTCAGTTTCATTCTGAAATGTGATTTCTTCAACACCATAAGGAAAAGGTGCCGTGGGCGTTTGCGGTCGATTCGGTACGGGGGCAACGTCTGTGGTCAGTGACTCCTGCCTTTTAAGAGTCAGGTCAAAACCCAAACCGCCCTGTGTCCACTTCCCGATCACTTCAGATTTGTCACTGTTGACGGTTCCCGCGAATTTGCCCCCGATTGACACAACATCAATCGTCCATTGAGATGCATCGACCACTCTCGTCGCTTTGAACCCACTCGCCTTTTGTGACACGCTGTCAAAGTAGACATCTTCGGTGCCATCATCCCGGTGATACACCCGCACACGAAGCTCAAGTTTCTGAATTAAAGCATTCAAGGTCCCGGACCAGATTTCTGTCGGACGGTCAACCGGAACGGACGAGACTTTGTGAAATACCAAATTAAACGTTTTCCCGGCTTGCTCCCATTTGCCCGTTGAGGTCTTTCCGTCGTCGGATATCACTCCGGTGTAATTCGCTTTGGTGGCTTTGAGTGCGAACGTCAGTCGCATCGCGTCCAGATGCAAATCATTCAGCGCAAAAATGCTGTTTCCTTCGTCCAGACTGACAAGTTGTCGATCGTCAGAATCCTTGGCGTTGCCTGCAGGTTCAATCCTGAATCGAAACAGCCGAGTCCCGGTATCCATTGACCCCGACCAGTACTCGGCGGTTACCTTTTCATCCGCAGCATTCGCAATCGGCCAGGCAATCCACAACGACAAGATCATCGCAATGATTCGCATTCGTCAATCTCCAAGTCGATGCTCCGATTATGTTCGTCGGTCGTAAGCTGCATGAAGTGACCAAAGATCTGCACGTTTTGATCACTAGCATTTCGCAACTTCGAAACTAGTCCGATGATTTCGTCATGAGCCTTTTGTGTCTGACGAATCACGAGTGCAGTACTTGAAGTATCTGCCACAATGATGCCGTTACTTTCCCATGATTCCGGTTCAACGGAAGCCTTGATCAGTTCGACGAGCGGTGCAATGTCCGCTGGGGCATCCACCCGAACCGTCTCACGCGTTGCTGCCAGCGGTACCGGTTGTGGAACCGCTAATGCCGGCGGAGCAGCCGGAATTTCCTTTGTCGCTTCCTCATGCGATGTCTCTCGTCGCGTCACGTTCGCTTCAATGGTTCGCGGAATCGGCACGACCAGATCGGCAACTGGGTATACGAGCATGAGGAACACAGGGGTCTCTGTAGCATTTAGTTTCGCTTCGTCTGGATTGTCCCTGGCGATGACTTCAACTACTGTCGGAGATTGCACTTTGGAAAGTTCGGCTTGAGTCTCTGCGGCCAGCGGCTGGTCGGGCGAGGAATCAAAGTCCGGTGCCAGACGAATTCCGGAGGTCGGCTCAATTTCCGGGGACGAAACTGACACGTTTGCGACTTGCGATGCCGACCGAATCATTTGTCGGTAATGTTCCAGAATTCCCTCCTTGTCAAACAGCGGAGACTCTTCTGGCAATGTTTGAAGGTAGCGTACTACGATTTGACGTCGGTGAAACACTTTTTTCAATTGGCCAATTGAAAGCCCTTGCGGAAGAAGCCATTTCTCCAGTGCCTCCCCATCTGCAAGCCCATTGTTACTGTAAATCTCGTCGAGCATTACTGCAAATTCTGGGTTCAGGCTCTCTACTATTTTTACTTTTCCAGATTCAGTGATGTTGTCCGCGTAGTGTGTCATCACGACTTCCTCGTACAGATAGTTTGGGAGGCGTTCTGTTAGCCACTGCTTCAGCAACACACGGTGTTCTTCGATCGGAAGATTTTGTCTTGCTCCATTTGAGTGATGACCGAATCGCCAATGATTTCATCAACTGTTATTGGCATCTCGTCTACGAACGCGACGACCGAATTCCCATTGAGGTTCATTTCCGACGATGAAATAAAGTCGTCAGCCAGACGGATTAGCGCGGTTAGTTCTTCGTCAATTTCGAAGACCAAATCAAATACGCCTGGCTGTTCCTGAAAATGTGGAACAGGATTCACTGATTCCGTTCGCGTCAACCCTGAGTAGCGACTGCGAATCTTCCTGATATCTGCTGCCGCGGCGATAGAATTCCATTCGTCGCCCGGTTTCAGTGTCAACAGTTCTTCGAGGTCCGCTGTCGCGATTCGTTTGTTCCCTTCAAAACGTCGTTGTGTGATTCGACCTTTGGGCTCGTTCGTCGATTTAGAATCTTCAGTCGGTTGCTTCGGCTCTGATCCATCAGGCGTTGGCTTCGCAATCGCTCCCGGCAACACGACGAGTGCCAGCGCAGCAACGGCCAACCAGCACCAGAGTGGGGTGCGTTTGTTGAGTCCGTTTTTCAGTGACATAATGCGTTCCATCCTTTGAGTTGTGATTTCCACAGGCTTCATGCCGGGGAAGACGGGGATCGCTTGAAGAGAGTGTTTGCTTTCAATCACAGCCAGCAGGCTGCGGGCGTATCGACCTGGCGAGCATCCGAGTTCCGCGATGACTTGTTCATCACAACAGCGTTCGGCTTCGCGAGACAGGCAGCAGTTTGAGAACCAGACCGCCGGATGAAACCACCACAGACTTTGAGCGATCACCTGCAGCATTCCGAAGCTCAGGTCGCCTGCGACGGATTGATCGAAACGAAAGTGGGCTTCGCGCAGACTATACAGGCCCGCTTTCGTAAAGAAGTCATTCGGCCAGCGGTGAGTACGCGATAAATGCTCCGGATTGTTCTTGTGACGCTTCAGAAGCAATCGCCGAAGGCGACTGCGGATCTTCTCGTCAAGGTCTTTGAAAATCGTCCAGCGACAATGGCGAAAGTGACCGAACCAACCACGCAAGACGCTGTTGAGTTCGGCCGCAATCATCTGAATCGAACCGGCCCGCTTACGAGGCGTCAGTTCTTTGATCCGTGCCTTCATCTTCGCAAGGCTCTCGCGACGAGGATAGATCTTTTCCCCGCGAAACGAGTAACCCAGAAACGCGAAGCTCTCGACACGACTGTCAACGATCTTCGTCTTCGTCGGATGCAGTGTCAGACCTGCCGCTTCCACCCACTCGGTGATCATTTGCAAAGCCACTTCAGCTTCGAATTCGCTGCGACACAGAACGACGAAGTCGTCCGCGTAACGCACCATCTCGAAGCCGTTGTCGCTCATCGCATGATCCAGAGGATTGAGGTACAGATTTGACAACACCGGGGAAAGAACGTCGCTCCCTGCTTATCTCGATTGAACTTCTGAACATCCCGCCTCCAACCACCCTGTCTACCGCCATTTCACGACGCTCGGTTTAACACGTTACTGTTTCGTCACCGTCGTCGCCGCCACGCGATCCTGCGGAGTCTTTCCGCCGCCCGCAGTTGGGCCTCGTCTGGGATTTGCTGTGGTCAGGGGTTCGCAAGTTCCTAAACCGCTCCCCGACAGGCTTGGCTGAATCACGGTGTTCTCCAGGAAAAGTGCATTTGTATTACGGACTGCTCTTTTGTCTACGGTTGCTCTCCACGCTTTCTCTTGAAAACGCAGTTACCTTCGACTACAGGGATGTAACGATTTCCCCGGTCAGGACTTTCACCCGACTATTCAATCGCCTTCACAGGCGCACTAGGTCCTGCCTGCCGGGCGGGGCTTTCGCCGGAAGGCGAAGCGTGTGCGGATTGCAACTTGGCGTTGCCAAGAAGCGTCGTCGTGATCTCCGTCGGTGTTTTTCTGCTGATCGCACACTGTTTGGTCGCAGGTCGCGACAAGTCGCGAAGTCCAGCCCGGCAGAAAGGACCTACTTAATTCACTTCGCATCGCGACCTCCTTCCAGTCGATCCAGTAGTTGCCGAATCTGGCCGATTTCGTTGGCGGAGAATTTTCGTTCCACCTGCTGAACTTCGCTGGCTAGCTTCGCATCAACCGCCGTCTGATCAAGAACAGGCTTCGTTGTCGCTGGTTTGTCGCTGGTTTGTCGCTGGCGTTGCATGGCGTTTCGACTGCATCGCCCAGAATCCTGAACTCTCGTTCCAGCGATGACAGATCGTCGAACAACTGGCGATAGGTGAGAACGTTCCATTCTTCGGGTGGAATCGTCGATAGATTCGGACGATCCAGCAACAACGCGATGAACTCAAACGCCAGCTGTCGAACAGACTTCAGTTTCTGAATCGTCCGTGCATCGCCTGTAAACGAAAGAACTGCCGCATCTGTCGCCCCGATAATGTTTCGCTTGTATAGGCTTCCGCAAAGGCTTCGCTGAGTGCGTTCGGATCGGGATATCTTGCCCAGCCCAAAAGATCGTTCAACTGATGACTGACGTTCCACGCTGCGTTGTGCCTCTCGGCTGGAATGATTGCCATTCGAGTCCCTACGAGGTACATTCTGGTCGCGCAAGTGTGACAGGACATCCGCAGAGTCCCGAAAAACATTGGTGTTTTCGGGACTCGTTGCTTTTAATGGTTTGCCATTTTGCCCCGTTGCGCACGGTTGCTGTGCCACATGGCATGCCACCATTTCGGTTGACTTCAACTGAACGGCCTTTTCGAAGTGCGCGTCAGTCGTTTGCAGTTAGTGCCGACGGGCCACGGTCTCGGAATGCCCCAGCCACGCCACTACCACGTGAGACGGGTAGATTTCCATCAGCTTTGTTTCGCGCGTTGCTCACAGGTTCTGGAAAGGCTTTGGCCACGGCTTCAACCCGGCCCGCTTCACGATACTGTTGAACGTTGTCCGCAGGTTCTGGCTTGCGGTTTGATACCGGGTGATAACCGGCCCGCTGACGGAGGGCGAGGTTGAGAAATATGACTGTCAATGTTCAAGCGATCCTAAGACGAATGTTCAGACGTTTTGTCCTGCCTTTCATTGCCATCTGCGATACTCTTCTACGTTTTGAAGGTCTGAAAGATTTTGTGCGAATCCTTTTAGGCGTGCCGGTGTTGATGGTCCAAAGAATCTAAGAAATTGTCGGTGCGTTCGCAGCAAAAGATCGGGGCCGACTGTGGCTGAACGTCCGTGTTTTGCAGGCTTCGATCGAACAGTCCCGTCGACCCCGTTCTCTTGCTGCGATTGTGCTAACGCGAGCGGCAGGAATGAATTTACCACCGCAGACGCTGGCAGCGTCCGCCACGTGGCCGATGCTGCCAGCATCGACGGGAAAATGTTCAACCGCCGTTCGCCTAAATGGGTTTCTCACTTCGTATTCAGTGATCATGTCTGGTAGACTGAAACTCGCGTCACCGATAATCCCGTCTGACGCATCCCGCCGCCTGGTCCCGGAATCTCACTCTCCTTCATTCTGTCGATTTGCCATGCACAGTACGCACTGCCAGCGTTTTCGTACAGCTCCACGAAGCCGCCGAGAACTTCTCCAGAACATCGCCTGTGGATTCGGCTCCGTCGCGATGACGCACCTTGTGTCATCCGAAAACGTGGTCGCAGAAGAACCGCCGGTTCAATCGAACCACGTTGTTAGCGGTCTTTCGCCGAAAGCGACACACTTTGATCCAAAAGCAACAAGTGTCATTTTTCTGTATATGGATGGCGGAGTTTCCCAGGTCGATTCTTTTGATCCCAAGCCGGAACTGGAAAAATGGAATGGAAAGCCATTTCCAACCAGGACGGAACCCACGCAGTTCAACAACATCGGCAGTACACTCGCCAGTCCATGGAAGTTTCAACCATATGGTGACAGCGGCATCCCGGTGAGTGATCTATTTCCGCATATTGCGAAGCATGTTGATGAACTTGCCGTGATTCGTTCGATGACATCAGGTTTTCCGGAGCATACGAACGCAAATTATTTCCTGCATACCGGTTCCGGATTGCAGGGTCGTCCGTCGCTGGGTGCATGGTTCGGCTATGGGCTGGGAACTGAATGTCAGGATCTGCCTCACTTCGTGGTCCTCAACGGAGGATTGATTCCACCGGGAGGACTTGACAACTTCGGCAGTGGTTTTCTTCCCGCAAGTTATCAGGCGTCCGTGTTTCGCATCAACGATCCACCAGTCGCCGATATCACACGCCGCGAGCAAAATGCGGAACTTCAGCAACGAAAGCTGGCGCTCATTCGACAATTGGATCAGGGGGCAGCAGAACGGTTCGGCCACGATGATCTTGTGGAATCTGCGATTCGAAACTACGAACTCGCCGCGCGGATGCAGCTCGCCGTACCCGATCTGATGAATTTGTCTGAGGAGACACGAGAGACTCAGGAAATGTACGGGATTTTCGATGAATTTCCGAACACAAAGACATTTGGCAAGCAATGCCTTTTGGCGCGGCGACTGGTGGAACGAGGCGTGCGCTTTATTGAACTCACATGCCCCGGTGGCAATGGCGACCGCTGGGATCAGCATTCCAATCTTGTAGATGGGCACACTAAAAATGCAAAATCTGTCGATCAGCCAATTTCCGGCTTATTGACGGATCTCAGGCAACGCGGGCTGTTAGAACGAACTCTCGTGGTTTGGTCGGGAGAATTTGGCCGCACTCCGTTCGCTCAGGGTAAAGACGGACGTGACCACAATCAGTATGGATTCTCGATGTGGATGGCTGGCGGTGGAATTCGTGGTGGTACGATCTTTGGGGCGACTGATGAATTCGGGTACAAGGCGATCGAAAACAAAGCGCAGATCCACGACCTGCACGCGACAATGCTGCATCTGACCGGTATCAATCACGAGAAGCTCACCTATCGCTTCAGTGGCCGTGACATACGGCTGACAGATGTGCATGGAGTTATACTGAAGGACATCGTTTCGTAGCGAGCTGGACAGCGGCAGTTTATGGGATGTAGTAACCCGAAGCGTCAGCGAGGGAACGAGATAGGCACAATCCCTCAACCACGCTTCGGGTTGCAAAAACGCTCCGTTTCCGCCAAAACTGCCGCTGTCCTGCCAGGATCGATAAGTTTATTCAGCGCAGGGAGATTAAAGACCGGCGCGAGGACCGTCGTGAATCCATCACACATCCTTACCCTGCCGCTGGTCCCGATGCGACCACACGTGCATCAACTGCGGCTGCGTACTTTTCGAAGTTGCTGCGAAACCGAGCTGCCAGTTTTCGAGAAGTTTCTTCAAATGCAGCCGCGTCTCGCCATGAAAGTCGAGGCTGCATCATTTCGGCAGGAACACCTTCGCATGCCGTCACAATATCCAGCCCCATCACCGGGTCGCGTTCCACAGGAGCTGACGCCAGTCTGCCAGAATGAATTCCGTCAATAATCGCTCGGGTAAACCGCAGCGGCATACGGCTGCCAGTCCCGTACGACCCACCGGACCAGCCTGTGTTCACCAGCCACACGTTGGCTTTGTGCTGGCGAATCTTATCCGACAGCAATTTCGCATAAACACCCGGATGCCAGACAAGGAATGGACCTCCGAAACACGGCGAAAACGTCGCTTCCGGTTCGGTCACTCCGACTTCGGTCCCGGCGACCTTGGCCGTATAGCCGCTGATGAAATAGTACATCGCCTGCTCGGGAGTCAGCTTTGCGACCGGCGGGAAGATTCCAAAAGCATCGCAGGTCAGAAAAATAATGTCCGAAGGATGATCGGCCACACACGGGATCTTTGCATTCCGCATGAATTCGATCGGATACGCGCCGCGTGTGTTCTGCGTGATCGATGTATCATTGAAATCTACATGGTTATGCGATTTGTCGTACACGACATTCTCCAGCACCGAGCCAAATTTCAGAGCTTCGAAGATTTCCGGTTCCGATTCCATCGTCAGATAGACGGCTTTCGCATAGCAACCGCCTTCGATATTGAAGATGCCATTGTCAGACCAGCCATGTTCGTCGTCGCCGATGAGGAAACGTTTTGGATCAGCCGACAACGTCGTTTTGCCTGTCCCGGAGAGGCCAAACAACACCGAAGATTTTCCGGTGTCACGATCAGCCGTCGCTGAACAGTGCATTGATAGAATATGTTTGCTCGGCAGGAAGTAATTCATAAACGTGAACACGGCCTTTTTCATTTCGCCAGCGTATTCAGTCCCCAACAGGACAACTTCGCGCTTTTCCAGACTCAGATCGACAGTGGTTCGTGATGTCATGCCTGTCGTGTAGCGATTCGCCGGAAATCCGCCGGCGTTGTAAATCACAAAATCCGGTTCGCCAAAGTTATCGAGTTCCAGATCCGTTGGGCGAATCAGCATGTTGTGCATAAATAGCGCATGATATGGCCGCGCACAAATAATGCGGACTTTGATTCGCGTGGCGGGATCCCAGCCTGCGTAAGCATCAATGCAATAAATCTTAGTGCGAGTATTGAGATAGTCGATCGCGCGTTCGCGGTTGATGGCAAATGTCATTTCGTCGAGCGGAAAATTGACTGGGCCCCACCAGACATTGTTTTCCGAATCCGGATGTCGCACGACACGCTTGTCTTTCGGAGAACGACCGGTCTTGTCACCTGAATATGCGATCAGACTCCCCGTGTCGGAAATGCTGGTTCCCGGCTCATGTCGAATCGCTTCTTCATACAAACCACTGGGCGATAAGTTTCGGAATACGTCGTTGACAGTGATCCCGTGGCTGTGCAGTGAAAATGGTGCTGCCATTAAAAAGCGTCCTTTGCAATAAAATGTTCAAATGCTGCGTACAACCGAGTTGTCGCTATCCTCAACAGAATGTCAATTCGAACCAGTTGCTTCTGACGAATGGCAACGATGAATTCAAATATCTGGCAGGGTTCCTCGCAGATTCAGCACACAATCGTTACCAAATGTCACGACGTACTGTGCGGAGTTGGATCTGCGGTGCGCAGTTTGACATTGAATCGCGGCACTCATATCATCGCGCCGCGAGACACAGACACGTGGAAACGGGTGATCATCATGGTTCAGATTGAATATTGGCGATTCCTGTGGGTGCTTGCGACCGTTGCATTTTTCTGCTCGACCAATGGATCACCACAGGTTTCTGCAGAAGACTCAGAAAAGGGAACTCGGCAGTTTGCCGTCGCGGTGGGGTTTCAGAACCAAAAATTGTACGAATCTGCAATTGACGAATGGAAAACCTTCCTGCAGACGTTTCCGCAGGATTCGCGAGTTGACAAAGCTTCGCACTATCTGGGAACCTGCCAGCTTCAGGCGGAACAACTGCCAGCGGCTGTGGCAAGTTTTGAAACCGTGCTGCAAAAGTATCCAAAGTTCGAATTGCTCGATCAGACCATTCTGAATCTGGGCACTGTCAGGTACAGCCAGGCTCGGGAATCAAAGAAGCCTGAGGACTACTCGAAGGCAGAAGCGTTGTTCTCGCGTTTGCACACGGAGTTTCCGCAAAGTGTTTATGCAGGCCGCGCTTTCTACTTTCGCGGCGAAAGTCAGTATCACCAGAATAAGCTGGAAGAAGCTGCTGCCAGCTACGCGGGGCTGATCAATGCATTCCCTGACGACGAACTTGTGCCCGACGCGACGTATGCGTTGGGAATTTGTTACGAATCGCTCAAGAAATCGGACGAAGCACTGCAAACATTTGCCGTGTTTGAATCACGATTCCAGCAACATGCTTTGCTCAACGAAGTCAAAATGCGTCAGGCAGAGTTACTCTTCACGACAGCAAAGTTTGAGGAAGCTCAAACATTGTTCGGTCAGGTGAGTACCGCAAAGGATTTTCCTCTGGCGGATACCGCGATGCTGCGTCAGGCTCGCTGCCTATATGAACTGAAGAAGTATAAAGAAGCGGGAAACCTGTACTGGAACATTCCGCGTCAGTTCGCAAAATCAAAGTACTATGACACAGCGGTCCTCGCCGGTGCAAAATGCTTCTATCTCATCGGAGAGTATGCGATGGCTCGATCCGGGCTGGAAAAAGTAGCCGAGCGTGACGTCCCGGAAGCCGCCGAAGCAAGTCAATGGATTGGCCGCTCCCTGCTGAAAGAAAAAAAACCACAGGAAGCTTTGACACTGCTGGATTCCGCCATTGCCAGACATCCATCCAGCCCGGCACTGCCGCAACTTCTGCTGGCACGCATCGACGCGATGTCCGATCTTGCTGAACGTCGCGCCGAAACCGTTCCGCTGTACGCTGAATTCTCTCAAAATTATCCAAACGACGATCTGGCATCGCAGGCACTGTACATGGCAGCACTCGGTGCGTTGGAAATCGACGACCGCGCGGCTGCGAAGGCGAATGCTGATGGATTTGCACAACGATTCCCAGAAGATGCGCTCATGCCGGAAGTTCTGTTCATCGGCGCTGAGGCTCGACTGTTGCTGAAAGAATTTCATGACGCGGAACGGCTTTACCGAGATTTTTTGACGCGGGTTCCGCAACATCCGAATGCGGCTCAGGCTCGCATCCGACTGGGACTGGCGTTGCAGCTGAGTGACCGAAGCGGTGATGCGATTCGAGAACTGGAAAACACTCTGCCGAACCTGGCTGATCCGACTCTGAAAAGCGAAGCTCTGGCGATCATCGGTCGCTGTCATGTCGCAGATAACCAGTTTCAAAAGGCGGCCGCAGCATTTGAACAGTCATTGACTGCAAAGTCCGACCGTCCCCAAACTGACCAAACGCTGCTCGCACTTGCAGATGTCTATCGTCGTCTTGATCGGATGTCCGATTCGAAGGCGCAGCTGGAGCAATTGACACATGACTTTCCGAAAAGTCCAGTCGCAGAAGAAGCCACATTCCGACTTGGTGAAGCGGAATACGCACAGGAAGAACTCGAAACTGCGATCGCTCATTATACCGCCGTATTAAGTGGATGGCCCGCAGGCACATTTGCGGCACATGCTCAGTACGGTCTTTGCTGGTCGTACTATAAGAAGCAGGATTTTGCAAAATGCGTCGGTGCAGTGACGACTTTGAACGAGCGATATGCAACATCCGAACTGGCGCAGAAAAGCCTTTACGTCCGTGCGATGGCTCAATATCAGCTTGGCGAATTCTCTGCCGCCGCTGATGATGCGCGTGCGTTCCTTGACAACAAGCCTCCACAAAAAGAGGCGATGGACGCGGAATACTTACTCGGGCTGGCGTATGCGGCTCAGCAGAAATTTTCCGAGGCCGCTCAGACGTATACTGGAATTCTAACGAGCGACGCAAAATACACCGACGCAGATAAGGTGCTGTATGAACTCGGCTGGGCCTGTTTTGAACTGGCTCAAAAGAACGAATCCATGGCCGCGTTTCAACGTCTGGGAACTGAGTTCCCCGATAGTCCGCTGGCGGCGGAAAGTTGGTTTCGGGTTGGTGAGTCGCATTATGACGCTGCCGAATTTTTGGAGGCCACAAAAGCGTATTCGGAAGCTGTTTCAAAAGCATCGACCGAAAATGCTGAGATTTGCGAAAAGGCGGTTCATAAACGTGGCTGGAGTTTCCTGAAATCTGACGATTTCAAGGAAGCGACAGCCGCTTTTGAGTCGCAGTTAAAGCTGTATCCCGGAGGATCACTGTCGGGCGACGCCGAATTTCTGCTGGGCGAGTGTTTCTACAAACAACAACAATGGCAATCCGCGCTGACGCACTATGCGTTAGTGATCGCGGCCAATCATCCAACCTATCAGGCGTTGGCGTTGTATCGATCGGGCGAATGTGCGGCCGCACTGGAACAGTGGGGGCCCAGCCAGCAGTTTCACCAGCAGGCACTGGATGGTTTCCCGGATTTTGAACTTCGCTCCGAAGCACGTTACGGAGTTGGCTGGGCATTGCAGCAGCAGGACAAAATCACGGATGCGATTCCGTACTATGAAAAAGTCACGGAAGAAACGGACACTGAAACTGCTGCCAAAGCCAGATTCATGATCGGTGAATGTTATTTCGCTCAGAAGAATCACAAAGAAGCGACAAAGCATTTTCTGAAGGCGGCATTTGCTTACGGTCATAAAGAATGGTCCGCGATGGCCTGGTTCGAAGCCGCACGTTGCTTCGAAGTGCTGAAAGATGTTTTGCAGGCGAAGAATTGTTATCAGCAAATGATCGACAAGTTCCCTGACCACCCCAAAATTGCCGACGCCCGAAAACGATTGAGCGAATTGTGAATCGGAGAATAGTCCGTGTGCGCGCAATAACTCTTCGCCGCCCCCGCCGCCCGATTTTGCATGATGCGCAACATACATCATCACTACGCGGGAACGGGGTGATTTGTCATCAGGAAAATTTCTAAGTGCCATGTTGGACATGGGAATCATGTCCTGGAGAATGATACTTCTTCATCCGACCGTGATGCGTCGTCGCGGACAAAAGAACATTCGGCAGCGAGGTGGCTTCGGATTTTCGGTCGATGTGACCGACGCGTTCTGGCGATGGCAACTTCGACGCTCCGGTGTCTCGGACCGCAGCTAGACACTGAATTCCGTAGAATTGCGTCGGTTTGGGCGACCGACGCGTCGAACCCCGAGTCGGTCAATGGAGCTGACGGGGCGGGTTGGTGGGAGCCCCGTCGCACGTTTCCATTCCATACTCCTGCGACATCTCACGGCATCTCGTTGAGGTTAATTGTCGCCGTAAGAGCATGATCGTGATTTACTAAATCCTTGCTCACTATTCTGACGGTCCCCGGACACCCCGCTCGCTGTGGCGTTTGCGTCCTCTGCCGCATGGTTGCGATCGTATGTGGCGCGATACCAGTCCCCGTTCCATTCCTACACGTTCCCCAAAATGTCGCCGAACTTCCACGGATTCGCGTGCGTTGGTGAAGGCGGCGGCGTGTGACCGACGATTCGATTCGCGTTACCCTTTTTCGCGTTGAACTTGTCACTCCGCGAGTAGTTCTGGTCCCAGGGCGTGCCAGCCTTCGCCGTAATGCGACAACTCCTCGATCGTATCCGGATCCTGAACCGTGAATTCCAAAACGATCGAATACGGCAAATAAGTTGCTACGCCGTTGGTGGTTTCCGCATCAGTGCGAGGGTTGGTCGACATGTCTTTCTGCTTAAGTCGGACTCGGGACTGCACCGCGCCGGGCGGAACTTCTCGACTCAGGCTCTTCGTGGCGACAGGGGCGGCCCGCGTCTACCCGAAGAACACCACGGTCACCAGGATGCAGATCGGAATCAGAACTCCACCGCTATACAGCATATAGCCGAAGAAGCTCGGCATCTTCACGCCG
>Ga0105047_10001614_pt1 | contig 40443 bp, 40 predicted proteins | sample MAT04_FD_78384 | JGI IMG/M metagenome (GOLD analysis project Ga0105047, IMG submission 78384) | Freshwater microbial communities from Lake Fryxell liftoff mats and glacier meltwater in Antarctica - MAT-04 (megahit assembly) | ecosystem: Environmental > Aquatic > Freshwater > Ice > Liftoff...
CCGGCTCGAGTCGGCCGAACCGCCGAAACGGTCAGCGGCAGCGACCACACAGACCCAAGAGGTCGAGCCGGTGATGGACCCCCTGAAAGCCGACCTCGTCGGCAACTGCGGCCAGGGCCGTGTCCACCGCCCGCTCGACGCGGACGGGCAGTACGAAGTCTTCGACCGATCCACAACCAGTGCACAGGAGATGGTGATGGTGCTCGGTGAGGTCCTCGGCCAGCTCGTACCGGGCGAACTCGTCGGTGGCGGCCACCCGACGCACGACTCCCGCCTGCTCGAGCACCGCCAGGTTGCGGTACACCGAGCTCTGGGCCAGACCATCGTCCTGCGCCAGGACTTCGGCGAGGGCCAAGGGACGATCCGCATCGCCCAGGATCTCGACGAGGGCATGACGGTTCCTCGTGTAGCGCTGGCCTTCGAGGCGCAGACGCTGGGCGGTGATCTCGTGGAGGTCGGTGCGCATGGAACCGAACCCTAGCGATGAGAATGCTTGAGAATGACTCTCGGGTTGACTTGTAACGAGAATCGCTCCCGTTCTAGAGTCGGACCATGCGCCGATACTCCGTCCTCGTCCCTGCGATCCTGGCCCTCTTGGCCGTCACCGCCACTGCGTGCGGTAGCGACGGCGGTAGCGGGCAGGCCTCCGCACCGACGACGGCCGCTGCGGCCCCGACCACGGTTCCCCCCACGACGACACCTCCCAAGGAGACGTGCCCGGTCGCACCAATCCCGGTCGTGGTCTCGGTCGACCAGTGGGGCGACATCGTCGAACAACTGGGTGGTAGCTGCACCGAGGTCACCACCATCATCCAGGGCTCGTCGGCCGACCCCCACGACTACGAACCCACCGCGGCCGACACCGCCAAGTTCAGCGATGCGAAACTCGTCGTCGTGAACGGTGCCGACTACGACCACTGGGCCGGGGACACCGTCAAGACGCTCTCCCCCCGGCCGGCGGTGGTCGACGCCGGCGAGGTCGTCGGGGTGAAAGAGGGCGACAACCCCCACATCTGGTACGGCCCCGACTACGTCACCAAGGTCTCCCAGGCTGTGACCGCCGAGCTGTCCGCCCTCGAACCGACGGCCGCCACGTACTTCGCCAACCGGGCGACCGAGTGGAACACCACTCTCGAGCCCTACTTCGCCGAGATCGCCTCGATCAAGGCCACGGCCGCCGGCCAGACCTTCGGTTCCACCGAATCGGTCTTCGACTACATGGGTGCTGCCGTCGGTCTCGTCAACGCCACTCCTCAGGGCTACCAGAACACCGCCGGCAACCACTCCGACCCCGCACCGGGTGACGTGGCCCAGTTCCAGCAGGCCCTGCGCGACAAGTCGATGGCCGTGCTGATCTTCAACACTCAGACCGAGGGCTCGATCCCGGAGCAGATCCGTGATGTGGCGACCGAATCGAGTGTCCCGGTCGTCGACGTCACCGAGACCGTGCCCCCTGGTGTCGACTCGTTCGTCGCCTGGCAGCTTGCCCAGCTGAACGCGCTGCGGGCGGCGCTTGCCTGACACCCCCACCCCGATCGGGGTCCTCAGCTCCAGACCTGAGAGCCGTGACGACGCCATCCTCCTCGACGACGTCTCGGTGGCGCGCGGCCCGACAGTGATCTGGTCCGAAGGCACCATGACCATCCCGCGGCGCTCGATCGTGGCCGCCATCGGCCCCAACGGGTCGGGGAAGACGACCTTGCTCGAAGCCCTGCTGGGCCTGCTTCCGATCGCGACCGGCCGCATCGAGGTCCTCGGCCGGGCCCCTCGACGAGGCGACGACCGCATCGGGTACGTCCCGCAGAACTACACCGCCACCCTCGGCGAGGCCGTCCGGGCCTGGGACCTGGTGGCCCTGGGCCTGGCCGGTCGGCGCTGGGGCCTCGGGCGGCTCCCCCCGGCCGACCGCCAACGCGTCGACACCGCCCTCGGCGCCGTCGGGGCCACCCCCTTCGCCACCCGGCGCATGTCGCAGCTGTCCGGCGGCCAGCAACAGCGCGTCGCCATCGCCCAGGCCCTGGTGGGCGACCCCGAGATCCTGCTGCTCGACGAGCCCCTCGCCAACCTCGATCTGCGCAACCAACGCGAGATCGTCGACCTCCTCGCCCGGCTGCGGATCGACCGGGGTGTGACGATCGTGATCGTGGCTCACGACCTCAACCCGCTCCTGTCGGTCCTCGACGGGGCCATCTACCTGCTCGACGGGCACGCCCACTACGGCGCCGTCGGGGAGGTGGTCGACGAGGAACTCCTGACCCACCTCTACGGCACCCAGGTCCGGGTGGTGCGCACCGCCACCGGCGACCTCTTCACCCGAAGCGCGCCGTGACGATGCTCGGCGCGGTGTCGTTCCAGTCCGACTGGTGGGAAGTCCTCCAGTCCGGCTTCATGCGCAACGCCCTCATCGGTGGGTGCATCGTGGCCGTCGCCGCCGGACTCCTCGGCTACTTCGTGGTGATCCGCCAACACGCCTTCGCCGCTCACGCTCTCGCCCACATCGGCTTCCCCGGGGCCACGGGGGCCATCCTGATCGGGGTACCGGTGACCCTCGGGCTCGCCGTGTTCACCATCGTGGGAGCCTTGGCCATCGGCCTGCTGGGCAAGCGCGTGTCCGACCGTGAGATCTCGACCGGCACCATCCTCGCCTTCGCCACCGGTCTCGGCGTGCTCTTCAACTCCCTTGCCACCAAGAGCGCCAACACCATCACCAACGTCCTTTTCGGCAATCTCCTCGCCATCTCCGACGACGAGCTGGTGACGTTCGGGCTCATCGCCGCGGCGATCGTGCTGGCCCTCGCGATCATCGCCCGACCCCTCACCTTCGCTTCGGTGAACGAGCGGGTCGCCGAAGCCCGGGGCCTGCCCATCCGGGCCCTGGGGGTGGCCTTCCTGGTGCTCTTGGCCCTGGTCATCACGATGGCCGTGCAGGTGGTGGGCACCCTGTTGCTCTTCGCGCTCGTCGTCACCCCGTCGGCCACGGCGCTGCGACTCACCGCCCGGCCCGCCATGGTCGCCCTGCTCGGCACCGCCATCGCCCTGGTCGGTGTGGTCGCGGGCCTCGTGCTGGCCACGATGTTCAACCTGCCGCCCAGCTTCTTCGTCGTGACCGTCGTGTTCGTGATCTGGCTCACGGTCCTGGCCTTCACCCCCGCGCACCGGCGCGCCGCACCCGACGCTGGGAAACCCCGGTCCCCCGCCCTACCATGACGGGGGTCACATCATGGCGACGGCCCGCAGTGCCGAACAGACCACGCCACCACAGCGACGACGCGAGGGGAACCCACCATGGCCCGATCCGATGCCGAGATCCTCGGACGCGACGACGTCGACGACCTCGACGCCATCCTCGCCGTCACCAACACTGACCTGACCGAGGCCATCCACACGGTTTCCAACAACGCCGACACCATCTTCACCTGGGACTACGAGCGCAGCCGCGAGCCTCTGGCCAAGCTCTACGAGAAGGCCAAGACCTCGCAGTGGAACGCCGAGACCGACCTCGACTGGTCGACCGACGTCGATCCCGAGAAGCTCGCCCGGAACCACCCGCTCACCCCCACCCTCGAAGGTCTCGCCGCGGTCGGGATCGACCTGAAAGGCACGTCGCTGGCCTCATGGGGGGACGACGACTGGCTGCAGTTCGGCGTCAACCGCCAACAGTGGAGCCTCAGCCAGTTCCTGCACGGCGAGCAGGGGGCCCTGGTGTGCACGGCCAAGATCGTCGAGACGGTGCCGTGGATCGACGCCAAGTACTACGCCTCCACCCAGGTGATGGACGAAGCCCGCCACGTCGAGGTGTTCGCCAAGTACCTCGACACCAAGCTCGACGGGCACTACCCGATCAACCACCACCTGAAGATGCTGCTCGACGACATCATCAGCGACAGCCGCTGGGACATGACCTACCTGGGCATGCAGATCATGGTCGAGGGCCTGGCCCTGGCGTCGTTCGGTCTCGCCCAGCAGACCACCCCGTGCCCACTGCTCAAGCAGCTCCTGCGCTACGTGATGAGCGACGAGGCCCGTCACGTGGCCTTCGGCGTGCTGTCGCTCAAGGAGTACTACGCCGGTCTCACCGACGCCGAGCTCCTCGACCGCCAGGAGTTCGCCTTCGAGGCCGCCGTGCGCATGCGCGACCGGTTCCTGCTCCAGGAGGTGTGGGAACGGCTCGGGGTGGAACCGCGAGAAGCCATCCGCATCTTCAAGCAGGACGACCCCGAGCTGAAGAACCAGGACCCGTTCCAGCAGCTTCTGTTCTCCAAGATCGTGCCCAACTGCAAGAAGCTGGGGCTGCTCGACGCCAACAACGGTTGGTTGCGGACCCGGTTCGACACGCTGGGCGTGAGCCAGTTCGAGGACTGGGCCGACACCGGCGAGGAGTACGAGCTGCTCGACGAGGTGGCCAAGGACCGCGCCGAGAGCGCGGCCTGAACCAGCCGTCGCCACCCGACCGGCCGGTCGGGCTGGTACACACGATGTCGTGAGCGACCTCCCACCGCCGCCCGGCGCGCCGATGCCACCCCCTCCGCCTCCTCCGGTCGGGCCGGGGCCTCGCGACCCCATTGCAGGTGACGTCAGCGACGAGCTCGTCGTCTCCACCCCGCCCGGTTCGCCGGTTCGCCATCTCTCACTGGCCGACCTGCCTCCGGCCCTGGCCGACCGCCTGCGCTTCGAGAAGGCGGCGCCGCGACGGCTGCGCAGCGACCGGCTACCGGCCGAGGTCCGCGACGAGCTCGAGGATCTGTGGGACGGCATCGTGGCCGACGTCTACGACGAGGTGACCGGCCTGAAGCGCCGCAAGGCCTTCAGCCGCGACCAGGTCGAGCGGGTGCTCGAGCGGGTGGGGTCACGCTTCCTCCAGGCCGAACGGGTGGTGATCGTGGCCGCCGTCCACCACCCCCTCGCCGGGGAGGCCGAGTGGCGTCATGTGGCAATGGGGGGCGCGGGAGGGGCGGCCGCCGCCGCTTCCGAAGAGATCGCCGCCTACGGCACGATGGGCGCCGCCGCCACGACAGCCATCGTGGCCGCCATCGCCGGGGAGGTGCTCGAGACCTACGTCGCCGCGTCGGCACGGGTCCAGCAGTACAAGCGGACCCATCGCTCCCCCGACCCGGGCCTGATCGTCACCGACCTGGCCGAGGCCGCCGGCTACGGCGACGCCGTGGGCCGCCGGGCCAGCAACCATGTGGCCCGCGACGCGTCGCGGTGGTTGGGCGACGCGTTGCTCAAACGCACCGGGCGCCGATTCGCCCGCACCCTGGTCCCGGTGGTGGGCGTGGCCGTCGGCGGCACCATGTCAGCGCTGTCGGTGCGCAAGGTGACCAAGCTGGCGTTGCGCCCACCGGCCGAGGACGAGCTGATCCGCCTGGCCAGCAACCTCCCCGACGGTGACGACGACCGGGAGCTCCGGTGACGCGGCGTGAAATGTGTTGACTCCCGCTGACCTCGGCCTGAGGCAGATCTCAGCGCAGGGCCACCACGGCCCCGCTGGCGAGCACCAGCAACAACGCACTACCGAGTAGAGCGAAGCGGCGATCCCCGTCGCGGATCCAGTCGACGGTGAGCCAACCCACCCGCAGGACCGGAGCCGCCACCAACACGGCGATGCAGGCCACGGCCGAAGCGGTGCCCACCTGGCCCGGCACGAACGCCCCTGCGAGCGCGAGCGCGAACGACACCACCACTCCGACCCTCAGTATCGACGCCAGCACCCGCAGGTCGTTCACGCCCGCACCAACAGCACGACCCCGACCACGGCCAGCAGGCCGGCCAACGCCAATCGCACCACCGGGGGCGACAACACGGATTGGAGCCGGGCCCCGATGACCCCGCCCACCAGGCTGGCGCCGGCCACCAAGGCGGCATCCGATGGCACCACCCGACCCTGGGAGGCGAACACCAGCAGCGCGACGGCCGACGTGATCCCGACCGTGAACGTCGTGGTCGCCGCGGCAACCTTCACCGGTACGTGCATGACCTCGGTGGTGACCGGGGTCTTGATGAACCCACCGCTCACCCCGGAGAGGCCGGCGATCAGTCCGGCCGCGCCCATCCCCAGCAGTCCGAGCGGAACCCGCTTGGCCTGGTAGGGCACGAACCCGTCGTCGAGGGGATAGACCCCGGCGAGGGTGCCTGACCGCTCGCCCAGATCAGCGGCGGTCAGGGCCGGATCCGGCTTGTTGCGCATGCCCTTGCGCCGGGCGCCGACGACCGCCGCCGCCAGTGCCACCACACCGAGGACGATCGACAGGAGACGCTCGCTGACCACCCCGGACACGATCGCTCCCACCAGCGCCGCCGCCGATGCCGCGATCTCGAGCGAGACGCCGATCCGGTGATTGACGACGCGATCGGTGAGTTGTCGGGGTGCGGCGGCGAGCGAACCCGCGGCCACCGAGATGAGCCCGAGGGGCGCGGCCAGCCGCGGCTCGACCCCGGCGATCACGAGAACCGGCACCAACAGCACGGCCCCGCCCAGCCCCCCGAGTGACCCGAGGGTGGCCGTGACCAACGCCGCGAAGGCCAACTCGACGGGATTCACGCCGAGACGCTAGCTCTGAGCCCCGGTGTGCTCGGGCGCCACGAACGTCCGGTCGTGCCGGAACGCAAGGAGGATCTACGCACACTTGGTCGGCCCTCCGGAAGGAAAAGGAGGGGACGCTCGCTACGAAGCGGCGGGTGCTTCGTTCTCGTCGGCGGGGATCGGCTCCCACCATTGGCACCACCACTCGCCGCCCACGAGGATGCGGATCTGGGGATGCCAGCAGTAGTGGAGGGACTCGTCCGGATCGAGGTAGTAGATGCAGTTGTCGCACTTCTCGTCGCCATGGGGCTGGCCCCGCAGGACCGCCCGTTCCATGAAGCCTTTCAGCACCATCCAGTTCGTCTCGTCGATCGGCTTGGGTTCCGGGGGTGGGATGTCCTCGTAGCTCATGGCTCCTTCCTACCCCGCCGGGAGTGGCCCGTGCGTGACCGGCGAACGAACCGGAGCGAAAGCACGTCGATCAGGCCCAGAAGACCCGGAGTTCCGCCGCGTCGACGCCCGCCTGACGACGGCCCATGGCCAGGGCCTCGGGCACGGCCTTGGGATCCATGAGGGTCAACGGGTCCATGTGCTCGGGCCTCCGGAAGAAGACCTCGCTCCCCGACCCCGCCAGGGCGTCGAGCTCCCGGGCGATGCTGTCCGGGGCGTTGGTCATCATGCCCTCGGTCACTCCGGCCCCATCGGTGAGCCCCAGCACCACGACCTTGTCGGCTCCTGCCACGACGTCGAGGTGCAGCCCCGTGCCGCTCACGCCGCCGTCCATGCAACGCCGGTCCAGGATGGGCTGGGGGGCGAAGAGGCCGGGCACCGCGCTGCTGGCGGCGACCGCCCGGGTGACAGGCACCCGGCTGTTGCCCGTGATCACACACCGCTCGCCCGTGTAGGCGTCGACGCACGTCACGTGGAGGGCGGCCGACGGCCACCCCCGTGATGCCAGGATGAGGGCCAGATTCCGGGGCATCACCGCCGGTCCCGGCGTCCGGGCCGCCAGGGCGGCATGGCCGATGGCCCTGATGGTGTCGGGCTCGGCGTCGGCAGCCAGCCCGAACCGCTCGAGAGCCCGTGACTGGCTGGCGTGCAGGTCGGCGGCCGGCGCCAGGGCGGCCATCAGCTTGGGCAGACGGGCCAGCACCCCGACCTCCTTACGGAGCCGGGTGAGGTTGCCGGCCTCGAGCACCGACGCCACCAGCGACCCCGCCGACGTGCCCACCACCCGTTGGGCGCCGGACAGATCGATACCGCGAGAAAGCATCTCGGACAGATACGACACCTGCCAGGCCACGAAGAACAGACCGCCACCGCCGAGCGACACGGCCGTGCGCAGGCCGGCGCCGTACCCGGCGTCGAAGTCATGGGGCCAGGCCAACCCGTCGGGCGGGGGCGGTGTTGCGGGGGCGTAGGTGACTGGCCCGTAGCTGACGGTCGGGCTGTTGCCAGGCTCGTTCATGCGCCGACGGTACCGGCCCCGCGACCGATGACGACTCGTCCAGTCGTTCGCGTTCCGAAGCAGTCGTCGCCCCGGGAGAAACCTCGGATCAGCCGAGCGTGGCGGCGGCGAAGGCCCGCATCTCGCGCTCGACGTCGGGGCCAGCCGGGGTGTAGAGCACCTCGGTGACCCCGTTGGCCGCCGACGCCGCGACGCGAGCGGCGATGTCGGAGGCATCGCCCACCCAACCGGCGCCGGCCATGGCCTCGGCCGGAGCGGCGTCGAGCACCGGTCGGTCGCGGTCGGTGACCTCGGTGACGTGACCTTCGTGCACGACCAGGTGGCGCTCACCCTCGGGGCGCTCGGCTTCGATGCCGGCCAGCCACTCGGGCCCGCCGGGCATGCCCGCCAACACCTCCGGGAACTCGGTCCACACGTAGTGGTAGCTCACGACGTACCACGGTCCGACGGCGTCGCGAACTCGGGGGTCACCGGGCGACTCGCCCGCGTCGAGCACCGTGCCCGACACCATCTGTACGTGCCGCCCGAACGCTCCGGGTGTGCCGGCCACGTCGATGAGACCGTCGACGGTGCCGGCGGCGACCATCTCCTCGGTGATGCCTCGGCCCTTCGGCCCGAGTGCCGACAACAGCAGCGGCGGGTGGAGAGGACGGGGGGCGGCCAGCGCCGGGCGGTGGATCATCTGGGCCCGGGCCCCGTCGACGTCGACGACCTCACCGTTCAACAGACCGTGGAGCTGTTCGACGTAGCGACGCAACGACGCCCACGACAGTGCGGGCTGGCCGAGCACCCAACGGGCGGTGAGCCCGGTTCCGAACCCGACGGTGAGCCGGCCGGGGGCCATGCGCTCGATGGTGGCGATGGCCGAGGCCGTGGTCATCACGTGCCGCAGGTTGGGGACCAGGACGGCGGTCCCGACGTCGATGGACGTGGCCTGCACGATGTTGGCGAGGTTGACCCAGATGTCCTCGTAGATGGCCGCGGAGTCGTAGAGCCACACTCGCGAGTAGCCGAGCTCCTCGGCCAGCTGCGCCCGACGGACGGCATCTGGTCCGGGGACGACACCGATCGAGATCTCCACGACAGCCCCCTTCACCGCGCACGACTCTCGTGACGGCGACGCGGACCCTACTCGTGGTCGTCAGCCGCGGCGCGAGCCACCGGAGGAACCCCCGGAGCGACCGCCGCTGCGCCGCGCCGCCGACGAGCGACCCCCGCCGGCACCGGCACCGGAGGGCCCGCCGCGACCGTTCGACGAGCTCGACGGTCCGCGACCGGAACCGCTGGCGGCGGGACGACCACGTCGCGAACGGGCGCTGGCCGCCTCACCGGTCGCGGTGGGAACCGGGCCCCGGCGACGAGAGTTCGGCTGCCCACCCCGCCCACCAGTCGAGGCCGCATCGACCACGGCCAGAGCGGCGGCGACCTCGGCCGCCGAACGGCGCGAGCGCGGACCGGGGGCCAGCTCGTCGAGCAGCGGGTGACTCGGATGAGCCGAGGTGACCGTGGGGTTGATGCCGGCCCTGCGGGCCAGTTGGCGCACGTCGTTGTGCTGGGTCTCGGTGGCCAGCGTGACCACCGTGCCGTCGGCCCCGGCGCGGGCGGTACGCCCCGAACGGTGCAGGTAGGCCTTGTGCTCGACCGGTGGGTCGGCATGGATCACGAGGGTCACGTCGTCGACGTGGATGCCTCGCGCCGCGATGTCGGTGGCCACGAGGGCGGTGGCCCTCCCCTCGGAGAACGCGGCCAGGTTGCGGGTGCGGGCGTTCTGGGCGAGGTTGCCGTGCATCTCGACGGCGGGCACGCCGTGGGCATTCAGTTGCTTGGTCAACTGCTTGGCCCGGTGCTTGGTGCGGGTGAACACCATGGTGCGCCCAGGGGCCGACGTCAGGTTGACGAGCACGGGGAGGCGGTCGGCGGTGCTCACGTGGAGCACATGGTGGGTCATGGTGGCCACGGGCGACTCGGCCGAGTCGACCGAGTGGGTCACGGGATCAGTGAGGTAGCGCTTCACCAACACGTCGATGCCGCCGTCGAGGGTGGCCGAGAAGAGCATGCGCTGCCCCGACTGGGGGGTGCGGTCCATGAGGCGTCGCACCACAGGCAGGAACCCGAGATCGGCCATGTGGTCGGCCTCGTCGAGCACGGTGATCTCGACCCGGTCGAGCGAAACGTGGCCCTGCCCGAGAAGGTCCTCGAGCCGGCCGGGGCAGGCCACGACCACGTCGATGCCTGACCGCATGGCGCTGACCTGGGGGCCCTGGCCCACGCCACCGAAGATGGTGAGGGTGCGCAGGCCGAAGGCCCGGGCCAACGGGCGCATGGCCTCGTCGATCTGGCTCACGAGCTCACGGGTGGGAGCGAGGATGAGAGCCCGGGGGCGGCCAGGCTTGCGGTCGCGGCGGTCGGCGGCGAGCCGGGTGAGCAGCGGCAGCACGAAGGCGAGGGTCTTGCCCGAGCCGGTGCGACCCCGACCGAGCACGTCGCGTCCGGCCAGCGAGTCGGGCAGGGTGGCGGTCTGGATGGGGAACGGGATGCGGATGCCGGCGCGGGCGAGAACGTCGCACAGCTCCGGGGGGACGCCGAGGTCGGCGAAGGTGACCTCACCGCCGTGCGGAGCCCGCACCGGTGCGGTGGGTTCGGACGGCGTCGTAAGCGCGATCGGGGACGAGGACGTGGGGGGGCGACGAGGCGCCATGAGCTTGACTTCCTTGAGTGAGGTCCGCTTGGCGGACCAGGCCTCGCCACCGAAACGGTGGGGCCTCTCAGCTCAGCGGCGCCGCTCCCGAAACGGAACGACGACGTCACAGTACCGGTCAATCAACCGGATCCCACCGTCGGCCGGCCACCGCTACTACTGGTAGAACCCGATCACGTCGATCAGGACGTCGGTGCCGACGCTGGACCGCACCGCGCACTTGGCGGTGGCGCTCAACGCCGTCAGGGTGGTGACCGCAACGGTCTGGCCGCTCTGGTAGTTCAGGTTCGAGGTTCCCGGCCACGGGATCCCGTCCGTGTAGATCGTCATGAACCCGGCCGCGGCCGGCGTGTTCGTGGCCACCAGGTTCACCAGCACCGCTGACGCTCCAATCGGGACACCACTGGTGTTGCCGGTGCAGTCGACGGTGCGCGGGGTGTTGGCCACCAACGGTATTTTCGGCCCGATCGCCGGCGCCTGCCCGGGTCGCGAGTCATACACCCGCACCGGTCTCGAGAGCGGCACGAACGCCCCGGCAGTGGACGGCCCGCTGATCCGCTTCCACGTGCCCGGCGTCCCACCGGCGACGCACAACCACAGGTCGTTGTTCGTGTCGAACACCATCTCCCCTCGGACACGCGCCAACCCCGCCCCCAACGGAGCCACCGGTGCCCCGTCGAATCTCAGCTGGGTGCGACTCGAACTGGCGGCGATCCCGGTGCCGAGATCGGCCGACGCGTACACCCCGTTCCCGGAGGCGGAATTGGACCTGCCGAACACCCCGATCCCGAGCCCCGTGGTGGCCAGGCTCCGGCCCTCCACCGCTCTCCCGTCAGGGCTGTAGACCCCACCGTAAACGCCCCTCGTCGTCCCAGTGATCGCGGGAGCTATACCGGCGACCCCAACCCCTTGGCTGAGCAGCAGCGCGGCCGGAGCGGCCTGCCCCACCTGCCCCAGAACCCCGATCCCATCCGTACTGTCCGAAGACCCGTTCACCGCGATGCTGAGCCCCGTGGTCGCCGAGTTCCGGCCCGCCACCGCGCTCCCGTCAGGACTGGAGACCCCTCCGTACACACCCCGAGTGCTCCCAGTGATCGCGGAAGCTTCCCCGGAGATCCCAACTCCCGCCGGGCTGTCCGAAGACCCCTTCACCCCGACGGTGGACCCCGTCGTTGCGTCTGCTTCACCGAGAACCCCGATTCCCGCGGTGCTCCCCGAAGACCCCTTCACACCGTGGGTGACCCCGGTGCCCGAGGTTGCCAGCCCGAAGACCCCTGACCCGTCCGAGGAGTTGATCTGACCCTCGACCCCCTTCGCGAGGCCGCTCGTGGCCACATTGAGTCCCACGACACCAACCGAGTTGTCGGCGGTTGCACTGAGGGCCTGGCCCACAACCGTCGCTGCACCGTCACTCGCCGACGTGAATCTGCCGGCGGAGGCGGTGCCGGTGACCGCCGTGTTCTCGGCAAGGACGGCCGGGGTGCCGCCGTCGGCGCTGTCGAACGACCCCGTTGCGGCGGCGGCGGGGGGTGCAGAGGCCACACCGAGGGCGGTACCCGCAATGACGGCACCGGCAGCGGCGGCCGCCCCTTTCGTCATCAGGTTCCGGCGGCTCATCGGCGCCTCGAGATCAGACCGGGGCTGCGAACTCACCTCGTTCGTGTTGTCAGTCGACGGGCCGCGTGCTGGCCCCTCCAACCGTGCCAAGCGCGCCTGCAACGACTCGATCATCGCCATCTGCGACTCGACCACGGCGGTCTGCGCTTCGACGAGCCGGCGGAGTTCTCCACCGTCGTGCGTCCCTTCACCGTCGACCTGGTCGTCCACCGTCAGCCTCCCGTTGGTCCCCTTCCCCAGAACTTCGGCATCACGTCGAGGCCACTGAAGCGCCGATGGCCGAGGACCCGGCCCCGGACAGGAGTAGACAGGTCCTGATGAGCGATCGCGCCGACGCTGACGCCTACGGCGACCTCCCGGTCGGCCAACTGGTCGCGGAACACCACCAAGAGGAGCTCCGGCAGCGCTACTACGGGCTGCTCCAGGAATTGCGGGTGCTGCTCCCCGGCGTGCAGGTGCTCACGGCCTTCCTGCTCGCGCTGCCGTTCGCCATCGGCTTCGGGCAGCTCGACGACCTCGGTCGTGAGTTCTACGGCGTGGCCCTGTGGGCGTCGATCATGGCCACCATCAGCTTCGTCACCCCCACGGTCTTCCACCGGATCGGGGGGCGCCACCTCCGCGCCGAACGGCTCATCTGGGGCATCCGCACCACCCGGGCGGGCCTGGTCTTCCTGGCCCTGGCCCTGGTGTCGGCCGCCACAGTCGTCACCCGATTCGTGTTCGAACCGCCGGTGAGCTTCCTTTTCGTGGCCAGCATGATGGTGGCCATGGCGGGTTTCTGGGTACTGATCCCGGTCCGGGCATCGCGGCGCCACGACCGCCGGCCCCCACCCGGACGGTGACCGTGGCCGGGACCGGGGCAGACCGACGGTCGGACACGACGTGACGTCGCTACTCACCGGGGGTGTGCGCTGGTGGGAGGCGCCCGAGCTCACCTCGGTCGGACGCCTCCCGATGCACGCAGTGCCCCACTCCGACCAGGTGAGCCTCGACGGTCTGTGGGCCTTCCAGCTCCTCGAGGCACCCGACGCCGACACGGGAACCGAGTGGCGAGACATCGAGGTCCCCGGGTGCTGGACGATGCAGGACGTGGGGGACCGACCCCACTACACGAACATCGCCATGCCCTACGGCGGCGTGCCGCCGCAGGTGCCCGACCGGAACCCGACAGGCGTGTACCGCCGGACCGTGACCGTTCCCCCGGGTTGGGCAGGGAAGCGGATCGTGCTGCACGTCGGGGCGGCCGAGAGCGCATTGCTGGTGACCGTGGGCGGTTCGGTGGTCGGGCTGTCGAAGGACTCCCACCTCGCCGCCGAGTTCGACATCACCACCTGCGTGGTGCCCGGTGGGTCGAGCACGATCGAGCTGCGGGTGGCCAAGTGGTCCGACGCCAACTACATCGAGGACCAGGACCAGTGGTGGCATGGCGGTGTCACCCGCTCGCTGTTCCTCTACGCCACCGAGCGGGTGCACCTGGCCGAGGTGGGCCTCACCCCGTCGTTGGCCCCGGACCTCACCATGGGCACCCTCGACATCGACCTGCTCGTGGCCGACGGCGACGGACCCCTCGGCGGCGGCTGGGGGGTCGAGGTGGAGGTCGAGGGCCTGGCCGAGCCACTGCGGGCCCCGGTGCCGGGCTGGCTCCCGATGGGGCCGTTGCGCTTCGACGACGCCGAGCAGAAGGCGGTGATGGCCTGGATCGGTGAAGCGATGGGTGCCGGTCGGTCGTTCGAGGATGCGGTGGTGGCGCTCGACGCCCCGCCGGCCACCCGGCCGCTGCTGGCCCGCATCCGTCGCGCCCCCGCCGGACGGGTGCACCTCTCCCTCGAGGTGCGCGACGTCGCGCCTTGGTCGGCGGAGCTCCCGTGCCTGAGCCAGGTCACGATCCGCCTCTTGGCTCCCGACGGCCTCGTACACGAGGAAGCGTCGTACCGGGTCGGGTACCGAAGGGTCGAGGTCGACGGCCACCGGCTGCTGGTCAACGGCCAGCCGATTCTGATCCACGGGGTGAACCGTCACGACTTCCATCCCCGCACCGGCCGGGTGGTGAGCGGCGATGACATCCGCGCCGACCTGGTGCTCATGAAGCAGTTCGGGTTCGACGCCGTGCGCACCGCCCATTACCCGAACGACCCGGTGCTCCTCGACCTGTGCGACGAGCTCGGCCTGTACGTCGTGGCCGAAGCGAACATCGAAGCCCATGCCGAACCCCAGCTGGCGGCCGAGCCCCGTTACCTGTCGGCGTGGCTCGATCGCGTGTCGCGACTGGTGCAACGCGACCGCCACCACCCGTCGGTGATCGTGTGGTCGCTGGGCAACGAAGCCGGCTATGGCCCGAACCACGACGCCGCCGCCGCCTGGGTGCGTCACGCCGACCCCACCCGTCCGGTGCAGTACGAGGGAGTGCTGGCCCACGGTTGGGATGCCGGCGCTGCGGCCAGTGACCTCACCGTCCCCATGTACGCCTCGGTCGAGCAGTTGGTGAGCCATGCAACCAGTGGCGCCCAGACCCGGCCGGTGATCCTGTGCGAGTACTCCCACGCCATGGGCAACAGCAACGGCGGGCTGGCCGATTACTGGGAGGCCTTCGAGAACGTCGACGGCCTCCAGGGTGGCTTCATCTGGGAGTGGTGGGATCACGGCCTCGTGCAGCGCCTCGCCGACGGCACCGAGCGGTGGGCCTATGGCGGCGACTTCGGCGACGAGCCCAACGACGGCAACTTCTGCATCGATGGCCTGGTCCTCCCCGACCGCACCCCGAAGCCCGCCCTCTACGAGCACCAGGCCCTGGCCGCCCCCGTGACCTTCGAGTGGGAGGACGAACAGATCGTCGTCGCCAACCGGCGCTGGTTCCAGGGCCTCGACGACCTCAGCACGACATGGAGGGTCGAGGTCGAGGGCGAACTGGTGGCCGACGGAGTGCTGACCCTGCCCCCGCTCGGTCCACGAGAGAGCACGACCCTCGACCTCGACCTCGGCCCGGTCACCGGAGAAGGTGAGGGCTGGCTCACGCTCACGGTCGCGACAGCGACCGACACCGGCTGGGCCGGTGCCGGCCACGTGGTGACCGTGGCGCAGCTCCCGCTGGCCCGGGGCGTGGCGCCGTCCCCCCCGGGGGATCGCGCCGCCGACCCCAACGCCCTGCTCCACCGGCCCCGAACCAACGGCACCGATCGGCGCGCCCCGGCGATGCAACTCACCGACCAGGGCCTGCTGGTGGGCCCGGAGCTCTCGGCCTCGCCGGCGCTGTCGTTGTGGCGGGCACCGACCGACAACGATCCCGAACCGGCGCGGGCCTGGCGGCGGTGGGGTGCCGACGAACTCGAACGCCACCTCGTCGGCATCGAACGTGACGGCGAGCTGGCGGTCGTGAGCACCGAGTGGCGAACGGGGGACGGCACGGTCGTTCCGCAGGTGCAACGCATCACGACGCGGCTGGACGGCACGGTCGTGGTGGAGGAGCAGGTCACGATCCCCGAACGATTCCACGACCTACCCCGGATCGGCACGGTGCTCGAACTCGTGCCGGGCCTCGACACGGTCACCTGGTACGGGCGGGGCCCCTACGAGACCTACCCGGATCGTTGTCGGGCGGGCTGGATCGGTCGGCATTCACACAGCGTCGAAGAAACGGCTTTCCCGTACCTCCGCCCGCAGGAGACCGGCGGGCGGGCCGACGTGCGCTGGTTCACCGTCACCGACGTCGACGGCCAGGGCCTGCGCATCGATCTCGACCAGCCCCGCCAGGTTTCGGTCACCCGGTTCCGGGCCCACGACCTGGCCGCCGCCACCCACCACGAGGAGCTGGTGCCGCGCGCCGAGGCGGTGGTGCACCTCGACGCCGCCCACCGCGGGCTCGGCACTGCCAGCTGTGGCCCCGACACCGCCGCCCGTCACCTCGTCCGGCCCGGGGTTCACCGATGGGCGTGGTCGTTGCGATCGGTCGGACCAGGAGAGTCGCTCTGACCCGACCGCTCAGGGGCCGCCGACCACCGTGACCGTCTCACCGAGGGCCATCACCACGTCGCCGATCCGTAGCTGGCGACCTCTTCGGACCTCGATCTCCCCGTTCACGAGCACCTCCTCGCCGAGGAGCAGCATCTTGGCGTCGGAGCCGGAATCGACGATGCCGGCCAACTGGAGCAGCTGCCCCAGCCGGATGGAATCGTCCCGGATCTCCACGTCGCGCACACTCCATCATCGCCGCGCCTCGGGGTGGAGTTGGATCAGAACGACAGGCTCGGCACAGGGCCTAGAGTCGGCGCCGCACCAGTCGAGGTCACCCGGGGGAGCCATGGGTACACAGGAAGCACGCAACAAGCAGGTCGTCGAGCGCTACTGGGATACCCACTTCCAACGGAAGTGGGACGAGATGCCGTCCTTCTTCGCCGACACCGCCCACTACACCGACGTGGGGGTCGACCCCAATGGGGCCACCGGTGGCGCCGACATCATTCGCCGGCTCAAGATCGGTATCGAACCGCTGTCCGACTACCTGCACTTCCCGAAGCACATGGTGGCCGAGGGCGACATCGTGGTCACCGAGCACGTCGAGCGCTGGGTGTTCCACACGGGCGAGGTGATCGACCACCCGTTCAGCTCGGTGATGGAGGTGCGCGACGGGTTGATCCAGCGCTGGCACGACTACAGCCATCTCAACAACATCTTCGACAACGCTCCGGCCTGGTGGCTGGAGCACATCGCCACGTTCAGCGCACCCGAGGCCTGAACGGCGCCACCATCGGCCCGAGGTCCCCTGGGGCATGCCGCCACCGATGCCGTACACCGGTACAGGCATCGCTCGCGGGGCTGTTCGGCTCAGAGTCAGGAGACGAGGCCACCCACCGGGACATGGACCTCGGCCACGTGGTCGATGACTGCGGCGGAGCGCCCGATGCGCACCTCGTAGCGCCCGGGATCGATCGTCCAGCCCCGTACCCGCCCGAGGCCCGACGGCGGGCGCACCCACGCCACCTCGGCGGCCAGGCGCCGACCGATGGCCTCGCTCGCGTCGTCCGCACTCAACCAGTAGGCGAAGGCGCGATCGCCCAGTTCCAGGCGCACGGTCGTGGACTCGCCCGGGTCGAGCGTCACCTTGGCGAAGGCCTTCAGTTCCTTGGGCGGGCGGGTCACCCGGGGGTGCGACGGCGCAACGTAGAGCTGGACGACCTCGCTCCCCCGGCGCTCACCGGTGTTGGTGACGGCAACCTCGACCGCCAGGGTGTCGCCGGCGGTGAACGTCGTCGACGACAGCGCTGGAGCACCGACCGAGAACGAGGAGTACGAGAGGCCATGGCCGAACGGGAAGCGCACCGGCAGGTGCCGGGCGTCGTACCAGCGGTACCCGACGAGTACCCCCTCGCCGTAGTTGATCCGGCCGTTCTCGGCGGGAAAGTTTCCGTAGGAAGGGTTGTGCTCGAGCCGCACCGGGAACGTGGTGGGGAGGCGCCCCCCGGGCTCGGCGTCGCCGAAGAGGACGTCGACGAGGGCGTCGGCCATCTCCTGGCCCCCGAACCAGATCTGCAACAGGGCTCGAGCCTGGTCGGCCCACGGGAGCGCGACCGGTGAGCCGGTGTTGAGCACGATCACCGCGTCGGGGGCCACGGCCAGCACCCGCTCCACGAGTTCGTCCTGACGGCCGGGGAGGTCCATCGACGTGCGATCGCGCCCCTCGGTCTCCCAGTCGTCGTCGGTGCCCACGACCACCACCACGGCATCGGCGTCGGCCGCCGCGGCCACAGCCCGCTCGATGCCGTCGGGAGGCGCGGCCGGGCGAACGCCCACCTTGGCGCCCGCCAGCAGTCCCCCGTCGACGTTGGTGAACTCGAGCACGATCTCGACGGGGTGGGCCGGGTCGAGATCGAGTTCGGCGGTGAGTTCCTGGCTGCCGAGGCCGAAGAAGTCGTGACCGGGCGGAAGCGGGGCGGCGGTGCCGTCGAGGACCACGACGCCGTCCACCGAGAGGCGCGTGGGCGCCGTCTGCACCAACGACAGCGTGAAACGACCCGCTTGGTCGGGGGCCAGACGGGCCTTGGCCCGCATGGCGTACGCCGGCCCGACAGCCGGGTCGGGGGCACCGAAGAACACGGCAGTGCCGGTGCTGCGGTGCCCGGTGGCGAGGACCTCGCCACCGAGGTCGTCGGGCGCGAAGAACTCGAGCGTCATCCCGGGTTCGCCGCCGGCACCCGAGAGCCACTCGGCGGGCACCTCCGGGGTGGTGAGGGCGATGTCGACACCCGGCTCGTGAACGACCTCGACCCCGGGCCCGAGACGATCGACGAGAGCCTCGAGGGGCGACCGCCGGTAGTGAGCCGGCAGCTGAGCGGAGCCACCGCCCATGATCTGAGCGCGCCCGCTGTTGGGTCCGATCACCGCGACGCGGCGAAGGGTCTGAGACGCGAGCGGCAACACCCCTTCGTTGACCAGCAGCACCGTTGCCGCGCTGGACGCGTCGCGGGCCAACCGCCGATGCTCGGATCGGTCGGCCGAGCCCGGCTCGATGGTGGGGTCGTCGTCGAGGGCACCGATGCGATCGAGAACACCGAGAAGCCGCAACACGGCCTCGTCCACCAGCGCCTCGTCCACGTCCCCCGCCGCGACCGCCGAGGCCAAAGCCGGTCCATAGGCCCGGCCGGTTCCCGGCATCTCGAGGTCGAGGCCGGCCCGAATGGCCGATACCGAGGACGCCAGGGCGTACCAATCGCTGATCACGAACCCGTCGAAACCCCACTCGCCCCGCAGCACGTCGTGCAACAGCCAAGAGCTGTCGGCGCAGTACTCGCCGTTGAGGCGGTTGTAAGCCGTCATCACCCCGAGGGCGCCACCGTCTCGTACCGCCATCTCGAACGGCAGCAGATACAGCTCTCTGAGGGTTCGCTCGTCCACCACCGAGTCGGCGCTCATGCGGTCGAGCTCGGACTCGTTGCCGGCGAAGTGCTTGACCGTGGTGGCCACGCCCTGTGACTGAGCCCCGCGCACGAACGCCGCCGCCAGCCGACCCGCCAGCACGGGGTCCTCGGAGTACGACTCGAAGTTGCGGCCCCCCAGCGGCGATCGATGCAGGTTCACCGTCGGAGCCAGCAGCACCCGGGAGGCCTTGGTGCGCGTCTCCTCGCCCAGCAACGCCCCCACTCGTTCCACGAGCACGGGGTCCCACGTGGCACCGAGCGCCGCGCCGCAAGGAACGCACACCGAGGTGAGGTGCGCCCCCTGGCCGGGCAGAGTGGGCCCTCGGGCCCCGTTGGGGCCATCCGTGACGCGCACCGAGGGCAGACCCAGGCGGGGCACGGCAACCGTCGACCACATGTCGGCCCCGGCCAGCAGCGCCGACTTCTCGTCGAGGGTGAGCTGCTCGATCAGGACGGGAAGATCACGGGGCACGATGCCCTCCAAGCGGTACGTGGAATCCAGCACGCGAGACGGCCGGGACCAGCAAGGCCCCGGCCGTCCCTTCACATCACACTGTCCTCGCCAGCGTCAGGCGCTGACGACCTTGCCCTTCATCGACGCGAACTCCTCGTCGCTCAGCTTGCCGGCGTCGTGCAGGTCGGAGAGCTGTTTGAGCTGCTCGGCCGGCGTGCCCGACGACGCGGTCTGGCGGATGTAGGTGTCCATCTGAGCCTGCTGGGCCTGCATGGCCGCGGCCTGGCGCTGACCCATTCTGCTCCCGTTGACGAGGAGGTAGACGAACACCCCGAGATACGGAGCGATGATGATGACCACCACCCACAGCAACTTCGCGAACCCTCCCATTTCGTGGTTCGAGAAGAGATCGGCGAACACGTAGAACAGCAGCATGATCCAGATGAAGATGAAGAAGAACCACAGCATGCTGATCAGCACCTCACCGGTGCCCCATTCGGCTGCAAACATCGCCACACCCCTTCGTTGCGCGCCGGCCCCTGCCTGACGAATCGGGAGTCACCTTAGGTGGCTCCTCTCGCCGCCCGCATCATCCGAAAGGGGTGACCGGCAACAGGTCTCAGTCGCGGGGCCACTCGGGTGGGCGCTTCTCGACGAACGACGCCAGGCCTTCCATCATCTCGGGCGTCATCATCGCCCGGTGGAACATGCCCTGGTCGACGATGGGCAGACGCTGGTTGATGCTCTGCTTCACCTCGACCCGGGCTTTCGGGCCGGTGAGGGCGATCTGGGCGAGTACCCAGTCGACATGGGCGTCGAGCTCCTCGTGGGGTACGACCTTGCCCACCAGCCCCATGGCTTCGGCTTCCGCAGCGGTGATCTCGGCCGCCGTGTAGAGCAGATACCGGGAGCGGGCCAACCCGACCACCTCACCGAGGCGAGCCACCATCACCGGGTCGGGGATGCCCCGCAGCAGTTCGGGTACCCGGAACCGGGCCCGGTCCGACGCGACCGACACGTCACAGCACAACGTGAGGTCGAGGCCTCCGGCGTGGCACAGACCGTTGACCTTCGCCACCCACAGCTTGCGGCAGCGCTCGATGTGGCGGAACGGGAACTGGTCGGTCGCGTCCCATTCCACGGCCAGGCCCTCGGTGTCCTCGGCGTTGCCGGCCATGTCGCCGCCGGCGCCGAACCACTGGTCGGTGCCGGTGAGGCACACCGCGTCGAGCTCGGGTTGGGTGTCGGACCAGACCGCCGCCCGCTTCAGGGCGCGATACATGTCCTGGGTGAAGGAGTTGCGACGCTCGGTGCGGTCGATCCGTAGGTGCAGCACCCGACCCCGCACCTCGGCCACGATGAAGCGGGTGCCGAAGTCGGGGGTCACGAGTCCGATGTCGACGATCGAGTCTTCTTCGGTCATGTCAGACGATCCCGTAGAGCGCGGCAGCGTTGCTCCACAGCACCTTGTCGGCAACCTCGTCGGACAGTTGCCCGAGCACGCGATCGGCATAGTCGCGGGGCCGCTGAGCGGGCGTCTGGGGGCCGGGGTGCTGACAGGTCGGGTGTGGGTAGTCGGTCTCGAAGAGGATGTTGTCGGGGAACTTGGCGATGGCGTCGAGGGCGACCTGCTCCTCGAACCAGAAGCAGCCGAAGATCTGGCGGCGGTAGTACTCGCTCGGCAACAGGTCGTACTCGGGGTGTTCGAGGCGAATACCGCCGTTGCGCCATTGCCAGTCGAAGGTCTCCATGGCCCCTGGGACCCACCCGACCCCGCTCTCGACCGACACGAACTTCAGGTCGGGGAACCGGTGACACACACCACCGAAGATCAGGTCGGCGATGCAGCGCATGTTGTCGAGGAAGATCAGGGAGCTGACCTTGGCGAAGTTGGTCATCCAACCCATACCCGCGTCGTCGTTGAACATGGTGCCCATCGACCCCCCACCCACATGGAAGTTGACGGGGATGCCGGCTTCCTGGGCTCGCGCCCAGATGGGGTCCCAGTGGCTGTGGGCCAACGGCGGCATTTCGTAGTCCTGGGGTTGGTTGCAGAAGTTGATGGCCCGATGGCCGAGACTGAGGCACCGGTCGATCTCGGCCAGGGCCAGGTCGAGGTCCCAGAAGGGAAGCGCGGTGATGGCCACCAGCCGGGCTGGGTCGGCGGAGGTCCACTCGGTGAGGAAGTCGTTGTAGGCCCGCACGCACTGGGCGACGAGCTCGCGGTCGCCCAGCCGCAAGAAGTACCCGTTGCCGAAGCCGCCCACGTTCGGGTAGAGCACCTGGGCGTCGATCCCTTCCCGGTCGAGGAACTCGAGTCGGGCGTGAGGGTCGTACATCGCAGGCGCGATGTCGTCGAAGGTCTCGGGGATCGAAGCCGGCATGATGCCGTCGAAACCGGCCATCGAGTAGTAGCCCGGGGAACCGATTCGTTCGCCGGCACACATCCAGGTGTCACGGCCGTCGATGCGCTCGATGTGGGGCACCTTGTCGTGCAGCGACGCCGGGAAGGAACGCGTCCACGTGTCCGGCGGCTCGGTGAGGTGGGTGTCGACGTCGATGACCCGATGGCGATCGAACAGGTCGCCGTCGGTCACTGAGGGCTCGGCGGTCAGGGTCACGGGGTTCTCCTGGGATGGGCGACGGGAGGGAGGAAGGTCAACGGGGCATGCCTCGGGGCCAAGTGCCGGTGACGCCGGCCGCTTCGAGGTCGTCGAACTCGGCCGGGTCGACACCGAGCTGGTCGACGAGGATCTCACGGGAGTGCTGGCCGAGCAGTGGCGCCGGTCGGCGGATCCACTGCTCGACCCCGGCGAAGCGGAAGGGCACACCCATCACCGGGTGGGTGCCGGCGATGGGGTGGTCGACCATCTCGAACGTGCGCCGGTGGTCGTACTGGGGGTGACGCGAGCTGGCCCTCGGGTCGATCGAGCGGCCGGCGGGCACGCCTGCCGCCACCAGCGCCTCGACCGCCTCGTCACGATCCTGCTCCACGGCCCACGCCGCCACTGCGGTGTCGATGCGATCGAGGGCGAGGCGACGATCAGCGGCCGTGGCCAGGGTCGGGTCGGCGCCGAGGTCGGGGCGGTCGATCACCTTGGTGAGGGCCTGCCAGTGGTCGTCGGTGACCACGGCGAGGGCCAACCAGCGCTCGGCGCCCGCGCCGGCGTACAAGTTCTGCGGAGCGCCCTCGGGACCACGATTCCCGGCCCGCTCCACGACGTTGCCGTAGGCCGTCCACTCGAGCACCGACTCCGCGGCCACGTTGAGGGCGGCCTCGAACATCGAGGCCTCGACCAGACAGCCCTCGCCGGTGCGATCACGCTCGACCAGGGCCACGAGGGTGGCGAAGGCGGCGTGCACGCCACCGTTGGGATCGCAGGGTCCGCGCTGGATGCGCGGCTGGTCGTCGGGATGGCCCGTCACCCAGGCCAGGCCGGTGATCTGCTCCATGGTCTGGGCGAAACCGGGACGGTCTCGCCACGGCCCGGTGAGCCCGAAAGCGGGCATGCGCACGAGGATGGCGTTCGGGTTGGTGGCGTGCACCACGTCCCAGTCGAGCCGGAACGACTCGAGTACCCGGGGCGTGAAGTTCTCGACCACCACATCGGCCCACTCGATCATCCGCAGGGCCAGGGCCCGGCCCCGCTCGTCGTCGAGGTCGAGGGTGAGGTCGCGCTTGTTGGCGTTGGCCTGCAGGAAGAACGCGCTGCGCTCCCACCACTGGGGGAGGTGATGGAACGCCCCGCCGGTCATGCGCATGCCGTCGAGGCGCCCGGTCGACTCGACGTGCACCACGTCGGCCCCGAGACCGGCGAGCATCGCAGTCGACGAGGGACCGGCCCACCAGGCGGTGAGATCGAGCACCTTGACCCCCGCCAGCGGAAGCTGTCCGGCGCGAGGAACGGGGCTCGTGGGAGACACCGGCGCAAGGGCGGTCCAGCCCTGACCGGCGTGCTCTCCCGCGAACGGGGCCGGACGGGGCGGCGGTGGTGCGACGCCGTCGATGGACCACGGTCGGCGGGGCATGAGGAACGTGTTGGCGGGATCCGGGCCGAACACCTGTCGTTCGACGGCCTGCTCGAGGTCGACCACCGCAGTGGGGTCGCTCACCGGCGCCACGGGGATGCGCAGAAGCGCCGCGGCGTCGACGATCTCGGCGGTGGTGTGCTGCGTGGTCCAGGCCCGGACGATCTCGTTCCACTCCACCCGGCGCTCCACCCGGGTGGCCAACGACGCCCACGTGTCGACGCCGAGGAGATCGGGGCGCTCGATCAACACGAGGAACGCATCGAACTGATCGCGGGTGTTGGTGTTGAAACCCACATAGCCGTCGGCGGTGGGTTCGATCGAGGGCGTCTCGAACTGTCGGGACGGCTCGGCGGGGTCGAACGGGGGCCGGCCGGCCAACGACTGGAAGAGGTCGTTGAACACGGTGCAGGTGAGATTGGCGATGTCGAGCCCGGCCACATCGACCAACTCGCCCTCACCGGTACCCAGGGCGCGGCGTACCGCGGCCAGGGCCCCGACGGCGGCATAGGCGCCGGTCACCCAGTCGACGATCCGACCGCCCGCCTGGATCGGTGGCCGCTCGGGTCCGCCCCGTATGGAGAGACCTCCGCTCTCGGCCTGGGCGGTGAACTCGGTGCCGGGTCGACCAGCCCACGGGCCGTCGAGCCCGAACGTGGTCGTTGACGCGACCACGAGATCGGGCCTGGCCCTGCGCCATCGGGCGATGTCGCCCAGGTCGTGGGCGTTGGTGTCCCCGGGGCCGCCGACCACCACGATGTGAGCGCCGGCCAGCCAGTGGTCGAGCTCGTCGAGCGGAACGGATCGTTGACCATGACGGAGGTAGCGGAACAGCGCGCCGTCGTCGCCCGTCGAAACGTCGGCCCCCCACCGCCAACGCCGTAGAGGGTCACCACCGCCGGGCTCGGCCCGCACCACGTCGGCCCCGGCGTCGCTCAGGAGCTTGGCGCAATAGGCACCGGGAAGGCCAGCCGAAGCGTCGAGCACGCGAACCCCGACCAGCGGCTCAGGTGATCCCTCCGACGGCGCCCCCACCGGCGGGACCGTAACGACGCGGCCCGCAACTGTCCACCCGTGCGGGATCCTCCGGGTCGTGCTCAGGCGGTGAGGTCGTGCTGCACGGCCGTGCGGGCGGCGAGCAACGGCGCGATCTTCTCGGCGATCACCTGCTGGTGGGCGGGGTGGTCGCGGTAGGTCTCCCACCCGGCCCGATCGTCGGTGTCGGCGACGACGGCAACAGTGGCGTTGTCCAGGCTGAGCCCGAGGTCCACACCGACGACGTAGGAACGCAGCTCCGGGATCTGGCCCGGCAGCGTCCGCAGGTGGGCGACGAGCTCCTCCACCTGGGCATCGGTGGTCTCGGGAACGAGGGTCAGCAGGACAACGTGTCGAAAGGCCATGGCCACAGCGTGGCCCATCGCATCGCGGATTGAAGGCCGGGACCGACGGTGCCCTTCTCGTCGCGTGCTTGCTCGCTCAGCGTAGACGAGCAACCATTGTCAGTGATGAACAGCGAGAACGTCAGCGGAACTGGGCCACGACGGGTCCTGGTGATCGGGCTCGACGCGTTCGAGTTCAGCCTCTTGATGCAAGGAATGGACGAAGGTTCGCTCCCGCACCTGGCTCGGCTTCGCGACACCGCGGCGTGGGGACCGATGACCCAGCCATCAGGTTTCGGCAACGGCGCCGTGTGGCCATCCATCGCGACGGGCGTGTCTCCGGCCAAGCACTCCCGCTACTACTACCGCCAGGTGGAGCCCGGGTCGTATGAGGCCCATCGATTCGAGGCCGAAGAGTTTCAATCCCGCCCGGTCTGGGAGCGCCTCAGCGCGGCTGGCCACCGGGTCGCCGTCTACGACGTTCCCGCCGTGCCCCTGTCGACCGAGATCGACGGGATCATGGCGGTGAGTTGGATGTCCCACGACTCCGTGTACCGCGACGGACTCCGCACCTGGCCCGCCTCGTACGCCACCGAGCTCACCGGTCGCTTCGGCGCCGACCCCGCGCCTCGATGTGATCGGCCCGGAGGAAGAACCGACGCCGAACAGCGCGAGTTCCTCCAGACCCTCAGGGACCGGATCGACCAGAGGGTGCGCTGCACGGAAGACCAGTGGGCTGACCCCGAGGTGGAGTTGCTCATCACTGTGTTCGGCGAACCCCACTGTGCGGGGCACCAGACCTGGCACATCCACGACCTTGCCCATCCCCAACACGACCCGCGCACCCGGGAAACCCTCGGCGACCCCATCCTCGAGATGAACGAGCGGCTCGACCACGCCGTCGGCCACCTCCTCGAGCAGGTCGACGACGACACGACCGCCATCGTGGTGGGCGGAACAGGGATGGGTCCGAACTACACCGGGAACGGACTGCTCGACGACGTGCTCCGTCGTCTCGAGGGCGCCACCCCCACAACCCGCCACGCCCTGACGCGCCGGGCGAAGCAAGCCGCGAAACGCTGGCTGCCCCAAAGCCTCCGTCAACGCGGCGGCAACCTCAAACGCAAGGTCGAGGAAGGTGCCTCAGCCACTGACCGAGCCCGTCGCCGAGCCTTCGCCGTACCCCACAACGACATCGCCGGCGCCATCCGGCTCAACGTCGTCGGCCGTGAAGCCCACGGCCTGCTACGGCCCGAACAGGTCGACGCCTATGTCGACGAGCTGCGCACCCGACTCCTCGAGCTCCGCAACGCCGACACGGGCGGGCCTGTGGTCGACCAAGTGGTGCGGCTCGCGGACGAAGAGGAGGGGCAGTGGCTGGACCACATGCCCGACATGTGGGTGATCTGGAACCGCGAGGCCCCAATCGACCGGGTCACCTCCCCTGCCGTCGGAACGGTCGAGTATCAGAACCGAGGCAGCCGCACAGGGGACCACAGCCCGGAATCGTTCTTCTTCGCCCGAGGCCCTGGCATCCGCCCACAGGAGGTCACCGGCGTCTCGATCTATGACATCGCTCCGACCCTGGCCGCGTTGTTCGACATAGGCATCGAAGACACCGACGGCCGAGTGATCGCGGCCGTCGTGCCTACGTGGAGCTCACGACCCACCCTCAGCAATCCCTAGCTGCGTGATCTCTCGCCCGCTGGGTCCCATTGCGGCCAGGTTGTATCTGGTCCTCCAGGAGCGCTAGCAATGCGGTGTTGCCGCCGGAAGTCGCGGGGAGAGTTCGACGTGGCCAGTCGAAGGTGCGAGGGTCCTCTCCGGTGTCGATCGGCAGCAGGATTCCCACCCGTCGCCGAGCACCGGAGCGTGCACCCGACATGATGACCGATACCGCCCTGTTGGGCGTCGTGCTCACCCCCCGCCAGATCTGGGAGCTGCTCGACCTCGTACGCGACGTCCCCGGCGACGCCGACGAGGACGTGCTCGATGCCGTGATGGCCAAGCTGCGCGCTCCCCGCCAGTTCACCCGCGCCAGCGCCTCCAAGTACCAGGGGCGTCTGCTCGTGCTGAGCACCGAGGAGCACGCCGCCCTGCTCGACCTGGTGGTCGACGACGTGACACCGCCTGACGAGGTGATCGAGACGGTCGGTGAGCGCCTCGAGGGGCTGGTTCCCGATCGGCGCCGCAACCCCCGACGCGACAACGAGGGCTGACGCTCCGGCGTGGACCCGACCGAGCTCGACCCCCACCGGAGCCGAAACCTCGATGCGGTTCGCGGTGCCTTTGCCGGCATCGGAACGGGCGACGCCGCCCGCCAGCTCTCCCACTACACCGACGACCTCGTCATCGAGCTCCCGTACGCCTCTCCACCCAAGCGGGTCGAGGGCAGGGACACCGCCCTCGCCTACCTGACCGGTGCGCTCGGCGCCTTCGCCCTCGAACTCGGCATCGACGAGGTTCACGCCGGACTCGATCCCGACGAACTGATCATCGAGTTCTCGGCGACGGGCACCTACCGGCCCACCGGCGCGCCCTACGCCAACCGGTACATAGCCGTGTTCGGTTTCCGCGACGGCCTCATCTGCCGCCAGCGCGAGTACTACAACCCGGCGGCCAGCCCCACCGGCGGCACGAGCCCGAGCTGACGGGCTGACGGGCCCACGGGCCCACGGACAAGACGTCAGCCCGCCGGGAGCGCCCGCTTGAAAGCGCGAAGCTCGTCGACGAACCCCTCCGGACGCTCGAAGGCGGCGAAGTGGCCGCCCCGTTCCTGTTCACCCCAGTAGACGAGTTCGTAGGCCTTCTCGGCCCATGCCCGCGGGGTCTGCAACAGCTCGTAGGGATAGACGGTGTGACCACTCGGTACCTCGACCCGGCCACCGACGGGGTCCATCGGTGACGTGGCACCCCGAGCCGACTCGGCGTACAGGCGCGCCGCCGACCCGGCGGTGTTCGTGACCCAGTAGGCCATCAGGTTGTCGAGCAGCCGATCCCAACCGAACGTGGTGGCGATGCCGCCCTCGTCGAGATCGCTCCACGCGTTGAACTTCTCGAGGATCCACGCAGCCAGACCCACGGGCGAATCGGTGAGGCCGTAGGCCAGGGTCTGGGGCCGGGTGCTCTGGATGGCCATGTAGCCGGTGCCGTCGGCGATGCGCTCCCCGGCGGTGGCGAAACGGGCCAGGTCGGCCTCGGTCACCCCGTCCATCGAGTCGGGGTCGTCCTTGGCGGGGAAGGCGAACATCATGTTGACGTGCAGGCCGATGAGCCGGGCGGCGTGGTCACGGCCCAACCAGCGAGTGACCACCGCCCCCCAGTCGCCACCCTGGGCCACGAACCGGTCGTACCCGAGCTGGGTCATCACGTCGGCCAGCGCCGAAGCCACCCGTCGTGAATCGAAACCGGGTGTGCGGGTGGGGCCGGAGAAGCCGTACCCGGGCATGGACGGAACCACCACGTGGAAGGCATCGGCGGCCGTTCCCCCATGGGCCTCGGGGTCGGTGAGCGGACCGATGACGTCGAGGAACTCGACGAACGACCCGGGCCAGCCGTGGGTGAGCAGCATCGGAACCGCGTCCTCGTGCGGCGAACGCACGTGCAGGAAATGGACCTGCTCACCCTCGGCCTCGGTGAGGAACTGCGGCCAACGGTTCATGGCCGCCTCACGAGCACGCCAGTCGTAGTGGTGCCGCCAGTGGTCGACGGCGGCCTGCACCTCGGTGACGGGGATGCCGAACGACCACGGGTCGCCCGGGGCCTGGTCGGGCCAGCGGGCGTGGTCGAGCCGGCGGTGGAGGTCGTCGAGCACCTCATCGGGTACAGCGATGGTGAACGGTTGCATGGCGAAGTTCCTCTCGGCGGGGTTGGCGCGAACTGATCGGCTACTGGATGGGCCGGCCGGCGGTGATACCGCCGTCGACGTAGAGCACCTGGCCGTTGACGTAGCGGGCATCATCGCTGCACAGGAACGACACCACGTCGGCGATGTCGGCCGGGGTGCCGGTGCGACCGAGGGGCACGCCCTTGGCCCGCTCGACGCCCTGCTCGCCCTGGAAGTTGGCGGCGGTGCCGTCGCTCACGATGAGACCGGGCCCGATGGCGTTGGCCCGAATGCCGAGAGGGCCGAGTTCGAGGGCCATGGTGCGGGTGAGCGACTCGACCGCGCTCTTGGTGGCCGGGTACATGCCGAGGCCGGGCGAATTCGTGTAGGCCGCCCCCGACGACAGGTTCACGACGCTGCCCGAGCCTCCGGCCTTCATCAGAGGCACGAAGGCCTGAGCGCACCACACGATGCCGAGCACGTTCACGTCGATCACGGCGTGGGCGTCGGCGGGGCTCATGTCGAGGATCGAGTGGAACTTCCAGATGCCGGCGTTGTTGACGAGGACATCGCAGCCTTCGAGCGTGGCGGCGACGGCGAGCACGGTGTCGCGATCGGTGACGTCGCACTGGTGGGCCTCACCTCCCACGAGGGCCGCCGTTTCGGCGGCCCGGTCGGCGTCGCGGTCGAGGGCCACGACGTGATGGCCATCGCGGGCCAGTCGTTCCGCAGTGGCCCGCCCGAGACCCTGACCCGCTCCGGTCACGACGGCGATCCCCATGTGCGGCCTTCCCCTCTCGCCCATCGCGCTGATGGTTCCGGTAGATCGTGCCAGAGTGAGCGGATGGGTCGCCTCCTCGCCGTGGTCGCCGGGGGGGCGGCGGTGTTCGCCGGGGTCAACCTCGTCCTCACCGCCACCCGGACGATGCCGGCCACCGAGAACGGCGCCGCGCTCGCCGCCTCCGTCGCGAGAGTGCCATCGACGAGCGCGGCCGTGACGCCGGCACCGACTGTTCCCCGACCGGTGCCGGCCACCACAGCAACCACCTCGCCCCCGGCGCCGCCACCGACGCCCGAGCCTTTCCCACCGCCGCCCCTGCCCGCTGGCCCACCACCCCCCGAGCCCTACATCGGTGCGTCGCCAGCCGATCCGACACCAGGCGTGCCCTTCTTCACCGTGGCGGTGGCCCCGAGGGGTATCGGGTGCGCGGGCGAGCCTTTCGCCACCGCCTTCGCCATCAGCGGCTTCACCCCGGGGGAGGTCGACGTGACCAGCTGCGAGATCGTGAACGACATTCCCGGGGCCCGCCCCGAGGACCAGGTGTGCGCACAGGTGAGCGGGCCGGGCGGCTCGCGCAGCATCCACGTCGCCCAGCGGACGATCGATGGCGACTGCCGGCGCGACGCCATCGGCGTCACGGTGCACGAGATCGGCCACGCCTGGCACCTCGCCGAACCGGCACGGTTCTGGAGGGTGATCGACACCTTCGGACTCGACCGGAGGGCCGAGGCTTCGCTCGAGGTCGTCGCCGAGTGCTTCGTGGAGGCCGTGGGCCACCTCGACACGGCGTGCAGCCCTCAGGGGGCGGGCTACGTACGTGACGAGATCGCGGCGGGACGTCGAACCCCCTGAACTCGGGACGAGAGGCACCCGTCACTCCGCGACGGCCAAGGCCGGGCTCTCGACCCCGTCTGCGCCGCGTGAGCGCGCCAGCCGCCACCGACATCGACATCGACGGGAGATACGACATTCCGCAATAGGGCGCGTGAAGTAGCGTCGTTCCCCGTGATCGACTGGGCGACAGACATCATCGAACAGATCGGGCTGGCCGGGGTGGCCCTGCTCGTGGCCCTCGAGAGCGTCTTTCCCCCGATCCCCTCGGAACTGGTGCTGCTGCTCACCGGCTTCAACGTCAACGAGGGCCGATTCGGTCTCGTCCCCGCCATCATCCTGGCCACCGTCGGCTCGGTCGTCGGGGCGCTGATCCTCTACGCCTTCGGTGCCTGGATCAGCGAGGAGCGCCTCGAGCGGTTCCTCGGGTCGGCCGGAAGATTCATCGGCCTCACCCGCGGTGACGTCGACCGAGGCTTTCGATGGTTCGAGCGCCACGGACCCAAGGTCGTGTTCTTCGGCCGCCTCATCCCACTGGTGCGGTCGGTCGTCAGCATCCCCGCCGGCGCCGACCGCATGCCCCTCGGCCGTTTCACCCTCCTCACCGCCGCCGGCAGCCTGGTCTGGAACACCGTGTGGATCCTCATCGGCCGCCAACTCGGCGACCAGTGGCAGAAGGCCGAGCGATGGAGCGACCTCATCGAACGAGGGCTGATCGCCGTTGTGCTGTTGGTCCTCATCGTCCTCATCGTCCGCAATCGCCGCCGTCGTCGACACGAGCAGACGGCTGTCGAGGCCAACGCCGCCGCCGCCGAGAACAACCAGGCGCCCTGACGCTCTCGCCACCGGTCGAGACCGACGACCCCTCGGTCCCCGGGGTTGACAAGCGGGCCGACGGCCACCGGTAGGATGGCCCAACGCCCCCACCGCTCACGAGAGGGACACCATGGAGCAGATCCTCGACCGCAACGAGGCCCCCGAGACCGAACCGGTCCTCGACGCCGATGCCGAGCTCGCCGACGAAGAACTGCTCGTCGAGGAAATCTCGATCGACGGCATGTGCGGCGTCTACTGAGCCCGCCTCGCTGTTCACCGGTCGCGTCCCCGCGACCGCTGAGGGCTTCGCCATGAGCACCGCGACCATCGCCTTCGACGCCGACCGGGCCTGGCGTCTCCATGACCGAGTCGCCCTGCGCCCCGAACCGTTCGGCGCCCTCGCCTATCACTACGGCAACCGGAGGCTCACGTTCCTGCGCTCCCCCGACCTCGTCGCCGTCGTCGAGAGCCTGGCCGACGCCCCGAGCGCCCGGGCCGCCTTCGACGGCTCCGGAGTCGACGCGCGACGCTGGCCCTCGTTCGAGAAAGCCCTGACCTCGCTCGTCGCCGGCGAGTTCCTCGTCCCGAAGGACACCCCATGACTCAGCTCACCGACCAGTTGACGCTCGGGCTCAACGCGCCGATCTGCCTCACCTGGGAGTGGACCTACGCCTGCGACCTGCAGTGCGTGCACTGCCTGTCGAGCTCCGGGCGCCGCGACCCCCACGAGCTGACCACGCCGGAGATGAAGGACGTCGTCGACCAGCTCGCCGCCATGCAGGTCTTCTACGTGAACATCGGCGGCGGCGAGCCCATGCTGCGACCCGACTTCTTCGAGATCATCGAGTACTGCGTGAGCCAGGGAGTGGGCGTGAAGTTCTCCACCAACGGCGGCCGCATCAACGCCGAGAACGCCCGACGGCTGGCCGCCCTCGACTACGTCGACGTCCAGATCTCCCTCGACGGCATCGACGAGGCGACCAACGACGCCATCCGGGGCGAGGGCACCCACGCCCGAGTGCGCCGGGCCATGGACCATCTCCGTGACGCCGACTTCGGGTCGTTCAAGCTCAGCGTGGTGATGACCCGGGAGAACGTCGGGCAGGTCGATGCCTACGAAGCCCTCGCCGCCGAGTACGGCGCCGAGCTGCGCCTCACCCGTTTCCGCCCGTCCGGCCGGGGCATCGACACGTGGCACGACCTGCACCCCACGTCACAGCAACAGGTCGACCTCTACCACTGGCTGCTGGCCCGGCCCCACGTGCTCACCGGTGACTCGTTCTTCCATCTCTCGGCGCTGGGCGAACCCCTTCCCGGGCTCAACCTGTGCGGCGCCGGACGGGTGGTCTGCCTCATCGACCCGGTGGGCGACGTGTACGCCTGCCCGTTCGTGCTCCACGACGAGTTCAAGGCCGGCACCATCCGCGGTGAGGGCGGGTTCGCCGCCGTGTGGCAGTCGAGCGACCTGTTCACCTCGCTGCGCGAGCCGTCGTCGCCCGGGGCCTGCGGCTCGTGCGGCAGCTACGACGTCTGCGGCGGCGGCTGCATGGCCGCCAAGTTCTTCACCGGCCTGCCCCTCGACGCCCCCGACCCCGAGTGCGTGTTCGGCCACGGCGAGGACGCACTGGCTGCCCTGGCTGCCAACGGTGGGGCCGTGCGTCCCTCGATGACCGCCGACCACTCCAAGCCCCTCGGCGTGGGCCGCCGCCGGATTCCCGTCACCGCCCTGTAGCCGGCTATCAGGTTCAGCCGAGCGGCACCCCAGGAACGAGGCGCGCATCAGGTACTACCGATCTGTGCTCCACTCCGAACGGAGCACCTTGATCCAATTCTTGAAGCTCACTTCGCCGGTCGGAGGCCTCCAAGGAGACTCGTTCAGCAGACGACCGTTGCGCTGACTGAAGCCGACCACATCGCAGGGCCACGACTCCGAGCCGCTGCTCGCCAAACCCGTGGCGCTCGTCAGGAGCACCAGCCCGGGCTGCAGGATCTCGACGAGATGTCGGAGCGACCACCGTCGCACACAGAACTTCTGTAGGGCCACGCCCGTATCCAACGCCTGACACTTCGCGACGTTGGTGTACGCGATCGACTCGATGGGCACGCCGAGCGCAAACAGCGCCTTCCCCGGCCAACCGCCAACAGTCCAGGATCGAAGGCCTCGTTCGTAGGTGCTACGGATCGCTTCGACGAATCGGGCGTCGTCGGTCTTGTCGTCTCGCCAATCGCGGATGCTCCGGTTCGCTTCGGCTGCGAACGAACTCGACAACCCACCGGAGTCAAAGTTCCGGTGGATGTTCGACACCCAGAGAACTCCCCCAGCCTGGTAGTCCCTACCGACGTAGCCCGGCCACCGCACATCGGCAGCGAATCCTGCGTCACGCTCTGAAGCTCGCTCGATGATCACTGCGAGCGAGGAGGAGCCACCGAGGCCTTCACAGGCCTGGCGATGGTCATCGTCAGTCACGACCTCGCGTGCGTACTCAAGCCACGATCTGAGAACTGGGTCAGAGAGATCCACCTGCTGATTCTGGTCCAAGTTCTCCGACACCGAAGGAGTGAAACCGCGCTGCTACTTGTCGCCGAGGGTGAGGAAGAAGTCCTTGGGCACGACGATGTCGTCGGCCGACAGCTCCCCGATGCTGGCCTTGCCCAGGCCGAGCAGGCAGGCGTCGATGCCGCCTCGGAAGATGTCGAACACGTTCTCCACGCCGGCCTGACCGTTGGCGGCCAGGCCCCACAGGTAGGCCCGACCGATCATCACGGCCTTGGCCCCGAAAGCCACGGCCTTCACCACGTCGGACCCCCGGCGCACGCCACCGTCGAGCACGACCTCGATCTCGTCGCCGACGGCGTCGACGATCGACGGGAGCACCCGGATGGGCGAGGGGGTGCCGTCGAGGTTGTTGCCACCGTGATTCGACACCGACAGGGCGCTGCACCCGGCGTCTCGAACCCGCTTGGCGTCGTCGACCCGACACACGCCCTTGACCATGAACGGCCCCTCCCACTGGGCCCGCAACCAGGCGATGTCGTCCCAGCTCGGCGGGGGCATCTGCATCCACTCGTAGTACGCGCCGAAGAACGTGGGCGGCTTCTCGCCGGGGGCGGCCATGTTGGGGGTGCTGAGGTCGGGGATGAACCCCTGGCGCAGGTAACTGGCGAACCAGGCCGGACGGGACAGCGCCTGGGGAGCCAACTTGATGGCGCTCTTCAGGTCGATCTTCTCGGGAATGAACGGACTGCCCCAGTCGCGCCCGTTCGAGAAGGTCCAGTCGAGGGTGAGGATGATGCCCTTGGCCCCGGCCGCCTTGGCCCGCTCGAGCCGCTGCACCATGACGTCACGGCCACCGGACCAGTACATCTGGAAGAGCGTCTGGGCGTTGGCCTCGCAGACCTCCTCGATCGACTTGCTGCCGAACGAGCTGAGCCCCATGGGGATGCCCCGGTTGGTGGCGGCACGGGCCACGGCGAGCTCGCCGTCGGGGTGCACGGCCTGCACCCCCGTGGGCGACACGATCAGCGGCATCGACAGCGCGAGCCCCATCACCCGGGTCTCCATGGACCGTTCGGCGTGCAGACCGGCCACGTGGGGCGCGAACCCGAGCTGGTCGAACACGGACTGGTTCGAGTGGAGCGACAGGCCTTTCTCGGCCCCGCCGATGATGGCGTTGTAGACCGACGACGGAACTCGACGCTTGGCCCGCTTCTGGGCCACCGCCACCGTTTCGAACCACACACCAGCCATCGAACACCCTCCTCAGAAGGGAGAACTCTACTGCCGGCCCCCCCACGGCCCCAAAGGCAGGGGCCTGGAACGGGGCTCAGCCTTCGTCGTCGTACGTGGTGCCGTCTGGACGAAAGAGCTGCGACGTGGCTTCGGCACGAGTCACCACCCGGGAGAGATCCAACAAGAGCGCTGGCCCCCCGGCTACTGGATCAGGACCGACCGGATACTCGGTGAACAAGGGCGGCGGGGAGACCTCGGCACCCGTGTAGGGGTCGATGGCGAAGGTGGCCGTCAGGGGGCCGCACAGCACGAAGGAGGAGTTCGACCAGGTGTCGAACCAGCACCCCGCGCCGATCGTGTACTTCTCCCCGGCCTCATCCACCCGTCGCTCGGCGTCAACCAGCAGCGCCTCCGCAGAGCCCTTCTCGATGGCAGAACCTTGGGCGTACACGGTCCTCTCGGGCCCGATCGCCATGAGCACGATCACGAGGGCCACCCCGAGAAGGCCACCCCCGATCAAGCCGATGAGTGCAGGCCAACGTCCGAGGCGCGCTGCGAGCTGATCGAGCACGACGAAGGCGGCCGAGATCAAGCCCCCGAAGAAGGGCGCATAGAGGAAGCCGAATCCGGCCTGGGCATCGCGGGTCACTTCGACCAGACGGGTGGCGATGAGCACCACTGGAACCTGGAGCGCCAGGGCGGCTACGAACAGATTCCGGTGGACCACGAACACGGAAACGATCGGACCAGCCGCGAAGAAGGGTACGAAGACCGCGACCCCGATAGCCAAATACATCAGGTCGTCCGGGAAGGTGAGCGGACCGGGCCCGCCTCCTGACGGAATGACATAGGGCAACACGGCAAGCACGATGGCCGCGACGGCCGCCGTCCCCACTCGATAGGGCCACCGAAGCTCTGGACCGGACGGGGTCATCAGTCGTCCTCCACGAGAGAATCAGAATTCCAGAGTACCGATGGGCACAGGCCTGAATCGTCACCCGAACCCGCCCCAAGGCCGTGTTCCGATTGCCGCGTCCGCACCCAGTAGCGCAATGCTCACTCCCTCATACCGCCCCATCTGGCAGGATCCGCCGAACGCACCGACCCCGCTGGGCGATGCGACGATGACCGGGGGGTCGAATGGGAATGCAGGAGACAGGCGACGCGTCAGCGGCGGCGATGACCGAGCTGGCCGAGCTGATCGCGACCATCAACGCGGACGCCGACCATCCGCGTTGGAAGTTCGCCGGTGAGCAGGACCGGGCGTCATACCGGGAGTTCACCCTGCACTCCCTGCACCACGCCCTGCAGTTCTGGCTCGAGGCCGACCCCGCCCGGCCCCGCTTCAACCGCTGGTTCACGCCCACCAAGAAGCTGCTCGGCGACAACCCCGACACCGTGTACCACGGCACGGTGATCGACCCCACCCGGTCCTACCGGCTGCGGGGGAACATCGCCGACGCCGGCTACACGTCGTTCACCGTCGAGCTGGGCACCGCGGGCGGCCACATGTCCCAGCGCCTGGGTCACACGCTCAACGACGACCAGTTCGAGGTCGACGCCGCCGGCAACTACGAGCTCGTGGTGAGCGCTGACGACCCGGGGGACGGCCCCAACTGGCTGCGTCTCGACCCCGACGCCGGCTCCATCACCACCCGTCACTACTTCGAGTGGAAACGATGTGCAGCGCTCGACCCCTCGCTGCACGTCCCCCTGTCGATCGTGCCCATCGACGACCCCGGCCCTCCCGCGGTGCCCGACGACGACGCCACCGCGGCCAACATCCGCCGGGCCATCACCTTCCTGCGCTCGGTCACCGTCGACTGGGGTCACAATCCGTTGCCCCCTGGCGCCATCCCCTGGGTGTCGGCCGAACCCAACGTGTTCACCAACCCCCCCGCCCACGACGGCAACCTCGGCATCGGGTACGCCGCGACCGACAACGTGTACCGCAGCGCTCGCTGGCTCCTTGAACCCGACGAGGCGTTGGTCATCCGGGGGCGGTTTCCGCGCTGCCGGTTCGCCAACATCGTGCTGTTCAACAACCACATGCAGACGCTCCCCTACGACCGGCGTCGGGTGTCGCTCAACCGGGTGCAGACCACCTACGAGCCCGACGGGTCGTTCCGCATGGTGCTCGCTCACCACGACCCCGGGGTGGCCAACTGGCTCGACACCCGGGGTCTCCCCCACGGCACCATGTTCTGGCGGTTCCTGTTGCCCGAGGAACCGATCGCCGATCTCACCACCGAACTCGTGGCGTTCGACGACGTAGGGAGCTGATCAGGCTTTCAGGTCGACGAACTTCACGACCTCGGCCACCGGGGTCTCGACGGGGCCCTCGGGCAGGAAGAAGCGCCAGAAGACCGTGCCCAGGGCACGCCCCTCGGTGTCGATCCAGTTGGGGAGGCCCGGATCGGTGTGGGCCAGGATCATGCGGAAGCTGCCGTCGGACTCGACGGTGGTGTTGGAACGGTTCAGGCTCACCGGGCGGTTCACGTAGTCGTACATCTGGCTCCACCGGTTCCAGAGGCACACGTTGGCGAACCGGCACTCGGGCCAGCGACCGGTGATCACGAGCGCTTCGTCGGGACCGATCAGATAGGGCGCCATCGAGTAGGCGGCGTCGGCGGCGGCGAAGGCCATGTCGCCGGGGGTCTGCGGCGTGGGGAACTGGTTGGGCACGGTGGACACGAACGGGATGGAGCCCACGTCGTCGCGGGGCGGCTGACCGACGGTCTTGTCGTACACGTGGCGGTTGACTCGCCGGAGAGCCGCGGCCACCCGCTCGTCGTTCCACCGAGGCGGCGGGGCAGGCCGATCGAGGACCTCGATGCTGATGGGCACGTGCAGGGTCTGCGAGGCCGAGGCCGAATGGGGCCACTCGAAGTAGTGGCGGGTGGTGATGCGACCGCCGCTCTCACCGATGTCCATCCAGTTGCGCTCGGCCGGCTCGCCCCCGAGACGGATCTCGTAGTTGCCGTCGGGATCGATGTCGATCTGGTCATCGTTCAGCACACCGGAGTTGTTGGTGGCGTAGGCCCCGTCGGCGGCGCCCGCTTCCATCGTGAACGACGTGTACACCGCGCCAGCCAGGTTGCCCCGCACGATGTAGGTGCGGCCCGGGGCGACAGGGGTCTCGTAGTACACGGCGTCGCTGTTGTCGCCGGTGAAACTGCGGGTGGGAGACACGATGCGGTGAAAGACCGGTCGGTCGGGGTCGAACTCCTGGTGGGAGTACAGACCGCTCTGCAGGATGTGGGTGAGGTTTCGGAAGCCCTCGGCCACGTCGGCGTCGTCCATGGCCGGGCCGGGCACCACCCACGTGTCGGCGGCGGCCCGCAGTGTCTCGAGCAGTTCGTCGAACGCGGCGCGCGAGTGCAACTCGGTCATCAGTCCCCCAAGGATCGATTCGTGGTCGGGTCATCCTCGCGGATCCTCGGGCGCGGTGCTGACGCCCTCGGCACTACCGTCGCCGACAGGCACCGGGCCTACCGCGAGGGGATCACACCGATGAACGACGACCGGCTGGCGGAGGCACTCGATGAGCTGGCGGTGCGACGCCTGCACCACGCCTACGCCGACATCGTGACTCGACGTGAGTGGGCCGAACTGCACAACGTCATGCGGCCCACGTGCACCCTCGACCTCGACCTGGGCGATCGCACCATGCGCTTCGACGGACCCGCCGCCATCGGCGAATTCATCGGCACCGAACTGCGGCGCTTCTCGTTCTTCGAGTTCGTGATCCTCAACAGCGTCGTGCGGGTCGACGTGGCCGCCGGCACGGCAGGGGCCCGCCTGTACATGCAGGAACTGCGCCAGAACGTCGACGATGGCCGGCGGACCGACGCCTACGGCGTGTACCACGACCACTTCGAGCGCGACGCCGACCAGCGCTGGTGGATCGCCCGTCGCCGCTACGGCAGCTTCTCGCGCACCGCCGAGCCGGGCTCCGACGTCGATCAGGACGTGTTTCCCCTGCCGGTGTTCCCGCTCGATCAGCTCTGAACCAGGGTCCAGGCCCCTCGCCGCCGCTCAGGCGTCGCCGAGCTCGAGGCGCAACTCGAGGCCCACAGCCACGGGGGCACCGCTGGCATCGACAGCGGTGATCCGCCGGGGCTTCTTCGGGGCGCCGCCCGCGCCCACCATCGTGGCGACCTCGAAGGCCACGGTCATGGCGTCGGTGCCCGGGGGATGGCGGTGGGTCGAGCCCTCACCGTCCTCGTCGAGGTCCCAGCCCCGCCGATCGAGCGCTTCGTGCACGTTGTTCGTGCGCGACTTCGACAGCTCCGCATAGCGCACACCGAGCACCACATGACCGCCCGGCATGGCGGTGATCGTGAGACGGTGCCAACCGTCGGGAGCGGCCACCGTGGCCGTGGCCGCGATGGCGGTGGCCATCACGTGACCTCGCAGCGCCAACACCACGTCGTTGAGCACCCCGACCCCGTCGGCGTCGTTGAGATCGAGGACGACGTACATGGGCGCGGTCATGTCCCCAGCCTGCCAGCCAATCGAGGGTTGATCCGCAACCGACTCGGCGCCTGCTCGCACCCGACCGCCGACCGTGACGGCCCGGCCTCGGTAACGTCCAAGGTCAGCCTCCTTCCAGCCGGTCGACGAGGTCGGGCGGTGGTGGGGGTGGCCGCCGGACCGATCAGCCGGCTTCGAGCCACTCGAGGAGATCCGGGGCGGGCGTCGGACAGCGGCGGTGGCGGCGGACGAGGTCGACGGCTCGGGTCCGGACTCGGCGCGCCGTCTCGATGTCATTTGGTTCGATGCCGGTGGACTGGGGCTGGCTGGACCGAGAGCCCGTTCCCGTTCCCGCGTCTGTGCCTGTGTCGGTAACTGTGCCCGAAGGGTGAGGATCCGCCATCGGGTGGTGGGGGAAGGTGGGGATGAGGCCACGCGTGTGGGGGTGGTGCAGAGGCAGCACGGGTGGGGGGTGGTGTCGTGGGGGTGGGCTGGTGAGCACGGTGGCGTCGGGTCGGGTGAACACGAGGGTGCCGTCGGGTTGCAGGTCGAGGTCCCATTCGTGGCGGTGGACGATGCCGTGGTGGGTGGCGCAGAGGCCGGCGAGGTTGGCGAGGTCGGTTTCCCCGCCGTGGTTCCAGTGGTGGAGGTGGTGGGCGTGGACCCAGGCGGTGGGGGCGTGACAGTGGGGGAACCGACAGCCTCGGTCGCGTACGACCATGGCGTCGCGCAGGTTGGGTGACGCCAACCGGAGGGTGCGACCGCGGTCGATGATCTGCCCGTCGACGATGAGCAGCCGGTGCAGGAGGGTGCCTTCGGTGAACAACGTGGCCAGGCTCGCCGCGCTCAGCGGGTGGTGGTCGTGGTCGACGGGGGTGCCGGGGTGGTGAGCGAGGGCGTCGCGGTA
>Ga0105047_10001615_pt1 | contig 40424 bp, 43 predicted proteins | sample MAT04_FD_78384 | JGI IMG/M metagenome (GOLD analysis project Ga0105047, IMG submission 78384) | Freshwater microbial communities from Lake Fryxell liftoff mats and glacier meltwater in Antarctica - MAT-04 (megahit assembly) | ecosystem: Environmental > Aquatic > Freshwater > Ice > Liftoff...
CCACGGCCGTGCCGGAGGATGGGCTTTCGGTGCTCGGTGCGTGGGTCACCGACGCCATCGCGTTCCACGAAACGTTGGGTGGGGGCCGACCCGGTGCCATCATCGGCCACGACTGGGGGGCATTGGCCACGTATGGCGCCGCCAGTTCTGCGCCCGACCGGTTCAGGAACGTGGTCACGATGTCGATCCCGCCGACGGCCCTCATGGCCACGAAGTTGTTCGACTACGACCAGGTGCAGGCGTTCTGGTACCAGTACGTCTTCCTGCAGCCTTCGGCCGAGGCCATCGTGAGCCACGACGACTTTCGTTTCCTGGAGCGGATCTGGGCCGACTGGTCCCCTGGCTTCGATGCTTCCGCCGCGGTGCCGGCGGTGAAGGACGCGTTGCGAGATCCCGCCAATCTTTCGTGCGCACTCAGCACCTACCGAGCGATGTACGACTTCTCACTCATCCCCCCCCACCTCGTACCGGCCACCATGGCATCACTCACCCCCCATACCCAGCCCACGCTCTACCTCCATGGCGCGCAGGATGGGTGTGTCCCCGACATCGAGTTGGCCGACGTGCTCGCCGCCCTCCCGGCCGGTTCCACCGGCAAGATCTTTCCCGACGCCGGCCACTTCCTCCAGTACGAGGTGCCCGACCGGGTGATCGAACACGTGCTGGCGTATTTGGGCACGCCGTTGTCAACCTGACCGCCGTTCGGTGTCGTTGAAGGGCTGCAGGCGTTGGACCCACCAGTCGCTCTACGAAGATCAGTTCGATGGCCCTTACCGGGTGGCGTACCGGGTGGCCCAACGCGTGTGTGGCAATCGGGCCGAAGCCGAGGACATCGCCCAAGAAGCCGTGGGCCGCTTGCACCTCCGCTGGCGGAAAGTGCCGGCCTACTCACCGCAGTGGACCGCACGGGTGGCCGGCAACCTCGCCATCGATCAATGCCGCTCCTCGGCCCGCCGGGAACGCCGGGAGGTCGGCGCCGCTGCGCCGACCCGAACGTCGACGAATCTGTACGCCGACGACAACGGCCAGCCCCCGCCGGGCACCACGCCCTCCAAGCCAGACACGAACGACACGGCCAACGGTCCGGCGATCCCACGGCGGAAGGTGGTCCACCGCCATACCCGTGCAAACCACCGGCCTCGCCGTGGCCAAGGAGCAGGCCGCACAGCTCGTGCGGGCATCCGGTGGCGAGGTGTTCCAGGAGACCACCTCGTTCGGCCAACGGGGATCGATCTCACTCACCGTCAACGTGCCGCCTGATCAGTTCGACACCATGCTCAAACAGCTCGGGGCCCTCGGCACCCCGTCGAAACAGGAGATCCGAACCGAAGACGTCACCCAACAACTCGTCGACTTCGACGCTCGGATCCGTTCGGCTCAGCCCTGCGTCACCAGCGTGGCTGCCCTGGTCGAGAAGTCCACCAACCTCATCGAGACCGCGCAACCCGCAAACGGGCTTCAGTGGCGGGTGGCCGAGCTCGAAAGCCTCCGTGCCCAGAACCAGACCCTCGACCGTCGCGTGGAGCTCGCCACCATCGTGCTCACCCTCGAGACCGACACCGGAACGCCGGCGGCCGAGGAGGCAAAGGTCACCCCCACCACCACGGCCCGGAGCGTCCTTCCCTTCGCCCCGGCGATGATCGCGCTCGCACTCGTGGTGCGGTGGCGCACACGGCGCCGGTTCGTGCGTCTCGAGAAGGGCGAGCGCACGAGCGGTACACCCACGCGCACCGCACTCAGGGAAGGGTGAGGTCGCCTGCCTCGGTCCAGGCGGCAAGCCCGTCGGCCACGAGGGATTCAGCCACTCGGAAGGCGCGCGCCGGATCGCCGGGCCATCCCGCCGCCTCGCCCAGCGCGGTCGACGACACCTCGCCCGAACGACGGAGCATGTTCACGAGCCGGCCCCGGCCCTGGCGGTCGGACCCTTCGAAGCGGCTCTGGCTCCCGCTGACGCCGGCGCTTCCGACCGCCGGGTCGGGGTTTGCGCCGCCGCCGTCCGCCCATCGACACCACCCCTTCACCGGACAGCTGTCGCAAGAAGGAGAACGTTTGCTGCACACCGCGGAACCCAGGTCGAACATGGCTTGGTTCCACCGCCACCCCTCGCCGGCGGGCACTGCGGCGTCGGCCCTGGCTTGGGCTTCGGCGGTTGCGAGCGATCGCCCCTCCCAGCGGGCGAGCACTCGACCAACGTTGGTATCCACCACCCCAACGTCGCGTTCGTAGGCGAACGCCAGAACCGCTCGCGCCGTATACGGACCGATGCCTGGCAGCTCGAGGAGCCCGTCGAGCGACTCTGGAAACGCGCCCGTCATGCTGGCGCCAACCTCCACGGCGCACCGGTGCAGGTTCACGGCTCGACGGTTGTAGCCGAGCCCCGCCCAGAGCCCGATCACGTCGGCGAGTGGCGCGTCGGCGCAAAGATCCACCGTGGGGAACCGTTCGAGGAAGGCCTCGTATTTCGGCACCACCCTCGGCACCTGCGTCTGTTGCAGCATCACCTCAGACACCAGGACGGCCCAAGGATCGCGGGTTCGCCGCCACGGCAGATCGCGCTGACGGGGTTCGAACCAGCCGAGCAGAGCCTCCGCCCGGCCCCTTGGGAGGTCGTCGGCACCTCTTGGCGGTCGAGTGGTCACTCCGCCCGCGCCCACCACACCGAAGTGACGTAGGGAAATCCGAATTCCTGTTGGCCGGCGAGTGCCGGGTGGGTTCGGGCCAAGGCACGGACTTCGTTGAGCAGCCGTTCCCGGGCGTCGTCGGGAAGGGTGGCCACGGTACTTACCGATGCCGCTCGGCCCACCAGTCGCTCCACGTCCATCACGTCCGACCACGAGGTGCGCCATACCCGCAGCGGTTCGAACCCGCCGGTCGCCGCCACGATTCCTGGCCAGTCGACCTCGTGGTATGCCGCAAAAGGCTGCGAAGGGGTGTTCTCCGCCAGCAGCGCGTCCCACTCCGCCACCCACGGCACCCGACGATCTCGGGTGTTCCACAGCAGTACCACCGTGCCGCCGGGGCGTAGCACCCGGTGGATCTCGCCGAGGGCGACGGCGGCATCAAACCAGTGGAACGCCTGCGCGACCGTGACCACGTCGACGCTGCCGGAAGGCTGGGGGATTGCCTCGGCGGTACCGTTCATGGCCGCCACCGAAGGGCACCGAACCGTCAGTGCTTCCCGCATGGCCTCGACCGGTTCGACCGCCACGATCTCGACGTCGGCGAGGCCGGCCAACAATCGAGTGAGTTTGCCGGTTCCCGCCGCGAGGTCGAGCACCTTCGTGCCAGGGTGAATACCCGCAACCTGCACGAGTTTCTCGATCGCCGCCGGGGGGTACGACGGGCGGGTTTGCTCATAGGACTCCACCCCCGCGGTGAACCCAGCTTGTGCTCGAGGATCCACCGTCATGGTGTGGAGCCGTTCACGGAGCGTTGCCTTTCACGGTGCCCTTGGCCTCCTTGGGCTGGAGCGGTTCGGGCTCGTTGGGGTGCTCACGCTTGAACAGGCGCCAGCGAATCACCGGTATCACCGTGTCGGCCCACAGCTGATACCCGGCATCGCTGGCGTGGTAGTTATCCCCGGCGAGGTATTGATCGGGATCAGCGCGGAACTTCGGCCCGGTGAAGTCGGCGATGTTCACGTAGTCGGCACCCTGATCCCGCATCGCCTCCACCACCGCGTCGTAGGTTCCACCCCGCACGCCGGCCACGAACCGAAGGGGCTGGGCCAGGCGGGTGACCGACCCGAGATCGGGCACACCAAGCACGATGACCGATGCCGATTCGGGAATCTTGTCGAGAATGCCGAGATAGCTCGAACGGAAGCCGTTCACGTTGGTGAGGTGAGTGACGTCGTTTGCCCCCACGTCGATCACCACGAACTCCGGAAAGTCTTCCGTCGGAATCGCCAACAACAACGGCAGTTGTTTCTCGAGTACGTCGTCGACCCGTGCCCCCGAGATGGCGAATGAGCGCAGCTCCACGGGCCGCCCGAGGCCCTTGGCCACCAGCCGCGGCAGTGCGTGTTCAGCGGACGAAGCCCCCACGCCCGCCGCGGTCGAGTCGCCCATCCACGCGATCCGCAACGGATGCGGTGGCGCCGTTCCGTCCAGCACCAGAGGTTCTACCCGCCCGTCGAGGGCGTACACCTCCTCCGGGAGCTTTGGACCGCCCGCCGCAAGTTGCGACTCCAAGAACAGAAGGCCCAAAAACGCAACCGGCAGGCCAACGACCGACCCGAAGATCAGCGTTTTGCGGCGTTTCCTACGTTTTGCCATGACCGATGATCGCTCAGTCGTCGGTGAAAACGTCGGCAGGGTACGGATAGGCGCGAGGCGGCGCCTGGTCCTTCATCCACACCATGACCTTGCGTTTGAAATAGCAGACCTCTTCCTCGCGCTGGTTGATGCCTTTGGTTTCGACCCCAACGATGCCGCGTTTGCCATCGGAGCTCTCCCGCTTGTGAAGCACCTTGGTGACGGCGTAGATCGTGTCGCCGTGAAAGGTGGGCTTGGGATGCCGAAGCGTCTCGATCTCCAGGTTGGCGACAGCAGACCCGCTCACATCGGGCACACTCATACCCAACACCAACGAGTACACGAGGTTGCCCACCACTACGTTCTTCTTGTGGACGGTCTCGTTCTCGGCGAACCATGCGTTGGTGTGCAACGGATGATGGTTCATGGTGAGCATGCAAAAGAGATGATCGTCGTACTCTGTGATGGTCTTGCCGGGCCAGTGACGGTAAACATCACCGATCTCGAAGTCCTCGAAGTAGCGGCCGAAGGGACGATCGTGCGTAGTCACGAGAACACCTCAATGAAATGCGACGGGAAAGGAAGCGGCGGAGCATACCCGCGGCAATGACCTCGCCCCTCGACCCCAGTGCCGGCACCCGGCGACGAACACTCAGCGCGCCGCGCATCCTCGAGCCCGCCACTCCCAGCCAACCCGTGGCCGACACGCCGGAGGTACGTGAGCGCCAGCTGGTGTTGTGGCACATGCTCATCAACGCTCGTTACGTCGGCATTGTCGTACTGGCGTTGCTCACGCTCCTACCTGCCACTGGTCCGAGTCGGCTGTGGTTCACGTTGGCCTTGATCACGGTCGTGCTCCCCTACAACGGCATCCACGACCTCGTCCTGCGCCGACGTGGCGTGATGTTGCCAACGATGGCGGTCGGCGACCAGGTCCTTCTCGTGGGCGCTCTGGCGCTCCAACCGTCGGTGCTCCCGGGCATCGTCATCGTGCTCGTCGGGGTGAACGCCACAGCCGCGGTGGCGTTCGGACGCCGGCTCGCCACGGTCACCGCAGCGTTGGGTATCGCCGGAGCAGGAGCGGTGGTGGCGATTGCCCCGCCGGTCAACGCGCTGCCCACCACCTTGGCCGCCGCCGTCGCCAGTGCGTTCCTGATCGTGATCGTGGGCGGCATGGCCGAGATGGAACGCGACCTCCGGCTGCGCTACGGAGAGCTCATCGGCGGCATCGATGCGGTCGTATGGGAACAACTCACCGACCATCCGTCCACCCTCTACGTGAGCGGCGGCGCGGAAACCCTGCTCGGGTACCCCGCTTCAACGTGGCTTGAACCTGGCAGCTGGGGCCGTTGTGTGCATCCCGAAGACCGCATCGAAGCACGCCGGGCGTACCGCGATGCGATACGCAGGGGCGAGAACCTCGATATTGAATACCGGATGACTGCCTCTGATGGTCGCGTCGTGCATGTGCACGACCGCATGCGGGTGGAGTTGGGCGACAACGCACAACCGGTGCACGTGCGTGGCGTGATGCTCGACATCACGGCGGCGAAGTTGGCCGAGCAGCGAGCCGGCCAGTTCATCGACCTCGCCGAAAACATCCGACTCGCCTTGTTCGTCTTCGAGCTCACGGATCGAGATGACGACCACTCCTTGCGAGTGCTCGCGGTGAATCCTGCCGCCGCCGAGATCACCGACCTCGATGCCACCACCGCCGTCGGTCGCCGCCTCTCCGACGTGATCCGCTTCCCCACCGACCACGAAGGGGTGCTGGTCAACCTCGCCGACGTTGTGCGCAGCACCGAACCCTGGGTCGACGAACGGTTTCGCCTCAACGGCCTCCAGAACGCCAACCGCACCTACAGCGCGACCGCGTTCAACCTGCCGGGTCGCGCCGTCGGTCTCGCACTCCAGGACGTCACGGAACGAACCATGGCCGCTGAAGTTCTCCGAAGGCAAGCGCTCCACGACGCGTTGACTGGCCTCCCCAACCGAGTGCAACTCCGAGAGCGAATCGTGGCCGCCATCGCCGAATCAAAGGGCCGGGTGGCCCTCATGATGATGGACGTCAATCAGTTCAAGGACGTGAACGACGCCCTCGGCCATGCCCACGGCGACCGATTGTTGGTGGAACTGAGCCGGCGCCTCCAGCGCACCATGCGACACGCCGACACCATCGCTCGCCTCGGAGGAGACGAGTTCGCGGTGCTCCTACGCGACCTCCCTGACGAGGAAGCAGCTGGCCTGGAAGCGCTTCGCATCGCCGCCGCGCTGGAAGAGCCGTTCCAGATCATGGGGATCACCGTCCAGGCCAGCGCACCGATTGGTATCGCGCTCTACCCGGATCACGCCAGCGATCCCGAACTGCTCATCCAGCACGCCGACGTGGCGATGTACGTGGCCAAACGTGCCGGTCGCGGAATTGCCACCTACGCGCCGGAACTCGATAGTTCGAGTGTGAAGCGGCTCACGCTGGTGGCCCAGCTTCGTCGAGCCATCGCCGAGGACGAGTTGGTCCTGCACTTTCAACCGAGCCTCGATCTGCGGTCCGGCCAGGTGCACGGCGCCGAGGCACTCGTTCGATGGCAACACCCGGACTACGGCCTCATGCCTCCAGGTGAGTTCATCGAGCTGGCCGAGGTTTCCGGAGCCATCGCACCGCTCACGCGCTGGGTGATCGACGCGGTGATCGCTCAGCTGCAGCGTTGGTCCGCCGACCACCCCGATCTACAGCTCGGCTGCAACCTGTCGGTTCGGAACCTGCACGACCGCGACCTCGTGCCCTGGCTTGCCGGCCGCCTACACGCAGCCCAGATCGCCCCGAGCAGGCTCAAACTCGAAGTGACCGAGAGCGAACTCATGGACGACCCAGCGCAGGCCATGGAAGTGCTCTCGCAGCTTCGAGCCCTCGGCGTGGAGACCAGCATCGACGATTTCGGCACGGGCTACTCGTCGCTCGCCTACCTGAAGAACCTCCCGATCGACGAGCTCAAGATCGACAAGAGCTTCGTCGACCACCTCGCCACGGACCCCCACGATCAGGCGATCGTGCAATCCACGATCGATCTCAGCCACCGGCTCGGCCTGTCGGTCACCGCTGAGGGGGTGGAAGGCGCGGACACCCTTCAGGCCCTGTCGTCACTTGGTTGCGACCGGGCCCAGGGGTACTTCGTGAGCCGTCCGTTACCCCCAGAGCAGTTTGATCAATGGCTCAACGACGATGCCCACCTCAGGGAGCTTCGCTCGCTGCTCACCCGATCGACGTGACGGTCGGCCTGACGGCCTGACGATGTTCAGTAGCGGGCGACGGACGGGGCATCGTTGGTGCCGACGGCACGCACCCCGAACGCGCTGAGCGCGCAGTCGATGCAATACGGCGGCTTCGCCCGACCGAAGGCGTAGACCAGACAATGGTCGCAATAGTCGAGGATGCAGGTACGGCAGGTGCCCGCAGAGGGCTCGTCGTGCTTGTGGCACTTCACCCTCTCACGGTACGAAATCCGAAGCGACAAGGGAATGAGTCTGATGGCCCATTCCGAAGATTCTTCAGGTTTTGATCGCGACGCCGGGAGCAACGCTCGGATGGGCCTCTCCGATGACTGCCCGGTAACCTCACGATCATGTCCGAGCCTTTCGATGCCTCCATTGCCCTCGTGAATGCCAAAGCCGTGATCGACACCGCGCAGGGTGTCGTCGACGCCGGCACCCGCACGCTCGCCGCTGGAAACCTCGAAACTTCACAGGTCTTGGCGTACGACCTCGCCCATGCCGCCGCCACCGTGGAGACGGGCCGTTCGATGCTCGCCTATGGGGCCAAGGGTGAGGTGGAGGCCAAGCTCACCGCCGCGTATATCGCCGATGCCGTGGGTGAACTGGCGGCCAAGCTCTACGGCCGTGAATCACTCTGGGGAGTTCCCACCGATGTGCTCGACGAGAGCCGGGAGTTCGTGGCTGCGTATCGTGATCCGGGCTTCTTGGCCCCCCTCGCCAGCCAACCCGGACCTCGTCACCTCGACCCCGATTTCGAACTCGTCCAAGACACGTTCCGCCGTTTCGCCGACGAGAAGCTCACCGAGCTAGCGGAGCACATCCACCGCCACAACGCCGACATCCCGGAGGACCTCATTGAAGGTCTCGCGGAGATGGGCGTGTTCGGCTTGTCGATTCCCGAGGAATATGGCGGCTTCTCGTCGGGCGGCGAAAGCGAGTACATCGGCATGGTCGTGGCCACGGAGGAACTCTCCCGAGGCTCGCTCTGCGCCGGCGGTTCTCTCATCACCCGTCCCGAGATTCTCACCCGGGCGCTGTTGGCGGGAGGCACCGACGAGCAGAAACAAACGTGGCTTCCCCGCCTCGCCAGTGGCGAGATCATGAACGCGGTCGCGGTCACCGAACCAGACTTCGGCTCCGATGTCGCCGGCATCAAGGTCACGGCAACCCGCACCGAAGACGGCGCGGGCTGGCTCATCAACGGCGTAAAGACCTGGTGCACGTTCGGTGCCCGAGCCGACGTATTGATGCTTCTCGCCCGCACGGACCCCGACCGTTCACTCACCCACAAGGGTCTCTCGATGTTCATCGTGCCCAAGCCGCGTGGCGAAGGGCACGGGTTTGAGTTCATCCAGGACACCGAGGGCGGCGCTCCGGGCGGCGCAAAGATGGAAGGTCGGCCGATCGACACGATCGGCTACCGCGGGATGCACTCCTACGAGGTGGCATTCGACAACTGGTGGGTGCCGGCCGACAACCAGATCGGCCTTGACGGCGGCTTGGGCAAAGGGTTCTACTACCAGATGGCCGGCTTCGAGAACGGCCGTCTACAAACGGCTGCTCGGGCGATCGGCGTGATGCAAGCGGCCTACGAGGCTGCCGCGCAATACGCCCTCGACCGCACCGTGTTCGGTGCCCCCATCGCCGACTACCAGCTCACTCAGGTGAAGCTCGCACGCATGGCGTTCCTCATCCAAGCCGCACGCCAGTTCTCCTACGAGGTGGCCCGATTGATGGCACAGGGCAAAGGCCAGCTCGAGGCCTCCATGGTGAAGGCCTACGTGTGCAAGGCGGCGGAATGGGTGACGCGTGAGGCGATGCAGATCCACGGCGGCTTCGGCTACGCCGAGGAGTATTCGGTGAGCCGCTACTTCGTTGACGCCCGTGTGCTGTCGATCTTCGAAGGCGCCGACGAAACCCTGTGCCTCAAGGTGATCGCACGCCGCATGGTCGACGCCGTCAAATAGCGCTGCTCAACTCGGCGCGGAAGAACTCGATCGTAGAGTGCCACGCGGCCGCGGAGGCAGCGGTGTCGTACACCTCGGCGCGGGAGTCGTTGAAGAACGCGTGCTCGACCCCAGGGTGGATCTCGATCGAGGCATCGATGCCGTGCGCACGGAGGTCGGCTTCAAGCCCGCGAGCAAGGTCGGGGCCGAAGAAACCGTCGAGTTCGGCGAAGTGGCCGCGAACCTTGGCGGTGATTCTCGTGTAGTCGGGTTTGAGCGCCTCCCATGGAATCAAGCCGTAGAACGGCACGCACGCAGCAATCGCGTCTGGGCGTAACGACGCCGCGATCAGTGCAAGGCCACCTCCCATACAGAAGCCGACCACGCCGAGTTGCGTTCCGCTCACCGCCTCGTGAGCGAGCAGTAGATCCACGGTGCCCGAGATGTCGGCGGCGGCGTGGGTGGCGTTGAGCGCCATCATCAGCTTGCCGGCCTCATCCGGCTCTGTGGTGGCCTGTCCGTGATAGAGGTCCGGGGCCAGTGCCACAAAACCAGCAGAAGCGAAACGATCGACGACGTCGGTGATGTGGGGCACGAGTCCCCACCATTCCTGGATCACGATCACGCCCGGCCCGCGCCCTGATTCGGGGACGGCGAGGTACCCGCCGATGGTTGATCGGTTGGAGGTCATTTCGATCATGGAACCCATGCGCGCACAGTACTACGGCAATCCGAATGAGTCCGGGCCCGTGATCAGTAGACGCCTCCGAGCTTTCGATGGTCCCACGAGACCACCCGCTCGGGGACGATCTCGATGCTCACCCGCTTGTTCACCAGCGGGGCCAACGCCAGTTCGAGGCCCTCGGGATCGGTGATGCCGAAGTACCGGGCGGCCACCGTGGTGGCGACCGCCCGTTTCACCGCCTCATCCTCGTGGATGATGGCCCGGCCAACGATCTCGACCCCTTGCAGTTCTTCGTATTGCTCTCCCGCCTCCACGAGCACCGTGACACGCGGATCCCGTTGCAGGTTGAGCACCTTCTGCGACTTGGCAAATGTGGCAAACGCCGTGTTGGCTCCCAAGAAGCCGTACCACATCGCCACGAGGTGAATGTGGCCATCGGGGCCGAACGACGCAATGTTCATCACATGGCGGCCCTGGAGGAACTCCTCCACCTCGGCATCGGACATTCGGATCTGGTCGCGGCGGGACATGCCGGACAATCTCTCACATCACCACGCCGCGGAACAGCTCTGGACACTCTGGACAGGCGGAGCCGGCCGCCGCTCGATCGCTCGGAAGCAACCCCGACGGGCCGGCCACTCCGGTGACGAGCGAGAGCGGAAGGAGATCGTGGGTGCCCTCAGGTGGGGCGCCGGTGGAGCGACTGGCGAGTTCCTTGTTTTCGTTGTCGAGATGCATGAACGGCGCCGCCAAGCCAGCCCAGTTCCGGGGGCCAAGGTGGCGCGCCACCCCACCCACGAGCCACACCGGCGTTCCCAAGGCGTTCGCGCAGGCGGCGGCGGTGAGCCCGCCTCGTGGCACCAGCGCCAGATCAGGCCCGATGGCCGACGCCTCCACCAACACGAGTGTTGCCGACGAGACCGCGGCACCAAGCGAGAGCCCGGACACTCGGCTGGTCGGCTTCCCCCGATCGTCGTCCCACCGGGTGGGCCCTTCGTCCTCCCACCAAGCCGTACGGAGCGGCTTCGCGCCGCCCCGGCGACCCGATGCCCGGCTAGCAGCATCGCTTTCGCCATCGTCCAACGGCCACACCTGCACATCGCCTCGGCGAGTGAGCGCGAGGCCGAGCAGGCTGTCAGCCACACACGAGCCAACCACGACAGCTGTGGCCGACTCCGGCAGCTCATCGGACAGGAGACGTGCGGTGGGGTCGGACGACATCTCTTCGGCGGCGATCCAGAGCTCGTCGTAGGGATCCAAGGCCGTGACCGCGCGGGCGGCGAGCCAAACCAGCGGGGCCGAACCAGGTTGTCGGGCCAACACCCGCTGGCAAGCCGTCAGAAACCCTTGGGGCTCATCGGCAAACGACGCCAACGCACCTGCTGCTTCCTGCACGAGGATCTGAGGAGGCAAGGTTCCGGCCCGGGCGAGGTATCGGAGTCGCTCGATGGGATGCATCACGGAGAACGGTACAACCCCGCGCCGACCGTCACCGAGCCTCGGAGCCGAGTTTCAGGGCGGAGTTTCAGAGCGCCCCGGAGCCGGGCTTCCACAACATGTCGATCATCATCAAGAGAAACAGGAGATGGAGCAGGCCGCCGAACATGGCTGCCTTCTCACCCCGTTCTTTGAGCTCGGCCACTTCGGGAGGCGGGCCATCGTCGGTGGGTCCATGCGCACCTGATGCGAGCCGATCCTGCAGTTCGAGGATGGCGTTCTGGTTGGGTTGGTGAAGGAACACCGATACCAGCACGCCAGCGGCAAAGAGCGCCAAACCCGCCGACACCCACGTTTGCTTGAACGTGATCCCAGAATCGCCCCCGAGCAGCACCATCAGCAGGCCGGTACCGCCGGCGGCGTAGATGAACGGCGTGGACAGCACCTTCGATGCACGGTGCAACTTTTGGGTGAAGACCGCTGCCGCCGCTGGCTCGAAATCGCTTGCCTGTTTGGCCAACACCGCCCAAACGAAGGTCGAACCGAACCCGACCACCACCGTCAGGAGGTGCACGAGGAGCAGCAATTGAAGGAACAGGCCAGAACCGGGACCGATCATGACGCGAAGGTAGCCGCCGTGATGAACGGGGGCGCGCATGTGCTTGGGTCGTTCCGTGTCGTTCCGCTACGTTGCGAGCGTGCCGTTCGACGTCCCCGCCGACACCCCGTTCACTGCCCTCACCGGCGACTCCGGTCCGGTCGGGCAATGGACCACCAACTTTCACCTGGCTCTCATGGTGGTTGATCCCTATACCTATGAGAGCTCGTGGATCCTCGATACCGCAGTGAGGATTCTTCGCGATTTTGCCGCCGCCGATTGTCGGTGCTCGTTCCTCGTCACCGGGCCAGCGGAGGACGCTCGTCAGTTCCTTGGTCCGTTCGTCGACGAGTTCATGGTGTTCGTCGACCCCGACCGGTTGGCGGTGAAGGGTATGGAACTCGAACAACTTCCCGCGTTCGTGCACCTCAATGTGAACAATGAGATCGAGGGCAAGGCCGAGGGCTGGAACCCCGAGGAGTGGCGTGACGTGGCCGAGAACCTCGCCACGGTCATGGGCTGGCAGCGCCCCAACCTTCCCCACACGGCCGACCCGAAGCCGTTCCCTGGCACTCCCGCGTTGGGCTGACCTCCGGCACCCACCCGCTCGTGCTACGGAGCGGTCGCCACCGCAATGTTCTCGAGCGCCACGGTGCCCCGCAACTGGGGTAACCCGGGCCGTCCGTTCGGAAGTGTCGATTCGGCGAGCCCCGACACGGCCGGTGCGGCCACGAGGTTGTCGCGCATGCGGACGAGAAAGACGAAGGGCAGCTGGGAGGCGAGCTGCTCCTGAATGATGCGGAACTGCTCGGCTTGGGCGGTGACGTCGGAGGTGGCTCGCGCCTTGGTGAGGGCATCGTCGATCCAAGCGCTGTTGGGCCCGACCCCATCGGCTCGACTATGCAAGGTGACATGGTCCTCATCGGGATGCTGCCCGCCGAACAGGGGCACCAAGGCCGCCACAAAACGCCAGTCGGCCACTCGAGCCCGCAACTCGGGGCCGGTCACCCACCGAGGCGATACACCGATGCCGATCTCCTGGAGCTGAAACTCCAACTCTTGGACCAGGCGACGGTTGATGGCCGAGTCCTCCACCATGAGCTCGAAACGGAGGGGTTTGGTGGGATCGGTTCGACGCGCCAGTTCCTCCTTTGCGGTACTCGGGTCGCGCACGGGCCATTGCGCTTGACCGAACCACCGCGAGCCTTCGCTGAACGGACCCTCCGCTGGTGGGTACTGCCCGTTGAAGACCCGCCGCGACAGCGCGTCACGATCGATGGCGTGGGCGAGTGCGGCTCGAGCGGTCGGATCATCGAACGGCGCACGATCCGTCGCCAACGCCAACACCAACTCAGGGGTCTCTCCCTCCGCGTCGGCCTCCAACACCACTCTCCCCTGTTTCGCCGCCGCCGCCCCAGAGGCCATCGGCAGCGGCTCATCGAACTGCGCGACGTCGAGCTCTCCCGCCGCCACCATCGACGACCTTGCCGTCGCGTCGGTCACGAACCGGAAGGTGAGGACGTCGCTCTTGGCGGGAATGCCACGCCAGTAGTCCGGGCTGCGCACCACACGAAGATGGCGACCACGTTCCCATGCATCGAGTCGGAACGGTCCGGTACCGACCATGATGTCGGCGGTAGGTGCAGTTCCCGCGTCGCCCCGGGGGGCGACCGCCACCATGCCAAGCTGGCCGGCCAAGACGTGCGGAAACGTTGACCACGGCTCTCGCATCTGAACGACCACGGTGTGGCGCTCCACCGCTTCCACGTTGGCGATCAGCGACAGGTCTCGAGCGAAGGTCTGGCTTCCTCTCGCACGATCCAACATGTCGGCGACGACGGCGGCATCGAATGGGCGGTTGTCGTGGAATCGCACCCCGGGACGAACCTTCATGGTCCACGTACGCAGGTCCTCCGATGCCGTGACCGACTCGGCGAGCACCGGTTGGAGGTCGAGTCGTTCGTCGTAGGCCATCAACGGATCGAAGACGGCTCGAGCGACCTGGAACGTGCTTCGGTCGAACACGTGGCTCACCGGATCGAGCGAACCCGGTTCGTTCTCCAACCCAAACCGGAGTCCGGCGGGGGCATTGGAAGGCTCGCCCGCACCCGAAGGAATCGTGGTCCCATTGAGACCGGATCCAGGAGTGGTGGCCACCGGCGATGACGGCGGCGGACTCGGTTCCGGTTCTCGGGTGCAACCAATCGCCAGGAGCGTTATCACTGCGACCGTTCCCGTCACCACCGCGAGCGGCCGTCGCCGTTGATCGATCACGAGGTTCGCAACCAAACCACGGCCCGACGCACCACGAGGTCGAACCCGATCGCCGCCGCCATGACCAACGCCACATCGGCCGGGATGCGGTAGCGCGTGATCCCGAAGCTGAGCATCGCCGTCAGGGTGACCGCCGCGGCCAAGCCGACGATAGGGCTCAAGGGAATGCCGCGGCGTCGGAGGTCGAGGAGGCCGAGGATCCCGAACGGAATCAATGCGGCGTAGAACCACAGGCCGATACGCGAGGGCGTCTCGCCCCGACCCTCAAGCACGGCGTTGAATCGAATGTTCCCCTCGACGTCGTAGATGTCCCACATCCGTCCCGCCCGCGCCAACATCACCACGGGAAGCTGGTCGGCATTCGCCGTGATGTAGGTGATCGCCTTGGAACGGGCTTCCGCGTCGGCTACCTCTTCGGCGGCCATGGCCGGGTTCTTGTCGAGCGGCGTAAGCACGTTGGCGCACGCGAACGAGTAGTAGCCGATCGCATCGCCGTAGAACGCTTGATCGCACGAACCGTGGATGAGCACCATCCCGGTCCCCGAGGTGACCGTCACCGGGGTGGGGAATCGGGAGAGGTTGTGGGCCACCCACGGCCCGAGCACTGCGAAGGCGACGCCGCTGACGACGGCCCCAAGAGCAAGCCGGTGTTTGACGGTGAGCGAACGCATACCCCACAACAACGGCGGCACGGTGAATGCCAACAAGAAGATGCCTTCACCTCGTGTGAGGCTCGACAGGCCGATCATGCCCCCAAGGAACGCCGCGCTCCCCCACCCGGGCTTGGCCCAGAATCGGTAACACGCCATGATCAGCACCGCAACGATTGGTATGTAGATCGACTCGGACAGGTAACGAAAGTCGTTGATCCAGAGCATCGGATAGGTGGCTGCGAGCAGTGCCGACAACGGCGCCACCACATGACGGCGCCGGCCTCCGATCTGCCATCCAGCGAGTCCGATCAACGCCACGCCGAGCGTGCCCACGAGCACCTGTGCCTTGCGGTGGTCGTCGACGTCGGAGACGCCTGCCTTGATGAGCGTGGCGAGGAACATGGTGTAGACGGGAGGATGACCGGCGCCGGGCTGAAGTTGGGGTACGTCGGTTCGAAGCTGCCCTTGCAGCCATGCGGTGGGGTTGGCAAACCCCTGACCATCGGCGAGCAACTGGGCCTGGGTGCGGTAGTAGTACGCGTCGCCCCAGCCGATGTCCTGGAAACACCCGTCGGGCGCCTTTTCTCCGAAGTAGGTGGGTTCCGGGCACGTTGGGTAGCTGACCGTCACGGTGTACCAACGAATGCCAAACCCTACGAGCGAGGCGAGCGCGACCAACACGAGTGTGAGGGTGAGCGCCCGCCGGCCTTGAACCCGGTCATCGTCGGTATTTGTGGTCGACGGGGGGGCACCCGAAGCCAGGTTTTCCTGGTCCACAACGCTCGTCGCGTGCGGACCGCCGGGACTGGCGTCGGAAGTGGTGTCGAGCGTTGTCATGGAAGAGAGGAGGCGGCGCTGGCGCCGAAGAACCCGAGGTTACCGAGCCGTCCACCCGCCATCCACGGTCAGGGTATGCCCTGTGACGTAGGTGCTGGCGTCACCCGCGAGGAACAGCAGCGCGCCATCAAGCTCGTGCTCCTCGCCGCCGCGCCCCATGGGGTCGTTGCGCTGGAGGAACGTCTGCGATGCCGGATCCTCGAACATCACCGTGGTCATCTCGCTGGGGAACCATCCGGGCGCAATGGCGTTCACCCGCACTCCCTTGCGGGCCCACTGCACTGCGAGCTCCCGAGTGAGGTTCACCACCCCACCCTTCGACGCCGCATAAGAAGCCTGCTTGATCGGCGCGGCGGCCACGAGCCCCAGGATCGAGGCGATGTTCACGATCGATCCATGGCCCTGCTCGATCATCTGCCGGCCCACGAGTTGGGTGAGCGCAAACAAGCTCGTGAGGTTCACGTCGACCACCTGCGCGAAATGATCCACCGGCTCATCTTCGGCCGCCATAGGCGTACCGATACCGGCATTGTTCACCAGCACATCGATGCGCCCGGACACCGCGAGTGCGGCATCAACCATGGCTTGTCTATCGGACTCGTTGGTCACGTCTCCCACCACGGCGATGCCACGAGTGAGTCTCGCAACGGTGGCGTCCAACAGCTCGGCTCGACGAGCGCTCACCACCACAGTGGCGCCCGCAGCGTCGAGCACCTTGGCAAACCGAGCACCCAAGCCGCCCGATGCTCCGGTGACGATGGCTACGCGGCCATCGAGCCGGAAAAGGTGGTCGAGGTTCAGGGTGTCGGTGGAGCTCCGTTCGGTCATGAACGAAGTATGGCCGAACGGTCGACCGACGCTGGATCGATCCACGCGCCGAACATCGCCAACAACCCGTTGGTCGAGAGCGTGGTGAACTCCTCATCGCGAGCAGGTTCTCCCACGTCGAGCCATACCAACACGCCGTCCATCAAGTAGTGCACGACCGATCGCGCCGCCCACGCCTTCGTGACCGGATCGAGAATCCGCTCGCCGATGAGCATCAGCGCGATGCCGACCGCCCCCTCCCAGAGCTCGGCCACATATTGCTTGAACTGCGGCTCGCGCTCGGCATGCAGGAACAGCAGCCGAACGGCATCGGGGTTCTGCCGAGCCACCTTGAGAATCGCCCTGGTGGTGAAGCCGTACCGTTCGGGCACCGGAAGTTGCATTTCGCGAAGGAGTTCGTCGCGCAGCCGTCCGCTGATGTCGGCCAACACGGCTCGATAGAGCTCTTCCTTGGTATCGAAGTGGCGATAGACGATGAGTTTGGTGACGCCCGCCTCACCGGCGACGTCGTCCATCGAGGTGGTGGCGAAACCGCTTCGAGCGAACGCCGTTGCGGCGGCGAGAAGAATCGACGCCGATCGTTGCTCCTTGTTCAGGAGCTGGCGGCGTGTGGTTCCCGTCGACATGGTTGCCAACTGTATACGCACGAGTTTACACTTGCCCGAGAACGTCAGCCACGCCAGGGGGAACCGGCAATGAGCGCAACACCCACCGACCAGCTGGAATACACCGCCACTGAACTGCTCGCTTCGCACCGCTACGCCGAACCGCTGGTCGCCAACGGCATTGCCTGCCATGGTGGATTCGACGACGACGGCACCTATGTGTCGCCTCGCACGTTGCATCGGGTGCCGGCGATCGCCGCGTGGGAGCGCAGGAGGGTGGCCGACTCGGGAACGCCGATCCTCCACCTTCCCCTCGAAACCTGGCCCGAGCATTTTCCCAACGTCGCCCAAGCCAAGTTCCTGATCGGCAAGGGCGTGTCCGCTCCCACCGTGAGCGAGCTCACCCGCATCGGCACCGTTGAAGGCTTCGGCGCCATGATGCGGTATCTGCCCCTGCCAGATTTCCAGACGGCGATCGCCGATTCGATCCAGGGAACCGCGGTCGAACACATCCGCAAGGGGCTCTTCGAGGCGCACAGCCGCGATGAAGCCGGTTGGGAAGACGAAGCCGGCCACGACCGTATGTGGTTCGCCGCTCGCGACATCGCCTTCGAACATCCCGTTTCGGCCGACCAGACCGCAACATTGCTCGCCCGTATGGGCATCCCGGCACCTGGCGGTCCGATGCCCGACTTCGAAAAGATTCGGGCGGCGGCGATCGCCTCACGAGCGCTCCCCCACGACATCCCGTTCGAGTTGGAATCGGTGTTGGTCCGCATGATCGGTCTGCTCTTCATCGAGCTGTCGGCGTTCCGAGCCTTCACCTGGGCGGAGGACGTTCTTGCCGACCCCAACCTCGTAGCGGGAGATGGCGAGGCCGCACGCATCGTGAGCTACATCCGCCAGGACGAGACCCCTCATGTGGGCTACCTCCAGGTGGCGTTGAGTGAGCTGCGTGATCGCACGTGGCAAGGCGAGGGCGGTCGCACCTACCCAGGTGATCAGATGATCCAGTTGCTGTGGGACAAGGCCCTCGACGAATCGCTCTTCGCTCGTCGAGGCGACTTCCTCCGCCTCATCGTGCGCGAGATCACCGGAGCCGTCGAGGGGCGCACCGATGCCGTCGACCTGCTCGACGAGTTCTTTGTCCTCGGATCCGTGGAACGGCTCGACGACGGCACACTCATCGAACGCACACCCGGCGGCACCGAAGTGCGGGTCGCACCGCTCGCCGCCTGAAACGCCAGCTCGGTCACGCCGGACCGGTCACGCCGTATCCGTCACGCCAGTCCCACCGGCGAGTGACCGCCTCCGAGAACCTCGTCCACGGGGCCACCGAGCCAGTGGAGCGCCGACGCATACAACGATCGTGTGTCGACCTCCACGGCAAGGTCGCCCTTGTCGAGCGCCGCGAGGTCGTAGCCACCGGCGATCGATCGGGGGGCCACCATCGGCCCGACGAGCAAGCTCACCCCACCTTTGCCGTGATCGGTGCCGCTGCCGTTCTCGGCCACTCGCCGCCCGAACTCGCTCGTGGTCACCAGAAGCACGTCGTGGGCACGGCTGCTCTCGGCCAGCGCAGCGTGAAATGCGACGATCCCCGCGGCCACATCAGCCAGCAAGTCGGCGTGCTGCTCCGCCTGCCCGGCGTGCGTGTCGAAGCCGCCGGCCGACACGACGATCACGCGGGTGCCGAGGTCGAGTTCGATGATCCGAACCGCGGATTTCAGCAACGCAGTGATCGACCCGTTCGGACCATCGTCTGATCCGGCGCCGGGTTCGTCGGCGTTGCCATCGTCGGCCAGCACCGGACCGAAGGTGTCGATTCCGCGGAGAGTGGCAGGCCATGCCTGACGGGCCGTATCGAGCAGTGTCGCTCCGCCACCGGACGGGTCCGCCGACGGGGACGGTCCGGCCGTGGCCCGAAACGCCGCCGCGAGCTGCGCCGCGTCAGCACCACGAGGGGCACGAAGCGAGAAACTCGTGGGATCGAGAATCACGGTGGACGAGGCCCGTTTTCCGATCAGCATCGGCGCAGAGGAACCGAGCGCCACTGCGGTGAGCGGGTTGGTGGGATCTTCCTGGGTGTCGAGCCAGCGGCCGAGCCATCCGGTGGTGCGAACGGCACCGGGTTGGCCCGACCACCACGTGTCCAAGGCGGCGAAGTGGGAACGGCTCTGCTCGGCGAAACCGACACCCGCAATCGTCGACAGCTGACCGGCATCCCACAGCGCCGCCAGCGGGGCCAGCACCGGCGACAGCCCGTAGGCCGTCGACCCTGTGAGACCAACCGCCGTGCCGTCGGCCACCGACAGGGTGGAGCGGTAGTCGTGGTAGAGCCCGTCGTTCAGAGGGACGAGCGTGTTCAGCGCGTCGTTGCCGCCGTCGAGAGCGAGGACCACGACCACCGATCGAGCACCCGGCGAGACCGAGGGAGTGGTGGCACCAGCGCTCGTGCCCGAGGTGGCGGGCGAGGCGGGGGACCCAACCGCCGTCGAGCGATCGTCGAGGTGCTCGCGCAGCAGCATCTCCCACGCCGCGTAGCCACCCACCGCGGTACCCGCCGCAACACCACCGCCCACCAGGAAACTTCGTCTGGACAACATCAGATCACCACCATGTCCGGCGACGCCATCGCCACCGTCAGTCGAGTTCGCCCGGCCTGGGCGCCGGCCGCAATGGCGCTGAGCGCCCCTTCGGTGGGCGGCGAAAACCCTTCAGGACGCCCCAGCCCGTCCGCCAACGCACCCCAATCGCCGACCGTGGCCGCTTGGAGCACGGGTGCGCCCGGCGGAGTGGCGTCGGCGATGAGCGCCGCCATCGTGCCGCGGGCCAACGTGGTGGCCGACGACAGCCACGCCGTACCCCCGGGCCAGCCGGCCACGTTGGGCGCATTCATCGGCACCTGGCCAGCCGCTTGCAGCTGTCGGCCGGCTGGCTGCGCGATCCGATCGATCGGCGCTCCCGTTGCGCGCACCATCGACGCAAACCAGGGAACAGGAGCCCACACCATCGGCCCACCGGCACCATCGAGGCCCGCCTCAAGGACCCGACGCACCGTGGGCCGCAGCACGAGGTCGTCGTTGCGGAACTCGTCCGCGAGCCGAGCAACCATCGTTTCGTCGACGGAGGGGCCAAGGATGGCCTTCGCCAACCGGCTCACCACGAACGGCGCGCATGCGTCGTGCGCCACGATGGCGTCGATCGCGGTGTCGAGGTCATGGACACCCTCGACACCGAGATACCGGTGGGGGGTGTCGTCATGGCCACGGACGTCAAACCGAGCCTCGCCCGTTTCGCGATCTACCCGCCACCCGGTGAATGCGCCCGCCCCCACCCGCACATCGGTCTCGTCGTAGTTCCCGATCCCGAGCGCGAAGAGTTCGAGTACCTCTCGCCCATAGTTCTCGTTCACCGCGGCTTTGCGATTCGTGCGACCGTCGAGGTACACGAGCATGGCTGGGTCCACCGTCACGGCGCGGAGGAGATCCCGGAACGAACCGTTGCCACGATCGTGCAGAAGCCGCATCTGCTGCGTCATCAGAGTCGGGGACTTCACCACGCGGAGCGTGGACACGAAATGCCCATGCCAGAACCACCGCATCCATTCCTCGAGCGGACGGGGCGTATTTGCCATCGCCGCGATCCACGCCGCAGGAACCGCACCACGATTGCGACCGACCTGCGCTGCCTGAGGACTCACCGGCAGATCGAGGCCAGACCAGGGATCCACCGCCAACGGCACGCCGTGTGCGTCTGGGTCAACAAGATCGTCGAGGACAGCGTCGACGCCCTGAGATGTCAAACGATCGAGGTCGCCGGGGCCAAGGCCGAAGCCGGCCCGGCGGGCCAGCCATGCGATCTTTCCTCGGTCGTCCATGGAAACAGTGTGCCCGTGAGTTGTGAGGAACGCGTGAGCGGTAGGTTCGGGCCATGAAATTTGGATTGATGTTCGCCAACGTCGGCCCCTTCGCCACGCCCGTAGGCGCCGAAGCCGTGGGCAAGGCCGCCGAGGCCGCCCAGTTCGATTCGATCTGGACCGTGGAGCACGTGCTCATCCCCGTCGGGTACGAGTCGGAGTACCCCTACGACAAGAGCGGCAAGATGCCCGGCGCCACCGACGCCGACCTTCCCGATCCGCTCATCTGGCTCGCATTCGTGGCTGCCCACACCAACACCGTCAAGCTGGCCACCGGCATCCTGATCGTTCCCCAGCGCAACCCCGGGGTGTTGGCCAAGGAAGTGGCCACACTCGATGTGCTCTCCGGCGGCCGCATGATCCTCGGTGTGGGTGCCGGGTGGCTCGAAGAAGAGTTCGATGCGCTCGGCATTCCGTTTGCCGAACGCGGTCGTCGGCTCGACGATCACATCGGCGCCATGCGGGCCCTCTGGCAAAACGAGGAAGCGTCATTCGACGGGCCGTTCACCAACTACGCCAACGTGGTGAGCCGCCCCGCTCCGATACATGGCACGGTACCCATTGTGGTGGGAGGCCATTCGGAAGCCGCGGCACGGCGGGCCGGACGTCTTGGCGACGGCTTCTTCCCTGGCAAGGGCTCACCCACGAAGCTCGCGGAGTTGCTTTCGGTGATGCGCCAGGCCGCCGACGACGCCGGTCGCGATCCGGAGCTGATCGAAGTGACGGCATCCTCGCCGGCCATCTTCGCCCCCGACCCCCGGCCCGGGCTCGAAGAACTGGCCGCGCTCGGTGTGTCTCGCGTCATCGTGCCGCCGTTGAGTTTCGACCCGACCGCGATCGGCGATGCGCTGGGCGCCTTCGGCGAGCGGGTCGTTGGCCCCCTCGCCGACCTCTGATTCGAGCCTCGGCGACCCAGCGCACTAGAGGCGAGATTCGCCGCCGCCACCACTTTGTGGCATGCAGGATGTCGCCCGAACCACGTCGGGTTGCGGACGCTCGACCGTGGCCTGAGGCATCCGGGCGGCCCAAGTGGTGAGCGCCGTCTCCAACTCGTCGAGATCCGTGGTGGTGTCCATCTTCCAGTCGACACGACCACATGGGGTGTTCCCGTCTTCACCACCGAGCCACGAAATGCCCCAGTCTCCACCCCACCCCTTGGCGGCTTTGTCGCCGGTTGACTGGCCCACGATGGGCGATACCAGCAAGATCGTGAGCAACTCGCCGAACACCCCGTCATCGACCTGCTTGCCGTCGGCCGGAGGTGGGGGGACCTCGATTCGAGGCTCACGCCCGAAGAACTTGGTGTCGCGAACCACCTGCTCACTTGTGTCCGGAGGCGTGCGGAAAGCCTCGTCCAAGCCGGCCTGACCGGTGCGTTCAAAGATCTCCTCGGTCAGCGGTCGTCCGAGTTCGTAGGGGGCTCCGAGCATCGCCAACAACGCCGGCGGGATCCCGGAAACATCGGGAGCCATCTCTTCTTCGTTGGCTCGAAGCTCGGCGCGTTGCTCGTCGCTGAGCTGGGTCTCCCAGAAGACCTCCATGCGTTTGGCGTCACCTTCGGCGATTGCTCTCAGCCCGAACGCCACCTCATCCTTGCGTTCGTCGAGCTCGGGCCGGTTGAGGTCGAGGTTCTGGTCTTGCAACGCGTGGAGAAGCTCGTGCATCAGTGTCTCGCGCGCGGCCTCGTTCAGCTCCACGCCTTCGACCACGAGCTCCTTGCTCTCGTCGTTGTAGAAGCCGGCGACACCCGCCGCCAACAACTTCTTCTGGGTCTCCACGAGGTCGGTGTCGCCGGGAATGAAACCGAACGCCTTGAGCATCACTTCGTCTTTGGCGATGTTGGCGCGTTCCTCCTCCACGAGATCGACGAGCAGCACGTCGAACTCTTCCGGCGGCAGCACGCTCACATTCACCGGCGCGCGGAATCGCAAACCTCGGTTCTCCTCGAGCCACGGTTTGATGCGCTCCACCTCAGCCTCGATCACTGCGGGGTCAACGCGGGGTCGGGTGGAACCCGGTGGCCGTGGGGTGGTGGAACCCGGTGCCGACGGGATCGGTACGGGGAATGGCTCCGTGGTGGACGGGCTTCGCTGGGTGGTGGACGAGCCACCGGGGCGCGTGGTTGACGACGACGCGGTGCTCGCCACTTCCTCGGCGTTCCGCCGGCCGAGCACGAACAACCCGCTCAACAGAGCAATCGCCAGGACGATCGAGACGATCACCAGGGTTCGATCAATGTTTCGCGGCGCGGCGCCCACTGGCTGAACGTCGACGGCAGACCCCCATGCGTGTCCCCCGGAGGTCGAACCCGCCGCCGAATCACCAAACCCAGGGGGAGACGCGGGGAGTCCGTCCACGCCCGGAACGTTAGGCGCAGCCAACGGGGGTCCGAGCGGCGAACCCCCTTTCGCCGGTCCGTTGGTACTGGGGCGTGCCCAAGGATCGCTCACCCCCACAACGTACCGGCCGCAGTCCCCATTGTGATCGCGCTCGTACGGCGAACGACGTGGCGGAGGAGCCGGTAGGTTGGCCGATGTATGCGGGAGAAGCACTACACGTGGAAATGGCAACTCCAGGCAACTCCGGAGCAACTGTGGCCCCTCGTGGCCGACACGAATCGATTCGATCGCGATGCGGGCGTACCCGGAGTCGCCCGGCTCGACGGCGGGGAGAAACTCGACAACACCCGTGTCCGGTTGCGAGTCAAGCAGTTCGGAATCCCGCTCGACTACGTCCAGGAACCGTTCGAGTGGGATGAACCCCGTCGGTTCTCGGTAACCCGGCGCTTCTCCACGGGCCCCTTGTCTTCGTTGCGGATACTCGCCGAGCTCGAACCCACCACGTCTGGAGGCACCACCCTCACCTACAACGTGTGGGCGGCGCCACGCAGCCCCATGTTCGCTCCGGCCATCTCGATCCAGATCGGCAAGGTCCTGGCTCGCACCTTCGACCGTACGTTCCGTGCCTACGACCGGATCGCCGTCGTGGGTGACCTCGGAGCGAGGTCCGGGGGTCGGGTGCGCCTCGCTCCCGGCGGGGCCGATCGGCTGGTGCAGCAACGCACTTCGCTCCTGGAGGCAGGTGTTCGGCCGTCGCTCGCAGAGCACCTCATTGCAGTTGTCGAGACCGGCGACGACATCGGCGTCGGTCGGCTCCGCCCTTTCGCGCTCGCCTCGGCATGGGGTGAGTCACGCCGAGAGACGTTGGAGGCCTTCCTCCTGGCCACTCGGTCGGGGCTCCTCCAGTTCCGTTGGGATGTGTTGTGCCCCATGTGCCGGATCGCGAAGGCATCGCCACAATCGCTGTCCACCCTTCCCTCCACGGTGCATTGCGACACGTGCAACGTGGAGTATGGCGCAGACTTCGCCCGTTCCGTGGAGCTCACGTTCACCCCGAACCCCACGATTCGGGTGGTGGATCGCAACGAGTACTGCGTCGGCAACCCCACGGCCACGCCCCACATCGTGAGCCAACGCCTGATCGACCCCGGTCAGACATCCACGTTCGGCCCACTCGACGAAGAGGGCCGCTACCGCGTCCGCTGTTTTGAGGTGAGCGGCGCCACCTACGTGCGGGTCGGCCACCACGGCGTTGCGGAACTGTTGATCAACACCGATGCCGTCGGCGAAGGCACCGACACCGATGACGGCACCGACCCCGAAGTGGCCATCGACGGCGTCATCGAGGTACGCAACGATCTGCGGGCCGAGCAACTCGTGCTGCTCGAACGCACGTCGATCGGCGACGACGCCGTCACCGCAGCGATGGTCACCGGCACCCAGCGGTTCCGCGACCTCTTCGCCGACGAAGCCTTGCGTCCCGGGGATCAGGTATCGGTGGGGTCGTTGGCCATCGCCTTCACCGACCTCACCGACTCGACCCGGCTCTATCAAACCATCGGTGATGCCGTCGCGTTCGGCCGCGTGCTCGACCACTTCGATGTGTTGCGGGAATGCATCGCCAACGAAGACGGCGGCGTGGTGAAGACGATCGGCGACGCGGTCATGGCGGTGTTCCCGTCACCAGCCGCCGCCCTGCGGGCGGTGATGGCCGCCCGAGTTCGCATCACCGAGAGCACGGCGGCCCACGACCATCCGCTTTCCCTCAAGATCGGCGTGCACTTCGGCCCCTGCATCGGCGTGCGCCTCAACGACCAGCTCGACTATTTCGGCTCCACCGTGAACCTGGCGGCGCGTGTGCAGGGTCGGGCTGGGCCGAATGAGATCGTGCTGTCCTCGCAGGTTCGAGACGACCCCGAGGTGCGGGAGCTGCTGGCGGAACTCGGCGAGGATGGTCGGGTCGAGGCGATCACGGCATCGCTCAAAGGCTTCGATGACGAGTTCACCCTTTGGCGGCTCGGACCCCACCGATGACCGGTCCCACAGGTGGCACCCGTCTCACCATCGGCCGCGGCTTTCTTCTCATCGCGGCATTGGCGCTGGCCAACGTGTCGCGCAACTACGGGGTGGATCCCGAACGGACGCTCCATGAACTGTTCGGGTTCACCATCACCAGCAAGGCCGAGGTCCACATGTTCCGCGCGGTGATGGGCCTCTACCTCGCCTTCGCCGGCTACTGGATCGCCGGGGCGTTGCGCCCCTCGTGGACCCGTCCGGCGATGGTGAGCGTGGTGCTCCTCATGGGTGGCCTGGCAGGAGGTCGGGTGCTGAGCATTGTGGTCGACGGAACCCCCAACTCGACGCTCACCAGCTACCTCGTCGTGGAGGTGGTTTTCGCCGTGGTGGGGGGCGCGCTCCTCTGGTGGACCCGGCCGGTCACGCCCGCCCCGTAACCGTGCCGAGGATCCGGTCGACGTCAGCCGAACCGGCCACCGTGTTTGCTCGCCACGCCACGTAGCCGTCGGGACGAATCAACACGAAGTCGGCTTCGTAGACGGTTCGGAGGTGCGGATCTGATTCCGCCACAACCACCAACGGCACGCCGCTGATCGGTGCCCGTTCCTTGAACCAGCCAACGACCGCGGCGCTGGTCTCCTCCGATGGTTCACCCAACACGAGAACCGTGAAACCCGGACCGAAACGATCCTGAATCGCCTCCCCCGACTGGGTAAAGACGCTGGGTGCTCGATGACCCGGGCGCGCCGACGGGGTGACCACCATCGCATCCCAGGACGGCGCCGGAGAACCATCCGGCACGACGACCGGCGAGCCTTCCAGTCGGTAGTCGAGCTCGATGCCAAAGCTCTCGTTCTCACCCGGTTCCGGGATGGTGGCGGTCATGCGGTCGCCACTCCCCCGCCACGCCAGCAACGCCAGCGCGTGCCGAAGCGAGCGATCCCGGTTCTGTTCCGCCACGTGGTGGCGCTCGAGGTGATAGCTGTCGAGCAGCGCCCCTCCACCCCAACCCTGTTCCACGGCCGCCAGCTTCCAGCCCAGGTCGACGGCGTCGCCTGCTCCGGTGTTCATCCCGTAGCCACCGGTGGGAATCACCTGGTGGGCCGCGTCGCCAGCGAGGAACACCCTCCCGCTTCGGTAGCGGTCGGCCACCAGCAGGTTCGGATTCCAACGGCTGGTGATCAGCACCTCGTCCACCTCGACCGTTACACCAAGGGCCCGATGGAGAAAAGTCACGGGATCTACGCCATCCCAGGTGAAGTCGTCACTCACCAGATCGTGCACGGTCCAGGTGTCGCCTTCGTCCTGGCTGATGATCACCGCACCACCGGTGAAGTAGATGTGCCAGAACCGCCCGAAACGATGGAGTCGGTTGAGATCGGACGACCGGAAGTGCACCATGGCCAAGCTTGCCGTTCCCGTGTTGCCCTCCATACTGATGCCCATCGATCGCCGAACCACGCTGTTGGCGCCGTCACACCCCACCACCCAGCGTGCCCGCAGGTCGCGCGCGGCTCCGGCGCCGTCGGTGAAGGTCACGTTTGCGCCGTCGTCGTCCTGCGTCACGCCCTCGCATCGCCACCCCCACCGAGTGTCGATCAACGGGTTCCCGTCGCAGTGGTCACGCATGAGCTTCTCGAAGAGCGACTGGGCGCACCGCTGTGCCGGCTCGCGGGGCATCGAGCCGTCGTTCACGTACCGGATGATGTGCCGGGCCTCGTCGACAGACGGCAACGGCCATCGTCCGATCTCCTCGCCGTGAAGGCCGGTGGCGAACACCACGTCGAAACGATGCTCGGCCCCCACACCGGCCTCCCGCACCCGCTCGTGCAAATCCAGGCGACGGAGCAGTTCCATCGTGCGCCCGTTCGTGATGTCCATCTTCGGATACGACGTGGGATCGACCGACCGATCCGTGAGCACGCACGGCACGCCGTGATGGGCCAGTTCGGCGGCGAGCAACAGTCCCACCGGCCCCGCGCCCACGATCAGCACGCCGGTGTCCACCGACTGCTCCGCCACGACCGGGATGGCTTCGCCGGTCACAGCAGCGGGTGGACGGCGCCACCGTTGGGGTCGAAGAGCATGGCGCCGACCATCTCGAATCCCTTTGCCTGCCCGACGATGTGCTGGCACATCGTCTCGGCATCTCGTAGGGCGCGGTCGTAGGGGCCACGTTCGGCGTAGACCGCCCCGCCACCCATGAGGTCGAACACGATCCGTGCCACCGAACGAGCGGACTGGAACGCATTGGTCCGCGACAACCACACGTCGGCCCGCTCCTTCTTGGTCAACGGCTCACCGGCGTCGAGCCGTCCCCATTGCGTTTCGAGCGACGAGAACACATAGCTCCGCGCCGCCCCGAGGATCGCTTCTGCCTCAGCGATCCCCGACTGCACCCGCGGCATCGTGCGGTAGGGCTTTCCCAGCGGACGCTCGCTCTTGGTGGCGAGCGACTCGGTCGCGGCATCGAGCACCGCCCTGCCGAGCCCGAGCGGGATCCCCGACATCTTGCGGAGCAGCGCATCCCGCCCCCGATACAGCGTGCCCGGGCGGACGGCATCGTCTTGAAAGCTGAATGTTCGTTGCTCGGGAACAAACAGATCACGGCACCGGTAATCGGTGCTGCCGGTACCGCGCAGCCCCGTGGTGTTCCAGGTGTCGAGGATCTCCCAGTCGTCCCGCTGGGCGATCATGATACGCCACTCCGGAATCCCGTCTGGTCGCTTGGCCATTTCACCGCCTTCGTGCACCCAGCACCCGCCGGCCAGCCAATCGCTGTGTTGGCAGCCACTCCCGAACATCCAGTCGCCGGTCACCCGGTAACCGCCATCAACCCGGTCAGCGGTCCCGATCGGGTACACCCAACCGGCCTGCACCATGTCGAGGCGCGGGTACATCGCCTGGGCGACATCATCGGCGAGCCACGCCGAATACAAACCGGAATCGCAGCCGATCATCGTGCACCAACCGGCCGAAGCATCCCCTCTGCTGATCTCCTCGATCACCTCCACCTGTTGCATGGAGGTCAGCTCGGGTCCACCCCAGGCCTTCGGCATGCAGAGCCGGAAGGCTCCAGCCGTACGCAGTGCTTCCACCACGTCGTCGGGCAGACGCCGGGTGGCTTCGATGCGGGCCGACTGCTCCGTGAGCCACGGCCGGAGGGCGCAAGCGTTCTCCAGAATGACGGCGGCGTCGAGGGCATCCTTCATGGGTGGCACCAACTCGGTGATCGTCATGACTTCTCCTTGGGTACGTTCGAACGGGGTTCAGGCTTTCGACGTGGCGGGCGGGCGACGGCACGTGCGGCGCGGATTCGGGCATCGAGAACGGCAGACAACGTGGTGGCCACGTCGTCGAACAGGTCGGCCGAGGACGCCGAATCGGGATCGATCTGGCGCGCCACGAACACGCCGTCGAGGAGCATCACGGTGAGGCGCCCAACGTCTTCGCAGATGAGGCGGCGGGCGCGTTCGTCGGGCAGACGAACGAGGCGGTAGAGCACGTCGGCCACCGCCGTCGAGCCGGTGGCGCGCACCTGTCGCACCGCCTCGACAATCGCCGGGTCGCCGGCTCGCCGCTCCAACGACACCACCAGGAGGAGCCGGAGAAACTCGGGGCCGTCGTCGAACGACGGGCCCAAGGCTCGAAAGACCTCCCAGAACGCAGGCAGGTCCGTTGCTTCCGCCAGGCCCGCCTGCTCCACGAACCAGCGCTCGGCGGCCCGTTCCAGCACCGCGGCGAACACGCCTTCCTTGTTCCCGAACGCCCAGTAGATCGACGGCGCCTGCACGCCCGCGCCCTTCGCAATGGCGGAGATTGGCGTGGCGGCGTAGCCCCGTTGCGCCACGAGTGCCGCCGCCGAATCAAGGATTCGCTCTCGCGTGCGTTCGCCCTGTTCTCGACGAACGCCACGCGGGGCTTCGACGGATGGAAGCGAGGCGACACCGGGCGACACCCCACTATCTTTAGTGATCGATACAGATATGTCAACCCCCACGTTGGCCGCCGTTGGTACCCTCCCGCCCGGTGCCTCGTCTCCTCCTTGCTTCTTTGCTATCGGCGGTGGCCGCCTCGGCATGTTCCGGGAACCCACCGATCGCCGCGGCGCCGGTCTCCGCGTCCGTGGATGCCCCGCTCCCGGCTCCCGTTGCGACTGTGCCGGCCACGGTCGCCAACGCGAGATGTGTCGACCCCGAGACCACCGCCCTGATCACCAGCCGCGATCCCGCCCAGTTCTTGCTCGTGACCGGCCTCGCTGGCGAAGTGCACAACCCGTCGAGCGGTGAGCAACAGATCACGATGATCTATCTCGATTTCGTGGCCCGCCCACCCGGAATCGCTTCCACCCACCTCGAGGTACCCGTTGATCTGCGGGTGCCACCCGACGCACGTGCATCGTGGAACTGGTCGGGCAACGTGCTCGTCAGGCCGGTCCACGACGACGCGCCACAGCCGGAGGCGGTCGACATGGATTGGACCTGGACCCTTCCGGAGCAACGAGGATCTTGTCATGACTTCTGAGCCTGACCCTCTCGTACGTCACCTCGAACCGGGGACGATGACCGATCCGGGTCGACACCGTGCGCGATTCACCGGTCTGCCCCGCGACGTCGCCTCGTTGGCGCGTATCACCCGGGGGCTGATCATCCACGAGCACTTTGCCGCGATCTATGGGGTGCCGATCTCCGACGAGGCCAGGAAGGCGGTGCACGTCCGTCGCGTTGAAGAACTCCTCGATCACGTGCTCCGGATCGACGCTCGGGATCTGCCGGAGAAGCGCCCCCCGGGGGCTCGTGTGGTGGGCAACTGTCGCCACTTCACGGTGCTGCTCGTTTCCATGCTTCGCTCCGTCGGTGTGCCGGCGCGCGCCCGGTGTGGGTTTGGCGGCTACTTCCTGGGCGACACCTTCGAGGATCACTGGGTGTGCGAGTACTGGGACGCGGCACAACGCCGATGGCGGCTCGTCGATGCGCAGATCGACGGACGCCAACGAAGCGCCTTCGGCATCGATTTCGATCTCACCGACGTGCCTCGCGACCGGTTCCTCGTGGGCGGGGCGGCATGGACCCAGTGCCGCTCTGGCGAGGCCGACCCGAATCGGTTCGGGCTGAGTTTGACCAACGAGTTCGGTTGGTGGTGGATCGCCGCCAACCTGATGCGCGACGCCGCCGCCCTTGACAACACGGAGCTGTTGCCGTGGGACAGCTGGGGCGGCATGCCCAATCCCGACGAAGTGATCGACGCCGACCGACTCGACCTCTTCGATCGGCTCGCCCGCCTCACCGCAAACCCCGACACCCAGTGGGACGAGCTTGTTGAGCTCTGCGACGCGGATGACCGTCTGCGGATCGATGGCGTCGTTCACAACGAAATCCGCAACCGCGACGAACGGCTCTGGTGACCGGCCCGTCCCGGAGCACCGGTGCGTTCGGCGCCGGACGACCGTATCGCGACGCTCGACCTGTCGAAGGCGGGGACCGGCGAGCCACCCCGACAGCGTGCTGATGGGGCGAGGACGTCCCTGACGCAGCACACCGTGCCGGTCGACGGGGCCCACATGATGAATCGTTGGCGAAACGGATTGGCCGCCACTCGAGCCGTTTCCTTGCCCGTCGTTGCCGGTGTGGTCGTGGCGATCGTCGCCTCGGTCGTGGTGGCGTGCGGATCCAAAGTACCGGTCACGGCCACAACAGTCTCACCGCCGCAACAACGCCGACGTCGGTTCCACGACCGCCTCCATCAATGCCACGGTGCCGAACCGCTCGGCCCCACTGGTATGCGCCCTGACAGTCGCGCTGGAGATTCTGCGAGGCACCACTGAAGCGGCCGCCCGCCGGATCGCCATCAATCGAGTGGGCGGCGATCGACCAGAAGTTCCGTCCGAGCACAGCGATCGTCTCCGTCGACGAGATCACGTGGGACGACGTCGTCGCCCAGGGGATCGTCGTTCGCTCGCCCGTCGACCCCGCCTTCCGACCAGCAAACGCCATAGACGCAACCGAAAGGGCCGTCCTGAACTCTGACGATCTGGCCGTTGCGACCCTTCCCGTGGGGGAGATCGTGGTGGTCGGTATGTCCGTCCTCTTTTGATTGGCGAGTGATCTACGGCAATCACCTCATCATTTACTCACAGAGTTTTCGCGTACGCTCTGGGCGTGACAAGACCAGAGCCGGACATGACCATCGAGCAGTTGGCCACGGAAGCCGGTCTCCCGTACTCGACGATTCGGATGTACCAGCACCGAGGGCTCCTCCCCCCGCCCGAACGGCGGGGTCGAGTGGGGTTCTACGGCCCCGACCACCGTGCCCGGCTCCGCCTGATCGCTGAACTGCAAGAAAAGGGCTACTCCCTTGCCGCCATCAAGGACCTCGTCGACACGTGGCAACGCGGGCATTCCCTGAGCGAGGTGCTCGGCGTGGAACGCCACGCCGCAGATGTGCTCCAGAACGCTGCGGAGGTTCGCCTGCGGCCCGAGGAGCTTGCCGCCCGCTTTGGCGGGGTCGTCTTCTCGCCGGAGAACATGGCGCGCGCTTACCACCTCGGGCTGGTCACCCTCGATGACGACACCATCGTCATCATGTCGCCAGCGTTTCTCGCGGTAGGCGCTGAACTCATAGCTATGGGCGTGCCGGTCGATGAAGTGCTCGATGAGTACGAACACCTTCGAGCGATCACCGACGAGTTGGCCGAGCGATTCGCGTCGGTGTTCGCACGCAACCTCTGGCAGCCCTTCCTCGACGCGGGCATGCCCCCCGATCAGCTCCCCCGCCTCACCGAAGGCCTGAGTCGCCTCGGCCCGCTCGCGGAACAGATCGTCGAGGCGACGCTCCGCCAATCCCTTGCGGTCGTGGCGGCGCGCTTCCTTGATCAGCAGGCCAAGGCTCTGGCCGAGGCCCGTCCACGCAAGCCCCGTCGAAAGAAGGGCAAATCATGAATCCACTCAACATTGTTGAGGGTCGTATCGAACGGCGCCTGCTCGTCAACCTGCGAGTCGACCCCCAGGCGCTCGCACCCGTTCTCCCGGAACCATTCCGGCCGTTGCTCATCGACGGATGGGCGATCGCCGGTATGTGTTTGATTCGCCTCACCGGCCTCCGACCCGCTGCCGCACCTGGCCGTTCGGGGCTCACGACCGAGAACGTCGCCCACCGCATCGCGGTCGAATGGGACGGTCACGGCGAACGACGCACCGGAGTCTGGATCCCCCACCGCCACACCTCCTCTCGGCTCACCGTGGCCTTGGGTGGTCGAGCGTTCCCCGCGGTGCACACCTTCGCCGACTTCGACGTCGACGACCAGGGCGATGCCATCAGCATCGCGGTGACCCGTCACGGCACGCCGCTCGTTTCCGTCTCGGCGACCGCGTCCGACGACGTGACGACCACATCGGTGTTCCGTTCCATGGCCGAGGCCGACACGTTCTTCCAGAGCGGCTCCACCGGCGTATCGCCCACCAAACGTCATGGCCGCAGTGACGTCGTCGACCTGTCCGTCTCCAACTGGAATCTGAAACCTCTGAATCTCGTGTCCGCACACTCCTCGATCTTCGAAGGCTGGTGGTCGATCGGTCAGGCCGCCGAGTGGGACTCCGCCTTCATCATGCGGGACATGGCGTGCAGCTGGCACGGCGCCGAAGGTGTCGACACCGAGCGTGTACTGGCGGGACGATGAAGGTTCGCTTCGTGGCGATTCGAGTCGACATGCCCGCCGCTGATGCCGGGAGCGTGAGGTGAAGGGCCGCCGACGAACGCCGATCTATGTCGAATCGTTGATCGACGCGCCAATGGAGGCGTTGTGGGAAGCGACACAGGAGCCCGGCCAGCATCAGCGATGGGACGTTCGTTTCGGCGAGATCGCCTACCAGCCGAAGGTCGACGGTGAACCTCAGCGGTTCACCTATGCGACTGAGCTTCTTCCGGGATTCACGGTGGCCGGTACCGGGGAGTCGCTCGGCGATCGAGACCGGCCCGATGGCACCCACTGGTCAGGCCTCAAGTTCTGGGCTGACGACTGGCGTTCGATCATCGCAGCCGGTGCCGGCTACTGGCGTTACGTGCCGACCGAAAACGGCATTCGTTTTCTCACCCGGTACGACTACCGGCCTCGCTGGGGACGGCTGGGCGAGGTCACCGACCGGCACCTGGTCCGGCCGATCTTCGGCTGGGCAACAGCGTGGAGCTTCGACCGGCTTCGTCTCTGGCTCGAGAAAGGCATCCCGCCCGAGCAATCGCGAAACCAATCAATCGCCCATGCCGCCGCGGTCGGCGGCCTGGCCGGCGTGTGGCTCTACCAAGGCCTCGTTCCGAAGCTCATCGCCGCCGACGCCGACGAAGTCCGACTGTGGCGGTCGGCTCTTGGACTTGGTGAAGATTTGGCCCGCGTCGCGGTGCGCGCCGCCGGAGCAGCCGAGGTGGTTGTAGGCGTCCTCACGCTTCGGTCTGCAAAGAAGAAGTGGCCGTTCGTGGCGACGGCGATCGCCATGCCGCTCCTCGCCCTCAGCGCGGCGAAGGCGGACCGACGGTCGTTCAGTCGTGCGTTCAACCCGGCATCGCTGAACCTGGCGATGACCGCTTTGGCGGTCGTCGCGATCACAACGGCCGACGACCTTCCATCCGGCAAACGGCCTCTGCGCGCCGCACCCGACCCGCAACCTGAAGTAGGGGACCTTCCATGAACTCCATCTACCAGGACGTGCTCGGCGAGGACTTCGACCGCCTTCACCCCAAGATGCAATGGCGGTTCGGCTTCTCGTCAGCCGACAACGTGTGTCAGATCGGCACGGGTGTCATGCAGGAGATCTGGCGGGGTCCATGGTGGACGCTTCCGTTCCTGCTCGTTGGTTCGACCCGACGCGTTCTGTTCCCCAGCAAGGGCGCCGACGTGCCGTTCACGATCGCCAACTACGCATACATCGACAGCTTCGGCCGCGAGACCGTGACGTGGTCAAGGCGGTTCCGCATGAAGCGCAAGATCCGGGCGTTCGACGCCACGATGATCAACAGCCAGGCCCGCGGCATGATCATCGACTATCTCGGCACGCACCAGCACCTCGCCGTCGACATCAACTGTTCCGTCGACGAAAACGGCGCGATGTGCATCGAGTCCGGTGAGCAACGCTTCTACGAAGGTCTGATTGCGTTCCGTTTCCCGCTTCTGTTTTCGGGGGTCGCCAATGTCCGTGAATGGTGGGACGAGCAGGATCAGCAGTTCAAGATCGAGGTGCGAGTCGAGAACCGCCTGTTCGGCCCGCTCTTCGGCTACAACGGCTCGTTCACCGTGAAGGAGCATCCGTGCCCCCCTGAGGACGTGCCGCTCGACGTGATGCCCATCCGTGAAGAAGTTCGCGAGTAGCTGGGCGAGTTCAACCGAGCTTCTCAGCGGCTGTGCGCGGCCTACAGGATCTGCCCACTGGCGGGACCAGGAAGCGTTCGGTTGCGATCACCGTTGTGCTCGGCGCGTCATCGAGGCGGCGCAGATCCACCCGTTGGTTCCATGGCTCCCAGGTTGATCGCCGGGCGTTGGCGAACAGGCGATACGTAGGCGATAGGTCAGAACGGTTCGGTACGGTTGAGTTCATGGCCACCCAGAAGATCTCCGTCACCCTCGCTGCGGAGTCCATCGAGCGAGCCCGGCAGACGGCCGGCCCGCGGGGACTCTCCTCCTATCTCGATTCCGCGCTGGTCGAGAAGCTCGAACGAGATGAGAAGCGCCAAGCCCTGATCGACTATCTCGATGAACTCGATGCGCAGGATCCGGCACCGGACGCCACGAAGCGCCGGGCTCGACGTCGGGCCGACCAGATCCGGGTTGCGGCGTCATCGTGAGCGAGCCGGTCATCGTGCTCGACTCCGGGGTACTCGATCGAGCGACCACGAACCAAGAGTTCCGTTGGACGCTACGCGATCTCACCGAATGTGGATGGATTCCGGTGATCCCAACGGTCGTTCTCGCCGAGGCGATCACCGGTCGCCCCGAGGACGCACCAGTGAACTATGCCATTTCACGGATCGGAACGACAGAGACCGGCGAGGCAACGGCTCGGTTGGCCGGCCGGCTTCGGCATACCGTCAAGCGCTCCGGTGCTCGCAAGGCGCCCAGCGGCATCGACGCCATCGTGGCGGCTCACGCCGCGGAATCTGGCCGGGGGGTCGTCTTTACGACCGACCTTCCCGATCTGGAGCGACTGCTTTCTGACACGCCGTCGATCACCGTCCAGAAGCCGTGAACGCCGGCGGCGTCGGCGTGATTCGTGCTACTTGAACCGGACAGCGATGTTCGCACCCCTGCCCCGAAAGCCGAGGCGCGAGGCAACCCGCAGCGATGCCAGATTCGATTCGAGAGCCCGATAGCGGAACATTGCCGACGGCGTCGCCCGACACATTGCGGACACCACGGCCGTCGCGAGCCCTTGGCCTCGGGCGTCAGCCCGAGTCACGATTCCAACGTCGGCAGGGGAACCGGCGAACTCGCCCAGGTTCCCTGCACTGACAATGCCCGTCGCGTCGTCGAGTACCCAGACGACGGCCGGGCGTGGCTCGAACCCCGCCTCTGCCCACGCCTCCTCGCCCACGATTTCACGGAACCGTCCGAGCGAAGCCTCGTCCTCGCGACGAAGCGGCCTCGCTCGCTCAGAGCCGCGGAGACGCGGGGCGGAGTGCGGCAAGTAGCCATGCCAGCACGGCCCCAACACTCGATCGGTAGAACCCGGGCACAGGTCGGCGGCGAACTCCCGAGTGAAAATCTCGTCCGCAGTCTTTCCGGCGACCGCCTCCCTTGCCCTGGCGAGGGCCAGCGTCGGCACGGCAACGATGCACGTGTCGCGAAGACGCAACAGGTAGGCGCCTTCGTAGCCGTGCAAACCGGGGGCATCGACCACGACCCGGACCCCGTCCGCCCACAGGTCCTCCACCGCAACGGCGAACACGGCAGCCCAGAACTCATCAACCTGACGATCGATCACCTTCACGGCCTCATCTTGACCGAGGTGGGAAGCCCGTGAGGCAAACTGCTCTGGCCCCCATGACGGGATGGTCCTTTCGACTCAGAACAACTGGCTATACCAGTGAGCGTCGAGGGTGAGCGTCGAGGGTGACGTCGCCGGCAGTGCGACCCAGAACACCGCTTTCGTGCGTTCCTGACGACATGTGTCACCCCTTGGTGCACGGTGACACGCGCATCGGTGCAAAGTACTGCCAGCACTCACTCTGGTGGGTGATCACATCGTGCGCCTCTCCACCACCGTGGACGGGGTCGAGAACTCCCTCGCGTCGCGTTGATCGCTTGGCAAGCGGCGATCGGCCGGCCCCACCGGTTCATCGACGAGCAGGTCCATGGTCCGTTCCACCGCTTCCGACACGAACATCGTTTCGAAGAAGCTGACCACGGTACGACGATGATCGACGCCATCAGCTTCGACGCGCCTTCGGCTTGATCGGACGGGTGGCAGAGACCCTCGTACTTGGACGCTACGTACGGCGCCTCATCGAGCAACGCAACGAGTACCTCCTTCGCGAGGCGGCTTCTAATTCCCAAGGAGGCCAATAGGTCCGCGATGGCGACATCGCACGAAATTTTGCCTGCCCAGACTGTCGAAGATCCCCGGGGATCCGCGCCCGCGATTCACATGTTCTTCGCCGTTCGGGGACAGGCGTTGGGCCTCATCGTCGTTGGCGGGGGCGCATGCGGTGTGGTCTTCCTGGACGTCGTGTGGAGCGTCTTGTTGTTCTTCACGATCCCAGGTGGGATTTGCATGGGCGCGACCCTCGGGCTACCACTTGGCCTCGTTCTGGCGCTGTTGTTCACCCGATTCGCGTCACCTCCCCTCGATCCCAGGACATTTTCCAGGCGGGTGGAGAACGTCGGCAAGAGCATCGCTGTGATCATCAGTGTTTCCATCAACATCGGTGTGCTCTTCGACCAGTGGTCCAACGGGAGTTCGAATGCTCTGCTGCTCGGCGTCGTCGCCAACGCGGTCTTCGCTGTCTTCGCAACTGCTCTCGTCGGGCGGGAGTGCGGTCACGTGCTGGCGGCGAAACAGCTCAAGCGATTCGATATCACCCGCCCGCAGCGGTCTCCCCTTTGGCGCAGCAAGTTTGGTCGCTCGGCAACTCAGCGCAGTTCGCCGCCTGAATGACACCATGTCCCCGTCATGCTGGAAATCACCGATCTACTCATAGCGTTCGACCCCGCCACCGGGGTTCGGCGCCCGGTGTGCCGCGCCGAGATCGCTCAACGGCTGCTCGCCGAGGGCGAGACCAGAGCCGCTACAGCCGTCCAACGGCTACCAGCCGTCGACGGGCTGCTCGACGACGACTATGTGGACCGGCTTCTCGTCTCGGTGCATTGTGAGATCCAGCGCCTGTCCGAGGAGTTCCGGCACGGCGCGCGCATGGCCGCTCTGATCGACCCGATTCTGAACGCAATGCGCGCGAGCGGACTTCGAGGCCCGTACCGGGTCGTCGACATCGGATGCGGCACCGGATACGTCGTGCGATGGTTGAGCCGAAACGCCGCGAGCCCGGACGTCGAGTACGTCGGCGTGGACTACAACGAAGCCCTCGTGCGCGAGGCCGAGCGACTGGCCCGGGCCGAGAATCTCCACTGCAGCTTCGTCGCTGCCGATGCCTTCGGTCTCCGTGACCCGGCACACATCCTCGTCTCGACCGGTGTCCTCCATCACTTCCCCGCGGCCGACCTGGGCCGGTTCTTTGCCAGTCATGAAGCCGACACAACCGTCGGATACGTCCACATCGACTTCCAGCCGTCGAAGATCGCTCCGCTCGGCGCCTGGCTCTTCCACCGCACACGCATGCGACTCGCCATCTCACGATTCGACGGGATCCAGTCCGCCCGGCGGGCCCACCAACCTGAGTTGATCGGCCGGGCAGCCGCCACACATGCCCCGTCGTTCGAGAACTGGATCCTTGGCCAACGCGTTCGCCATACCCCCTTGCCCTGTGTCCTCACCTCCGTGATCGGTGTCCGGCGCAGCTTGGCCGACGAAACGACCGCCGCCTTCGGCGGTCGCGCCCGTGCCCTCGAGCCCATGACATGAACGGTCAAGCCCTTGCCGCGTTGTGGATCCTGGTCAGCCTCGACTGCGCATTGATGGGGTACCGGCTAGCGATGGGCCGGTCGGCGCTGCTCGACAAGCGCCGGTACCACCAGCGTCGGTCGCTGCGCGCTGCCGCCGTCGGGCAGCCGGCCTTGGCCGCGGTCACGCTGTTGACCGCCTGCCTTGTCGCCGCTGGGCCCGTGGGCATCGACGGCGCCTTCAACGCCGCCATGGTGCGACTGCTTGTCGTCGCCGTGCCCTACGCGGCCTGCATCCTGGCGACGACGGCCGTATGCATCCTGCCCTCCGTCTCGGCGCGAACGGCGGCGAGCATTGTCATCTTCGGACCATTCACGTTGATCCGCCCCCTCGTTGTCAGCATCGCCGTCCTTTACGCGGTACTTCCCGACCCCAGGTGGCAGCTCGTGCTCGTGGGATTCATCGTCGCTGTTCCCGGCGTACTTCTTGAGCCCTGCCTCGATCGCCGGATCAGTCACAACCTTCTGCGTCGGGCGTAGGGCGGAGGTTCGCAAATCTCGACCGATCGCTCCTGGTCATGCTCGAGATGGCGAGATCCCGCCACGCCGTCCAAAAGGGGAACGGCCGCGCCTCCAATGGTTGTCATACTTCGCGGCGCCAAGGGCCCAGGGCCTGCGGAAGTGAACCCAGTTGACGGCGCGCAATGGTTACGCGCATGAGACCTACGGTCTCATCGGACGGCCGAAGGCTGGGTTTGCGCCTTTTTGGGCCCGCGCCCGAGCGTATCTTTTGTGTTACGCTGGTCCCATGGTCACGAAGCCCCACACCGGAGCAGAGCGGTACCTCGCCAAGCAGCGCAAGGACCCCAAGTACAAGGCCGCCTACGACGAGGCTCGTCGGCGGATCGACCAGGTCGACGCCATCGTGCGAGCGCTCGACGAACGTCGTGAGGCGCTCGGACTCTCGAAAGCGGACCTGGCGAGGCGGGCCGACCTCGCGCCGGAGGCGGTGCGCCGCCTGTTCAGCGTCGACCGGCCCAACCCCACGGCCATCACGCTCGCGGCGCTGGCCGATGCGCTCGACCTGGACCTGGTGCCAACACCTCGAGCCAAGGCGAGCTGACCTACTCCAGGACCTTCCGGGTTCTCTCGAACTCTCGGCGGTGCTTCGACGCTCGCCGGTAGTCCTTCGGCTTCGCGGCTGAGCGTTTCGGCTTCGACAGGCCGTCGATCGCCACAATCGACGAACCACCGAGATCGTCGGCGTCTCGTTCGAGGACGCAGAACAGTCGATGGGTCATGCCGCCGCCCTGAACTCGGACTTCGAAGAACCCGGCCATGTCGTCGTGCATGGCCTCCCACTTGCCGCCGCCCGAGAACGCCGGGGGCGGAGCTTCGGCGACCGCGTCGAGCACCGCGTGGATCTCGGCGCGCACCTTGACGGTCAACGACTCGAGGAAATCGATCGCCGGGACCGACTCGTCGGGGTCGTCATCCTCCTCGCGCTGGAAGTAGTGGATGAGCCAGGGATCAGCGGCCATCACTCGCGCCCGAAGATCTCAGCGAACCGCTCAACGACACCGGGGGCGACGCAGTTACGCCGATCAGCCCCATCGAGCCATCGCCGAATGCGATCGGCGTCCGAAGGCAGGAGCAGACGGTGCATGACCATCTGGGTTGGCTCCACCACAGGGTATCGGCGGAAGAGCGCCGGCACGGATTGGA
>Ga0105047_10001618_pt1 | contig 40415 bp, 40 predicted proteins | sample MAT04_FD_78384 | JGI IMG/M metagenome (GOLD analysis project Ga0105047, IMG submission 78384) | Freshwater microbial communities from Lake Fryxell liftoff mats and glacier meltwater in Antarctica - MAT-04 (megahit assembly) | ecosystem: Environmental > Aquatic > Freshwater > Ice > Liftoff...
CAGAAAAGTTGACCCTTGGGCTTATATTGCGATGATTCTTACTCAGGCACGTCGAGGTATAAAACATCCTCCTATTCCTGTTGCTTCTTAATCGTTTTTTTATAGGGGAGAGTGAAAAACTACCAATAGGTAGACTAGAAAATATAAATCCTTTCAGTTTATCTAACTTTTCTAAATCCTGTAACAATAACTTGTCATTAATAAAATTAGCTAAAGTGCGAATCCTTTGTGTTCCATCTATGATTTCTAAACGAGCTAAATCTTTTGTTTCTAAAGGATTTTCGTCTGTTGCTTCGCCTGAAGTATCTGCAACATAAATATAAGGAATAGGTAAACCTAACAGAATAGATTCAATAAATTTAGATTGTCTTTTTTCATCCCAAATCATTGCTCTTTGGTAATCTGGAATAAATAATTCATTAGAATCATCATCAAGACCAACTAGGTATTTTTGAACTATAACTTCAATAGGGTACTCAATTGTGTTATAGTCAACCACTATTTTCTTGTCGCGGATTTGTATTTCTGCTTCTTCCTGCATTTGTTCTGTAATATTTTTACTTAATAAATTGTTACTCATATTAGATTGATATATCTAAGTTATTGCATCTATGGTATCGTACTTTTGATTATTCAGTTCTTGTTTTGCTGAATAAAAATTTCAATAAAACCCTTATAAATAAAAGACTTTAGCATTTTCCATTGCAAAATATTGCTTTAGCTGTAGGTTATGAGGTGTGTTAGTTTAGCTTACTGTTTTATTGGAAGTGTAGGGAATAGGATTTTGGGAATTTGTGGTATAAGATCGCACTCACTCTTCCATAACAGGCGATCGCTTTGTTTTTGAGGTTTTCTGCAAGGCGATCGCTGACTCTGGAACAACACGCGATCGCTCTTTTAGCCATCCAAGCATAAAATCAAAACATGACTGTTCATAAAACGGATATGCTAAAAACGCTTTGGGCTACTGTTCGGCAAGGAAAAATAGAACTGCTGGAGTCAGAGGAATTACCGGAAGGAACAAGAGTGCTAGTGACGCTGCTTCCTGATGATGAAACTGAATTTTGGCTTCAAGCCAGTCAAACATCACTCGATGCAGTTTGGGATAACGCTGAGGATGATGTCTATGCCCAACTACTCTAAGAATGACATCATTTTGGTTCAGTATCCCTTTTCAAATTTGTCTAGTTCAAAAATTAGACCTGCTGTTGTTGTAAGTGCGCCACACGTTTCTCAAGACATCCTAATTACACCCTTGACGAGCAAAACTGGAGTATTACTAGAAGGCGAGTTTGTCTTGTCTGAATGGGCAGCAGCAGGGCTAAACGTGGCTACAGCAGTCAAGAGAGGTTTATACACAGTGCATAAAAGCTTAGTTGTAAAAGTGATTGGTAAGTTAGCTGATGCTGATGCTGAACTGTTAGAGCAATCTTTGCGGTGTTGGTTGGGGTTGTGATAAAAGCTAGCAATAGTATCAGGAACTTCGCAAAATTGAGAATTGAATGCCTAGATAATGCGATCGCACTCACTCTTCGCCAACACGCGATGCCTTTGGCGGGCTTCTCTACGACGGGCTTCGCCTACGCTTTTGGGAATGTGCGAAGTGCGATCGCATTTGCTAGTTCGGCGATCGCATTTGCTTGTTGCGTTCATCCCGAAACAAGAGAGAGATCCAAGCATCTAAGTATAAAAACATAGAAGCTACCAATCTATGCGTTTTAATTAAATCAATAAAATTACTCTTATCACGCAGAAATACATCCCAGTATGTTGAAATAGAAGTATTCCAGAAATATCTCCCATGTCTTTAAAAACTCGCGGTTCTGCTGCTGTAGACAAAGCTCAACGCCGTCTCGCCCTGCTTAAATCCATCAATGAGAATCTGGATTTAGGGCACGGATTAAGCATTGAAGCTTACACCCGCCTTATCCATAACACCCGTGCCACGCTAGAAGCTCATAATACGCTTTTGTCTAATCTTGAGGAATCTCGTAAGACGATAACTCAGATGGAGCAAACACTCTCAGAACTGTCTGAAAGGATGCTTAGGAATAAGAATTAAATAACATATAGTTTATATCCCTGGCTTACCTCACCCTCAATCCCTCTCCTTATAAAGGAGAGGGAAGCTAGAGACAGGATGAAGTTTTGCATTTTATAAATCTATTTCACAACTTCCTTCAGTTGTTGCGGTTCCCACTAATCAACCCACCCAAACTGCAACTAACGGCAAAGGCAGCTTAAGCAATGTCTAAGTTTATTTTACTTAATGGGGCAGCTATTATTCGTTAAGTTTGTAAGGTAGCACAGCTAGCTGTGCTACCTTACTCCAAAATCCACGCAGCCTGAAAAAAGTCGCGTTCGCAAAACATCGCATAACGATAGGTTGAATGCACAACAGAATTGCTAGCGGCATAATTGTCAACCAAATTTTCTAATTGTTGTGTTAGTGGTTGAAAATCTGTGCTGCTATAAGTACGAATCCAGTCTGCATATTGATGATTAGGAATGCCGTTAGCAGCTAACTTTTCTCCCAAAAAGGCATACAAACGCATACAAGGAGACATCGCCGCCGCAGTTAAACCCACATCTCCACTCCAAGCAGTTGCTAACAAAAATTCAGTATAGCGGCGGGTGGCGGCTCCTGGTTCTACAGAATGCAAATTGACTCCCCACACAGAAGCATAGCCACTATGCAGCCGCAGTTCTTCTAAAACTCCACTAGCTAAGTTATGAAATGTGGTGAAACCTAACCAGTCTGGTGCTTTAGCTGCGGCGATACTGTACGCACGGGCAAAAGCTTCTAAAAAAAAAGCATCTTGCCCTACGTAGTAAGCAAATTTCACTTGCTCAAGAGTAGCATCGCCAATACCTTGAACGAAAGGATGCTCTAGGCAAGCTTGGGCTAAGTCTTGATTTGCTACCCATAATTCCTGAGATAAAGTCATTTATTATCTCTCACTCTTAAAAAGGGAAGAACTGGAGCAAGACTGAGCCAAGACTTCCCAAAAAGTCCACGAAACTGGGTTTACCAGCACTTATCTTCTCATTTACGGGTGTTTGCAGCTCTTTAATAAAAGCTTGAGTTGTTAGCGTTCCAGTGCTGTTGTTTTGGGATGTAAACAATTTTTCAGCAACTTGGGCATCTTGGAATGCACCTTGTCTATCTAGTATTTGGTAACGGGCAATACCACGAGCTAAATAAGCACCTGCATATTCTGGTTTAATAGCGATCGCTTGATTAAAATAACTGATTGCTTGCTGTTGGTTGCCTTTTTGCCCTTCTGCTACACCTAAAGCATAAAATTCTTCTGGTGTAGCAATTTGTGATGGTATACCAACTGCACCTTGGAAGTTAGCGCCATTCAAGTAAGCTCCAGTAAGTTCTGCATTTGCTAAATAACTATTTCTCAAATCAGCACCCGCTAAATTTGCCCCACTAAATTTAGCTTCGCTCAGGTTGACACCAAATAAACTCGCACCACTTAAGTTTGCACCCCGCAAATCTGCGCCACTCAAGTTTGCGCGGCTGAGGTTAGCACCTGTGAGATTAGCACCGCTCAAATTCGCTCCAGATAAGTCAGCCATGACTAAACCTGCATTAGTCAAATTGCAGTTTTGACATTGCTTGGTTGCCAATAACTGTCTAACATGTTCAGAATTTGCTGCTTGTACGGTTGTTGCCAAACTAATCGTGGTTAAAAAGGCAGCTATGGCTAGAATTTGGTTCTTCATATTCGTGTAATATTTCTTACTCACTATTTTAAGTTAACTGAGACGGATTTATACCTCAGCATTATGATATGAGCAATCTGAACAGTTTGCCCTCTGTAGTTGCCTATATCACTTGTAAATTTGAGTAAACACTCACATATACCCTGATTTAAATAAATATGAGACTATAGAAGCATTAAGACAGCCATAAAAACGTGAGTCAGCAAGACAAACTCTTAGAAAAGATCCTCTCTGGGACTTCCGATACAGACATCCCTTTCGCCCAATTGTGGCAACTTTTATATCGACTAGGCTTTGAGGAACGGATTCGTGGCGATCATCGTATTTTTATCAAAGCCGATGTTGAAGAAATATTGAATCTGCAACATAAGAGAGGGAAAGCCAAAAGCTATCAAATTAAACAAGTTCGTGCAGTAATTATCAAGTATAAACTAGGAAGTAAAAATGATGTTTCGCTATGAAGTTATTCTCTACTGGAGTGAATTAGATCAAGCCTTTATTGCTGAAGTAGCAGAATTACCAGGCTGTGCTGCTGACGGTGATACTTATCAAGAAGCTCTGCATAATGTAGAATTAGTTATGCAGGAATGGATAGAAACTGCTAAAGATTTAGGGCGTCCAGTTCCTCAGATTAGGCCGCGTTTGATGTACATTTAATAGGACTTATGCATTTACAAGAAATGCCAAATATAGATAATTAAAAACCACGTCTTTCGTGAGGGCACAGCAATGCTGTGCCCCTACAGCATGGTCTATTTCCGTAGTTTACCGCCGTAGGCATCGCAGGATAATTAAGAAAAGCCTGAAACGATCTATTTTCGTTAATTCACATCACGATGCATTTGTACAGGTGTAAGTTGGGTTGAGGAACAAAACCCAATATTATTATCAGATAAAGTCTAAGTAAGTGGGTCAAATTAAATATCAAACCTCACCCTGCCTCCGGCTTCCCTCTCCTTAGTAAGGAGAGGGATTGAGGGTGAGGTTTGATCTTATATTTAATTACACCTACCTAATTAATTGAAAAGGTTAGCTACGGGCAATTTTACAAATCACCATAATATGTGATTTGTATTTGTCAATACTATAGTGAATAAGTTGCAATCCAGAACGTTCTAGTTCTTGCAATAGTTTAGGGATTTCATACTTATGATGTCGCCAAATAGTAATTTCTTCACCTTCAGATATTTCAATCTTCTTATCTATCCCCATCCAACTAAAATGTAGAGTGTAATTATGGTGAAGTTTCATATTAGCAACTATACTATCTGTTTTTAAATCATACTTTCTCACCAATTCACAATCTTCAGATTTAATTCCCATCTTGCTTTTAACCCATCCATATATTTCTTCTACATGATACTTGCAGCCACCTCTCACGTTTCCATCCCAATGAGAGTTAGTACCAGTTTCATTAGTAAATACCAGAAAATCATTTTTTCCCATACTATGTCTAAAGTTTTTTAGTACTTCATCTCTATTTTGATGATTCCCGATGGTAACACCTAAGTGAAAAAATATTTTCGCTGTGTCGTCAATATCAAGGCTAGCTTTATTTAGGAATAATTTTCTGGGTACACAACTATTTTCTATGTCAATTGTGGAACTGATAAACTCGATAAGAGGAAACCATTTTGTAAAATTATTTTTGGATAAACTAAGCAATTCCTCGCTAATATCTAAAGCAATATATTTATTTACTTTTCCTAGTTTATTAAGTCTTTGAATAAAATTTTTAACTGGATATGAATTTCCCGCCCCAACGTCTACAATATTTACTTTGTCGCCAATTTTAATATTGTCATTAAAGTAATTAAAATTGTCTTTTAAAAGGTCAATTTCTACATTCGATGTTCGATACCATGTTGGGATAACATATTTGAGATAAAAATCGTCCCAGATTTTTGCGCCTCTACCTTTATAAGAATACTTTAAAGGTATTTCTCGTCTGACTTCTAATGCATGAATTATCCCTAACACTTCTTCTTCAGAAAAAATAGAGTAGAACTCAGAACTTGGCTTTGCTGTGCGATTGATAGCAGTTGACATATCCGAGGAAAGTTGGGAATTGCTATGAAAATTTTGAGCCATTATTCTTGTTATTTGGTTTTCTGAGGTATTTGAATGGATTGGCTGCAATGCTTGCCAAAGAGGTATTTTCCCATGCCGTTGTCCCAAAAATTGAACCAAATTTTGGAGTGATCACCACAAATAGATCCCACATTCTCTACTGGTGGATTGGTTTTTTACCATCAAAATACGAGATAATTTTCCAAAGATACAGGGGTGAATTCCAGTGGTTCAGCAACCAGAACTCCAGGAAACTTCGTCGATACAGTCAATCCAGCGCGTGCTTAAGAGTTTAAGCACTTACCGATGGACTTCGCTAGGAGCATTGGTGAGTCTGTTGCTGTTGACGATCGCAAATGCCGTTACCCCACAACTATTTCGGTGGGGAATTGATCAGGGCATTATCCAAAACAACCTCCAAATTGTGCTATATAGCGCCGCCTGGATGGTACTCGCCGCGATCGCTCGTGGTGTATTTAACTTTGGACAAAGCTATCTAGCAGAAGCAGTGTCTCAGGGTGTAGCTTATGACCTGCGAAACAGAATTTTCAGCAAAATCCAAAATCTCAGTTTCAGTTATCATGACCAGGCGCAGACTTCTCAACTCTTAACCCGTGTCACCAGCGACATTGAGCAGATCCGTACCTTTGTTGGCACTAGCCTGATTCAGGTCATTGCTTCAATTGTGACATTGGTAAGTATTTCAGTGGTTTTGCTGGTGATGAACTGGCAACTAGCACTGATTACGCTAACAGTAGTCCCCCTAGAAGGTTGGTTGATGGCGCGATTTATCACCGGAAATAACAACCTTTTTCGGCAAGTACAAGAGCAACTGGGCGACCTCAATGCTGTATTGCAAGAGAACTTGCTAGGAATCCGGGTGGTGAAAGCCTTTGTGCGGGAATCAACCGAAAGGTCGCGTTACACGACCATGAATGATTCCCTAGTCAAGGCAAACATGAAGACCATTAGTGCCATCCGTGATACCTTCCCGTTTATCTTTTTGCTGAGTAACTTGGTAACACTGGCAGTTTTCGCCTACGGGGGAGGACAGGTGATTGGGGGTAGATTCTCCATTGGCGAACTGGTGGCGTTTAACTCCTACCTAGCGTTGATTCTCCAACCAATTTTGTTGATTGGATTTGCTGCACCTGCGATCGCTCAATCAGCTGCTTCCGCCGAACGTGTCTACGAAGTTGTAGATGCAGAGGTAGAAATTCGCGATCGCCCTGGCGCTGTCCCATTTGACACCTGTGTTGGTAGAATCACCTTTGAAAATGTTTGCTTTCGCTATCCAGGAGCCAGCACTGAAACTCTCAAAGGAGTTTCCTTTGAAACAAAGCCCAAAGAGCTAATCGCCGTTTTAGGAATGACTGGTTCCGGGAAAAGCACAATTATGAACTTGCTTCCCCGCTTTTACGATGTCACAAAGGGAGCAGTTCGCATTGACGGACGAGATGTAAAAGATTTCACCCTCAAAAGCCTCAGATCGCATATCGGTATTGTATTTCAGGAAACCACCCTCTTCTCTGGCACAATCCGCGAAAATATTGCCTATGCAAAACCCGATGCAACTCTAGATGAGGTGATTGAGGTTGCAAAAACTGCCCAAATGCACGATTTTATCAGTAGTCTACCCGATGGCTACGAGACGGTTGTGGGTGAACGGGGCGTGGGCTTGTCTGGTGGGCAAAAACAACGAATTGCGATCGCTCGTACCTTACTGACCGATTACAGCATTCTGATTCTGGACGATAGCACCTCAGCTATAGATGCTAAAACGGCTGCCCAGATTCAAGCCGAACTAGATCACTTAATGCGCCAAAAAGCTTGTACAACTTTTGTAGTAGCTCAACGCATTAGCACCGTCAAGAATGCCGATCGCATTTTTCTCATGGATAAAGGACGATTGGTAGCACAAGGCACTCACGAGGAATTGATGCAAACCAGCCCCCTCTACGGTGTAATTTTGGAATCTCAAGTAAAGCAAAAGGAAAAAATAAAACCAAATTAGCATAAATAATCCAATACAAAAGACTTTTAATCCAAAATCCAAAATCTAAAATCCAAAATTGCTATGAGAGGTACAGTTCCCGTTGTTGCATCTGAGGAAAACGCGAGCCAGCAAATTTCCACCCTGCGGCGATTTTTGCAATACGTGCTACTTTATCGCAAAGAAATTCCCATCGCCCTGACATTAGTATTTATTGGTGCTGTAACCCAGGTAATTGGGCCGTTTTTCCTCGGTTGGTCGATTGATCACCTGATTAAACAAGGAAATTTGCAAGGACTACTACTCTTATTAGGACTACTAGCGCTAAACTACGGACTTGGCGTTTTGGCAATCCGGGGTCAAATTATTCGAGTTGGCTGGATTATGCAGCGATTGCTGGCTCAACTAAGGCAAGATATTTTTACTAAAATCCAAAGTCTGCCACTTAGCTTTTTCGATCGCAGCGAAGCAGGCGATTTAATGAGCCGCCTGTTGAATGATGTTAATACTGTAAATCAAGCATTTGGACTGACGATCGCCCAAATGCTGGGCAACACTTTCAGTTTGGTAGGCATCATCATTGCGATGCTCTCAATCAACTTACAACTCGGTTTGTTGAGCAACCTGGTTGTGCCACTGATGATTTTTACCACCAGCTTGTTTGCCCGTTGGGCAAGAGCTAGATTTCGCGTTACCCGACAAACTATTGGGCAGCTTTCCGCCAAGTTAGAAGAAGATATTGGCAGCGTCAGAGAAGCACAGGCATTTAATCGTGTACAGATGAATATTCAAGAGTTCGACGTTCTTAACGCTGCCAATAGAGATGCTAACGTCGATGCTGTAGCAATTACTTCGGCCTTTTTGCCCTCCATTGATTTTCTGAACACACTAGCAACCGCAGGTGTGCTGGCTTATGGTGGCTATCTCGCAGTCACCGGAGCTGCAACAGTGGGTGTGGTGACATCCTTTTTACTTTACGTCCAGCAGTTCTTCCGCCCTATCCAAATTCTCAGCCAGTTTTACACCCAAGCTCAATCTGCCTTCGCCGGATTAGAGCGAATCTTTTTATTGTTAGATGAACCGTCACAACTCAAAGACGCACCCGATGCTACAGAAATGCCGCCTATTCAGGGTGAAGTGACATTTGAGAATGTCAAGTTTGGCTACAACCCAGATCAACTGGTTCTCAAAGGGGTGAATTTGCACGCCTATCCAGGGCAAATGATTGCATTAGTAGGGCCGACCGGTTCGGGAAAAAGTACAATTATTAACTTGATTTTGCGCTTCTACGATGTGTCTGGTGGTGCAGTGAAAATTGATGATATTGATGTGCGTAGCGTTACTCAAGCAAGTCTGCGGCGACAAATTGGCATCGTTCTGCAAGACAATATTCTATTCAGTGGCACTGTAGGCGAAAACATTGCTTTTGGCGCTCCTTACGCCACTCAAGCTGATATCGAAGCGGCTGCACAGCTGGCAAATGTGCATGAGTTCATTACCTCACTACCACAAGGCTATACAACTCAATTGGGTGAACGGGGAGCGCCCTTGAGCCAGGGACAGCGACAACTGATCAGTATTGCCCGTGCGGTGTTGATTAACCCCCGAATTCTGATTCTTGATGAAGCAACCAGCAGCATTGACACGCGTACAGAAGCGCTGGTACAGAGTGCGATCGCTCGTTTGCTGCAAGATCGTACCAGCTTCGTAATTGCCCACCGCCTCAGTACAGTTACCCAGGCAGATCAGGTATTAGTAATTCAGCAGGGAGAAATTGTAGAGCAGGGTACTCACGCCGAACTGATCAATCAGCAAGGTGTCTATGCTAACTTGTATGCTCTGCAACTGGGTGCAGCAGACACAATGGTTCTTCAAAATGAAAAGTAAAATACATATAGCTCTAATTTATCAATTGCCAGCAAAGAAATGAAACTACCTGACCTCGATTCACAAACCATCGATCGCATCATTGAAATGGCATGGGAAGATAGAACATCTTTTGATGCCATTGAGGCTCAGTTTGGGCTGCTGGAGAAAGAGGTAATCGCCCTAATGAGGCGCGAAATGAAAAAATCTAGCTTCCAGATGTGGCGAGAGCGAGTCACCAAACGCGCTACAAAACATTTATCTAAGCGAGAATTTATTGCAGGACGCTTTAAATCGGACAATCAAAAAACGTAAGTAATTGAGTGAAAACTACCAAATTCAGAAGCACAATGACGAAAATTACACTCTACATTGCAGCTAGTTTGGATGGCTACATTGCTCGCAGTGATGGCGGAATTGATTGGCTATCAACCCTTGATACAGAAGGTGAAGACTACGGTTACACTGATTTCTACGAATCGATTGATGCGATCGTGTTAGGTAGCAAGACATATCAAGTAGGGCTTGGTTTTGATAAATGGCCTTATCCAGAAAAAAAATCCTTCGTTTTCACCCAGCGCCCTCTCCAATCTGACCGTGAGGACGTTAAATTTGTTTCTGATCCAGTGAAACCCGCCTTAGCAAATATAAAGGCTCAAGGTTATGAAAACATCTGGTTAGTTGGTGGCGGAGCATTAATCAATTCGTTTCTTCAGCACAGCTTGATTGACGAATATATTATTTCAACTATTCCAATTATCTTAGGTGGCGGTATACAGCTTTTCCCACCGCCTAGCCCTGAAGAAAAATTGGAACTGATTAACTCAAAACAATATTCTAGTGGTTTACTTCAAGCACATTATAGGCGAACAGGGAAGGTTTAAAAATGCATAATTCATAATTATGCTTCAAGTGGTGAAAAGTCCGATGCTCGAAACTTCTGGGAATTTAAACACCACCTGAAACGTCATTGCCGTTATTAGGCATTGGGTACAAACCCTTTTTAATTAGGGATTACGAATTACGTTGAAGCAACCTCAAGAAGCTTCTGAACAGCTTCGCTAAACTGCTCGTAAGGCGAAACTCCTACAATAGTTTCTGCTAAAATACCATCTTTAAATATTAAAACTGCTGGAATACTGCGAAGACCGAATCTTTTGAAAATTGGCTTGTTGCTGTCAACATCTACCTTAACGACTTTGGCGCGGCCTTTATATTCCTCGGCAAGTTGATCCATTAATGGACTGAGTAGGCGACACGGGCCACACCAAGTAGCCGTAAAATCAACAACAACAACTTTCTCTTCACTTCCATTTAAAACAACATCAAATTCACTCTCTTGAACGTAAGTAACTATGTGAGTATCTGTAGACATTTTTTAATCCTTTAGTGTCAAACTAAAATTTCAGCAAAAAGCTAACTATACAAACTATACTCCCTTCTGCCTGTCAGATTCACCAGTCACCTACTTTGCTAAAACCCCACAGATGACTTTTGCTTATAGCGTTTCCTAATCACATGATGTACATCAGAGCAAGCTCATCGCTTGCGGGGAGGGGGTTGGGGGTGGGGTTCTTGTACCTCACTCAACTGAGAACCGCTATAGTAACGTGGATTTAATAACCTACAACTTTATTACGTAGGGTGCGTTAATACACCTTACCAACCGACCTAATCCAAAAGGCGTAGAGGCATCAAGACTCATTCTCTGGAGAGAACAATTCTAACAACCCAATTGTGCCTACGAAAAAAGTATAAGTAGCATATTTTATTGGCGTCTTTTTTCTTGAAGGTGCATAAAAAGCTGCTATAATGCTTTCGAGAAAATGGCTAGTCATAGCAAAACGTTCAATCCAAAAAATTGGATTAAGGCTGCTTGGTAGATTAATATTAGTTATTGCTGCATAAATATTCCATGATTCCAATCCAATTGCGCTTGTTATAAGCATTGTGGATATAATTTTTACAAAGGTAAAAACGTTTCTTTTTATAAGTTTTAAGTTCATATATAGCAATCCTATCTGATTTATGAAAAGTAATTTTTTATAACCAACCGCAGAGGCGCAGAGAACGCAGAGAGAATAAAGAGAGATTTTCACAAATGATTTAGGATTAGTATATAGCGTTTCTCGTTTACGTTAGGTACACCCGTAGCGGCACGGCACTGCCGTGCCCTTACACTTCGCAATATAATGTTGTAACGCATGTGAATGGGAACCGCTATATCTACAATTCCTCTTAAGTCAACCAATCTTATATCATGATTTCAATTTTTGTAAAAGCCTCTAAAAATACGGACATGGTGTATTAAGCCTGCCATACCCGTAAAGACTACCACCGCAAGGCGGAAGTCAAAAGTTAACACCGAGTGAAGTCGAAGTGTCAAAAGTCACGCATAATTGTATTCTGAGCTTCTTGCGCCATTTGAAATGGTATGTTTATTTACGCCGTGCTGTACTACCAGTAATGAAGATTAAAATAGTGAACAGTTATCAGTTATCACTATTTCAGTCCGGGATTTAACCTCGACTGAAACACACCACTTGTATTCGTGGGGGACTCTGACTCCCAACTGATAGCTGATAACTGTTAAATCACTAGATATTTAAAAAATGGTAAAAATGTGGAATAATACATAGGTGGTAAGTTTAATTAGATTCCGTAGATTCATAAAAAATATAAAGCTATGATTGCTCAACATTACAATTCAATTCATGTTGAAAATAACTTGCTTAAACAAATCAAGGTTAAAGAAAATCAGCTAAAAATTGCACAAGAATCAAATATGCTACATGTAGCAGAAGCATTACAAGATGAATTGTTAAAGTTACAAGGGCAATTATCAGAACCGCAAGACGTTGAAGTTGAAGCGGTGATGGGTTTGCTAGATGATTAATATTGTAAATTTGTGTTGCAAAGTTTATTAAAACACAAAAGCTCTGTAAACAGGAACCAGGGCATACTAATTTTGATTGCTGGGGTTATAAGGTTTCATAAACTCATGATGATTCTTACCTAGTTAAGATATTAGGATTTTGCTGAGTATGTGGTGTTTTAATCTGCGGTAGTGAATTAACCTTAAGAACAGGTTTAAGAGAGCGCAGTTGCCTTTGCCTAAGAATTTGGATTTCTCTCTCAATCGAATTTTTTCCTTGCCTAAAAAAGTCTTGAGAGTTATATGGAACTAAGTCACGGGATAAATGTTGAGCTTGTGCTGGAGTCAAGCGAGGAAAGGGTTGTTCAGCATTGGCAGGAGTCTGTATAGCCAGAAAAAAAGCTGTTGAAAGCACCAAGGGTTTTATTTTTATACATCCAGTGAATATCAGGTTTAACATGATTGATACATCTGTTGTGTGAATGCTGTATCAAACCATCTTGTGTTGGTCTGATTATAAGCAAATTATACTTATTTGCTTATTAATTACCTCCCACAAATGGATGAATTATTGTTCCCTCTTAGCGTTAAGGCAGGGTAGCAACTGGCGCTATATTTGGATTCCTAGCAAAGATCCGGAACTGACTGATTTCATCTAAGGTAGCTGAGAAAGAAACAGCCCTGTTGGGTTGGGCGGGTACGCGATCGCACCCTTGCACCCTTGGCAATGCGTCGCCTAAATTAGTAATTTAGGAATGGTGTCAATACCAGGGCAAACGCATCTTATTTACTAATAAAAACTAAGAAAGATTTCAAAATGACATCATGTAAAAGATGAGAATATAGTTCTAATGTACTATTTTGAGCTAGTGTTAAAACTCTTAGTAAATAGTTATTATCCATCGCCGCGAGGAACTCGACCCCAATCCTAAATCCTGCTTTCCCCCTGCTCCCCCTGCCTAAGAAAGCTCTTTTCACGATGATCTCACTTTTTCGCGTTGCTCCCTTGATTAAATGTGTGAGCTTTGCATAACTACAGTTCCCGTAGGACGAGAGACATTTGCATCTGTCTCCATTGTCACAATTAACCCAGAAAATTGTGGGTGAGAAAATTCTTGGTACATTTGAAGCGTAAATGGTAACTCATAGGAAGCATTTCCCCAAGAATAGGGCTTGACTTCACCGCAGGGTAGTTTCTCACTCTTCACAATTGTCCAGAGTAGGTAGACATAACCAGGGGGTGGGGCGGGAAGATTGCGGAAAACCATTACCGCTTTTTGCTGCTCAGGATTGATAACTATGCTTCCTGAACTCTTGTCTTTGGCGTTGACTCCTTTAAAAGTAAACAGTCGCGTTTCATCATTTTGGAGCATAGTCTTAACTACTTGAGCTTGCACAACATCTTGGCGTAAACGCTGGTTATCTGCGGTGACAATGCTGAGATTTTGACGTAGCCGATAGTTATCAACCCCAAAGCTGACCATAAACAGTGCAGCAATACCACCAGCAACTTTTGTCCATCGGCGTGGCTTTAGGGTAGCGACTCCTAGAGAACTTCCTTTGACCATAGGAGGCTGTGTGACCGAGGCTTCAGCTTGTTCTAGAATTTGGGGTAGCAAATGGGCTGGTGCTTCTACCTCAGTGAATCCATCTAAGACTTGTCGTAGAACTTCTTGCAAATCATCAACTTCGTTAATCAGTTCTGGATGTTCATCAAGTAAGAGGCTAAACTCTTGGGCTTCTTCAGGGGTGAGATCATCAACGACAAACCCCGCAGCCAGATTCTTGATATATTCAGGATCTAAAGATTTATTCATATATTGATAAATCGGAATCTAATAAGATGCGCTTGAGTTTGAGTAATCCTTGACGGGTGCAGGTTTTGACTGTACCCAAAGGGATATCAATTTGTTTAGCAATTTCTGACTGACTTAATCCTTGGTTATAAGCTAGTTCAATAACTTGAAGTTGCTTTTCGGGTAGTTGTGCTAAAGCGTTGTGAATTCGCCCCGAACGCTCGGCAAAACTCGCCTGTTCAAGGGGTGTTAGCTCTGGTGCTGCTTCAGTTGTCATCGTTTGACCCCATTTTTCTACAAGTTTGAGTTGTCTAGTGCGAGTGCGTAGTTTATCAATCGCCCGCGATCGCGTCATCGTCACCAGATAACGCACAAAAAAGCGACAATCAGGATTACTAGATGCTTTGCTCCACAGCGTGAGAAAAATTTCCTGGGTTAAGTCTTCAGCTTCTTGGGAGTCAGCCAAAATTTTCAGAGCTAATCCATAAACTAAGCGACCATGACGATTAAACAAAATACTTAGTGCCGCAGAGTCGCCATTTTTGAGTGCTACAAATAAATTTTCATCCGTAGCAGATGAAAGGTTTATGGAATTTGGCTGGGGATGTTTATGCTCCATACTATTGTAAAAACACGTTTAAATATATATTGGAGCAAGTTAGCAAGCTATTTTTTACCATCACCTCTCTCCACAATTGAAACAAGTAACTTTTTCTTCTAAAAAATACCATCTATTTTTATAACGACTGGCAAAGCAAATTGGATTGGATGTTTGGATCTATATATGTGATTTTTGGAAAAAATTAATCATTAACTGTTATATTCCCCAGGGCTTTTATTTTGCCAATCTAGTCGGTTGAGGCGATAAATAAAGCAGTCATCCTCACCAAATCGTCGAGACTCGACAAATTGGAAACCAAGACGTTCATAGAAGCGGTGGGCACGGTTATTATTGGCAAGCGGATCAATGATTACAGCCGTTACTGATGGGTCGGTAAAACATCGGGCAAGTGCTAACTGCATCATTTTCGTTCCATAGCCTTTGCCTAAATCGGACTCCTCCCCAATCCAGATGTCGATAGCCCGAAGATCCGCCGCAACATCACCCCAATAGTGGCTATCCTCACGAGTCGGATCGATGATCTGGATAAATCCAATGGGACGACCATCGATTTCAGCAATCAATTGCTCTCTCCAATCAGGGGTGCGGTCAAATTCTACTTCCCAGTTCCAGTCATCGTTAGGATCTGAGGTAATCACATGAGGCTGCTCATCCCAATGTCGTAGCAGATCCAAATCAGCAGAGGTGGCAGAGCGCAGTTTGATCATAACTTCCTTGAACTCGATATTACTTGCTTGTCAACCCGCATTTATAAACTTAGTTAATGGAAGACAGATGCTACTACGCTTAATTTTTGGACTCGTGAATTCCAGGGTAAGCGCATCTAATTTTGTAGCTCTTGATACAGATAAAAAGGCGAAAATTCTATCTGAATATCAATTTTTCATTCAAAATAGGACAATTTGTTGTAAATGATTGAAAAAACATGGATCAAATAGCTTTTTATGTTTTTAACCACATAATAACGAAAATGTCAATCCCACCCCTTGGCTCAGTGTAGTAATTTGGAACTGATTTGTGCTTTGGGTGAACCCCAAAACTACCATGTCAATAGGGTTTGAGATACGCTTACCCTGTCGTGAATTCTGGCTTCTGACTTCTTTTTCAATTTAATTAAATCCAATTTTGCTCCTCAATCGTCTTAGTAAACAGATGCCCACAATTAACGACTTCAGTTCCAATTTCCGGTCAGCATCGTGCCAGCATACTGCAAATTAAGGTAATCCCCTAAATGACAATATTTCTTACACTTGCTATTGTTGTCTTAGCATTAATTTTATTTGTTGGTGAATGGGTTCCATCAGATATAGTCGCAATTATTACTACACTACTTTTAATGATTCTGGGTTTAATCACTCCAGAAGAAGGTGTAAGTGGTTTCAGTAACTCTGCTACTATTACTGTGATGGCAATGTTTATCTTAAGTGCAGGTATCGAACGTACTGGAGCAATTCAAAGTGTTAGCGAACTGCTAAGTAAATCGGGCGGAAAAAAATCATCTCAGCAAATTTTCACTCTGGGACTTATAGTTGGTCCAATATCAGCATTTATTAATAATACTGCCGTTGTTGCTGTATTTTTGCCAATTGTCGAAGAATGGTGTAGAAGACAAAAAATTTCAGTTTCTAAATTACTAATTCCCCTATCGTATGCCACAATTATGGGTGGTATGATTACGGTAATCGGTACTTCTACAAACGTTTTAGCAAGTGGTTTATCCAAACAATTAGGATATGGGGAATTTAGCTTATTCCAATTTACCAAACTAGGATTAGTCACATTTAGCGTCGGGTTGATTTATCTGACACTGATAGCACCCAAGCTATTACCAAACCGTAAAAAAGATACCGATGATATTCTTTCCCAGGACTATGGTTTAAAGGATTACATTAGTGAAATTTTGATTCCAATCGGTTCTAATTTAATCGGGAAAACCTTGGATTCTAGTGGTCTGCAACATAAATTTGATGTAGATGTATTGGAAATTATTGCTAACAATATCCACTTACATCAACCTTTAGAAGATAAAAAGCTACAAGCTTGTTCGGTACTTTTAGTTAGAAGTAGTCGAGAAGATTTACTCAAAATTAAAGATGAAGAAGGTATTGAAATTCTACCGGAATTTATCCAAAATAAAAAGTCCTTAGAAGCACAACTGAGTACTGAAGACGAAGGTATTGCAGAAATTCTCATTCCTTCCAGTTCCAATCTGATCGGTTCAACTGTTAAAGAACTACGTTTTCGTCAACGCTATAACGTGACAGTCTTAGCAATCCATCGCGGACAAGAAATTACACGAGAACGTCTCAGTGAAATTCGGCTCAAGTTTGGTGATGTTATTTTAGTGCAAGGTCCCAAACAAAGCCTTTTAGGTTTACAAATCGATCGCAACTTATTGGTACTCACACAGCGAGATTTAGAAACCCTCCGACGCGGTAAAGCCGCGATCGCAATTGGTATCGGTTTAGGAGTTATTGTTGCCGCAGCGTTTAATTTATTACCTATTCTCATAAGTTCTCTGGCTGGTGTAGTTTTGATGGTTTTAACCGGCTGTCTCAAACCTAAAGAAATATACGAAGCAGTGCGTTGGGACATTATTTTTCTGCTAGCTGGTTTAATACCTCTGGGTATAGCAATGGAGAAATCTGGTGCAACTCAATGGTTAGCAGATAATTTAGTTGCAATCGGAGGAAATCTTTCTGGTTATTGGATACTGACGTTTTTCTTCATCATTACTTCCATACTTACAGAAATGATTTCTAACAATGCCGCAGTCGTTTTAATGCTACCAGTTGCAGCACATGTCGCAGAGAAACTTAGCCTTAATCCTTTTGCTTTCATGCTTACTGTTGTCTTTTCTGCATCGAATAGTTTCATCACACCAATTGGTTATCAGACAAACACGATGGTTTATGGAGCCGGAGGTTATAAATTTACCGATTTTATCCGAGTCGGGATGCCATTAAGTCTCTTGATGACCGTAATCGTACCACCATTAATTATCTTGTTCTACGGACTCTGACGATTTTAGATTTTGCGGAAAGTTGAGCCAGTCCTTTGCGGGGGTTCCCCCCGTTGTAGGAACTGGCGTTGGGGTGTAGATTTTCTTCCCCCCAAACTTTCCAAGAGGGATTTTAGCAAGACGGATTTTAGATTGTATGAATCGTTCTCCTCCTTTATTTCCCTATTCCCCATTACCTATTCCCTATTTCCCATTCCCCATTACCTACCAAATACTATGTCTCAAATCAAAGCCTTAATTCAACCCCACGGCGATAAACTCATTAACTGTTACTTGTCTGAAGAAGAAAGTAAACAAACTCTTGTGAGAGCCTCTACCCTACCTCGTCTTACCCTTTCCAACCGTAATATTGCTGACTTAGAATGTATTGCTACTGGTGTTTACAGCCCTTTAGAAGGCTTTGCTGACGAGCAAGAATATAACTCCATCGTCAAAGATATGCGTTTGACTAATGGTCTTGCTTGGAGTATTCCCGTTACATTACAAGTCTCTGCATCTATAGCAGAGCAATATCAATTAGATTCTGAAATTGCTTTAGCTCATCCCAATGGGGACATACTTGCAGTCATGACCGTTACTAGCAAGTTTAAACCAGACCAAGATTTGGAGGCAGCACAAGTTTACCGAACCGAAACAGAAGTACATCCCGGTGTTCAAGCCATGCGTGGGGAAGGAGAAGTTTACCTGGGTGGTCCAATTAAACTGATTAATTCAATTCCTTGCCAAGATTTTCTGGATTATCGTTTGACTCCAGAAGCCAGCAGAGTTGAATTTGCTAGACGTGAATGGAATACGGTTGTAGCATTTCAAACTAGGAACCCCATTCACCGCGCCCACGAATACATTACCAAAATAGCCTTAGAACTTGTTGACGGACTTTTCATCAACCCTTTAGTGGGTCAAACCAAGTCAGATGACATTCCCGCAAACGTGCGAATGGAGTGCTATCAAGTACTAATGGAAAAATATTATCCGCAAAATCGCGTATGTTTAGGTGTATTTCCTGCTGCCATGCGCTACGCAGGTCCTCGTGAAGCAATCATGCATGCGATCGCCCGCCAGAATTACGGCTGCACCCACTTTATCGTCGGACGCGACCATGCTGGAGTCGGCGACTATTACGGCACTTACGACGCACAATACATTTTTGATGAATTTACAAAAGAAGAGTTACAAATTACTCCTCTAAAATTTGAACACGCATTTTATTGTACTCGCAGTAAATCAATGGCAACTGGTAAAACCAGTCCTAGCACTAAGGAAGAAAGAATACACCTTTCAGGGACAAAAGTGCGGGAAATGCTAAAAAACGGTCAAACTCCACCACCGGAATTTTCACGTCCAGAAGTTGCAGAAATTTTAGTTGCTTCTATGAAGCTAGCTACAGTTTAATTCCCGAAGTATATGTATATCGCTAACCAAAAAGAGAGAAGAACCATGACTGTTTCTAACACCACCTCCATAGTCGAAGAGATTACCAAATTAGAATCCGAGTACTCGCAGAAAAGTCCGCAAGACATCCTTGCATTTGCACTGAAGCAGTTCAAGAATATAACAATTTCCTTCAGTGGTGCTGAAGATGTCGTATTGCTAGATATGGCATCCAAAATCAACAAAGATATTCAAGTCTTCTCGATTGATACAGGTCGTTTGCATCCCGAAACCTACCAGTTTATTGATAGAGTTAGAAAACAATATCGCATTAAGATAGATGTAATTTTCCCGGATGCAGCAGAAGTTGAAGCATTAGTTAAAGAAAAAGGACTATTCAGCTTTTATCAGGATGGTCATAAAGAATGCTGTGCTATCCGCAAAGTCAAGCCACTACGACGCAAACTTGCAACCGTCGATGCTTGGATTACCGGACAACGTAAAGACCAAAACCCCGCAACTAGAAACAGCGTTCCGGTAATTCAAACTGATACAGCTTTTTCTAGTGAAGAGCGCACATTAATTAAATTCAATCCCCTAGCAAATTGGACTTCTGCTCAAGTATGGCAATATATCCGAGCGAATGAACTTCCCTACAACAAATTACATTCTCAAGGTTTTATTAGCATCGGTTGCGAACCTTGCACAAGAGCTATTTTACCTAATCAGCACGAACGTCTTGGTCGTTGGTGGTGGGAAGAAGCTGCTGATAAGGAATGTGGTTTCCACGAAATCAATTTAACTCAAAATAACAGTTAATTTACTCGATAAATTGATTGAGACGTAGCACTGCTACGTCTCAACATGGACAATCATCTTCGTAAATGTAGTTACAAATACCTCAAAATCATGCATATCAAATTAGTTCAAAAAATTAAATTAGATGGTAATTCCTGCCGAAAATCTGCAAGAGTTTTAACCAATCTCAAAGAATTGAATTTACTTCATAAAATAGATGAAATTATCGCCGCAGATGAACGTCAGCAATCTGATAGCGAAGGATTTAATTTAGCTAGAAAATATCAAGTATCATCTGCACCTTTTTTTATTGTCGAAAATGATCAAGGTGCGCCTAAGATTTATACCGCGTATTATCGCTTCATGAAAGATGTTTTTGATATCTCCGTTTCCGAGTCAGAAGAAGTTTCGGAAATGATGGCTCAAAATCCAGAGTTAGATTACATCTAGATATATAACTTCTGCGTCTTCAATTCATTTATTGGTAGATACTGTCGTGAATAATCCACCTCAAAAAATCGATACAGCAATAGTAAAAAATCTCCCACTTCATTCTGTAATTCCAGGTTTATTATTAGCTGCTGGTCTGGCAATTCTAGCTGATTCTCTCAAAAAAATTCCATCACTTTCCCTATTTAGTTCGTTAATCATCGCCATTATTTTAGGAATAATAGTTAAAAACACAATCGGAGTTTCTCAAATCTTTCGACCGGGAATAGCCTTTTCTCTAAAACGCATTCTCAAGTTATCTATTATTCTATTAGGATTGCGATTAAGTTTATCTCAAATACTAGCAGTTGGTCCTGTTGGATTAACAATTGTCTTTACTACTTTAGTCAGTACATTTGTCTTTACTTGTTGGTTTGGCAGACAAATTGGAGTTAATCAAAAACTGACAAAATTAATTGCTGCGGGTACTTCTATTTGTGGTGCTTCTGCTATAGTTGCTACAAATGGTGTAGTAGAAAGTAAAGATGAAGATGTTGCTTATGCTGTGGCAATAGTCACAATTTTTGGTACTCTCTCGATGTTGCTTTATCCTTTAATACCTGCTCTATTTCAAGTAACACCCCAACAGTTTGGAATTTGGTGTGGTGTTTCCATTCACGAAACAGCCCAGGTAATCGCAGCAGCATTTCAAGGTGGAGAAGTCAGCGGTGAATTTGGTACGATTGCTAAATTGTCAAGAGTTATATTTTTGGCTCCAGTTGTTTTAACTTTAGGATTTTTGTCACCATCTTCTAGCAAATCATCAACAGAAAATAACTCTAAAAAGTTACCAATACCTTGGTTTGTATTTGGATTTATTGCTTTAATGTTGCTGAATAGTGCTAATATTTTTCCTGAAAGTCCGAAGAAATTAGTTACTGATATTAACAATTTTCTACTAACAATTTCTATGGCAGGAATGGGTTTAAAGACTAGTATACTGGAAATTAAACAAAGTGGCATCAAACCTCTTTGCTTAGGTGCTGTTTCATGGATATTTATTTCTGTCATTAGTTTCGGTTTAATTAAAGCTTTTTACTGAGTTGAAATCAAAAATAAATATCTCGTTCATAGCTTACTCAATCTGTTTTTTAATTATTGGAGATTTACAATGAAGAAAGTTTTGGTAAGTATTGCTGCATTAGGTTTATTCGTTTTTCCTGCTTATGCAACTCAAGGAATTAGAGAAAAGTCCATGCAGGAAATAGCTAGAGTTAAGAAAGATAATACTATTCAAGTTAGAAGAGAAAAAGATGATGGTATTATAAAATTAAAGAGTGCTTATAGTGTAGAAGAAACGGTTCAGCGTTTTGAATCTACTGCCAAAGAACAAGGTTTAAATATTGTTGCCACAGTTAATCACCAAGCAGGAGCAGCATCTGTTAATCAAGAATTACGTCCGACACAAGTAATCATATTTGGAAATCCTGCTGCTGGTACACCGTTAATGCAATGTAATCAAACTGCTGGAATTGATTTACCTCAAAAAGCACTGATTTGGAAAGACGAACAAGGACAAGTTTGGCTTGGTTACAATAGTCCAAAATATTTATCTCGTCGTCATCAATTAAAAGGTTGTGCTGATGAAGCATTAGAAAGAATTGGTAATGCTTTAAAAATGTTAGCTGAAAAAGTGACTCAGTGAATTGGCAATGGGGCATGGGGAATAGGGGATATTAATTCATAACTCCTAACTCTTGATCCAAAATCTAAAATCTAAAATCTAAAATCGAAAGGGGGGATTTATGCAATTATCAAAACAAGATTTAGAAGAACGCACGAATAAAGTTTACGATACTATTGTTATCGGTGGTGGTGTTGGCGGTTTATCTGCTGGAATCTACTTACAAAGATATCTTTTACATAGTCTAATTATCGACAAAGGCAAAGCTCGCTCCTTTTGGATGCAGGAACTCCACAATTATCTTGGTTTACCAGCAGATACTCAAGGTCGCACTCTATTAAAACATGGTAAAGACCATTATTTATCTTTGGGGGGAGACTCACTTAATGGTTTTGTGGAAGAGGTGATCGATAAAGGAGATATCTTTGAGGTTAAAGTTAAAATTGGTCGTCAAAACAGTACTTATGAGATATTCCATGCCAAATACTTGATTGCAGCTAGCGGTGTTATTGATAACTTACCTTTTGTAGATGATATGCAGAATGTCTACGAATATGCAGGATACAATTTGCACGTTTGCTTGATATGCGACGGTTATGAAATTGCAGATAAACGAGTTGGTGTATTTGGTAAAAACGAGCGTAGCTTAGAAGTCGCTTTTAGTCTTGGTTGGTTTACACCATACATCACCCTTTTCACCCAGGATATGTTTGAAGTTAGTTCCCAATTTCGTGATAGGTTGTGGGATCATGAATACGAATTAGTAGAAAAACCAATCTCAAAGTTTATCGGCAAAAATCATCAAATGACTGGTGTACAAATGATGGATGGTTCCATAATTGAGTTGGATGCGGGATTAGTTTCGATGGGTTCGCAATTTCATTCAGGCTACCTTGCTGGGTTAAACCTGCAAACTCAAGGTGATAATTTGGTTACAGATCAGATGTGTCGCACATCTCACCCTAGAATTTTTGCAATTGGGGATTTAAAATTGGGGCTTAACCAAGTGGTAGTAGCAGCTGCTGATGGTGCGATCGCAGCTACAGGAATTTGGCGAGATATTCGTCGCGAAAGAGGTGTCAAACGTCGCTCAGATAAGATTAATTCTCTTAATTTAGCAAATTAGTGGTTAGACCGTTGATCGTTAGTTTTGCCGCTCATAAATCAATTTTAATTAGGTAGACTAATCTTTCTACGAAGTAGTATCTTAAATTAGCATATCAATCTTTATGACTAAAAATTTTCTATTTCAGTCTTTATTGGCATGAATGTATTTTAATTAAATCCAATCTTTATCCTCGGTCGTCTTAGTAAACAGATGCCCACAATTAACGACTTCAGTTCATAGGAAGAATTTTATGCACAAACACACAAATTTATTGCTCAAAATTTGTCTGAGCAGCCTGGTTTTTACTGCATCCATGCTAACAATCAACTCAGCTAGTATTTCTGCCACTGAAGCTCAATCATTAATTACTAAGACTGCCCAAAAAAATGCCTGTGCGGGTAAAAATCCCTGCGCCGCTAAAGCCAATTCTGTAGGCGGGCCGTTAGCTAAAGAACTTCAGGGTAAACCAGTCGTAGTGGATGTATTTGCTACTTGGTGCGCTGGCTGCAAGAATATTGCTCCTACTCTGTCGCAATTGAAACAGCAATATTCCGGTAAGGTCAATTTTGTGGTCTTGGATGTAACTGATAAAGCCAAGCTCAAACAGACTGAAGCAATGGCGCAAAGATTAGGTTTGGGTAAATTTCTGGAGGGTAATAAGAGTAAAACCAGCACTGTAGCGATCGTTGATCCGGCTACTGGCAATATTTTAGCCCTATATCAAAACAATCCTAATAAGGTTGACTATACCAAAATACTTGAAACCGCTTTGGCGCAGAAGTAGGTTAGTTGTTGTGTTGACTGTTAACTCTCAGCAGTCAACAGTCAACAGTCAACACAAAAATTGGAAGTCCCTAAACAGATACTCCACAATTTAGAGTTCCAATTTTTCATATTAGGGAAGCCACCAAAGCCACTAGAAAATGCAGACAAAATTTTAACAATCTTCAAAAATAATCCCAACAAGGCTGACTACACCAAAATCCTCGACTCTGCTTTGGCAAACATTTAGTCTTCATCTCTTCATAACTTAAGGCTAATTTTATGAAACCAATATCTCGGTTATCAACTGAGCAACCTTCTTCTCGCCGTTCTACAGTCTCGAAAAAATGGTTAGTTTACGGTGGATTGGGATTGCTCTCCCTCGTTATAGTTCTCACTTTGGGGCCTGTAATCAGTCACCCGATTGAGCGGACGATTTCCATCGTGGAAAACCGTTATCAACAGTGGTTTAATCAACAGGACACAGCAAATCCCTTTGTGTTGTTACCTTTGGCGTTTATCGGTGGGTTACTTGCTAGTGTATCCCCCTGTATCTTGGCACTTTTACCAGTCAACCTGAGTTACATTGGCACATTAAAAATTAACTCCCGTTGGGATGCTTTTACTAAAGCTGGCTTGTTTGTGCTGGGAGCAGTGACAATTTTAAGTCTATTCGGTTTAGTCTCATCCTTCGCTGGAGCGGTAATGGTGGAGTACCGGGGCTATATCAATATAGTAGTCGGATTGATTATGGCTGTGATGGGTCTGTGGTTGATGGGGGTGGTTAAAATACCCCTACCGCAGATGAATGTGAATCTCCCCCAGGCTGGCCCTTATGGGGTGGGGTTGACTTTTGCTCTGGTGGGTTCCCCCTGTGCTAGTCCGGTGCTATTTGCGGTGCTGGCGGCGGCGGCGGCGGCTACAGGTTCACAAGTCTTGGGTACGCTGACGATGGTTAGTTATGCCCTGGGTTATACTCTCCTGATTTTCCTGGCGAGTTTATTTACGGGAATGGCAAAACAAAGTAAGAAGTTGTTGAAGCATTCCGAGGAAATTATCCGCTTTGGGAGTCTGGCATTAATTCTGACTGGGGCTTACTACTTGTTTACTGGCACTCAATGGTTCGTGGGAGGTTAATTATGGTTCTAGTCTGGTTGGTTATACTGCCGCCATCTATGCTAGACGCGCTCAATTGAAACCCCTGACTAAGTATGCCATGTAAGCCTCAAAGTTTACTTCTCTTTTTTCTTCCTCTGTTCTCTGTGCCTCTACCTGTCACATTCTTCAGATCCAGTTTCTGCTCGACCAAGAATGGGCTTACGATTAAGTAAGAATATTCTTGCTACTACTATTTTCCATAGATTTGCTGTATCTTGTTTGAGCCGTTTACAAGCCACTTACTAACCTACTGTTTTAGTCATCGCCCGTTAACAGGGAGAACATGGGCAGGGCGGCCGCATCATGTCAACAAACAAAGTATATTCTCAATAGAGTTCAAATTAATGTCATTAAATCTTGCTTATTGCGAAACATTTAGGCGTAGGCATAGCCCGCCGGAGGCGTCGCTTTGGGGCTTAAAAAATAATCAAACGCGAAATCCTCATTTTTTCGTTGGTTCTTAACCTTCGTTGTGATCAACAGTAATTTAGATGCGTTTGCCCTGGTGTCAATACAGTTCAGTGATAATGCTGTAGTAGATACTTCAGTCTGTAGCACTCAATACTAAATCATAAAATTGTATTTTATACAGACACTATTTACCAAAATAAGGAAATTAGCAACTTAGCTATTGGCTAAACCTGAGTTTGCATAGAGTTTATTTACTAATTTTTAAAAGAGGTTAATATAATTTACACTAAAATATATCAGTATTTTAACTGTTGCTTTACCTGTTAATACTTACTTATTATGTGGCATAATGTTCGCATTATCTTACTCATTGTGAAACCTCTTCTACAGACTTACTTAGAACAAGAAATTTGGATATTAGTACGAGACAAATGGTATTTCGCCACAGTTATCGGAGTTTGGGATGATTTGTTGTGGTTTAAACATAGAACTTACAACAAAGATACAGAGGATGATACTCTCTGGGAAATGGTTGTCAAAATCAGTGAAGTAGTTGCTATTGATAAAATTAGGTCTGTTATTAGTAGAAAAGCAGACGTGCTTATTTCACGGCTACTAGAAACTGAGCAAGGACTAAACGATCATCATCAAGATCATTAATTAGCTCAATAGTAAAATACTTGCTTGTCTCCTACATGAACAGATCAAAGTTGAGACAAGCAGTATAAATCAGTATGATAGAAGATTGGCGGATCTCGTAGCTACCTTTGGGTTGGTTGCCTATAGATACATTAGGTTAATCCAGCTTCAAGGTTTCTTTTGTACATAGAGGCGATGCCAACTCTTGGAGAGGGTACGTTTATGCTATAGCGTTTCTCGTTTACGTGAGGTACACCCGTAGGGGCACGGCACTGCCGTGCCCCTAAACTTCGCAATATAATGTTGTACCGCATGTGAGTGGGAACCGCTATAAGACAATAAATATGTTTGCACAACGGAGGTTTAATACTAATCTGATAGACTATCTTAAATTTGAAATTATAAAAACTGGTAGCTCAGGGCTGATAACTAAACTATGAGTGAAGCCTTATTCTGTATCGAAAATTTGCGAGTTGCCTATCCGGCGCGGAGTGGAGAAGAAGCAACCTGGGCGGTTGATGATGTATCTTTCACCTTGCAACCAGGTGAAAGAATGGGATTAGTGGGAGAGTCGGGTTGTGGTAAGTCAACTATAGGACGGGCAGTAATGCGTTTACTACCAGCCTCTAGTCGGATTGAGGGACGGGTGACATTTCAAGGACAGTCGGTGTTTGACTTGATGCCTAACCAGTTGCGGAAATTTCGAGGAGAAACGATCGCCTTAATTTTTCAAGATCCCATGACACGCCTCGATCCGTTAATGACGATTGGTAAGCATTGTATCGAAACCCTTCAGGCACACTCACCAAAATTATCAACGCCAGAAGCCAAAGAAAAAGCACTTGCAACCTTGGCAAAGGTGAATATTCCAGCTAGTCGCTGGAATCAGTATCCTCACGAGTTTAGCGGTGGAATGCGCCAACGGGTAGCGATCGCTTTAGCTTTACTCCTCAACCCCAAGTTAATTGTTGCGGATGAACCCACCACCAGTTTAGATGTCACTGTCTCCGCGCAGATATTGAAAGAATTAACTCGTCTGTGCGGTGAAGAAAACATGGGATTATTGCTGATTTCTCACGATTTAGCAATGGTGGCTGAGTATTGCGATCGCATTGGCGTCATGTACAACGGCAAAATGGTTGAAATGGGTTCTACAGAAACCGTATTTAGACACCCTCAACATGAATATACGCGATCGCTCTTAAAAGCAGCTTTACACATTCAAGCAGTAAGTGATGATGGAGAATTGATAATTGTCAATGACTCAGAAAAGCAATTACCGATTATTAATGATAAATCCCCAATTTTGAGTGTTACAGAACTCAAGCAATACTACACCATAGAACCTAACTTTATCGAACGACTGTTTAAGACACAAGCGCAGACAATTAAAGCAGTAGATGGGATCAACCTGGATATTTATCCCGGAGAAATTCTCGGTTTAGTTGGGGAATCAGGTTGTGGTAAAAGTACGCTATCACGAACAATCTTGCAACTAATTCGTCCCACAAGTGGCAAAGTTAAGTTTTTAGGACAGGATTTAACTACACTGTCGCGTCAAGAAATTCGCTCCTCGCGGCGACAAATACAAATGGTTTTTCAAGATCCCCATGCTTGTCTCAATCCAGCGATGACAGTGGGACAAAGTATCGCTGATCCTTTATTTATCCACAATCTAGCCGATCCCGTTAAGGCAAAAGAACAGGTTTTGTGGATGCTAGAGAAAGTTGGGTTAACACCGCCAAAAGTGTATTATGAGCGTTATCCATCAGATTTGTCTGGGGGACAACAGCAAAGAGTTGCGATCGCTCGGGCTTTGATTACTCACCCTAAACTTTTGATCTGCGATGAACCAGTGAGTATGTTAGACGCTAGCGTGCAGTCGCAAGTGCTGGATTTGATGTTGCAATTAAAAGAAGAATTTGAGTTAACTTATCTGTTTATTACTCATGATCTTTGGTTAGCTCGATTTTTGTGCGATCGGATTGCCGTGATGAATGGCGGTAAAATTGTCGAACTCGGTCTTACAAAAACTATTTTTGCTAATCCTCAGCACCCTTATACCAAAACCTTACTAGCTGCTGCTCCCTTACTAGCACGCGCTTAACCATAGCGATTCTCATAGGAATTTCTTATTTTTGAGCTAATCCCACAGACTTTAGTTGAGATTAGCTCAAGATTTTTAAGTATATTGCTCTTGAGGTGTAAACTTTGACAATTACTAGGTTCAAAGGATCTTCCCAAGACATGAGAAAAATAACTGCTCTAATGGTGGTAGGTATTACCGTGACTGTCGGGGTGGGAGCATTAACGCCCAAAGTCACTAACGCCCAATTATTTTACCCACCAGCAAGCGATCGCCATTCATTAATGGTAATCGGTCAAGGGGTGGTAAGAGTGCCAGCAGATACAGCGGATATTGAATTGGTATTCAGTAGCGGAGCTAGCAATGATCAGTTACAAACGCAACCGTCATCTTTACCCGAAACCCGCCGCATATCCTCACCAACTCTACTTTTAAATTACAAAACAGCAGCAGAATCTTTACCAAGCAAAAAATCACTAACTAAAGTAACTCTTCAGCCTGTAGTTAATAGCCTAGTTGCCAAAGGGATTAGTGCTGATAAGATTCAAGTGCAAATTAACGCTAATTCCAGTGAAAATAACGCCAAGATATTGGTGAGACTGGAAAAACCAACACGCGATCGCGTCCAGGAACTTGTTGCTACAGCGAACAAAGCGACAAGCGAACTTGAAAACCTTTCCGTCAAGAACGTAGGCGTTGAGTATGCAGTAAATGACTGTCAAGCTTTGCAGAGTTCAGTTTACCAATCTGCAATGAAAGACGCTCAAAGCCGCGCTCAGGCTTTAGCAACTGCTATGGGTGTTAAACTTAACACTCCTTCTGTAGCCGAACCATTTTATACATTATTCTATCCCTCATGTAGTTCCAAAACTGGAGTTCCTTTACCGTCATTTGCTAGTTTTTTATTATCACCCACTTATAATCCAGATGCCCCAGCAGAAGTAGAGATGAAAAAGGATATTTTTGTGACATATACAACAAAATAAGCGTTTATATTAGATGCGATCGCACTTTGATTTAGTCAAAATTGGGGGTGCGATCGCTTAACTAGCTTACCTTGTCTATAAACACTTACATTACTAAGTTGATAGAATATCAATAAGTTAGCTGATGAAATATAGAAAATGTCAATAGTAAAACTTGAAGTTAAAAAACTCCAGAAATGTTTGTGACAAATCTGGAGTCAGGAAAGATACGCATTTACCTATACCAAATTTCCACCGTCAGAGCATATTACGTCATCAGGGTATACACTCAAATACAGTTAGGAATGTCTGAGAATTTACTGCTTCGTTGACACAATTTTTCTGTTTGAATAGTACTTACGCACGATTTACGGAATAAGGAACCGCAGAGGCGCAAAGAACACAGAGAAATGAGAGTTTGAAAGATATTCCTATTCAAGTAACGCAAAGCAGCCCCAGTGAATCTGAGGCTGCTTTGCCAGAGTTGTCGGATAGGAGGGCGTACATCAACAAAGTGATGCCCTATGTTAAATATAAATAATTCAGTATGCATCCATATTCAGCCGTGTTTTGGCATATCCGGATGATTTGGAAAATTGCGTAGGCGCAGCCCGCACTTCTCTGCGAGAGGCTGCGCGTAGCTTGCTTCTCCGTAGGAGTACGACTTGGCTCAGTAACCATCGTAGACATCGCTTTTTCCAAAAAGAAACTCCAGATGCCCTTAAGGCATTCTGGAGCAGTAACAGGTTTCTAACATCAATCAATTTTTACCCATGCGATCGCCCGATGTCGTTAGGGTATATACTCAAATATATTTTATGTCTGTTCATCCGCAAATCCACTAGCAAATTACCTTCTTCTATACCCATAATCTCAATGCATCTACAGAATTCTACGAGCAAAAACTAGGTTTGGAGTCCGCCAGCATATCTTATAATCTTCGTAACAGTATTTATGACAGTATCCTCTTTGCCAATTGTGCTATTACTATAGTTATTATTTTTAAAGTATCGATATTTTATAGGATTTCCTAATCACATGAGGTACATCATAGCCCCCTCTCGAAGAGCGGGGAGGGGGTTGGGGGTGGGGTTCTTGTACCTCACTCAAGCGAGAACCGCTATATCTATCGGTTCACTAAATATTCTCTTAGGGTGACTGCATGACAGCCGAAAAACTCACATGGCTACGCACAAAATTGCAACTTAAAGGTTCAGTTCTGAAAGCAATTTATAAACATGTTTTATGGTGTGGAGCTTTCGGCTTTTTGATTTCTCTACTTTACCATTTTAAGATGCCTGTATCCCAACCTATTTTAGGAAGTGTTATTCCTAGTATCGTTTTAGGTTTGTTACTTGTATTTCGCACCAATACTGCTTATGAGCGATTTTGGGAAGGGAGAAAATGCTGGGGTTCTTTAGTAAATAACATCCGAAATTTGTCCCGGCAAATTTGGGTATCAATTGACGAAATTTCTCCAGAAGATAAAGAAAATAAAATTACAGCATTAAATTTATTGGTAGCTTTTGCTGTGACAACTAAATTACATTTGCGGGGAGAAATAGTCAATAGCGAGTTAAAAGATTTAATGCCATCTAGTAAGTATGTAAAACTGAAGATTATGAATAATCCCCCCATAGAGGTTGCCTTTTGGATAGGAGATTATTTACAGCACCAGTATCATCGCAATTGCCTTAATAGCTACCAGTTAACATCTATGCAAGAATTATTAAATAATCTTGTAGATAATTTAGGTGCTTGCGAACGTATTTTAAAAACACCTATGCCATTAGCTTATTCCATTCATCTAAAACAATTATTGTTATTATATTGTTTCCTGTTCCCATTTCAAATAGTGGAGAGTCTGGGTTGGTGGACAGGTTTAATTGCTGCTTTCGTTGGTTTTACAGTATTTGGCATTGAAGCCATCGGTTTGGAGATAGAAAACCCCTTTGGTTATGATCCTAACGACTTACCTCTAGATGCGATTTGCGAGACAATGAAACGTAATATTGACGATTTAATTACTCTAACTCCAAATGCGCGATCGCATCCAGGTAATTTGACCTATGATAAAAGTTGAGATGGAGAAGAATTTCCAAACCTTGATTATAGCTGTCAAGTCCCATCTCGCCGCGTCCATCTTCTTTCGCAGTAATATATAAACGCGAAACTATCTCTTCATTGGTGGATGTGCAATGATGCCTGTACGTCGAACTTTATCAAAGCCTGATATTCAACTTTCTTACTTAGAGTGGAATCAAGGGCAAGAACCTTTACTGCTGTTACACGGCTTAGGCGACCATGCTCTAGTGTGGTCTAGTTTAGGAGATTACTTAGCGGCAGACTACCACATAGTTGCACCAGATATGCGTGGACACGGGCAAAGTAGTAAGCCTGAGAAAGATTATAGCTTTGAAAGTGCGATCGCAGACCTCGAAGCACTAATGGATCATCTCGGATGGACATCTGCCCATATTGTAAGTCATTCGTGGACAGGCAAATTAGCCGCCATCTGGGCAAGGCAAAACCCAAAGCGTTTGGGGAGTATAATTCTGGTTGATCCAATTTTCATCTGGAAAATGCCCAGCTTTTTCAGGGTAACTTTTCCCATGCTGTATCGCTTCTTGCCTTTTCTCAAAAGCATGGGCCCCTTTGCCAGTTATGAAGAAGCCGAACAACAAGCACAGCAGTTAAAGCAATATCAAGGATGGAGTTCCTTACAACAGCAAGTTTTCCAAGCAGGAATAGAACAAAAACTCGATGGTAGTTGGGGCAGCAAATTTACCATAGCCGCCCGCGACGGGATTTTTGAAGCAGTAATGCAAGTGCCTGGTTTTACAATCCCCCTTGACACCCCTGCCATCTTCATCCAGCCAGAACAAGGATTGAACCGCCAAAATTGGCAAATTCAACCATACAAAACCTATCTTAAAAACTTACGCATCTGCCAAGTTCCCGGCAACCATTGGCCGTTTTTGACACAACCAGAGGCATTTAACCAAACTGTAGCAGCTTTCTTGGCAGAACACAGATAGAAAATCTCATAATTATTGGACGGGATTATCATACAGCAGCAGAAGAATTAATAGGAGCGATGTCTAGCGAGATTGGGCATTGAGCATTGGCTATTCCCCAATCTCCCTCATCTCCCCATTCCCTACTTCTTACTCCCCACTCCCCACTCATGAGCCTTTGTATCAATCCCGTTTGCCCTAAACCAAACCACCCGGATAATCATCAAAACCGCTTTTGTCAAAGTTGTGGTTCCCATTTGGAATTGCTAGGGCGTTATCGGGTGACGAGCCTGTTGAGTGACAAAACAGGGTTTAGTAAAGTTTATGAAGCTTATGAACAAGATACCCCTAAAATTCTCAAGATACTCAAAGAAGATTTATCAGGCGACGCCAAAGCAGTAGAACTATTTCAGCAAGAAGTAACCGTATTAGGACAACTCAAGCATCCCGGCATTCCCAAAGAGGATAGTTACTTCCAATATCAAACCCGAAATGGTTTAGTGTTGCATTGCATTGCAATGGAAAAAATCGATGGGTACAACTTAGAACAATGGTTAAAGCAGCAGCAGAATTATCCTATTTCGCAGGAACAAGCTATAGCCTGGTTAAAACAATTGGTAAAAATTTTGGATTTAGTACATGGTAAACAGTACCTGCATCGAGATATTAAGCCATCTAATATCATGATTCGATCCCCCCTTGGTAAGGGCTGGGGGGACTTGGTACTGATTGATTTTGGCACTGCCACTGAAATTGATAGAACCTACCCAGACAAACTCAACAACGGCGACGGGATGACAGCACTTATGTCATCTGGCTACAGCGCTCCAGAACAAATGAATGCTCAAGCAGTACCGCAATCAGATTTCTTTGCCTTGGGGCGCACATTTGTATTTTTACTCACGGGATACCATCCTTTAGATATGTATGATATACAGCAAAATTTATTGCACTGGCAAAATCATGCTATCCATATCTCACCCTTACTATTGAATTTAATTGATTGGCTCACAGCACCGGATATAGAAAAGCGTCCTGCTAATGGCCAAGAGATTTTACAACGCCTAGAAGAAATTGAAATCCAACTAACAGAAACTATTCCTGAAAATGTTAATATAGTCGGGGATAGTAACATCGAGCAATTGCCATCACTAATTACTAAAACTTCATTTGCTCCGCAGAAACAGCCAGAAGAAGTACCGCTACTAAAATTTTTTGCAGCGCTGCTAGTGATATTAGGATTACTTAGTATAGTGGCTTTAGCAACGCGGACATCAAAATTTTCTGTAAGGCAAAATTATGGGCAATCCCCAGAGAAAAAAGGTAAGATTGATTATTTTCCTTATCAAGAAGGTAGGGATAGCCAGGGGAGGATAGCCGAATTTAATATAGCTGTTTTATCAGTAGAATATAAATGGCTTTTAGGTAGCAATTTTCAAATAAAATATAATGATGAAATTATTAGTCTTGACCTTTTAAATTTAAACTTAGAACAAGAACGTATACAGAATATAATGGAAGACCCTAGTGAGATTATCTCTGTAGGCATTTCTTGTAAAGGTAATATAGAAGTTCAAGAGCGAATGGCTCTAGAACGTTCCAAACAGATACAATTTTTCGTAAAAAAATTATTTATTAATACACCAAGCATTAAGGGTTATCGTATATTAAATTTGGGACAATTTCAACGGAGTGATTGTCAGGCAAATCAGGATTTAACTAAATATCAGAGAAGTATTATAATCATTGGTGTTAAAAAACAATCACCAGGTGTAATTCTCGATGAAGCATTACGGAATAGGTTAGAAAAGAATCCTTTTGCTGATTTTAAGTTAGAAGATTATTCTTTAGGGTCAGCAGAAAAGTTTAAGACGATACCGAGTAATTTATAAAATCTCTAGCAAACTACAACAACATATCGCCACTTTAGCCATAAACTACAACTTTAGAATTAATGCCAGAAATCTCTCAAATTTTTGATGCCAAAGTCTGGGGTGGTAAACCTCCTAATTATGAATTATGAATTACAAATTATGAATTGTTCATGCTCCCATCCCAGAGTACCGCTTTAAACCTGCACGCCAAAGAAAGCGATTCGCACCCAAAAACACTAATATCCATCCCACCATTGACCCAAATCCCCGCCCTATATCCACGGGTAGCCCTACCAAAAGACTCGCAGGAAAATCAATCAAATAGGGAAAAGGCGTAAACATCACTATTTTCTGCACAGGTTCTGGGAAGACCTCTAAAGGTGCTATCAAACCAGATAAAAATAGATAAAACAACAACCAAAAATTTTCTAAGGCGCTAGCCCGTTCTGTCCAAAAGGCGAACATGGCAAAGGTGTACTGAATCGTAAACCGCAAAGCAAAAGCTAGCACCACCGCCAATGTAAACAGCAGAAATCTACTCAAACTTGGTAACCAAAAAGCTTGAGGATAAAGAATAAAAAATAATCCTACTAATAGTAAAGCAAATGTTAGTCGAACAAATCTTTCAGAAACATGACCCGCAACGTGATGCCATACTGGGTCGAGCGGTTGCAGCAACTTGGGCGAAAGCTTGCCTTCCACTACTTCTCTTTCAAAGTCCCAAATTACCCAAACAACTGTTAGTTGCCTAATGACGAAAACCGTGATGAAGTAACGAGCAAAATCCACAGGTGATAGCCCAAACTGCCCGCCTTGTGCTGCCTGTATCCATATACCCATAAGGATAATCGGCAAAGACCCAGCCAAAACCCATAAGATTAGTTCTGCTCGATACTCAACCATATAGGCGTAGTATACTGACAGCAAAGTTAAGGCTTTTCTGATTATCCGCTTCATTTATTCACTTCCCGCTACAAAAATTACTCGGAATTCTCCACTCTTGTACAGACGCGATTAATCTAAAGACGCGATTAATCGCGTCTCTACTACACGACACCCGCCTTAAAAACTCGTCCAATAACTTCTTCCACAGGCGGCTCGGTGACAGTTAAATCAATTACCTCCAAATCCGTCAAAATCTTAGATACCGTGCGAGTGAGCGCCTCTCTAGATACCATAAAATGCACCGATCGCCCTTCTAAGTGTTGCACATCACCATAGGTCATAAGTTTTTCTATCGGTAGAGGTTGGGCTAACTCTATATGGACTTCTCGGTATGGGGCAAAACGTTCTAGTAGTCCATCTAAACTACCGTCATACATCAACCTTCCCTCGTGAATCAACAGCACTCGTTGACACAAAGCTGTGATATCAGCCATATAATGACTCGTCAACAGCACTGTAGCTTGATAACGCTGATTGTAGTCGCGCAAAAAATCACGCACCGCCACCTGAGCATTTATATCTAGTCCCAGTGTTGGTTCATCTAGGAATAATACGTGAGGACGGTGCAAAAGTGCTGCTAGCAATTCTGCCTTCATTCGTTCACCCAAAGATAGCTTCCGTACTGCTTGGGTAAGTTTGCCTTCTAGCGAAAGCATCTCTGTTAATTCTCCCACCCGCCGTTGGAACTCTTTATCAGAGATGTCGTATACAGCAGCGTTAATTTTCAAAGAATCCAGCGCTGGTAAGTCCCAAAGTAACTGCTGCTTTTGCCCCATTACCAAGGTAATTTGTTGCAAAAATGCTTCTTTGCGATGAAACGGAATTTGTCCAGCAACTTTGACTGTACCGCTAGAGGGATGAATCAGCCCCGTAAGCATTTTGAGTGTGGTAGTTTTACCAGCACCATTTGGGCCCAAAAAACCCACTACTTCACCAGGGGCAATTTCAAAGGAAACATCCTGAACTGCTTTAATTGTGCGGTAGGTACGGCGAAAAAAGTGGTTTATCGTACCTTTAATACCCGGACTTTTAACTGCCACTGGATAAGATTTACTCAGGTTTTCAGCAACGATGATTGACATATTTTTTATATTAGAACCACAGATATACACAGGTAAGTAGGTAGGCGTAATTAAACATCTATATCAAACCTCACCCTCAATCCCTCTCCTTGTTAAGGAGAGGGAAGCCGGAGGCAGGGTGAGGTTTGATATTTAATTTGACCCACTTACTTAAACACACATAAATAGTTACTGTTTATCGCTATTTATCTCTGGTTCCAAATACTAAAGCAGGGATTTTCGCTAGTGACATGACATATCATGATTTACTGTGGTGGGCATTACTCAAGTACAACACATACACTTTACCGTAAACGTCCCGATCGCAATGTACTAATAATTAACCACAAACCCAATAAACTAGCGACTGCAAACAGGGTGGTGCTTAAAAAAGATAGCTGAGTTGTCTGCGCTCTGGTGGAAATAATTGCTGCACCCATAATCAGCGAACCCACTAATATACTAAAAGATAGTCGGTTAGCTGCATCGTCCATAGTGCGCCGCACACCATCTAACCCCCGCAGCGATAAATTCCACTGTAAGGTTTCTGAGGTAACTCGGTCTAATAACAGTTCTATTTGGCGGGGAGATTGGAGAGACAGACTTTTAATATCTAAGGCTGTCCGTAATAGCGATCGCACTGGATTATCGCCCAGTAATTGCCGACGAAACAAGTCTGTAATTAATGGTTTAACTTCATCAAAAAAGTTAAGCTCAGGGTTGAATGTCCGCGCTACCCCCTCTAAATTCGCTAGAGTTTTAGCATACAAACCCATATTACTAGGTAATCTAATTTTATTGTTGCGGGCAACTTGTAGAACTTCATAAATTATCTGACTGAAGTTTATTTCTGTGAGGCTGACATTGTGATACTTTCGCAACATGCGATCGTAATCATTTTCTAACCGCGACAAAATTACTGGTTGAGCAGAATCTGATAGCTGCAAAGTTAATTGAGCGCATCTTTGAGCATCTAAATCAACGATCGCTAACAACATCTCTGTTAATATCTGCTGTGTACGGGGGTCAAGTCTTCCCACCATGCCACAGTCCAAGAGGGCAACACGACCATCTCTGAGATAAAACAAGTTCCCCGGATGGGGATCAGCGTGAAAAAAGCCATCAATATATAGCTGCTGAAAAAATACCCGAAATAACAAAGTAGTTATTTCTTTACGCTTGAGAGCAGGATCTTTAACGTTGGGATCATTATCCAAATCCGCCGCCAGGAACGGCACTCCATCCAGCCACTCCATCACCAGTAATTTCTCTGTGGTCAATTCCCAGTTAATTTCCGCAACCACTATTTGTGTGGGATCAAACCAACGACTTTTAGATAAGTTGCGCCGCAGTTGGTCTGTAAAACCCGCTTCCCGTTTAAAATCCAACTCCGCTTCTAGAGCTTTGGTGAATTCTTCAGCGATGGATCTGATTTCGTAGGTTTGCCCAAACTCAGTCCGCGCCACTAAATCGGCAATACCTTGAATTAAAGCAATATCTTGGGCAATAGTCAGATCAATTCCCGGACGTTGCACTTTCAGAGCAACTTCTCGACCGTCTGCTAATGTAGCTCGATGTGTTTGAGCAATTGATCCGGCTGCTACTGGAATCGGGTTAACTGTCCTGAAGGTTTCTGTTAGTGGAAGTTTTAATTCTTTACGGAGGATTATTTCTATCTCTGACCAAGGAACTGGCGGTACTTCGTCTTGTAAAGTTGATAGTTCCTCAATATAGGCGGCGTTGAGTAAATCGGGACGGGTAGAAAGTAGCTGACCAAGTTTAACATAAACTGGCCCCAAGTCTACCAGGATATTTTTTAAAACCGCAGGTGTAGGTAGCTGGGGTTCATCAGCTTTGCCACCAGTAAGTAACCTTCGCATATAGTCCCAGCCATTGCGAAGGAATACTTCAAGAATTTCTCGTTGACGGGGAACAGTTTGGGTGAGGAACATTTTTGTAAATAACTGCAAAGACGCAGGGAGTTAAAGAGGTAAGCAGCAGGGGATGACAATACAACGGAAGTCGGCTCTAGCTTTGGTACTGATTAAAGTTTTGCTAGCTGCGCCACAGTCTTGAAATCTTTTTATGGATGATTGTACGGCTTCGTGAAGCTTTTGTTCACTCAGCACTCGTTTGACATAATTAGAGCAAGAATCCCCACCGTGTAATAAGCGATGGGAGCAACTAAATCCTTTGGACGGAGAAATATATTTTTGATAGGCCGTAATAGACTCGATTGCCATTGTCTTGGCGAGAGGCTCAAAGCTAATAATGTCCATAACTTTCAGATCAAATAACAGACAGTCAAGTTATAATGGATGAATAGACTTTTTCGCCTCTGCCAAGGGTTTTAACTTTTATAGCAGGTCGGTAAATCGGGAATCGCTTTGAAGAATTTTAAGGATCTGCTTGATTTCCTGGGTACGTTCTTTTTTAACAATGAGAGTGACATTGCGATCGCGCACAATCACCACGTCCTCTAAACCAATTGTAACAACTACATCCTCTGGATTTGAGGCGTAAATAATCGCCCCCTGCGTATCTAGCCCTACGTGCGTAGCCAGTTCCACATTGGGACTCTCCTCTGTTTTGAGTAAGCGTTCGATCGCATTCCAATCTCCTAAATCATCCCAACCAAAATCAACTGGCAAAACGTATGCTAGATTTGTCTTTTCCATTAGCGCATAGTCTATACTCTTCTTAGGCAACTGGGGATATATATCAGGGCCATGTTGTTCTAAAGGTTCGATAATTTCTGGCGCATGGATATGTAGTTCCTTGAGAACAACCCCTGCCCGAAAAACGAACATTCCACTATTCCAGCTAAAGCGTCCCGTAGATAAAAAAGTTTCTGCCGTTTCCCGGTTGGGCTTTTCAGTAAAACGGTTGACGTGATAAGCTGGCAACTCATTAAAGCTACCTATTTTTTCACCTTGTTCAATGTAGCCGTAACCGGTTGATGGAAAAGTAGGCTTGATCCCCAGTGTAACGATCGCTGCTGTGCTTGCTGCTAGTTGCGTAGCCGCGCTTAATGTGTGTGCAAACGCCTCTTGATCAGCGATCCAGTGGTCAGCAGGGAAAAAGCCAATAACAGCGTCTTCTCCATAGCGCTGTTTGATTTCTAAACTTGTCCAAGCAACGGCGGCGGCAGTGTCTCTTCCTTCCGACTCAATCAGTAAGTTTTCAACTGGTAGATCAGGTAATTGTTGTCTTACCCCTTCAGCTATCTGACTAGAAGTAATCACATACAAGGAATCCCACCCCGTTCGGGTTCGCCAGTCGCTCATGGGGGAAACCCCCAAGACCGCGCTGGACTCACCGCCACCGAGTTCAATCAATCGATCGGCGGTTGCTTGTAATAAACTTCTAGAGCTACCATCAAGACTTAAAAATTGCTTGGGTCGGTCTTTGCGACTCAGGGGCCAAAAACGTTCACCTTTACCACCAGCAAGGATTACGGGGAACAATAAAGTATTCATGTTGTCATACAGGCTTACCGAAGAATATTACAAGTTTACAGTGAGCTTTTCCACTGGCAATATTTGTAGCTTGGATTAACATACTTTTAGGGAGTGGTTGAGTGGGGAGATAATTGTGATAAAACAAGTCGAATGGTCAGAAAATCCGTTGACATCTCAGCAAGTTGCAGAATTTGAAACAGAGGTGCGACAGCAGCAACTTCAACGAACAGAAAATCAAGTAACACCTGCACCAGTAGCCGATTCAGAGGAGGAGGATGTCGAACTAAACCCGCCAGCGAATCCCAACCGTAGCGTTGTCCAATCAGTGGGTGCAATTCCCAATCAGCTTTATGAGAGACTGGGCTTAACCATGCCTCGATGGCTGTTGTGGATTATGACGGTTGTCATCGGCATCATCTTATCTGGTTTACTAGTATCAACCTTAGCGCTGTGGACTCCCTTGTGGAGCAATCTAGATCGAACAGATGAAGACTTAGGAACTACTGCTAAAGACGAGATAAAAATTCCATTACCAGGGGAGTTATGGAGCAAACTTTCCCAGTACAACCTTTCACGACCCATGAATATTTTAATTATGGGGATTGAACCAGTTAACGGTACTGTTGACGGTTCACCAGAAAGCTTTGCTGGGAAAAGCGACACCATG
>Ga0105047_10001622_pt1 | contig 40373 bp, 29 predicted proteins | sample MAT04_FD_78384 | JGI IMG/M metagenome (GOLD analysis project Ga0105047, IMG submission 78384) | Freshwater microbial communities from Lake Fryxell liftoff mats and glacier meltwater in Antarctica - MAT-04 (megahit assembly) | ecosystem: Environmental > Aquatic > Freshwater > Ice > Liftoff...
CACAAATCGTCCTGTCAAATGAGTTCGCTGCTGAGTGGATATTTTCATCAGTTCCTCGTATTGACGCAGTTACTGCAAATGTCGACGAACACTGGGCTTCAGAAAATAGCTCTTCCCTTCTTTCAAGTGTGCTGACGGACGTGTCTTCGAAGCGGAATTCGCGTATCTTACGTCATGTGAATCAGGGACGGTGCAGCATCGTGGCACTGTCGAATCACGGGAAAAATACTCTGAGGATCTGCCATGACAGCACTTGCTTTACGCCGAGTCGAAGCCTTCCAGGGTGAATTGCCGGATATGCCGATTGAACCATCATGGATTCTGGAAGGTAACCCGAGGGCGCGTGGCACGGTGTTGGTGCAATCGACCGATAAGCTGCTGTCCGGCGTTTATGGGAGTGTACTGCCGGACGATTCAACTGGACGTTTGGTTGGGACGAATTCATCCATGTGCTGGAGGGCGAAGTCCGGATTACTGAAGACGGCGGAGATTCGTACTTACTGCGTAAGGGAGATTTCGTTCACTTTCCGCTCGGACTGAAGACCGAATGGCATGTGCCGCAATACGTGCGGAAGGCATTCACATTGCGAACTCCGGAACCTTTCGAGTTGTGAGCACATCAATTTGCTGTCGTGATGGGAGGGTTGCATGTGACCGCCTGTCCCGGTGAAGCGGAGGCAAATTGCGATGCTGCTATTGTCGGACGAGGGGAAACGGTCTGGTCGCAGGTTCTGCATGACGCTCTGACGAATCAGAAGGTCGACATCACCGACGTCATGCAAGCTGTGCTCAACGAGCATCCGGCTTCGTGGGTTCGCGACATCTATGTGGAGAGTTTTTGCCGCAAGCTGCCCGACGTGATCAGCCGGGACCGTCGTCCGGAAGAGGCCGAGCTATTGTCGTACCTGCGAATTCTGTCGCGATTGCCGGTTAAAGACTGGAATGATGACGAATCATGGCAAATGACGAATGTCGGCGACGTTCTTAGGGAAATGGCCCACGACAAGGACCCTGATTTCTCCGATGAAACTGTCGCGCTTCTCACCGGCATTGTCGATTCACTGCCAGCTAAGCCGATTCTCGATAGCACGCCTGCACAGGAGACTGATGAGCACACGGAAGCCGTTGCAGAACCAAAAGCGGACGGCGCGTGATTTTCGCTTCAACTCACAGTCGTACCGAGCCGCAGTCAACGGAAACGACCCGCTCCGGTATGTTGGTTATAAATCGTTGATGGGAATCATGGTTACGAATCATGAGGTCGACCGTCAGGTGACGGTGCATTGGGGGATTTGCGGATTCCGCCAGAGACGGGCTGACCACACCATACCGGTGCATGGCACCGCTTTCCCGCTTGTGAACGATTCACTCGAAATCCCTCCGTGATGGATGCTCTTGACATTCATCAATACGCGATCCGCACATGGGATTCCGGGGGTTTCTTCGCTTGTAGTGCGACAGGAGGTTACTTGGCTAAAATTTGGTGTCTGACTCGTTCATGGGGTTACGAAACGTCTTTGCAATGCAATTGAGTATTTGTCTCCCACGGCGATCACCGTTTTCGATCCCAAATCCAAGTGCGAAACCACTGTGGCGTTTGTTCGAGATCAATCTTCAGCTCGCATTGGCCCTCGGGATCAAACTCCGCCAACCAGATCGGTTCTGGCCCGGAGTTGTCGAAAAAATAGGCACGATAGGAATTGGCGATCGCCTCACGAGCCAACCCCAGGCAGCGAACGTAGCGTTCGCAAATCTTGTCTTCAGGGACCGGGTGTCCGCCGCTTCGGACACGCGAACGCACACGAGCCACATTGAGTTCCATTGAGTTCGTACAGACGAAGTAAAGATACGTTTTGTATCCCTTAGCCTTTGCTCGACCGAAGAATTCTACCTTGCTCCTATGAGACATAACTGTCTCAAACGAAAACGACGATCCACGACGGATCAGTTCTTCACGCAGGAAGTCAACAATGGAGGCCGCGAGATAACCATTGCCTTTCGATGCATGCAGAATCGATCCTTCAATTTTGGCAGTCACGAAGAACGGATGATCGTACGGAATACGGTTCCCGGCACGAAGAGAATCACACAACTGCGAAAATGTGATTTCCAATTCGAACTGAGACAGATCCAGCCCGGTGCTGATCAGAGCACGTTCAACGTCGTCTGCGTTGAGGTAACGGCTCAGCCAGAATACGCCATCCGTCGAACGCTCTTTTGCGAGGTTGCGAATGATGCTCGATTTTCCCGATCCATTCGGACCGGCGATCATCCGCAATCGTTTGGAGCGATCAGGATTCACGATAGGACTCCGGTTCCTCACTGGCTACATAGGGTTTTGTTGTTCCGTCGGAATAGAGCCAAACAAGTTTTCCGTTCTGTTCGACGACAGCAGGTTGATTGGAATCGAAGGCGGAACGTAGTGCTCGGCTGCCAACACGTTTGAGTGCCTGTTTCATCGCTTCATCGGTTGGCAGGTCCTCATCTTCGAACATAGTCGCTGATGAACTTGGGCCGAAGGCTTCGCGTAGTAGTTGATTCTTCCAATGTGAGGCTGCCGGATGACGCGGCGAGATCTCGTACAAACTCAAGAACAGATCTAACGCCGTGTTGAAATAAAATGAATCATCGCGAAAGTCACTGTAAACTCGCGTGATCAATGCTGGTGGTAACGCGTCTTCAGGTGTGCCTTCCAGTAACAACGGAAGCACGGTTTTCTTTTTTTCCTCAGTCCCAAGCAGACGTGCAGAAACCTGATCCATTTCGGCAGCAACGACAGTCCCGGTCTTCGGATCCTGGTTGTCAAATTTGCGCCGATAGCCCAGGGTTCCGACGATCAGCACTCGATCAGCTTTTGTAATGCGATCAACGAAACGAGGGATGCTGCTTCCAATCTGAGAATTCTCCCAACGGTCCAGGATGACTTTGATGCCTGCCTTCTCAAGATCCATCGCCAATCGATGTTCAACCCAGCGTTCTTGAACGGGATTCCCCCAGGCGTAGCTCACAAAGCAAGTTGGAGCGGTGAGCTTTTCGCTTTGAGCGAGTCGTGAGAGTTCAAAAATGACTTCTTCGAACTTCGTTCGTAGCTCGGCTGCGGCCCCTTCCTGAACGATCTGCCGACGTTGATCCGGTTTTACACTCAGCGGTTCGTCCGGCGGCAAGTCGATACGATGTAGACAATCGGCGTTTTCACAGCCGACAGCCGACTTGCCCTGTTTCAGCAGTCGAGCCATGACCGCTCGATCCACGGGCGTTCCACACTTCGCGCACTTCACCGGACGAACTCGCTGCACATGCGTGTCACGGCAACTCAGCATTTGCTCCACCAATCCTTCAAAGACCTGGCGGATGTTCGCACTCGCTTCGCGGCTGAAAAGGAGCACGATGGTCCGTTCGTTTTCTTCCCGTATCTGTCGTACGCCACAGATCTCTTTGTTCGGCGATTCGAACCATGCAGCATCGTGTGCCTGGTCTGTGCGGACGAACAGGTTTGTATATCCCAGCAACACAACTAACCCCGCGAAGGTGTTTTCGGTCGATCCTGTCAGGATGTAGGACGCTCCATTCTCGGTGATCAGGTCGTCCCGTTGCGGTTTCTTCAGGTTCATCAGGTCGGGGAAGATCAGCAATTTGACCTCGCCGGCATGTTCGCGGAAGCACCGATAACTTAGGCGATTGGAGAGAAAGGCTTCAATAGTGCCGTCCAGCAGCAATGCCTTATCTTCCTCGGACAGATTTTCGAGTTCCCGAAAGCGGTAGCTATTGTCGAACAGGCGGCTTTCTTCCACAGCACCCAGTCCTCGCGGGTTGCGGCGGGCTTCCAGCACCATCGACGCGGCGAGATTATTCATCAGCTCGGGCACGAGCAGGATTCGCTCTTCGCCGGAGGACAGAGTCAACATCCGCACGAATCCCTGGCTGCTGAGATTTCGAATCGCTGCTAAGATTGGTATCTCTCCGATTGCCGTGACGACCGACGCAATTGACTCCGTCCAAACACGGCGTTTCAATTGTTTGGCGATTGCAATATGCAGCTCGGTGGCCGTGAAGATAATCTGCTTGCGACTGCGGCTCTCTTTCAGGGCCATCACAAAATCTTTGATCCGCTTGAAGACGGCATCGGTTGAGACCACGGGCTTGTCGTCCCACGGAATGGCCTGCTTCATGCGAGCCAGTAATTCGCCCAGCCCAAGGTTTTCTCGGGCACTGGTGGCAATCCAGCCTCCGGCAATGCCTTGGCGTTTGCAGAACGCAGCCAGCTCGTCGTTACTCAACACCGGATGTCCGCGATCCACGCGGGCGGCAACGAGGATCTTCGGGCATTCGGCGGGAAGCTGACGCAACCAGTACTCGGCACTGCCCAGCGGATCGCGGCTGTTGGTCGGGTCGAACAGAATCAATGCGAGGTCCGCGTCCTCGATCGAGAGAGCATGGATCAGCCGGTAATCAGGTTGACCGGCAAGATCCCAAAGCACAGCCTCACACAGCGCACCGTCTGTGCGAGTGGTGGCGAGTTGATTGAGCACCCAGAACTGCTGTCCGTGCGTGGAGTCGTGCTCGCGGTATTCGCCATGCGCCAGCCGCCAGCCAAGGCCCGTTTTTCCCGAACCTGAATCGCCAACCAGTACAATCTTGGCTGTCGTGGAATGGACGGTCCTTTCCTGGCTGGGGCTTCCGACCACATTCGACTTCTTCGCTGATCTTGTGTCACTGTCACTCCCGATCAGAGCGTCGTAGTCGAGTTCGTAGATGTGGATCTCGCGGCATCGCGCTCCTAACGGCGCATTTGGCGGTAAGCCAGCCGTCGCCAACTGAGGAAGGGTCGGATGAAAGGCCAGCGAAGGAATCCAGTTACCAATCTTTGGCACAGAAATAACCGCCACTGTCTCCCACGCCTGGCAGTTCCACAGCCGTATCGTGCCATCAAAGCTTTTCGAGGCGAGGAGGCTACCGTCTGGCGAGAAGTCAACAATTTCGACGGTGTCCGTGTGACCTTCGAGCGACCGGAGGAGCTTGCCGCTCGACGCCTCCCACAGCTTGACGGTGTTGTCAGCGCTCCCACTGGCCAGAATCCCGCCCGACCGATCAAACGCGACGCTGACGACAGCGCTCGTGTGTCCTTCGAGCGTCCGGAAGAGCTTGCCGCTCGACGCCTCCCACAGCTTGACCGTATTGTCTTCGCTCCCACTGGCCAGAATCCCGCCCGACCGATCAATGGCGATGCTACTGACCAGGTTCGTGTGACCTTCGAGCGACCGGAGGAGCTTGCCGCTCGACGCCTCCCACAGCTTGACGGTGTTGTCAGCGCTCGCACTGGCCAGAATCCCGCCTGACCGGTCAAACGCGACGCTATTGACAAAGTCTTTGTGTCCTTCGAGTGTCCGGAGGAGCTTGCCGCTCGACGCCTCCCACAGCTTGACGGTGTTGTCAGCGCTCGCACTGGCCAGAATCCCGCCTGACCGGTCAAACGCGACGCAGACGACAGCGCTCGTGTGACCTTCGAGCGTCCGGAGCAGCTTGCCGCTCGACACCTCCCATAGCTTGACAGTGTTGTCATTGCTCCCACTGGCCAACATCCCGCCCGAGCGATCAAATGCGACGCTAAAGACAACGCTCGTGTGACCTTCGAGAGTGCGAAAAAGTCTCACGCCCGGCGGCAGCGAAGGCACGGCCGGTTCACTTTTCTGAGCTTGTTTTTTTTTTCCCATTGTTGTTATTCCGGACTGGCACGGGCGGGGTATCACGAATCGTTTCGCTGATCAGCTCACCGGCAGAAACCTCGCTCTTCAAACTCATTTCTCAATGACAAGCTGCATTGGCAGGAAGTCACCAGCGAGCATCGCGTCTTCATGCTGTGGGGAGTATAACGCATTTGTCCCTTCCCGCGCTTTCCCAATGAAGTTTAAGTGTAGATCCTTTCTGCCGGAAAGGACTTTGCCGCTTGCTGCAACCTGCGAGCAAACGCTGGTCGATCACAGGCGATCACGTCCCCGTTGAGCGAACGTTATACTTTGCGCGGCCAGAAATGAGACCGGCGAGCGGAGCGGCGTCAGACCTCCGGTACATCGTTCTTGTACCGGCAAGCTGACGCATGCCGCTCGCCAGTTCTCTCACACTTGACCGCGCTGAGTATAGCTCCCTGGGTTCGCCTTGCGGCGAAAGTCCATTCCGGCAGAATGGACCTACTCAATAAACACAAACTCATTGCTGTTCAACATTGCGCGACAAAATGCAGTGATGCCTTCGGCAGCGATAAAGTCTTTTGAATCTGATAACTCGGCGGTGTCTGGGTCGCGACCGTAACACAGCCAGAATGCTCGTGCGATCTGCATTGATAAATCATCACCACAATCTCGTTGCAGTCGATCGGCCAGCAATTCCGCTTGCTGCAGCATGAACGGGCTGTTAAACAGATTCAACGCTTGAAGCGGCGTTGTCGAACGACTGCGTTTTGGGACAGACGTTGCTGCGTCGGGGCAATCGAAGACTCCAAATACCGATTCCTTTTCCAATCGGACTTTGGTCATGTAGATCATGCGTTGCCAGTCTTCCGGGCCGTACTTCTTCTTCGGGAAATAGTGTCGCACATTTTCCAGTTCGACTTCAAAACCACTGAAGCCAGGGCCGTACATGCGATCGTCAAGGACTCCGGTGACTGCCAGAATACTGTCGCGGATCGGTTCAGCCTCGAGTCGCCTTGGAGGGAATCGCCACCACCATTGCGCATCCGCGTCAGCCAGAAGAGCGTCCTCGCGTGGTCGACTGCTTTGCTGATACGTGGCGGAGTTCAGGATAAGCGAATGAACGTGTTTGAGCGACCAGTTGTGATCCATGAGTTCCATTGCCAGCCAGTCGAGCAGTTCCGGATGTGTCGGCGGCACTCCTGCGGCTCCAAAATCACTGGGCGTGGCCACGAGACCTTTTCCGAAATGGAATTGCCACAGTCGATTGACGATCACGCGGGCGGTTAGTGGATTGTCACGAGAAGCGATCCATTCTGCGAGTGCCAGTCGCCGCTGTTGTTCGGGCGATTCTTCTGAAATTGCCAGCTTGCCGAGTGCCACAACGGTGCCCGGTTCCACTCGTTCGCGTCTTGCCGTGGGCTCACCGCGAAACAGTCGATGCGTTGGTCCCGGCTGTTGAAACTGTCCTGCGTAAACCGTTGCCGCTGAACGCAACTGCGATTTTCGCTGTTCCGCCTGTTGCAGTTGCTGGAACAGGCTTCGGCCTTGCTCTGCCTGAGCATCCGGGAAATTCGTAAAGTCGTAGAGGGGCAGGGCGTCCGTATTCGGGCCAAAAGGCAAGCGATCGGTCGACGATGCGATCTGTTTCCAGTGATCTCGTTCAGTTACCACCTCAATCGTGTACTTCGTTGCCAGACGATCGCCAAATTGACCTTCGCGATCCCTGGCCCACACGATTCGATCGATCATACGAACTCGTGGCAGCTCAATCTGAACCCATCCACGACCCGGTTCATTTGAGATCCAGCTATGCGAATTGCCAAACTGACCGTCGTTAATATGTTCCAGTTTATGAATCTCAACTCCTGGTAGTGAACTGGAACACGTCGCGATTGCTCCGGCGGTCGCCAAAGCGACATTTGTCGTGCCGTCGAAGATTTCGAGTTCATCAAGGCAGGGCTGTGACGCATTGGTTTCTTCGATCGTGAAGCGTATGAATCTCGCTGCAATGGGTTCGAACAACTCTTCATTGCCGCGTGCGTTCACCGCCGGACGGTTCTTTATCCCGTCTTTCGCAAACGGCTTAAGATCGTTTCGCAACTTCGCGAGCTGCCTGTCGATTGTGGCAATCTCAAGTTGCTGAGTGTCAGAGAGTGGCATTTGTCGATCACCGTGCTGCACGCCGGCAAAGATGGCCTGAAGTGAGTAATAATCTGTCTGCCGGATTGGATCAAACTTATGATTGTGGCAGCGCGCGCAGCCCAGCGTAAGTCCCATGAACGCCGTGCCGGTTGTGTTGATCATGTCGTCGAGTTCGTTCTGCCGCTGCATAAGCGTGAGATTGATATCGGGACTTTTGACGAGATCGTATGGCCCGGCAACCAGATACGCAGTGGCTTCCGGAACGCCGATGGCGTCGCCGGCAATTTGTTCTTTTATGAACTGATCGTACGGCTTGTCTTCATTGAGCGATCGAATCACGTAGTCACGATATGGCCACGCATTGGGACGTTCGCGGTTGGTTTCATATCCGTTGGTTTCGGCAAAACGGACCAGATCCAGCCAATGGCGCGACCAGCGTTCGCCATAGTGTGGGTTGTTCAGGAGTTTCTCAATGAGGCGACCGACGGCGTCCGGATCAGGATCAGCCACAAACGCCTGGACGTCTTTCGGGGCTGGGGGCAGGCCAAGCATGTCGAGCGACATACGTCGGATGAGTTCGGCTCGAGTCGCAGGAGGATTCGGTGTCAAGGAATGTTCGTTGAGCTTCTGCCGGATGAATGCGTCAATGCCGTTGGCGACCCATGCATCTTCGACCGGTGGTGGTGGATTCGTTCGCACTGGTTGAAACGACCAGTGACTGGATTCTTTTGTTCCCTGTTCAACGGCTCCATCCGGTCCTGGCCAGACTGCCCCTTGATCGATCCATGCCGACAGCAACGCGATCTCATCCTTCGTCAAACGATCGGCTTCGTCAGGCGGCATGACTTGTCCGGTTTCGCTGCCACCCACCAACTGAATCACATGACTGTTAGCGGCATCGCGGGGAACAATCGCAGGTTCGCCAGAATCTCCGCCAAGCAGCATTGCCGCTCGACGATCGAGTCGCAAGTGACTTTCCTGGACATCAGGCCCATGACAGTGGAAACATTTTTCGGCGAGGATCGGCTGAATCTGCTTTTCGAAGTCCGTAGTTGGAACACGATTGGCTCCTGCGGCATCTTCGTCGGCCAGAGCAATCGATGCACTTACGGCAATCAAGAATGCCAAATTCAATCTGAAGAGCAGTGGGATCATGCCTCTGATCATATATTCACGAACCTTCGCTCGGCACCAACATTCTGGTACTTGAGTATTTTTTGCATGAATCCACTTAATAAAATCTCAACGAAATCACCACAACAGCCGCTTCGATTTACGCCGGTTACCTGACCGCAACACTCGACTGACGATTCTCATTCCAGACTCCGCATCGGCTCACATTCAATCGGGAAGAATCCGAATAACCAAGGGATTCTTTGCGATCTGTGTCGGTGAAAGAATACCTGCCTCCAGCCAAATCGGCAATTTCGGCAAGAGTGTTCCTTCGAAAGACCGAATCGAAACCTTACTTCGAGTGGATTCCGCTGAAGTCTATGCGGCGAATATTCATCAATCCTGAGCCTGCATCTCCACGGTGTCTTCTGGCACTCGTGTTGAGCGTTCTGCTGCCCGCAGCATGCCTGGCTCAGGATCTTCGAGTTCAGGAAGGATGGTTGTACTCATGGAGAAATCAACCATCCGGGGAGTTTGCTCCCGATCACAGAAAAACCGATCCGTTCCAACCAATATTTTCCGATGCTGACTATGACGCGTATGCGGCCAGGCAGACTCCATCGTTTCTGACTCAGTTTGCGTCCAGTGTCGAAACATCGACTCAACAGTCGTCCGAGACAGCGTCAGCTTTAATACCGGTCGCAGTGAATCAAGAATTCGACGCGGACATTGAGGCTGCGCCTTACGACACCGAATCCGTACTGCCACCGACGCGAACCATGCATCCCGATGCATCTGCTTTCGCTCCACTGGACGAACTGATTCCGCAGACAACAGGTCCGGCTTCAACAGCGCAAACGATCACGCCGCAACAGGTTTTTTCGAATTCTCCTGTTCAATACAACAACGGTTATGGCTGGCAGGTTCTTCCCAAAGGATTGATGTACAAGTCATACCTTGCAGGAGAGAAAGAGCCGCGAATGCAGTTTGTTCAGTTGCATGACACACGCAGCAATCGACGAGTCTGGGAAGCGGTGCTGGGCGGGCGTGTCGGGTTGTTGCGGAATGGGACCTATGACTCGGTGAACCCGCAGGGATTTCAGGTTGACGTTGAAGGTGCCGTGTTCGCTCGTGTGCTGCCGGATCAACCAAGTGCGATGCTGGAAGGAGCTGACTTTCGAGCGGGGTTGCTGGCGACACATCGCTATGAACGAACGGCGTATAAGTGGGGTTACTATCATATCAGTTCGCATATTGGCGACGAGTTTCTGCTTGCGAATCCGACGTTCAATCGTATCAACTATGTGCGCGACTCCGCGATCGCGGGTGTGACGCAGGACTTAAACTACGCGACGCAGGTTTATGGAGAAATCGCGTATGCAATCGGGGCGGAAGGCGGTGCGAAACCGCTGGAATTCCAATTCGGGACGCAGTACATTCCTGTAGCAAAATCCAGTCTCCTGGGTGCTCCGTACGTCGCCGCGAACTATCACATCCGTGAAGACTTCAACTTTCATGGCGGATTCAACTCAGTTGCAGGCTGGGGCTGGCAGGGCGTTGAAACACGGCATCGACTTCGAGTCGGGTTGCAATACTACAATGGCCCGTCTTTGCAGTATCAGTTCCTGGACCGTTGGGAAAACATGTACGGCGGCGGAATCTGGCTGGACTATTGATAAAATACCTCAAGCGCAGTCCTGAATTCGGAACTGCAGGCCGGACCAGGGTCGCACGTTGCCGGTACATGCCGTAAGCACCTGGTCAAAATTTCTTCATCTAACGACAATATGTTTCAATGTAGCGGAAGTCGCCAAGACTTTCGGCGGATTCCGGTCATTACCGAAACTCTACGCGAGTTCCGCTACTGGTCTTCAGTAATCGCTTCAGCGCGAGTTCATTTCGCGAAGTACCACTGCTGAGCGAAATACCAGATCGTCAGGGCGCCACCGATCGTAATCACGATTTTTCGGACGACAGCGCGATCCATTTTGCGTGCCCAGGTCGCTCCCAGCCAACCGCCGATTGAGGCAGAGATCAGCATTGGTCCGGCAAGTTGCCAGTTGACGCTGCCGGAGATGACAAATACCACGACCGCGATTCCGTTGATCAGGCCGGCCAGCGCTGTCTTCAGCCCATTTGCGTGATGGATACTTCCAAGGTGCAGCAGACTGAGTGTGCTGAGCATCAGGATTCCAAGACCGGCACCAAAGTATCCACCGTACACACCGATCAGGAGTTGCAGTCCGAAGACTAGCCACCGATTTCGTCCACTGAGCGTTTCGCCCGTCGAACCGACTGGCGTAGATTCATTTGGCGCAGAATCACTCGGTGCGGGTAATGCTTTTGCTCCGCGTATCAGTCGAGGCTGCAGAATAAACAGTCCCGTTGCCAGTCCGATCAACCACGGAATCATGGCCTTGAACGAAGACTCCGGCGCAATAACAACTATGTACGATCCAGCAATGCCACCGATTAAACTCGGCAATGCCAGCCATCGTACCCATCCCCAGAGTTCACGAAGCTCGCGGCGATAGCCCCATGATCCGGACAAAGCACCGGGGCACAATGCGACAGTGTTGGTTGCATTGGCGATGATCGTCGCCCCAGGCGTTCCGCTCAATGCCCACAACAAAGCAGGAAACGTGATCAGCGTACCACCGCCTGCCACCGAATTGATTGCTCCGCCGATCAATGCCGCCGGACACAGCACGAGATAAGCCTGCCAGAGTTCCATGAAAAATCTTCAGTCATCGAATTTGCGTAGATTCAAAGACAACCAGCCATTACGTTAGTATGCTATCAAGTGACATCCGTTTGCGATACGACCGGCATCAGTACTAAGGTTTCCTGTGGGCATTGAACACTTTCAGAATCACATCACCTCCATTGATCAATTGACAACCGTGATCGGAACGCCGAGTGACCTGGTGATCCGCAAACAGTTGTCCGAACTTGATGATCACATGAAATTATTCCTCGTCACATCGCCGTTCGCACTGCTGGGTACTGTGGGCCGTGACGGACGATGCGATGTCTCACCGCGCGGAGATGTGCCGTTTGTTGCAAAGGTTCTGGATTCAAAGACGTTGTTCATCGCCGAACGTTTCGGAAATCGCCGCGTGGACAGCCTGCGGAATATCGTCGAAACTGGCCGCGTGGGATTGCTGTTTCTGACTCCAGGCCAGGGCGAGATGCTGCGAATCAATGGCCGCGCCTGTGTATTTCAGGACTCTGAAATTCTGGCATCCATGACAATGCAGGGAAAGCAGCCCGTGGCCGGAATCGGTGTTGAAGTTGAAGAGTGCTACTTCCAATGTGCGAAAGCCATTATCCGTTCGAAGCTTTGGGAAAACCCAGGTGAAGATTCTGGTCTGAAACCTCTCGACTTCGCGGGGATTCTGATCGATCAGACGAAGATTGAGGGGCAATCCGTGGAATCGCTTCGGGAACAGATCGCCGAATCTTACAGAGACCGGCTTTATTGAGGTATTGAGGTGTTGAGGAACGCTCGATTGATAACTGTCAGATTTTCGACCAGACGTTCGCTCGCAACCTCCCCCAAGCGCAGCGTCAGGGGGAGGTCGGACAAGCGAAGCGATGTTCGGGAGGGGGCTGTTGCTGCACAACTCTTCTATCACTCACGACTGCCACAGTATCGACCGCTGATCGAGAATTCCCAACTCGCGCAGGCCCTCCCCCGGACCATCGCTACGCTCGGCCCGACCCCTCCCTGCCTTCGGCGGGCGGGGTTGAGAATTGCGCCAGTCAATGTCGAAGCGATGCTAAAGCGCGAAGAGTGAATTCTGTCATCGACAGCCATGCGATCAGCCAGCCAATGGCAGTGATTCCTGAAATGCAATCCAGCCTTCGCGGCCAGGCAATGTGCGTGGCGTCACGCGGTCTGAAGGGCAGTGGTCTTCTCCGTTGCCGACAAGGTCACCGGTGGGCACGATCTGAATCCCGCGTTCGGCCGCCAACTGGAGGAAGTTCTCAAACATTTCACGACACGCGATTCCTTCGACTTCGGCGTGAATGGTCAGTACGTTGAGTTTGTCTGGGTGGATCAGCGACAGCAGGTGCTCGTTAAAGTTCGCATGGGTGATCCCGTTGCGTCCGATGATTTCGTCATAGGTTGGTAAAGTCACGGGAAGCTGCGGTTGCATCAGGCGCTGCCCATCGACTTCAGGAACGAAGACAGAGCAACCTCGGCAGTCGCTGTTGTAGCGGAAAGGGAACTTCTCCTTTTGCATCAACATGGCTTCGTTTGCCTTCCAGCCCGGGGCTGCAGAGCAGGTCGGAGCCTTGCCGCAAATCCTCGTCAGTTCTTCAACGCCTTGTTTGAGATGCCGATACATTGCCTCGGGAGTCATTGAGTCGATCCTGGCCTGCCATGCGTGGTGGTCCCACGCATGCAAACCGATTTCGTGTCCTTCGTCAGCAGCCCGACGGATCTGTTCGGCCAGTACCCTGCCGATAACCGGCCCCGGGAAGATAGTTCCCCGGAGCAGGATATCCCATCCGTACAGCCCGACTGCGTTGCTGCGAAGCATCTTCAACAGAAACGCAGGTTTGAGGAGTCGCCAAAGATGGCGTCCCATATTGTCCGGGCCGACAGAAAAAAAGAATGTGCCTTTCACTCCAAAGCGGCTGAGGCTTTCGCAAAGCGCAGGCACACCTCGTCGAGTTCCGCGAAACGTATCGACGTCAATTCGCAGTCCGAGTTTCATGCGGCGTACCGTTTCACAGTATTGCTGGTCAATGAATCGCAACTATCAGTCGAGAACATGTCGGAATCGACGGCTTGCTGCAGGAAGAAGTCGAGCGTCTTTTCGATCGATTTTTCGAGGGCAATCCCCGGCGTCCAGTCGATATAGCGCTTCGCATTTCGAATACTGGGAACTCGCCGCTGCATGTCCTGGTAGCCTTTCCCGTAAAACGATCGACTTTCGACGTCGATGCATCCTGCGGCTGGTGGAAAATGGCCACGCAGCGGATGTTCGTCGAATTTCCTGGTCAGGATTTCTGCCAGTTCACGAATGCTGGCTTCGTTCTCCGGGTCGCCGATGTTGATGATCTTTCCATCACAGCGTCCGCCTTTGTTTTCGACGATGCGGAACAACGCTTCAATGGCGTCATCCACGTCCACAAAACACCGCTTTTGCTCGCCGCCATCAACGAGTTGAATTGGAGATCCCTGACAAAGATTCAAAATCAATTGCGTGATCGCCCGAGATGAACCGATTCTTGCTGACATCAGTGTGTCCAGCCGAGGGCCAATCCAGTTGAATGGGCGAAACAGGGTGAACTGCAGATTGTCTCGTTCACCATACGCCCAGATGACACGGTCCAGCAGTTGCTTGATACAGGAATAAATCCACCGCTGGTTCTTGATCGGACCTGTGACAAACGACGATCGTTCTTCATCGAATTGTTCGTCCTCACACATTCCGTAGACTTCTGATGTGGACGGAAAGATGATGCGTTTTCCGTATTTCACACACGCGCGAACAGTGCGCAGGTTTTCTTCGAAGTCGAGTTCAAAGACGCGAAGTGGATTGCGGGTATACTCGATGGGAGTGGCAATCGCCACCAGCGGCAGGACGACATCACACTTACGAATATGGTATTCAATCCATTCATTGTGAATGGAAATGTCCCCTTCACGGAAATGGAAATTCGGGTGGTCCAGGAGGTGCTCGATGTAGTTGGAATTCAGATCCAGCCCATAGACGTCATACTGTCCACTCGCTGTCAGCTTGTCACTCAGATGGCTACCGATGAAGCCGTTGACTCCAAGAATCAGAACCTTTTTTTTGCGGTCTGCTTCCACTTTGACACTGAGGTTCGGTCCGAATTTCATATTCGGCTGGAGCATCGCATCTTTCGCGAACTGACTACCGGAGCACATCACGCCTCGCTCCAGTTGCGCGGAATCGATTCGAAGGACTCCCGAGCCGCAGGTGACAGTAAGTGGTGAAGTGGAAAGAATCGTCCCTGGAGGACGTTCAACCGTGTCTTCCTTAATAGTAGCCTGCCAGATCAGACATTTGCGGTCGCCGATGAATGTGTAGGCTCCGGGATACGGCTTTGCAACGGCTCGAATGAGATTTCGATTTTCCGCAGCACTCTTCGACCAGTCGATTTCTCCATCGGAAGGACGACGTCCGCCAAAACAGGACGCCGCCGCATGATCCTGCGGTGTTCGGGTTGCAGTGCCGTCAAGGATCTTGGGCAGAATCTCCGACAGCAATAAAGTTGCCTCAGTCTGCATCTTTGCAAATAGTGACTTTGCGGTATCAAAATACGAGATCGGTACGACGCGTTGAGCGATGATGTCGCCGGCGTCGGCCCTCGGAGTCATATGATGCAGCGTGACGCCGGTTTCGGTTTCGCCATTGACCAGAACCCAATTGACCGGACAACGGCCCCGATAAGCAGGCAGCAGGGAACCATGCAGGTTGATGCATCCCTGTTTTGGAATGTCCAGGAGTGCCTTGCTGATCAGATTTCGGTAGTAGAATGAGAAAATGAAATCGGGTTCCATATCCCGAATACGACCTTCCCAGACCGGGTGATTGATGTCCTCTGGAGCGTAGACCGGGATACCTTTCAACGCGGCCAGCTCAGCGACTGAATCGAACCAGACGTTTTCATTTGCATCATCAGCGTGCGTGAAGATCGCGCTGATTTCGAAGCCGTTTGCGATGAGTGCCTCAATGCCGGCACAACCAATTGAGTGATACGCGAGTACGACAGTTTTCATGGTTCGGCAATCCTTTGCTGATTATTCGAATTACAAATCGCGGCCCACAATGCGCCGCACAAAATATCGAGGTCGATCACGAACATCCTGGTAAATTCGACCAATATATTCACCGAGCAATCCAAGCCCGATAAATTGAGCACCGATCAAAACAAACAGAATAGCAAACAGCGTAAAAATCCCTTCCGCTGCCCATTCGGAACCCCAGGCAATCCGCAGTACCAGGATTAGCAGCCCCAGGCTGATTCCAAAGCAGGAAATAATTCCTCCTATGATACTCAATAAACGCAACGGAAAAGTCGTAATGCTGGTCAACAGGTCGAACTGCAGGTTCACAAGTTTCCAAAAACTGTATTTCGAATCCCCGTGCGCTCGCTGGTCGTGTTTCACCGGAATCTCGATCACTTTGTGGGCGAACGAATTGGCGAGTACAGTAATAAATGTCGTGCGTTCGCGACACTGCAACATTGCATCAACGATTTCACGGGAATACCCTCGCAACATGCAGCCATAATCATGCATCAGGACTCCTGTAGATTTCTGGACCACACGGTTAACGACCCGAGAGGGTAATGTCCGTAAGAATGAATCCTGACGCTTCTGGCGAACGGTGCCCACAACTTCATACCCCGCTTGAAGTTGCGCCACAACCTTGGCAACTTCTTCTGGAGGGTTCTGCAAATCGGCATCCAGCGTTACGATGTAATTTCCTCGACTGTACGAAAGTCCAGCCATGACTGCAGCGTGTTGGCCATAATTACGATTCAATATGACGCCAATGATTTTTCCAGCGTGGGTTTCACCGGCGGCAATGATCATTTCCGCCGATTTATCCTTGCTGCCGTCATCGACAAGGATGACCTCGTAGGGCAAACCCATTCCATTACAAGTTTCGATGCAGCGGCGGATGAGTTCGTCCAGATTGCTCTGCTCATTGAAGACAGGAATTACCAGTGAGACAAGTTGTTCCGGGTTCATGAGTTGCTGCACTTTTCGCGGATCGTGGCTTGAACGGCATCCACTACGTCATCGACGTCAGAATAGGACATATTCGGAAACAGAGGCAACGACAGAATTCGTTCAGAATTCCACTCCGTATTCGCCAGCGCCCCTGGTTCTATGAAGAATGTCTTTTTGTAGTAGTCATGCAGATGCACTGCTCGAAAATGAAAACCGGATCCAATGTTCGCGCGTTTTAACGCAGCCATCAAGTCATCCCGCGACATTTTTGCTCGATCAATATCCAGTCGCACAATGAACAAATGCCACGTGTGCAGGTGTGGATATCCCGGTGCCTGAATCGGAAATATTTCTTTAAGTTGGGACAGCCTCGCCCGATAGTATGAGGCCAATTCTGCTCGACGCTCGTTAAATTGTGGAAGCTGCGTTAATTGGCACAAGCCGAGTGCTGCGGAGATATCTGGCAGGTTGTATTTGTAGCCGGGTTGCAGGACTTGAGCTTGAGGACTGCGTCCCTGGATCTGACGGTCGTACGCATCCACACCCAAGCCGTGAAACTTGAGGGATCGGACTTTTGCCAGCAGGTCCTGGTCGTCTGAGCAGACCATTCCACCTTCGCCAGTGGTCATGTTTTTGATCGGATGAAATGAAAAAATAGCGGTTCCGCGTTTTCCGATCCGCTCTCCTTCATATTCGGTTCCGGCTGCATGGGCTGCGTCTTCAATCAATGCGATTCCGCGCTCTTGGGCCAGTTTTCGAATGCCGTTCATCTCCGCGGGAGCCCCCGCAAAATGCACAGGAATAATCGCTCGTGTTCGCTCGGTAATCAGTGGTTCGATCGTCTCTCGTGTGACCATCAGTGTCTCACGGTCCACATCGGCGAAGACAGGCGTCGCGCCCATCAGACACACGAGGTTGACGGTGGACACCCACGTCATGGAAGGAGTAATGACTTCATCTCCCGGCCCAATTCCAAGAGCCTGCAGTACGCAGTGCATACCTCCGGTGGCGGAACACACTGCAACAGACCCACCAGCCCCGGTATACGCAGTAAAAGCGTCTTCGAACTGTGCGCACAAGGCTCCGGTTGTGATCCATCCGGAACGCAAGACATCCGACACTGCGTTGATTTCCAGTTCGGACAGTGAAGGACGAGAAAATGGCAGGAACTCAGTTCTCATCACGTTGGTCCTTCAGCGCGCGGGGGTCTTGACTTGTGAGTGGGTCATAAAATGCAAACCAGACATTCAGCCACTGTCTTTGATAGGACGGTTCAGGTAGCTGCTGCCGAATCTCATCACCAGGGGGCGAATTCACCACAATGACGGCACTTTGATCGCCTCGATCTTTCAGGATCGAAACGACATCGGAAACTTCCAGGTAGCGATGTTTGGCTTCCGGGTAGGAAAGGCCATAGGCGAGTTCACCTGAATCTCGGAACAGATAAACGTCTGATCGTTGGTACACATAGCTGGCCGAAAGCATTTCCCTGGGAGACGAAATCAGGATCGTGTCCGGCTGGATTCGATGCCGTTCCGACTGCAAGAGCCCTTGAATGCCAATCGATGCCGATATTTCCGTTGGCAGACATATAGTTCCAGTAATAAACAACACGCACGATGCCAGTCCCAGAAGAATAATCTTTTGCCATTCGTCATGGCGGCGGCAGGCCCGGATCAGCAGTCCCGCCGCGATTGAGAGACCAACCACCCAGCCAATGCTCTTCGCGACGTAATGGACATCCAGTGGTGAAAGATAGTGAGTCAATGTGAGCGAGAAAACCACCAATGTCGTCAGCAGGCCGGCGATCACAAATGCCGTAAAGATATAGATGGCGATTCTTATCGCGCGGTCGGGTGTGTCACGATTCAGGCGGTCATTCAGCGCGGCAGCCAACAGCACTGCAAATGGAGCGAAACAAGGCAGGATGTAGGTTCCCAGCTTTCCGGACGATGCAGAAAAGAACAGGAACGGACCCACCATCCATGCGAGGCTGAATTGCAGCAGGGGATCCTGCCGTCGACTTCGAAACATGTCTCGGATTGGCATGGGACCCAAAAAAGACCACGGCATTGTACCGCCGATGAAAATCGGCACAAAGAACCAAAATGGAAAGCGATGCTGGGTTCGTTCACTGGAAACAAACCTGCGAATATGCTCTTCCCAGAAAAAGTAGTTCCAGTAGTCAGGTTCTTTTATCGCGACCGCGACGCTCCATGGCAACGCAACCAAAAACGCTGTCAGCAGCGGCAGCCAGCTCAATGTGAACAAGTCTTTCCACTGACGGCGCAGGGCAAGGAACGGAACGATCACAATTACGACGACAACCAGCGCGACAAATCCCTTCACCAGAAATGCACCACCCGCAAACACGCCAGAAGCCGCCAGAAAACCAAGCCGTTGTTTTTTCGTCGTCGTCAGAGCAGCATAGAAGCAACACAATGACAGCGTCAAACAGCACGACAGCATACTGTCCAGCACACTGAAAGTACCGACTCCCAGGACTTCGCAGCATGTCAGGAAGATAAACGCAGCCAGCACTGCGGTCTGCGTATTGAAATAGCGATGGACGAGCCACCCCACGCCCAGAGCAGACAAACCAGTCGATAAGGCCGACATGAGTCGGACGGCAAAGTTCGTCTCGCCAAACAAGGCCATAGCTGCTGCGTTCAGAACATAACCGCCAGCAGGTTTCTCGAAGTATCGAAGTCCGTCCAATCGTGGCGCAATGAAGTTGCCGGTGGCAAGCATTTCACGCGCGATCTCCCCGTATCGCATTTCGTCAGGAGCCGACAGCTCCCGAACATTGAGCGGCAACAGGTAAACCACCAGAAAAAGCGAGACCAAACCGAATACTGACTTACCCAATGAATCCACTCCGTGGAATTTCCGCCCGAGGTTGCGTCGTGTTCAAAAAAATCCTGCAATCCGTTTCAACTCATGTCACAATTCGTATCTCGGAATCAGATCGCCTTGCCGATTGATCTCGCAGGAAATCATCGACTGTCCGCGTCAAAATCCATTTCTCCGGGTGTCCTTTTGACGTTTCCCTTGAAGACGCAAAATACCCCGCTTCGCTCAAATGCTATTGATTTGCTGCGAATGCAGCAATACGGGATAGTCGTTGTCTTTGATGAGAAATTGTTTAAGTTCCGACAGCAGGTCTGTCCGATTCGCCACTGCCGGTATCTGCCGGATACAGTCCGGGCCGACCGTCGGCATAGTGGCGAGCAATGACCTGGTGCCAGTCATCAGCATTTTTGACGGCGATAAACGCAGTTCGGACTACGTCAGACGCGGGATGCCACGCTGCGTAATAGATGCAAAACTTGCGAAGCTGTTTTGACACTTGATCTGCTGGCAAAATCTGTTCCGCAAGACGAAAGTGCTCACAGAGTACGTCACGCTGTTCATAGACCGACGGCGGTTCCGGCATGGATTCCCCACGCAGCAATGCGGCAGCCTGAGAAAATATCCACGGGTTGCCGATCGAACCTCGAGCTGCCGTAACACCGTTTACGCCGGTTTCCCGCAACATCCGCACGCAGTCAGCCGCAGTAAATAAGTCACCGCTGCCCAGTAACGTGCGATCAGGAAACTGCTGCCTTACCTCTTTCAGAAAACTCCAGCGACTTGGGCCGACGTATTTTTGTTCCACCGTGCGACCATGCACCGTAATGGCCGCTATGCCAAGTTCAAATGCGGATTCCATGATGCGGAAGAAGTTGTCGCGACTCTGCTGAGTGTCATCCAGTCCGCGCCGCATTTTTACAGTGACCGGAGTTTCTGCCGGCACACCTTCGCGAACACGCCTCATGATCTCTATCGCCACATCCGGCTGACCCAGGTGATAACCACCGCGACAACGTCCGGAAGCTTTTTTGGCCGGGCATCCAAAATTGATATCGATCACATCAAAGCCCGCCTCGACCAACTTCAACGCCGCTGCCGGAAACTCATCAGGTTCCGCACCCATCAATTGCGCACCGACGGGATGGTCTTCGTCCGTGACGAACAGATGATGACGTGTCTTCGCGCGGCTCTTCAGCGAACTGACAAACGAATCAATCATCACTTCACAGATTGTGTACGGCGCACCCAGCTTCCGCGCGATCGCCCGCATCGGCCAGTCACTGTAGCCGCTCATCGCCGCCTGGACGACGGGGAGTTCGAGGGGAATGGATCCTATGGTCAGCAAAATCGCGAGTCCGCAGTACAAAAGGTGTATCTTACCGCAGAGGTCCTCAAGGCGTCACTGTGATTCCCACAGATTCGATGGCTGCATGGCCTGACTTACGGAATGGACGAGGCATCGGCTGAACGTGCCCGTGCTCGTCGATCGTGCGACAGCGGAAAGTGTACTCACCGGCAGGCACGCCCGGCAAAACCGCAGCCCAATGTGCATTCGTGAGACGCATCGGCCAGCTTTTCGGAATTCCGGCGGCATCAAAACCGTGTGTTTGCGGTGGGATCTTACCGTCCCTCAATGCGTTCCACGGCATCGGTGCGGGCAGTAGTTCGGCATCGACCCACGATGCAGTATTGAAATGTGGGTCATTCGCTGGCCGTTCGACGGCACTCGATTCGATGGAGACCTGAACTTTGGATAGTCCGGAGATTCCGACCTGCGCGTAACCGGAAACCGTGATCGCTTCGTCAACCTTGACGACTTTGGGAACAGAAATCGTGGCAGCAAACGTCTTTAACGGACTATCGACGTCGTTATTCTGTTCCGCATACGTGTCATTTGCATGAGCCAGATTCGTCAGCACTACATGGGACAGCCACTTGATCGATTTGAAACCGTATGCTTCCGGCACGACGATCCGCACCGGACCACCGCGTTCCGAATCAAGCCACTCACCATTCAGTTTGTAGCAGAGAATTACGGGCGGCAGATCGAACGGATCTTCCAGGACTCGTCCGATCGGCAGTGAACTGCGGAACATCTGTGCGGGATCATCGTTGTGGTAGCCATAGTAGAAAACTCGCCGCAGATCTTCGCGCGGTTTCGTCAGCCAGATGACTTCCCGCAACGGCACGCCTTCCCACAATCCCATCCCCAGCGGGCAGCCCAGATTCAGACATGTCATCACTTTGGCGAATCGGACTGCATGAGATTCCCCTAGTTTTAACAACGCTTCGAAGTCCAGTGCCGTACCATCAGCCTTTGTCAGCGGTTTGCCAATTTTCGCGGGATGGTCGGGATCGACAACAACTTCCAGTCGCCAGCTTTCTTGCGTCAGCCCCACTTCGGCTTTCTTATCATCCGGCAAAGCATGGGGCAGCGGCTTTCCACGTGAGACATCGCGAAAATCTTCTGTCGGTGTGAAATACGGATTGGACCGCACGCCTCCTTTATCAGGCTTGACATGCTTTTTCGGGGGACTTTGAGACGACTCATCTGCAACAGCGAGTGAAATCTGCGTTGCCGCCAGACTTGACAATCCAGCCTTCAGAAAGAATCGGCGTGACAGATCAAAATGCTCAGAGAGAAATTCAGCGGGATCCATAGTCAGCAACCTCATTGATAGATTAGTCGAGCGATTGTAATTTGCCTGACGTTATGTAATGCGTTCCTGTTATTGTACAACAATGAGTCGTAGCTCGCCTTGCTTCAGCAAACTGCAAAAGGAAGTCTCCTGTGAAACACAATCGTTCAATTCTGTTCGTGGTCGCAATGCTGGCGGTCTCAACGCTTGACGTGGCGGCTCAGGAAATTTCCTGGCAGGCGTCGGGCAAGAACGGCGTGGTGGCAGCGGGACATGCGGATTCAGTGGCGGCGGGAGTTTCTATTCTCGATAACGGCGGTCGAGCGGCAGATGCGGCGGCTGCGACAATTCTGGCGTTGGCGGTGACGGACTATGGTTCGTTTTCAATCGGTGGCGAGGTGCCCGTTCTGGTTTACGACGCGACGACGCAACAAGTCAAGTCGCTGAGTGGCGTCGGTGGCGCGCCGCTGGATCCGAAAGCGATCGAATGGTTCTACGAAAACGGTATCCCGGCCAATGGGAGTATGAAGGCCGCACCTGTGCCGGGAGCAGTCGATCTTGTTGTCACACTTTTGAAACTGTACGGGACGATTTCCTATGAACAGGCTGTCGCACCAACTCTGAAAATTCTCGACAAGCGCAGGGAAGTGTGGCATCCCAATCTGGCGGTGACGCTGCGGAAACTGGTCGCTGCGGAACAGACGACTCAGGGCACGCGCGAAGACAAACTCACAGCCGTGCGGGATCGATTTTATACAGGCGATGTCGCTGATGAACTGGAAGCATGGTATATCGCGACCGGTGCATTTTTGCGTAAAGCAGACCTGGCAGCTCAGACGACGCTTGTAGAAGATCCGGTTGCCATCGAATACTGCGGCTACACGGTCTACAAATGCGGGCCGTGGACTCAGGGACCTGTGCTGTGTCAGAACCTGCGATTGCTGGAAGGGTTTGATCTGAAGTCGATGGGACATCTTTCTGCCGACTGCATTCACATGGTCACCGAGGCCATGAAGCTGGGGTACGCGGACCGTGATGAATACTATGCGGACCCGCGTTTTGCATCCGTGCCGATGACTCAGTTGTTGTCAGATCGTTATACAAATCTCCGCCGCAATCTCATCGATCCGAGGCACGCTTCCATGGACCGTCGGCCTGGCGATCCAACGAACATGCGCAGCCTGATTAACGAAGCGGCACCGGCGAATGAAAAGGAAAACATTCCAAAGCAGGATACAACCACCTGTGTCGTGGCGGATCGCTGGGGCAACGTGATCGCCGGGACGCCCAGTTGCAACATGCTGACAAACACTCCCGGCCCATCCGGCGTGAATGCGGGCAATCGAGTCCGCAGCATGAACACAACTCCCGGTCATCCGAATCGCGTCGAAGCCGGCAAACGTCCACGAATCACACTCACACCGACCGTGGTATTGAAGGAAGGTCACCCCGTGATTGCCATCAGCGTGGCCGGAGGCGATTTGCAGGATCAGACGACGTTGAACGTACTGCTGAACCACATCGAATTCGGCATGTTGCCTGCCGAGGCTGTCACGGCACCTCGTTTTTACATGAAACATCATCAGGACTCCTTCAATCCCAACCCCGACCGAAACGCGGCCTTTGCGGGACGCGGCGAATTGAAAGTCAATGGAGAAATTCCAGTCGCAGTTCGCAACGATCTTTTAAACCGTGGGCATCTGCTGGAAATCGTACCGTCGCCGATCGCTCATCCGGTCATGATTTTCATCGACCAGAAAACGGGACTGATGCACGCCGCCGGCGACCCCAAAGCGAATCGCCACGCCGGAGCCGCGCGATAATGGTTCTAACGGCTGATGCTGCGACTCTTGTAACGCATTGCTTGATGGCTTAGTCTGGCGACCAGCATATCCGAAAACAGATTACGAAAAATGGACCCGTCAATTATGACGCCACTGCAACAAGAAGTCCGTGCTCCTCCGATGGACGGAGAAAGCGCTGAATCGCTGCGATTTCGAGTCACAAAAATGACGTGTGCTGGCTGCGCCGCCTCGATTCAAAGAAGCCTGGAATCTCGCAGCGATGTGACCACGGCCAGCGTGAGCTTCGTAACTGGCACAGCGACCGTCCAGGGTTCGCACCTCAACTCGGCCTCGGTCATCGACGCGATCAGGGGGCTTGGGTTTGCTGCGGAACTGATTCGTCCCGAGGAATTCGGTGACACAGCCAGCGAGATTGAAAGGCAACAAACGGCGAACGAGCGAATTTGGAGGTCTCGCGCAATCGTGGGGATTGGTCTGTGGCTGCCGCTCGAAATCCTTCACTGGACCGCAAGTGCCCTGCATTGGCATGGTCCGTGGATGTCCTGGCTGATGTTCTTTGGTGCGATGATCATCATCGTGTTTGCCGGATCGGAGTTCTACAAGTCCGCATGGAATGCCGCAATCCGCCGCAAGACAAACATGGATACACTGATCTCAATGGGGGCGACGACGGCGTTTGTGTATTCGAGCATTGTCTTTTTTCTGGGACTGGATCAGCCCACCTACTTCGCCGAAGCAGCAGGCCTTCTCGGGATTGTTAGTCTAGGACACTGGTTTGAAGCTCGTGCCAGTTCTCGTGCCGGTTCCGCAGTTCGCGAACTTCTGCGACTGCAGCCGGAAACCGCTGAGGTTCTGCGAGACGATGGAACATCAGAATCCGTTCCCAGTGCGGATGTGAAGAAGGATTGGAAGATTGTCATTCGGCCCGGAGGTCGGGTTCCGGTCGATGGCGTCGTGATCGAAGGCGGTTCTGCGGTCGATGAGTCCATCGTGACGGGGGAATCCATTCCCATCGAAAAATCCCCGGGAGATTTGGTTATTGCCGGATCAATGAACACGACCGGTCGATTGATTGTACGAACGTCTGTCGATGGGCGACATACGACAATTTCGCGGATCGCCGATCTGGTGCAGAAGGCGCAAACCAGTCGCGCACCGATCCAACGACTGGCGGACCAGATTTCCGGGATCTTTGTTCCCAGTGTCATTCTTATTGCGATCGTGACGCTGTTCGGATGGTGGTTGGCAGGAGACTTCGCCAAAGGAGTGATCGCGACAGTCACGGTACTCATCATTTCCTGTCCGTGTGCTCTGGGTTTGGCGACGCCAATGGCGGTCATGGTGGGTACGGGCGAAGCCAGTCGGCGAGGTATCCTGATTAAGAATGCCGCAACGCTGGAAAGGATTGGCCGTGCGGAACATGTGATCTTTGATAAAACCGGCACACTGACGACGGGCCGTCCGGAGGTCGCCGAGATCGCTCCTGTCCATGGAGTGACCGAAAAGGAATTACTGACACTGGCTGCGGCTGTGGAATTTCCCAGTGAACATCCCATCGCAAAGGCGATCGTAAGGGCTGCCTCTCAGTACGGTCTTGAACTGCCGTCGGTCAGCGACTTTCTTGCGATCCCGGGGCAGGGGGTCCAGGGACGGATCGACGGTCGCTTCGTCGTCGTAGACCGGGATGACGTCGCGACCGCCCGTGTTGTGGTCGATGGTCAAAACATCGGAACGCTGACGTTGACCGATCGTTTGCGATCCGACGCCGTGGCGGCTGTGTCCGCTTTGCGAATCGCGGGTGTCAACGTCACAATGCTTTCCGGCGATCGGAAGGAAGCGGCCGAGAAAACTGCACGAAGTCTCGGTCTGCGATCTGAAGATGTTTTTTCTGAAGCCACACCGGAGTCAAAGGCGGAGCGGGTGCGCTCCTTCGGTGAGAATGCGATCATGGTGGGCGATGGGCTGAACGATGCAGCCGCACTTGCGGCATCCGGGCTGGGAGTGGCATTGGCTTCCGGAACCAATGTCGCCATTGAAGCGGCGTCAGTTGTCATTCCCGGCGATCGCGTCGCAGCGATTCCGGAGCTGTTGCAGCTTTCCCGAGCGACACTGCGAACAATTCGTCAGAATCTGTTCTTTGCATTCCTGTACAATGCCCTCGTGATTCCGCTGGCAGCGTTTGGAATGCTGGGAGCCAGTGGACCGCTATGGGCCGCCCTCGCCATGGGTGCCAGTGATGTCACCGTTGTCGGAAACGCCCTGCGATTGAAATGGGCACTACAAAAAGAACGCCGCCATTCATGATCAATCGGCGTTGAGGTAGGTCCTTTCTGCCGGAAAGGACTTCGCAGCCCCGCTGCGACCTGCGACCGGATGTTCGCAATCAACCTCCCCCACGCGGAGCGTCTGGGGGAGGTCGGACGAGCGAAGCAAAGTCCGGGAGGGGGCTTGCACGTTGGTCTGCGGCGAACGCAATGCACAGACATGTTCGGCACGATTTCGTTGAGAGATGGCCGCTGCTGTTTTACGTTAGATCACTCATGTCTGACACAGCATTGAACGCGATCCCCGAATTCATAACTCGCGGCGGCCCTCCCCCGGACCATCGCTTCGCTCGGCCCGACCCCTCCCTTCCTTCGGCGGGAGGGGTTGTGCAACACGACTCTTATACATCGAGCGATTCTCACGCTTCGCCTTGCGGCGGTTTTGAAAAATCCCGCTCGGCAAGCAGGATCTACAAAAATTCTTTCCAGCATCTCCTTGACACCTATCGTTTACTCGTGTAAAACTACACAAGTAGACGAAAGGAGATTCGGATGACCGAAACCAAAATGGGGCAAGTGCAACTGAAGATCATGCAGTTGCTTTGGAAAGTGAAGCGAGCCACAGCTCGCGAGTTGACGGAAGAACTGAATCAGTCCGAACCGATCGCCCACAGCACCGTGCAGACATTGCTGCGGCAGTTGGAAGCGAAGGGGTCGGTCGGCCACGAGCAGGATGGTCGCACGTTCTATTTCTTCCCACTCGTTCAGGAAGAAAAGGTCAAGAAATCGGCGGCTCGCGAACTGTTGCAGAACGTCTTCGCGGGAAGCGTCGGCGGCTTGGTCGCTTACCTGCTTGAGCATGAAAAGGTATCTGCCGATGAGCTTGCGGAGATACGTAAGCTGATCAACGAGAAACGCAGGAAGTAGCTGGTGCTTTGGTGAGCGGAGTGGCGTAAGCCCTCCGGTCCATAAGCGTTCAACTCGGTGGGCTCACACCCACCGCTCGCCTGGAGCGAATATTGATACGTGAAGATTTCAGCACAGGAGCAACCGTGATGTTTCAATTGCTTAATCTGGCCGCGACCTGGTGGTTGCAAACAGCGGTGCTTGCAGCGATCGGTTTGACAACGGCCATCAGTTTGCGCAAACCGGCCCTTCAATCGCACGTATTCCGAGTGACGATTGTCGCCATTTTTCTGTGCCCACTGGCAACACTGTTGATGTCACAGGCGGGCATGAAGTTATTCACTGTGGACCTGCAATCGCAGTTTCTCAGCCAGACAACTCCGGCGGTAAATGAGTCCGCGCTTTATCATCCTGCGAACAACTCCGCTGAGATCAGTGTTCCGGCTTTCTCACCGGAATCACAGCACTCAACTGCCGAAGATGCGGGCGATCCCATTGAGGCGTTAGCGTCGGCTCAGCCCGCTTTTCCAGAAATTGCATCGGAGACCACGAACGTTTCAACGTCCGCAACACCCGTGTTATTGTCCAGCACAAACTGGCTGACTGCAGGTGCGATGACGTTGCTCTTGATCTGGATTACCGGAACTTTCGTTTTCCTGGCACGATTGCTCGTGGATCTGCGGCGCGGCCAAATACTTCTTCGCCAATCCGTTCCGGCCGACATGGCCAGCGATCAGGTCTGTCGGGAAATCGCTACTCGATTGCAGATTGGCTCACCGCCGCGTGTCGTCGTGAATCCGTTTCTTTCAAGTCCCTGTTTGCTCGGACATTGGCGGCCCGCGATTCTGTTGCCCGAAGAGATCAAACCGGCGAGTTACGATCAGGTATTTCTGCATGAGCTGGCTCACCTGCGCCGCAGTGATTGGCTCTGGACGATCATCGGCCGAATGGCTCAATCGATCCTGTGGTGCCAGCCGCTGGTTTGGCGGATACATCGAGATCACATGTCGGTGGCCGAAGAGATTTGCGATGACTACGTGATCGAGCATGGTTGTGATCGCGAATCTTACCTGCAGCAGTTGATTCAGATTGCAGAATTGTCGTTGCCTCAGACTCGGCCGGTCGGCGTATCGATGGTCGGCTTTCGCAGCAAACTGGGCCGCCGCACAGCTCGAATACTCGATACGACCCGTGTTATTTCAACTCAAGCGGGCAGATCGTTCGTCGCGGTCGCTTTACTGGCTGCGTTGATAGCGACCACCGGTGTCGCTTTAGTCGAAATCGGCCAAGCAAAACCAATCATCACTGCCATCGCTGACGATCCAGTGGCGATTGTCGCGACAGTCAACGACAGTAAAACGGATGATTCAAAAGTTGAAGCCAACGCGGAATCTAAACAACCTGCGAACGTGGCTCGCACTTACACAGGAAACGTCACAGCCCCCGACGGCAGGCCGCTGGCTGGCGTAACGATCTCCGCAATGAACAGCACGTTCTTTCGCGACGAAAATCGTTACCGTTCGAAACCTCTGGCGAACACCAAATCGGCTGCGGATGGTTCGTACTCGATACTCTATCAACCCGAAGATGGTTACAACCACATCTTGGCTGAATTGAGCGGCTTTGGCCCTGACTTGATCCATTCTGATCGATTGAATGAACTCTTTCAGCAAAACGAATCCCAACTCAACCTGCGCCTCTCAACGGAGAAGCGGATCGCTGGTCGCGTGGTTGATACGGAAGGGATTCCAATCGAGGCAGTAAAGGTCAAGCTGGTGGAGATAGTGCTTCCGGAGAGCACGAAAGCGGTCGATGATTGGATTGCCAACGCCAAGCCGGAACTACTGAAGGGTCGAGACAGCAACAGTTTTATCAGCATGAGCCACGACCCCCGCATTACGGAGACAGCGTTTCCAGGTCGCGTTGCCATCAATGAGCCATGGGACGGCGGCCGCGAAATCGAAACCAATGCCAATGGAGAATTTCAGTGGGACGGCATCGGAGAAGATTGCCTGGTTAAAGTCAAACTGTCAGGACCAACGATCGCTACGCGCGAAGCGATGATCGTAACTCGCGAAATGCCGAGCATGCTGGCCTTCAACCACAGCACGCGTGACCACGACTACGCCCACTACGGAGCTTCACCGACGATTGTTGCCAGTCCGACGCAACTGATTACAGGTGTGGTCGTTGACTCCGCCTCAGGGTTGCCACTGAGAAAGATGAACGTCGTGATGACTCGCATCGGCAAGTCAAATTGGCGTGTCAAACAGATCAAGGGGATCACGGACGACGAGGGCACGTTCCAACTAAGCGGAGCACCGTTAGGCGGCGGACACATCATTGAAGTGCAACCCCCTATAGACCAACCCTACTTCGATACTTCGTTGGAATTGCCCCTCTCGTCAAGTACCGCTCCACTGCAATGCAAGCTGGAACTTCACGCGACCAAATGGATTCGCGGGCGAGTAACGAACGAAGCTGGCGAGCCATTGGTGGCCACCTTGAATTACTTCCCTTTCCGCGACAACAAACACGCTGAGAAGTTCAGTAACTACGACCCAAAAATCATGGGTCGATCACCTAACGGAAAGATCGTCAGCAATGCCAATGGCGAGTTTCGCATCCAGGCAATCCCCGGCGAAGCGATCCTGGCGGCGTTCGTAACTGATTGGAAAGAGCAGCCAAAATACCTGCCAAATCGTCCCGATGGTTTGCTGGAGCGGGTCGGCGGCCAGGAGATGGGAGCCGTGCTCGACCCTTTCTCAGCCGATCATTTCGATGCGATGATGGAAGTGACCATCGATCCGGTTATCGACGAAATTGAGCAGAACTTAGTGTTCAAACGTGGCGGCGTTCGTGCGATCATTGTGCAAGATGAACGCCGAGCAACCGTTGAACAGGTTTCGGTTTTAGGAAGGACGTTTCCTCCACAATTTGACCTCGACCAAAAGTTGAGCGAATCCACTCTGGAGATCATCGGTTTGCAGCCAGACGAATCACGTCTGGTTGTGCTGATTTCCAGCGATGGGACGTCCGGGAAGATGCTCACGGTGAGTGGAGCGGACTCTGCGGCGGTCAACGTTCAATTGGTAAAGTGTGCGACGGTCAGCGGACGAGTGCTCGATCAGGACTCCGATCCTGTCGCCAACATGGAGGTTCATATCGCTCCGATGCAAGAACCGTCACAAGACAACTGGGGACGCGACTTGGGTCCCATGGTCACCAATGCTAACGGCGAATTTGAATTGCATCTGCCACCTGGAGGACTTTACAGCGTGTCGGCCTACACCTCAATGGGGCCAAACTTCAGTGTTTCGATTCGTCCGACGGCAGGTGCAACGTACAAGCTTGGTGACCTGAAGGATGCAATGAAATTGAAGGAAGAAGCCACAGAAAAGTTGAAGCAGTAGTTGTAGGATCGCTCCATGAATAGATGTCGTATTGCTCAACCCCGCTCGGCGGAGCCGGGAGGGGTCGGGCCGAGCGCAGCAATGGCCCGGGGGAGGGCGCGTGCGGTTTGTCAATGATGCACGTGCGAGGCATTCAATGCACACCAAAACCAAAACGCCCCCCTCCCGGACATCGCTTCGCTCGTCCGACCTCCCCCTGAGCTGCGCTTGGGGGGAGGTAAAGTCCTGGACTGCTGTAGCTCACCAGTCTGCGGTGTACCGATGCGGGGTCGGTGGAGCCGTGAAGTGCGTTGCTTTTACTTGTCAAAACCTTCTACGATGTTGTCCAACCAGGCACTAAATCATGACCTCAAACTGGCAACCTTACACGCCAACTGAGTCGCTGCCATGGAATCTGGAGCGAGTCAAACATCTGCATCGTCGAGCTGCATTCGGAGCGACGTGGACCGAACTACAGCAAGATCTGCGGGATGGCCCCGAAGCCAGCGTCACTCGAGTGCTTGAAGGCACGTCACGCATTCAAGGACAAAGGGACGACTTCGACTCGATTGCCAAAATCATCGGCGATTCGGCGGCTCGCAGCGAGGACGAGAATCGCTTGAAGGCATGGTGGTTGTTCCGAATGCTGTTTACTCCCGATCCACTGCGAGAGAAGCTGGCATTGATGTGGCACAACCACTTTGCCACCAGCAATCTCAAGGTCAAAGATCTGGGAATGATGCTCAGGCAGAATGAGTTGTTCCGACAATTCGCGAGCGACAAATTTGGCAAACTCCTGCATGAGATGCTGCGTGATCCGGGGCTGCTGGTGTGGCTGGATGCGAACTCGAATCGTGTGGGACATCCCAATGAAAACCTGGCGCGTGAGTTGATGGAACTGTTCACACTCGGTATCGGCAACTACAGCGAACAGGACGTCAAAGAAGCCGCGCGAGCACTCACCGGTTGGTCGATCAAAGCAGGCGCAGTGACATTCCACCCCGAACTTCACGATGCCGAACCCAAGACAATTCTGGGACAGACAGACCGCTTCGACGCGGAGTCGTTAGCCGAGTTGCTGCTCAATCAGGACGCGACCAGCCGGCGATTGGCCTGGCGACTGTGTGATTTGTTGATGGGCGAGGGAGTCGTTGATCAGGACACGATCGATGAACTCGCCAGCGGCTTGCGAACTCGTCAATTGGATATTGCGTGGGCGGTCGAAACAGTTTTGAGATCAGACTTTTTCTTCACCGAAAAGAACATCGGCTCGCGCGTCAGCAGTCCGGCTGAATACATTGTCGGTACTGTGCGTTCGCTCGAATTGATCGACAAACCTCCTAGTACGTTGATTTTGGCCGAATGGTGCAGTCGCCTGGGCCAGGATCTGTTCCGGCCACCGAACGTGGGCGGCTGGAAGGGCGGACGCAGTTGGTTGAACTCGCGGACACTGATTGGCCGAGCCAACTTTGCAGCGACACTGGTCGCCGGAGAATTGCATTCGCCCGTTCAGCCACCGGATTTGAAGCGGTTGCTGGCCATGCACAACGAATCTGCAGAGCCGGAGATCACTGCATATGAATTTTTTGCGACGTTGTTATTGAGCGGGTCGGGGGTGGTAGGGAATGCTGGGACGAGTGGTGATCCAGAAAGCATTGTGATCGAGCTGTTCAGTTCGCCGCAGGCATGTTTGATGTAGGTGCGACTTTAATCGCAATCGGGGGACTGACGTCCCGCCGCTCGCCTTAACAATTTTCAAACCAATCGGAGATGTTTCTATGCTGAATCGTCGTAATTTTCTGAAAACGTCCTCGCTCATTTCGCTCGCTCCGACGATGCCGATGTTCCTCCGCCGACTGGCATTGGCGGCGGAATCGGCGACGGACAACGGTCGCATCCTCGTTGTCATTCAGCTCGACGGAGGGAACGATGGCATCAACACGGTAGTTCCCTTCACGGACGAAGGCTATGTCAAACATCGGCGTGCGCTGCGCCTGCCCGAAGCAGAGTTACTCAAGGTATCCGACGAGTTCGCATTGCACTCGCGATTGCGCAGTATCAGCCAGCTCTTTGAGGAAGGTCGATTGTCGATCGCTCATGGCGTGGGCTATCCCAATCCGAACCGCTCGCACTTTGAAAGCATGAAGATCTGGCAGGTCGGTGGCAACCAACCAGAACTGCTGAGTACGGGAAATGGCTGGCTGGGAGATGCGTTTGGTTCGGCTCCGGTTACAACGGGCAAACCACAGGCGATTCATGTCGGCGAGGATTCGCTGCCGCTTGCCTTAGTCGGTCGGCGGTGCATGGCAACGACTGTTTCCAATCCTGCAGATTTACAACTGAGAGCTTCCATCTCAAAGTCAAATCACAGCATCGATCGTACCGGTGACGGATCGCTTGCAGACTTCGTTTCCAAAAGCTTTAGCGAAGCGTATGCATCAGCAGAACAACTCAGTCAAGCGACCGCCAAAGACGCATCGGCCCGTTACCCGGACAATCGTTTGGGCCAAAAGCTGAAACTGGTGAGCCAGTTGATCAAAGCGGACGCGGGAGCACGAGTCTACTATGCTTCGCAGTCAGGTTATGACACACACGCCGGGCAACTGTCCAGTCATGGCGATCTACTGGGTGAATTGTCCAGCTCGTTGAAAGCCTTCATGGACGATATGAAGCAGTCGAGCCTGGAGGATCAAATCCTGGTCATCTGTTTTAGTGAGTTTGGTCGTCGCGTCGAGGAGAACGATTCGCTGGGCACAGACCACGGCACGGCAGGCCCGGTATTTCTTGCAGGCACTCAATTGGCAGAGCGAAGTTACGGCCAGTTGCCGTCGCTGATGGATTTGGAAAATGACGATCTGAAGTTCCACCTCGACTTCCGACAACTCTATTCTGCAATTCTCACTGGCTGGCTCGAGCTGGAATTGCCACAACCGCTGCGTGGTTTTCGAATGGATGGGTTGCTGAAGTCTTAGGAATGGTCCAGTACTTCTTGATGACACTCAGCACAAGCGTTATGATTTGTCGAAACATCGGAATGAAGGGCCGATTTGAATGACCTGGGACTCAATCATTTGGGATGATGAAGACGAACCAGGCGGCAACGTTGACAAGATCCAGCAGCACGGACTCACGGTAGACGATGTAGAAACTGCGTTGGCAGATCCTGTCGGTCACGGAATCAGTCGCAGCAGTGGTTGTCCGATGATCTGGGGATTGGCTATCGATGGTCGGCTGATTGTGGTTGTGTACGAAGAGATCGACGAATTCACTGTCCGGCCAGTCACGGCCTGGACAGACCGGGAGAGTGAGTTATGAAAAAGGTATTTCGACGAGTCAGCGGAACGAGCCACCCGCTGAGCGACGGGCAGAAGCGTGCCCATCAACGGATTCACGATGAGCTTCCCGCTGATATGGAAGTCCGTGCGGAAACGAAACGCATTCAGAGTGAACTGAACGAACGCCGCTGTGAATTTGCGGATGTCGTGACAGCTTTGAAGGATGCTCGTGAAGCTCGCGGACTGTCACTGCAGGATGTGTGCGACAAAACCGGCATCACACGAGCCAGTCTGTCGCTTCTGGAAAATGGCAAGGGCAACCCGACAATGACGACTTTGCGACGAGTCGCTCAAGCCATCGGTGTCGAGATCCTCGTGACGGTAAAATGAGATTGTGATCGTGACAGGCAACGCTGTGAAGAATTCTCGTTGCAATCTTTTCGCATTGTGATTGCATTGCGTCTTACTCCAGGCAGGCAAGACGCCTGCCCCACGACTGAATCGCAATCAGGGGACTGACGTCCCTCCGCTCGCCGAATCGCAGGCCAGTCGGAGACGTCAACCAACATCGTTCTTGGAGAAATTCCTGATCAGCCATCTCTACCGCACGCGGGCTTCGAATGTGATTTCGCCTCGGTCGTGGCCTTTGAGGGCTTCGTCGAGATTGAAGGTCAGGATGGAACTGCCTTCGCCGTTGTCTTCGACGATCACTTCGCCAGGATGCTGGCCGTCGATTTTGGCGGAGCCTGACACATATTCCAGACGCGGTGTGAGATTATCGACGACGCTGACATCGTAAACGTCGAAGTCACCAGTGTTCTCGAAACGGATCGTGAAGGTGATCGTATCGCCGGACTGAGCCATGTCGCGGTCGGCAAGTTTTACGACATGGATATTGCCTTTGGTCTTGCGTTGATCTTCCAGCCCGATAGTTTGCTGAACCTTAAAAGTCGCCTTGATGCTGGACGCATTTGTCGTGGAGGCTGTCAGCACTGGGTACTGATCCCGAGTCCAGGCGATGGCATTCTGAATCTGCTGTTGCAGGACAGGGCTCTGGTGCCGTTCCATTAGACCATAACTTGAGTAGTGCCGTCCTTCGTGGCCCTCGTCAACCTTGCGGTTTTGTTCGGGCGAATCCGTACGTCTCGTCTGCATGGCCGGTGTGGCGGCTTCCATGCCGTCAACACGATTGCGTGCTTCCAGACCCGACAAAATCGTATCGTGGACATTTTCCTGAGCTGCGTTGCCGGTTTTGATATTGCCGATACCCTGACTGTCGCGTGCTCCGGCGGCTCGATCCACTTTTGTGTCTGCCTGAAGACCGGTCACAGTGCGGACAGACCCAAACCGAGGAGCGTACACGGCAACTCGATTGGAAGGAGTCGTGCGGGCATCGCCTGTGTGATCGGTGTATTTTGCCACCGTATCTTCGGAATCGAATCCACTGCGTTGACCGTCCACGTACCCGGCAGGCGCGTTTCGGTCACCGCCGTCAAAGATGTATTCGTCAGAATAGATATCAGCGAACGGGGACGCAGCGATTGTTTCCATACAATTCGATGGTTCTGCGCGAGGATCGAATTCGCGTCGTGGTTCTGCGGGTGTGAATGAAGGGCAGTCGCCGGGAACGGCAGGAATTTGTTCTTCCGTCTGAAAACTCACAAGCTGAATCTGACCGAAGTCCTGCCTGGGCGTGGTCTCTTTTGTTGTGTTCGTGTCAGCATTGTCGATGTGGAATGTCGCTGCCCTGGAAAGACTGCCGTCGATCAGCGTGGGCTTCACTTTCATCCGCACGACGCCGTCCGATGCATCGGGGATCGCGTTGTACGTCAACGTTTCCGGGTATTTCGCTTCGACCTGTACTGCAGAGCGATACGGCTGAGGTTCCGCTTTTTGCGGAATCGAAGAAGAAAACACGTGGTCGGGTTCACGTTGAGCAACTGGCAAGATGCCGCAGCCGGTATTCATTATGAGTACCAGGCCAGAGAGGCTCGGAACCCAACGTTGCAAAGATCCTGATGTCGCTGAAAACATTCGAGCGTTCCTGCTGATCACAGTTATTAGCGGCTTGCGAGTGACGATTTTGGTCCGCGTTTGTCAGACAGCTTTACAACACCGGTGTGGATCGGAACCGAACTCCCAAGGTCGAAACCACCACCCGAACCATAGTACATGTATGGCATGTAATCGCCGGATGGCGTGCGGCCTCCGATGCGAACAATGATCATTGGACGTCCCAGGCGATCGGCTTCCTGCAGAGCATTGTCGACAGGATTGACGGACTGCGGAATTTCGCGACGCAGTGGATCCAGCATCGCAGCCAGTTGAGGTTGTTCCAGATAAACAACGCGAGTCACCATGCGACCGTCGATCGCTTCACGAATATCGGCTTCGGTCAGCACAATGGGAATCGGATAATCGGACGAGCGGCCTTCCGGAGGATGCATACGATCAAGGATTTCGATTGATGGATAAACTTCGACATTCGGAAACTCCGGCATGTCGGCTAGTCGCAGGCGATAAATGTGGCCCGCATTGACCGAGAACTGCGCTGGCGTTGCCAGCGTCGCGTTTGGTTCCGGCGTTGCGCTGTAGACAGACACCGTTCCAGCAGTTGGCAGTTCGATGCGTACTGGTTGCAGCCACGACGGGTCGTACTGTCGCACGCGGGCCAGCGTGTCGGCGACAAAGCCCGGTGCCATTTTTTCGTTCAGTGGCTGAAAATAGTCCTGCTGCTGAGCGATTGCTGCGGAAGACGTTCCGGCAATCGCTGCAAGGACGGCAATTCGCAAAGCCACCTGCAGATTCATCATGTGTTTGAGAAGTGGACTCATGGTAACTTTCGACGATGAAAAGTTTTCAGCATCGCATACGAAGCAAGGGCGATTGAAGCTGATGCCTCGAATCGCCCCCGCGGTCAAAGATCACTGATGGAAGGTTCAGGGCACGTCCCGAAACAGCGGCGAGCGGAACATGCCACTCGCGGCTTTTGCTTCGTTACAGAATCAGAAACCATACACACTGGCTGCTCGTGACTGCGGTGTTGAGACCGAACCAGGAGCGTGAACTGGATGACTTTCTTTGTACTGAATGTGGCGAACCGGATCAGGAACGCTGTAGCCAGGATCGTGTTCGACATCAATCAGCATGTGTTCCACGGGTTCAGGCATTCGGTTGTCACTCAGATTGCGAATCGTGTGAGATTTCAGACCGGCTGGTCCGCCCAGTGGAATATGTGGAGGTCCAGGCAATCCGATCGGTGTGGCCGTCATTGGCATCCCGTACACCGGAGTTGGTCCCATGCCGGAAATCGGTACTGACTGACCTGGATAACCACCACCAGCGGCAATCATCGCTCCTGGAACGCCAGGCATATCGGAAGGAATGATCGTAAGCGGTGAAGGCGGCAGATACTCTCCGGAATCGCCGTCAGCCACACGGTATCCGACGGTCTGGATTGAACCGTCAGCCGCAGCGACAGTCCCGCCTTCGAAGTTGATCTCTTTGTTTCCGACTCGCAGGACCACCATGATCGTGCCCATGCGTTCGGCCTGTTCGATCGGATCGACACCGACATCAAGCGTCGTTGAAACCAGAGTCTCGACGCCGGCAATCGCACGAGCCTGGAACTCAGGATCTGGCAGATAGATGACTTTCGTCACCATGTTATTGCCGCGAATGTGCTGGAGGTCTTCGTCGGTGATTTCCACCGGCACAGTATTGTGCTGGAGGTACGCGAATGTATTGGGATGAGCCGATCGGACTTCCAGAGAAGGATACAGGCTCTGGCCTTCCCAGCCTTCACCCGGAATACTGCCAAAGACAAGTTGATAGATGGCAGACTGAGGAAAATCGGCTCGGCCCGGCATGAATCTCTGATTGCGAGCCAGAGTTCCGCCCGACACCCAGCCGACAGACATTCCGTCCTGGCCGATGAATTTGATCTGAGTTGACATTGGTGGACCACTCGGACCCATCATTCCGGCACCGCCGGGTTGAGCCAGCATACCGAGGACGCCCGGTCCCGGACCGTCCACCATCGGACCCGGATGCTGCATCATGGCAGCCGGAGGCGCGACGTATTCGTTGGGCTTAAGGAGTCCGTGGCCGCCTGCTCCGCCGCCTCCGGCGCAACCCATGCACACCACTACCAGGGCGCCAAGGGCCAGAAAGTAATATCTCATCGCTACCCCTTCCTTGAGATGCTGAGTCTTCGTTCCAACAGCAACCCGCAGATGACCGTACATATACTGGAAAACTTACTGTGCCCGACTGTCCGCACTCTGCCATCGACCCCGTGAGGGGACGACGGTACACTGCTTTTGCACGCTCGAACCGATCGGCGTGCTTCGGATTTTCCGGGCTGAATCGCGGTTTCGACTGGCGAAGCTGGCTTCAGCTTATCACCATGCGAACATCAAACGACCAGGATGCCCATACGATCCGTCGGTCCTTCCTCTCTTTCTTCGGGTTGTAACAACTCGAATCTTTGGCAAATTCAGTAAAATCAGAACATGAATTACAAACAGAAATGTCTGGCTACCTTTCCCGGCCTTCCTGCCATCGTTGTGATGGCGACGCTGCTGCTGATCGCACTGTGGCATACACCGGCACGATCTGCCGATGAAAAGCCTGAACCGGTCGAGACTGCCGCAACGGATGAGAAAACGCCGCCTTCGGACGCCACGAAAGCCGAAACCAGGTTGCCAACCGAACCAGGGACGGATTCGCCGACCGATACTGCGACTCCCGATGCTGCGGCAGCATCTGCCGATGTTCCAGACGCCGCAGTTCCAGGCGCCGTCGATCTGCTCGACCAGGTCCGCAGCAAGCTTCAGGCTCTGGATTCGTTGAAGTGTGAATTGCACGAAACTGTGATGATGGGCGGCATGACATTAAATGCGACGGGTACATATGCGGAAGCTTCAGGAAATCGAGTCCATGTGGAGTTCCGAATTTTTCCGAGTCAACCGACTGTCAAAGACGATGTTCAGCGTTTGGCGATTGATGCAGAGCCCTCCGTTCAGGCTCCGGAAACTGCACGGGGAGAAATGATTCAGGTTAGCGATGGGACAGTTCTGTTTACTCACATGAAGAACGGGGCAAATGAGCGACTGACTCGGCGCAATCTGCGAGACGTGATGGATGCAGCGACGAAGGTTGCTGGTTACAACGCGGATCATGTCGCGATGGATCTGGGCGTTGGTGGACTGCGTGGCCTGATTTCGCGGATCGAATCCCTGATGGAATTTGCACCGGTGCAGACTAAAAAGGTTGGCGAAACAGATTTCTACGTTGTCCGTGGTCGCTGGAACGAAAAGACGCGAAGGGAAGTGTTCCACCTTCGCGACGATATCATCGTTGATCCACGTCCGCATGTTCCTGAATACGTGGTGTTTTATATTGACGTAAAAACGTCACTGCCACGTCGGATTGAATATCGCAAACGGGCTCCCGATCCGGCTCAGAAGTTCGATCGTCCAATGGTTGTCCTGGACCTTCGAAACATCGTGCTGAACGAAACCTTGCCAGAGAATCTCTTCGCTTTCTCCGCCCCGGAAGGCGTCAAAGAAGAAGATGTTACGGAGCAGACAATCCAGGCAATTCAGCAGGCCGGTGAAAGTCCCGGTACTACGCCAGCACCAACAAGCGAAGTGCCAGCCACAGAAGTACCGACAACTGATACACCGAAATAATGCCGACACGCAGGGTGGGTGAGTGCAGAGGGTCGGGAGTCTTTTTTGGACGGAAAGGTCAGCGTTTTTCACCAGGCAACTCTCCAGAAAAGACTCCCGACCCTTTCCTTCATCCAAAGGCATTTCCAATGACCACTCTGATTGCAACAACTGCAACAAAGGACCCCCCCCGGCGGTCATTTGTTGCAGGCTGGGCAGTTTCATTGACGCTTCACGCCGCATTCTTCTTTATTGTCGGAATGACGATGAAGGGTTGTCAGCAGAGCAGCACTGGCCAGGCAGGAGGCGAAGTCTTCCGAGACATCGGACTGTTCGTTGTTCAGGGGGTTGACGAGGGCGCGGCCGATGCAGGGGAGGCACCGGGATCAGGTGACTCCAGCGTCACGCAACAAGCTCCGGAGCAGCAGCCCGATGAAAACACTTCAGAAACGTCTGTACCAGATCGGCCGAAAAACCGCGTTCCAACCGAAGCCCCCGACATCCCTTCGCTGGTTGACCCCAATCCGTTTGATTCTTCAGTTACAGCTAGCGCCCCTTCAGAATCACAACTGCCGCAGACAATCGGCCCCGGTGAAGCGATTGGTGGAGGCCGTACACAGTCAACTTCCGGCGCAGGTTCGCTGATCAAACCATCGACTCAAGGCGGAGCTGCGCGAATTGGAGGAACGGGTGGTCCTGGCGAAACGACGTTTATGAATATCTCAGGCGTTGGGAAAACCTTCGTCTACATTATTGACACCAGCAGCAGCATGGCTGGCAGTCGCCTGAAAGTCGCGCAGGGCCAACTCAAAGCCAGCCTCAGACTGTTGCAGCCCAATCAGCAGTTTGCAGTCATCTTCTATAACGATGAATTTCGTGAACGATTGAAACTGCGACGG
>Ga0105047_10001624_pt1 | contig 40351 bp, 36 predicted proteins | sample MAT04_FD_78384 | JGI IMG/M metagenome (GOLD analysis project Ga0105047, IMG submission 78384) | Freshwater microbial communities from Lake Fryxell liftoff mats and glacier meltwater in Antarctica - MAT-04 (megahit assembly) | ecosystem: Environmental > Aquatic > Freshwater > Ice > Liftoff...
GAGCGCGCGGAGGCCATCATCGCTGCCGTCCAGGCGCTCACCGGGCGGTCGGACTTCGAGGACGACTGCACCCTGCTGGAGCTCGTCCTGGACTGACCCGGGCCACCCAGCCGCGCGTCGAGCGCCCCAGGCATCCGCTAGACTCCGCCGGCGTGGATGCGTCGATCCCGACCCGCGAGCCGGGATCCCGCGCGGCGTCGCGAACGGGCGTCACGCCCTCCAGGAGACAGTGATGAACATGAGCCTCACCCCGGACGTGCCGGGGATCAGCCTGGTCGAGGAGCTGTGTCTCCTTGCCATCGAGGATGACGGCAGCGTGGCCTCCACCGCGGGCGAGCCCGCGTTCGGCATGGGCGTCGTGGGCGCTTGCCTCGTGGAGCTGTGCCTGCGCGGTCGCCTGGATGCGGATGTCCAGCCCGCGGAGGGCGAGGGCGGCCCGCGCACGATGCTGCTCGTCCTGGCGTCCGAGCCGACCGGTGAGCCGGCGCTCGACGAGGTGCTCACCCAGGTCGCGGCCGGGCCCCAGCAGGCGGTGGTGGAGTGGACACGGGCGCTCTTCCCGCACGCCGGCATCCTCGTCAAGCTCGCCCTGGACCGGCTCCAGGCACGCGGCATCATCGAGTCCAGGGAGGCCCGCTTCCTGTGGGTCCTCAAGTCGCGCAAGTACCCGGTGATCGAGGGGCGTGAGCTCCAGGAGGCGAAACTGCGCATCTCCGCGGTGCTCCTGGGTGATGCCATCCCGACACCCAGCGACTCCGTGCTCATCGGCCTTGCGTCCATCTCCGGGCTGCTGCGCGGGTTCCTGAGCGGCTCCGAGCTGCGCCGCCTTGAGGAGCGCATCCTCGAGGTTGGCAGCCTGGACCTGGTCGCGCGCGGTGTCGAGCGGGCCATCGAGGAAGAGGTCGCGTTCCGCGCCCGCGCGATGATGGTCCCCCACATGTAGCTCTCCCGGCCGGGAGAAGGAGTCACCGATGGAGATCGTCATCGACGAGCGGCCGGGAGCGACCGTCGTCGCGCTCAAGGGCCGCCTGGATTTCGAGGCCGCCGCCGCGGCGCAATCGCAGCTGCAGGCGCTGCTCGTGCGCCCGGAGGGCGTGCACGCGCTGGTCATCGACGGCAGCGAGCTGTCGTACGTATCGAGCGCCGGTCTGCGCGTCTTCCTGACCCTTGCCAAGGACGCCAAGGCCGCATCCACGCCGTTGGTCGTCGCGGCGCTGCACCCCTCCGCCGCGGAGGTGTTCGAGATCTCCGGCTTCGCCCAGGCGAAGATCCTGGACATCCGGGACACCGTGGACGCGGGCATCGCGGCGGTGACCGCCTAGCCCGTCGCCGTCGCCGTCGCCGACGCCGCCCGCCGCCCGCGGTCCGTATGAGCCCTATCACCGACTCCATCGTGGTCCCTGGCTCACCCAGGGAGCTGCACCACCTCAACGCGTTCCTGGGAGCCTTCTGGGAGCGCCATGCCCTGCCGCCCGGCGACGCGATGCGCGTCGAGCTGGGTCTCGAGGAGGTGTTCATCAACGTCGTCACCCATGGCCTGATCGGAGCGGACCCGGACACGGCGCGGGTGACCGTGGATCTGCGCCTGCTGGACGGCAGACTGGAGCTTGCCATCGAGGATCCCGGCCCGCCCTTCGACCCGCTGCACGGGACGCCGCCCGCGGACACGACCTCCGGCATGGAGGCACGCCACCTGGGCGGTCTGGGCATCCATCTCGTGCGCAAGCTGCTCGACGACGTGCGCTACGAACGTCGCGGCGACCATAACCGGCTCACGATGACCGCCCGGCTCGGCCACCCCCACCCCCACGCCCACGCCGACGGCGGCTGAAGGCCCCGCGGGGTCGCTGCGCGGCCGATAATGGGCCGGTTCCCGACGAACCATGGATGAGGTGCGCTGATGGGTGCGGCAGAGGGCAAGCGAGCGGTCGTCACCGGGGCGGCGAGCGGCATCGGCCAGGCGGTCGTGCTGCGGCTGCTGACGGAAGGCGCGCACGTCGTCGCCGTGGATATCAACGAGGCGGGCCTCGCGGCCGTCGTGGCGGCCGGCGCTGAAGCATGCGTCGCGAGCGTGGCGGACCCGGCGGGTCGTGCGCGGATCGACGCCGCGGCCGGGCCGGAGCTGGATTACCTCGTGAACGCCGCGGGCATCCTGTTCGTGAAGTCCATCTGGGACATCACGCCCGAGGAGTGGCAGCGGCTGTACGCCGTGAACGTGGAGGGCACGTTCTTCACCATCCAGGCGCTCGGCCAGCGCATCCGGTCGGGTGGCGCCATCGTGAACCTCTCGTCCAGCTCGGCCAAGCTCTCCACCACGGTGGAAGTGACGCCGTACTCCTCCTCCAAGTCCGCCGTGCTGGGCATCACGCGGTCCTTCGCCTACGTGCTGGCGCCGAAGAACGTGCGCGTGAACGCCATCTGTCCGGGCATCATCGACACGCCCATGCAGGACACGGTGCTGGCGAAGATCGCGCCCATGCGCGGTATGACCGTGGAGGAGCTGTCGGTCGGCCGGCTCAAGGCGGTGCCCCTGGGTCGCTCCGCCTCCGCGGAGGAATGCGCCGACGTGATCTGGTTCCTGCTCTCCGACACCGCGCGGTACATGACGGGGCAGGCGATCAATCACACCGGCGGCCTGGTGATGTGGTGAGCGCCCCAGCATGAGCACGCCGTCGATCCCGCGCCACGCCCTCTGGAACGGCCGGCCGGAGGCGCCGGCCCGGTGGCCGCTGCTCCATGCTGGCCCGCTGTCGGTGATCCTGGACGGCACGGACCTGCGGGCCATCCGCGTGGGTGACGTGGAACTCGTCCAGCGGGTCTATGTCGCCCTCCGCGACGCCCCCTGGAACACGATCCCCGCGACGACCGCGGACTGGGTGGTGGCCGCGGGGCCGGATGCGTTCCGGGTCACGTTCACGGCGAGCCACCGCCACGAGGCGATCGGATTCGACTGGACGGGTGCCATCACGGGCACGCCGGATGGCGTCATCCGGTACGAGCTCGACGGCATCTGCCGGGGCGTCTTCGAGTACTCCAAGATCGGCTTCAACGTCCACCACGCGCTGGCCGGGTCGGTGGGGCGGCCATTCCGGGCACGCACGGAGACGGGCGAGCTGCGCGGCGTGCTGCCGCGGGACGTCGATCCGCAGCGCATCGAGAACGGCACCCTCACGGGCATGTTCGCGCCGTATGCGGAGCTGGCCATCGAGGTGGTCGATGGGACCGAGGCGATCGTCGCCATCGAGGGCGACCTGCTGGAGCTCCAGGACCACCGCAACTGGACCGATGGCAACTTCAAGTCGTATGCCACGCCCTTGGCGCTGGGCTTTCCATTCACGTCCACCGAGGGCCAACGCATCCACCAGGTGATCACGATCCGCTCTGCCGGCCCGCCGCCACCCGCGGCGGAGCGGGTGCCGGTCGTGGGCATCGGCGCGTCCACGGGCCGATGGTTGCCCGCGCTGGGCCTGGGCATGCCCTCGCATGACGGGCTGTTGACCGCGCGCCAGGCCGACCTGCTGCGGGACCTCGCGACAGACCACCTGCGCGTGGATGTGCCGCTGCGGCCGGGCGCGTGGGAGGCGGGCCTCGAACGCGCCGCCGGGGACGCCCGGGCGCTGGGTGCCGCGCTGGAGCTGGCCATCTCCGCCAACGAGTCGAGCGGGGAGCAACTCGCCCTGCTCGCAGAGCGCCTGCGGGCCGCGGACGTGGCGGTCGCCCGGGTGCTGGTGTACGCGCTCGCGGAGGGGTTCTCCGCATTCGTGTCCACCACGCCCGCCGCGATCGTGCGCCTGGTCCGTGACACCCTGGAGCCGGTCATCGGGCCCGTCGTGTTCGCGGGCGGCACGAACCAGAACTTCAGCGACATCAACCGTGAACGACCCACGGACCCCGTGCTCACCGGGCTGTGCGTGTCCGCCTGCCCCACGGTGCACGCCGCGGACGACCGATCGATGGTCGAGAACCTGCCGGGCCTCGCGGAGATGGTCCGGTTCGCAGCCGAGATCGCGGCGCCACGCACCGTGCACGTCAGCCCGGTGACGATCGCCACACGCTTCGGGCCGTATCCGGGTGGGCCGTCGGGGCCGGGTGATCTGCCGGCGCCGGTGGACGTGCGGCAGGCGTCACTGCTCGGGGCGGCGTGGACCGTCGGCGCGGTCGCCGCGCTGGCCGCGTCGGGCGCCGGATCGGCCACGTTCTACGAGACCACCGGCTGGCGCGGCGTCCTTGAGCTGGATGCCGGCTCGCCCATGCCGAACCGGTTCCCGAGCGTGCCCGGGCAGGTCTTCCCGCTGTACCACGTGCTCGCGGACCTCGCGGAGTGGAAGGCGGGCTCCGTGCTGGCAGTCGACGCATCCGACGGGCTGTTGGTCACGGGCCTGGCGGTGGAGGTCGATGGGATGTTCGGGGTCCTGGTGGCGAACGTCACGCCCGAGCCCCAGCGCGTGCGGCTGACCGGGCTGCCGGGCTTGACGGCACGGGTCCGGGTGCTGGATGAAGCATCCGCCATGACCGCGCTCACGGACCCCGCGTCGTTCCGGGCGTGGGCCGGCGGCGAGATCTCGGTGCGCGACGGCGAGCTGTGGCTGGCGCTCGGCCCCTACGCGGTCGCGCGGGTGGTCGCGGGTGGTCGCGGGTGAAGACGATGCCTCCATCACTGCGCGCTTGAACGAGGTCTACCGAGAGGTGCCATCGGCCTCTGATCAGGGCGCCATGCGCCAGGGCGACTCCGGCTCCTCGAAGGGCCACAGCGGTCGTGGGCGGCGCCGCCAGGGGAGCGACGCGAGATCCGCGGTCGTGGGGCCGGGCGTGGACGCGACGACGCTGCGCGGCGTGACGGGGTCGAAGCCCGCCCGGTAGCTGACGTGGGACTTGGCCTGGAGCACCTCGGCGTCCTCCGGCCGCAGTCCTGCGCCGCGGTAGGCCTCCGGGTCGATGAGCCCCACGGGCCGCTCGTGCACGACCACGCGCAGCGCCCCGATGGCAAGCACGGCGCAGGCCCCCAGGTCCCCGGCCACGCCCCGCGCGAACGGATGGCTGTACGTGAAGTGCCCCTCCGGATGTGCGGCCACGACCCCCTCGACGGGCGTGGCAGCGTTGTACGCGCCGGCCGGTCCCGTGCCCAGCGTGACGGCGGCCCGGGCGCCCACCGGCAACGCCCGGAGCGTGTGCGCCGCCGCGGGGTCGGTGACGGTGAGCCAGATCGCCCGGTCGCGGTAGGCGAGCGCCGCCCGTAGCAGCTCGGTCGAGTCCCCCTCCGAGCCGCCGTTGGTGGCATCGCCGGCGTCCGCGACCACGAACGGCGGCGGGCCTAGCAGCGCTACCGCGAGTGCGTCGTGGATGGGCAGCCGCACGCCTGTGAGAAACGCGTCGCGCCGCTCCCAGGCCGCCATCGCGATCGCGTGCGCCGCGCCGTCCGCCAGGGCCGCGTCCCCGTCGGTCGTGACCGTCGCGGACCAGCCCAGGTCCGGCACGTCCAGCCACGGCTGGGAGGGGTGCATCGTGGCCGCGAGCACGCCCGGGCGCCGTTCTGTCGCGTCGCAGGCGGCCATGATCGCCGCGAACGGCGGGAAGGCGTTGTCATGGCGGTCCGGTGGCGCGGTCATGGCCAGCCGCGCCCAGCCGAGCACCGGTCGCACGCGGCCCGCCACGGCTGCCGCGAGCACCTCCCCGGCCTGTCGCCCGGTCCGCTCCAGGTCCACATGGGGGCACGTCCGATACGCCGTCACGATGTCCGCGGCCGCCACGATCGCCTGCGAGATCGTGGCATGGTGGTCGAAGCTGACCGCGACCGGCACGCCCGTCCGGAGGCGCGCGCGGATCCGCGTGAGCAGCTCACCCTCCGGGTCGTCCAGGCCCTCCGCGAGCATGGAGCCGTGCAGCTGGAGGTAGACGCCGTCGATCGTGCCGTCCGCGCGGTCGACGATCTCGCGCGCCAGCGCCTCCCAGTCATCGCGTGGCAGCATCGGCCCGGGCGGCGCCCAGGCGTAGAGCGCCGGCACGATCTCCAGGTCCGCGGCGGACAGCACGTCCCATGCGGCGGCCAGCTCCTTGCTCGCCGGCAGCCGCTCGCGGCGCAGCGCGTGCCCGACGAGCACGCCTGCCGTCTCGAACCCGGCGCGGGTCGTCCGCCCGGTCGCGAACGAGTTCGCCTCCAGGAAGAAGCAGCCGACGAGGATCCGGGGCCGGCCCGCCATGGTGCCGATGCGGCGCGCGCGCTCGCCCGTGTCCGCGCCGTCAGGCGGCGGCGGGCGTCGCGGCGTGCCGCTCCAGGCGCGTGATGGCCGCAGCCAGCGCCTTCACGTCCGGGTACTGGAACACGAGCAGCGGGTCGGACAGTCGGCCGTCAGAGACGACGTGGACGCGGTCCGCCACGTCGAACACCTCCGGCACCTCCGTGCAGTACATGATCACCGCGTGCCCCTCCGAGGTGAAGTGGCGGAGCAGCCGGTAGATCTCCTCCTTGGAGCCGATGTCCACGCCCCGCGTCGGCTCCTCCAGCACCAGCGCCTTGGGCCGCTTCACGATCGCGGCCGCGATGGCCACCTTCTGCTGGTTGCCGCCGGACAGCGACCGGATGGGCACGTTCACGTTCGCCGCCTTGATCCGGAACGAGTCCCGGATGTCGTGCGCGATGCGGGACATGCGACCGCGACGCAGCGCACCGCCTGCCCCGGCGATCTCCCTGCCCAGCCGCGCGACGACGTTGTCGCCCACGCTGTAGTTGGCGAACAGGCTCGCGGCGCGGTCGGCGGACACGAAACCCGTGCGGTTCCGGATGGCGTCCTGGCCCACCTGGCCGTCGATGACGATATGGCCCGCGCCCGGTTCGAAGCCCGCGATGGAGCGCACCAGCTCGCGGGCACCGGACCCCTCGACGCCCACGATGGCGAGGACCTCGCCGGGGCGCACGTGGAGGGTCACGTCATGGAACTCGCCCTTGTCGTGCGACCAGCCCGACACCTCCACGGTCGGCTTGCCGGCATCGCTGATGCGCGCGACCCGCTGCGCGTCCGTCTCCTTCGCGCCGGGCGCGCCCACGACCAGCTCCCGGGCGATCGCCTCCTGCGTCTTGTCGGCCCCCTCGAGGCTGCGGGCGGCCTTGCCGTCCAGGATGACCACGACGCGGTCGGTGTGCTGGACCAGCTCCGCGAGCCGGTGACTGACCAGGATCACCACCCGGCCCGCGTCCGCCAGGGCGTGCATGCGTCGGAAGAGATCGTTCGACTCCTCCTCCGTGAGCGCAGAGTTGGGCTCATCGAAGAGGAACACACGGGCGTCCTGGACCAGTGCCCGGGCGATCTCCGTGCGCTGCTGGATGGCGAGCGGCACGAACTCCAGGGGAGTGTCCTTGACGTCGAGGATGCCCAGCTCACCCATGATGGTGCGCTCGACGTCGTCAAGGTCGCGCCGCAGCCAGCGGACGTGCTCGCGCCCGATCATCACGTTGTCGCCCACCGTCAGGTTGGGGAACAGCTGGGGCTCCTGGTGCACGACGGCGACCCGATGGACGCCGATGTCGATGGACCATGGCTCACCGTCCACGAGGATCTCCCCGTCGGTCTGGGGCGTCTCCGCGGCGAGGATCTTGATCATCGTGCTCTTGCCCGCACCGTTCGGCCCGGCCACGCCCAGGATCTCGCCGGGGCGCGCCTGGAGGTCCAGTCCATCGAGCGCGATGGTGTCGCCATAGTGCTTGCGCAGGCCGCGGATGACGACACCGCGCTCTGATGCGGCGTCGCTCACAGCATGCCTCGCTTGCGCTGCGTATAGCGGTCCAGGACGACGGCGCCGATGGTCACCGTGCCGAACAGCATCTGGGTCGCGAACGGGCCGCTGGCGAGCAGCGCCAGGCCGTTCACGAGGACCGCCAGCAGCAGCGCGCCGGTGAGCGTTCCGGCCACGGAGCCGCGCCCGCCGGCGAGGCTCGCGCCGCCGATGATGACCGCCGCGAACGTGGGGAACACGAACGAGATGCCCGCGTTCGGCTGCGTGGAGCCGATGAACGCGAAGTCGAGCATCGCGGCCGTGCAGGCCAGCAGGCCCATCGCGATGAACGCCGCGAACTTGTACTTGCGCACCGGCAGCCGCGCCAATCGGGCGGCCTCCGGGTTGCCACCGATGGCCTTGAGCCGGAAGCCGAACAGCGATCGGCTGAGCAGGAACCAGACGACGATGGCGATGCCGATCATCCACAGGCCCTGCATCGGGAAGTTGAACGGCAGCTGCTGGTTGGCCAGGCTGGTGAACAGCTTCAGTTCGTCAGGGTTCACGACCTTGCCCGCAGGCGGGTACGCGGGGTTGAACGTGGAGGTGTTCGTGATGAGCAGCGTGAATCCGAAGATCAAGGTCCCGGACCCCAGCGTCGCGATGAACGATGGGATCTTGACCACGGTCGTGAAGAAGGCGTTGAAGCAGCCCCAGAAGATGGCCACTGCGAAGGCGAGGATGATCGCCGCCCAGATCGGCCAGCCCCACATGATCCAGGAGACCGCGATCGTCGACGCGGAGAGGCCGTACAGGTACCCGAACGAGAGGTCGATCTCGCCCACCACGATGACCAGCAGCAGCCCCATGCCCAGGATGGCCACCGAGGACATCGCCCGCAGCATGCCCAGCAGGTTGGCGGGGATGAGCGACTTGCCGCCCGTGAGGAGGGCGAAGACCGCGATCACCAACAGCACGACGATGAAGACGCCGCCCACGCGCAGCAGGCTCGAGCCGGCGTCGCGCATCCGGTCGCCGGAGGTCCGCGCCGCGACTGCAGGGTTCTCGGTGGTCATGAAGCTCGATCCTCAGCGCCGGCCAGGGCCTGCATGGACGTGGAGGGCCGCACGTATGCGACCCTCCACGGAACTTACACGGAGTGGAGTGGCCCGTCGCCGGGTCACTCCGTGGGGTCAGCCCCCGCCGAGCACCTTGTCAAGGTCCGCGCGCGCCTCGGCGGCGTTCGCCTTGGTCACCGGGAAGAGCTCCTGGGTGTTCGGGCGGACGATGCCATTGGCCAGGAAATCGGCGCACGCGAGGGCGCCGAACCCAGCCTGCTCGGACCACTTCTGGTCGAGCGCGACGACCTGGGTGCCCTCCTCGATGCCGTCGAGCTGGCCGTACGAGACGTTCCAGCCGAGGGTGAACACCTTGCCCGCGAGGCCCGCGTCCGCGATGGCGCGGTTCGCATGCTCGGCGCCGATGTCCACGTTCTCGATGAACTGGACGTCCGGGTTGCCGGCGAGGAACGCCTTGTAGGCGTCATAGGTGCCGGCCGGGTCATAGCTGGTGGCCAGGCCGGTGGTCTCGTCGTTCTTGAAGACGGCGTCCGGGATCGCGGCCTGGATGGTCTCGCGGAAGGACTTCATGCGGCCCTGGGCCCAGAAGGCCGTGGGGTCGCCACCGGACACCGCGAACACCTTGAGGTCGTTGCCGGTCTCCGCCATCCAGTCCAGCAGGATGGTCGCCGCCTGGGCGCCCTCGAGCGCGGGGACCTGGGTGAAGTTGGTCAGTTCGTTGCCGTTGGAGGTGACGCCGACCGTGAACACCGGGATGCCCTTGGCCATGGTGGCGTTGGTGATGGCCGTGAAGCCGTCCGACGTGGGAGGCTCGATCGACAGGCAGTCGACGCTGTCGGTGTTGATGAGCGCCTCGATCTGCGCGATCTGGCCATTGACGTCGACGCCCGACTCGGACACCGGCGCGATGATGGTGCCGGTCATGCCCGGCAGGATCTCCTGACCCTGCGGCAGGGTGGTCTCATAGCCGACCTTGTACTGGTCGCTGAACAGCGGGATGCTGGGCGACTGGTACGAGAAGACGTAGTTGAGGGGCTCGCCGGCGGCCAGCTTGTCCTGGATGCGCTGCGCCAGGGTGAACGTGCTGCCGTCCTTGAGCGGCCCGCTGATGGGCCAGCTCGCTGCGCCCGTCGAGGGGCTCTGGGCGAGCACCGGCGCCGCCGCGGCGATGATGAGGCTGACCGACGCCACGGCGACAGCAGCTTGGCGGGTCCCGATCCGCATGGATGTCCTCCTCCTTGTGCGGGCCGCCGACCACTCCGGATCGTCCAGGTCCCGCCCAGGGTGCAGTATCCGACCCACGACAAACGGTTGTCAAACGATTCTGGAATGGTTTCCGACGGGCGCCGGCGCCGGGCGGCGGGCCGCTCGTCAGGCCCGCGGCGGCACGCAGCTGGGGCGCGGTGTGAACACGGTGGGGAGGACGACGGTCTCCGGCTCCGACTCCTCGGTCAGGCGCCGCAGCAGGAGCTCAGCGGCGACTCGGCCCAGGCCCACGGTGTCGCGACCGATGGACGCGATGGGCGGCTGATACAGCTTGGAGAGGGGCACGTCGTCGCACGTCACGAGGCTGATATCGCGGCCCACGTGCACGCCTGCCTCCTGGAGCACCTCCAGGCAACCGATGAGCAGCTGGTTGCCGCCCGCGATGATCGCGGTCGGCCGGGGATCCATGGCCAGGATCGCGCGCGTCGCGATGGCGCCGTGCTCGGCGGAGAAGGAGCCGGGCAGCTCCATCGCGGTCACCGTCTCCCGCCGTGCGGCGAGGGTCTGACGCAGGCCCGTGATGCGCTCCCGACCGGGCAGCATCGCGAGCGATCCGGTCATCAGCGCCAGATCGCGATGGCCCAGGTCGATGAGGTGGTTGGCGGCGGCGGCCATGCCTGCCGCGTGGTCGTTGTAGACCGCGCTCGCGCGGTACTCCTGAGGCAGCGTCCGGTCCACCAGCACGATGGGCACGTCCAGGCCCAGCAGCAGCTCGCGGATGCCCGGGTCATCGTCACTCGTGAGCGACAGGATCATGCCGTCCACGCGGCGGCTCTGGAAGAACCGGATGTGGGCCGCGTCCAGGCCCGGGTCGTTCTCGGAGTTCATGAGCAGCAGGGAGTAGCCCGCGCCGCGCATGGCGGCCTCCGCGCCCAGCACGATGTCCGCCATCAGCGGGTTGGAGATGTCCGCGAGCACGAAGCCGACGCTCAGGGTCTGGCCGCGCCGGAGGCTCTGGGCCAGGAAGTCCGGCTCGTACTCCAGCTGGTGGACCGCGGCGAGGACACGGTCACGCATCGTCGCGGACACGTCCGGATGCCCGGAGAGCACACGCGAGACCGAGGAGATGGCCACGGCCGCGAGGTCCGCCACCTCGCGCATGCTGGCACGTCGACGGGCGACGCCGCTGTCGCGCGGCCCCCGTTCACCCATCAACGGCGCGCGCAGCCGTAGCCCGCTCCGGTCGTCCTCCCGACCTGCCACCCCACCCTCCTCCGCTGGCCATCCCGGGCGGCCGCAACGACTGTCCCGGGAACGGTTGCAGGGAACCGTAGCACAGGGGCGATGCGGTCCGGAGCGACCCCACCGGGCTGGTCGGGTAGCGGCCGGGAGCCGGTTCGGAGGCGTCCACCACCGACGCGCCGACCATCGTGGATCGGCCCGCTTCGGCACGGACGCCCGATCCTGTGGTGGCCGTTCGGCCCATCACTGCCCGCGTTGCTATCCGCGATCTCGACGGTCGCGGGCCTGTCGACGGCTGCCTCGGACGTCCGTGCCACGCTCGGATCCACGGTCGGCGCGCACTCGGTGTCTCGTCACGCGGCCGTCGCCAGCAGCCGATCGCGGTCAAGAACGCACCGCCTGATGGTTGGCCACATCACCGGGTCGCGGCGCCGCCAAACCGCCGCACCGCCCCCGCGCGGCACGGCATCGCCGCGGTGCATCCTTGATAGGCACACCGCGCTGGGTCGCGGTGACGGAGGAGGGACCGATGGAGCGTCGAAGCGACGTCGAGCTGCTGCACGCGGCGGCGGCGAGCGTGGGGGAGGGACCCGTCTGGGACGACCGGACCGGGGAGCTCATCTGGGTCGACATCCTGGGCCGGCTGGTCCACCGATTCGCGCGCGATCGCGGGCCGCTGGAGCCGCTCCGGACCCCGCTGGACGTGGGCGCGGCGGTGCTGCGCGAGAGCGGCGGCCTGGTGCTCGCCCTCCAGGACGGCTTCTGGCGCACCGACGGCTGGGAGGCGCCCCGGCCCTGGGTGACCGTGAACCCGGACGACCCGCAGCGCCGCTTCAATGATGGCAAGGTGGATCCCCAGGGCCGCTTCTGGGCGGGCACGATGGAGTACAGCGGCGCTGACGACCGAGGCGCGTTGTACCGCCTGGACCCTGACGGCGCCGTGACCACCCAGGTCGAGGGGGTCCGGATCTCCAACGGCCTCGCCTGGAGCGCGGACCATCGGACGCTGTACTTCATCGACTCCTACGCCTGGTCGGTGGACGCGTTCGACGTCGACCCGGCGACGGGCACCCTGTCGCGTCGGCGCACGGCGATCACGTTCGAGCAGGACGGGTCCGTGCCGGACGGCATGTGCATCGACGTGGAGGGGCACCTCTGGATCGCGTTCTTCGGCGCGTCCTGTGTTCGCCGCCATGACCCCGCGACCGGCGAGTGCTCCGCGATCATCGAACTGCCCGCACCCAACATCACCAGTTGCGCGTTCGGTGGCCCGGACCTCGACGAGCTGTACATCACCTCGTCCCGCCGCGACCACGACGCCGCGGGCCTCGCCGCCTATCCGGCGGCGGGTGCGCTGTTCCGCATCAAGCCGGGTGTGCAGGGGCTGCTGACGGACCGGTTCGCGGGCTGACGATCCGCCGGGCGCCCCGCCGATGCGGTACGGGGAGGTCGCGCGACGGGCGCGGTATCGTTCGCGCATCCGTTTGACGGGGTGGTCGCCCGATGCGACCATACGCGGGACTGGAAACGGTTCCGACGGGGCCGTCACACGAGCCGAGGGAGGCCAAGGACCGCATGAGCGACCACACCGCCGGGACCGACCGGCGCGTGCACTGGTACCGCCAGATGGTGGAGATCCGGCTCTTCGAGGAGAAGGTCCAGGAGCTCTTCATGGGCGGACTGATCCAGGGCACGACCCATCTCTGCCAGGGCCAGGAAGCCGTCTCGGTCGGGTCGATCGCGGCGATGCAGAAGGGCGACGTCCAGACCAACACGTATCGTGGCCACGGGGAGGCGCTCGCGCTGGGCATGGCGGCCGAGGTCGCGTTCGCGGAGCTGATGGGCCGGTCGGCCGGCTGCTCCAAGGGCGTCGGCGGTTCGATGCACCTCATCGATGCCTCCAACGGCAACATCGGCGCCAACGCCATCGTGGGTGCAGGGCTGCCCATCGCGGTGGGTGCGGCCATGGGCTTCAAGATCAAGGGTGAGGCGAACGTCGCCCTCACCTTCTTCGGGGACGGTGCCACCAATATCGGCACGTTCCACGAGTCCCTCAACATGGCGTCCGTGTGGAAGGCCCCGGTGGTGTTCATCATCACCAACAACCTGTACGGCGAGTACTCGCCGCTGCGCACCACCACGCCCATCGACGACCTGGCTCGCCGCGCGGACCCGTTCGACATCCCGGGCGTGGTCGTGGACGGCCAGGACGTGGAGACGGTGTTCGCGGCGGTCACCACCGCGGTCGACCGGGCGCGCTCGGGTGCGGGCCCCAGCCTGCTGGAGATGAAGACCTACCGCTACCGCGGGCACTCCCGATCGGACCCGGCCAAGTACCGGCCGGACGGCGAGCTCGACCTGTGGAAGACGCGCGATCCGATCCTGCTCCTGGGTGCCAAGCTCGCCGACGAGGGCGTGCTGTCGCCGGAGCAGCAGGACGCCATCCGTACCGAGACCCAGGGGGAGATCGACGCCGCCGCGGACCGCGCCGCGCAGTCGCCCTACCCCACCCTCGAGGAGACCCGCAGCTATGTCTACGCAGGTTGAGGCCGCGCCGGTGAACGCCGGCACCGATGCGGTGGAGATGACCTACCGCGAGGCGGTCAACGCCGCGCAGCTGGACGCCATGGAGTCGGACTCCCGGGTCATCCTGATGGGTGAGGATGTCGACGCGGACGGCGGCGTGTTCAAGACCAACATCGGCCTGCCGGACCGGTTCCCGGGTCGGGTCATCCCGACGCCCATCTGCGAGAACGGCTTCACCAACGTGGCCCTGGGCATGTCGCTCACGGGTCTCCGGCCGATCGTGGAGTTCATGTTCGCGGACTTCATGCCCACTGCGGGCGACGCCATCGTGAACCAGCTGCCCAAGTATCGCTACATGTCGGGCGGCCAGTTCTCCGTGCCCGTGACGCTGCGCGTCATGAGCGGCGGCGGCGGTCGGTTCGGCACCCAGCACAGCGCCACCGGCGAGAGCTGGTACATGGCCCAGCCGGGGATGCATATCGCGGTGGCGGGCTCGCCCGGCGCGGCGTATGAACTGCTCAGCGCCGCCATCGCGTGCGAGGACCCGGTCATCGTCTTCGAGCACAAGGTGCTGTACACCCGCAAGGGCCCCGTGACACGTGGTGCCAGGGCGGAGATCGGCAAGGCTGCCGTCCTGCGTGAGGGCACGGACGTCACCATCCTGGCCTCGCTGCTGATGGTGGAGCGCGCGCTCGCCGCGGCGGACACGCTGGCCGGGGAGGGCATCTCCGCGGAGGTCATCGACCTGCGCTGGGTGCGTCCCCTGGACATGGCCACGATCGGGGCGTCGGTGAAGAAGACCGGCCGCCTGATCATCGCCGAGGAGCAGTGGCACGAGGCCGGCTGGGGCGCCACCGTCATCAGCAACCTGACCCGCGCCAACCAGCAGTGGAAGGCGATCCCGCGCGCCGTGGCCCTGTACCACGACACGCTCATCCCCTACAGCCCACCGCTGGAGGACGAGATGATCCCCAGCGCGGAGCGCATCGTGACCGCCGCGCGCAAGGCGGCCCAGGGCATCAACGAGTGAACCCCGGCCCGGAGGGCGTCGCCGTCGCACGGCCAGCGCTCGATCGATCGTCGCTGATCATCGATCGCATCGAGACGCTGGCCCTCCGGGCCCCGCTCGCTCGCCGGTTCTCCGGCAGCGCGTACTCCATGACCAACCGGACCACCATCATCACGCGCCTGCACACGCGGGACGGCCTGGTGAGCGAGGTCTACAACGGCGACACCGATGAGGAGCAGGCGCTCGTGGTCGGCATCATCCACCACGAGCTGGCGCCCCGGCTCCTCGGCCGGTCCGCGACCGACCCGGAGGGTGCCTGGCTCGCCATGGAGGCGAGTACCAACAACATCCTGCGCGACCGCGGCCTGGCGCTCCAGGCCATGGCGTGCATCGACTCCGCCATCTGGGACGTGTTCGGCAAGGCACTCGGGCTGCCGCTCCACCGCGTGTGGGGATCGGTCACGGACTCGCTGCCCATGAGCGTCATCGGCGGCTACTACCACCTGAGCGAGTCGGAGACCCGCGACACCCTCGCGCGCTACGCGGAGCAATTCAGCGGCGTCAAGTTCAAGGTGGGCGGCAAGTCGCCCGTGGAAGACGCACGCCGTGTGCAGAGCGCACGCGAGGGCGCCGGCCCGGACCTGGCGCTGATGGTGGATGCGAACCAGGGATATGACCTGCGCGACGCGGTCGACTTCGGCAAGCGGGTCGCCCAGCATGACATCCGCTGGTTCGAGGAGCCCTGCCGCTGGACGAACGACCGGCGCTGGATGCGCGACGTGCGCATGCAGACAGGGCTGGCGGTCGCTGCCGGGCAGTCCGAGGTGACCCTCAACGGCCTGCGCGACCTGGTCATGGATGGCTCCATCGACGTCAGCAACTTCGACGCCTCCTGGGCGGGCGGCCCGACCGTGTGGCGCAAAGCCGCCGGCCTGTGTGCCGCGTTCGGTGTCCAGCTGGGCCACCACGAGGAGCCGCAGGTGTCGGCGCACCTCCTGGCCTCTGTGCCGGGGCACACGTTCGTGGAGTGCTTCGACGAGGAGCGCGACCCGTTCTTCTGGAACATCTGCGACCTGTCCACGTTCCTGCGCGACAAGAGGCTGCACCTGCCCGAGCGACCGGGCTTCGGCATCCACCTTGACCAGGATTACGTGAAGAAGCACACGGTCCACACCCAGGTGACCCAGGTCTGATGCCCGTCAACCGGCCGCCCCTGGCCGGGGTGCGCATCATCGCGGTCGAGCAGTACGGCGCGGGCCCCTTCGGCACGATGTACCTCGCCGACCTGGGCGCGGAGATCGTCAAGATCGAGGACCCGGGTTCCGGGGGTGACGTCAGCCGCTACATCCCGCCCGGTCAGCAGGGCCAGGACAGCCTGTTCTTCGAGGCCTTCAACCGCAGCAAGCGGTCGGTCGCGCTGGACCTCAAGCACCCGTCCGGGCGCGAGGTCCTCGAACGCCTCGTCGGGTCCGCCCACGCGGTCTTCTCCAACCTGCGCGGCGACCAGCCGGAGCGCCTGGGGCTGACCTATGACCGTCTCAGGGCGGTCAACCCGCGCATCGTGTGCGTCGCGCTCACCGGCTTCGGGCGGCGCGGCGCGGACGCGTTCCTGCCCGGCTACTACGCGCTGGTCCAGGCCCAGGCCGGCTGGGCGTCGCTCACCGGTGGCCCGGACGATCCGCCCACCAAATCGGGCCTGTCCCTGGCCGACTACATCTGCGGTCTGACGGCCATGATCGGGCTGCTGGCGGCGCTCCGGGACGCGGAGGCCACGGGCGTCGGCCGGGATGTGGACACGAACCTGTACGACTCCTCGCTCGCGATGCTCTCCTACCCCGCCACGTGGTACCTGTCGTCGGGCTTCGTGACGCGCCGCAACCCGATGTCCGCGCATCCGTCGGTGGTGCCCTTCCAGTTCTTCGCCACCGCGGACGGCCACATCGCGATCGCGGCGCCCAAGGAGAAGTTCTACGTCAGCCTCGTGCGCGCCATGGGGCTGCCGGAGCTCGCGTCCGACGAGCGATTTGCGTCCTTCGCGGCGCGCGGACAGCACCGCGAGGAGGTGCTCGGGCGGCTCTCCGCGCGGTTCGCGGAACGCACCACCGCGGCCTGGCTCGAGGCGCTCCAGGGTGTCGTGCCCATCGCCCCGGTGCGGTCCCTGGAGCAGGCCCTGGACCCCGATGAGCTCATCGGTCGTGAGATGCTCGCGGAATACGAGCATCCGGCGTTCGGGACGGTGCGCAGCGTGGGCATGCCGCTGCACCTGGGCGACTTCACCCCGGAGTACCGCGCAGGGCCCGCGCTGGGTGCCGACACGGACGCCATCCTCGCGGACCTGGGCTACGACCCGGAGTCGATCACGGCCCTGCGCGCTGCGGGAGCGTTCGGCGGCGCGCCCGGCGCGGGCACACCGGCCGGCGGCGACTGACGCGCACCGCACCGCCGCACCCCGCACCGCGCCGCGCCGCACTTCACCGCACTTGACCCCGCGCCACACCCCCGCGCCCCTGCGCCCCTGCGCCCCTGCGCCACCCCTGGTGTCGTTCCGCCACCCAGGGTGTGATTCCTCCACTGCTCGTGGAGGAATTCCAGCAGCGGTGGACGAACGGGTCGGGTGCGTCGCGCACCGGACGCGCGGATGGCCCAGCATGACGGCGCATGGGACCAGGATTCGGCGTCATCATCCTCGCGCTCATGGGTGGCGCTGCCCTCGTGCGGGTCTGGGCGGCTCGCCGCGTGCGCCGCGGCGATCGACGCGCCGTGCCCATGCTCCTGTTCAGCACGCTGCTCATCGCGCTGCTGCTCGCGGGTGCGGCGGTCTGGTTCACGTTGCGCTCGCCGTTGCTGGGCATCCCGCTCACGATCGGGGCGCTCCTGATCGGGGGTGCCTGGCTGCGGGTGTCCGTGGACACGGCGCGCTACGGCGGACCGTCCCGGGCCGTCCCCGACCGGATGGATGAGCTGACCGACCGATTGGTGCGCAGCTACCGCAGCCTGGGCGCGACGCTGGCGGTCCTGGGTTTCATCCTCGCCATCCTGGGCGTGTTGTGGCTGTTCGGACGGGGGAGGTTCTGATGATCGCTCGGCGGGTCGTGACGCTGCTCGCGGTGGCGGTGCTCCTGGGCGGTTGTGCGCTGCTGGGGGTGTCGCCGCCGCCCGTCGCGACCGATGCGCCCGTTCCGTGGACGCTGCGCGCGGCAGTGGAGCCGGCACGCCGCGCGCTGCTCGATGCATGGCCGCGCCCGGATCCCGTCCGATTCCGGTTCGAGGAGGGCCGCTGCGGCCTCGGTGCCATGGCGGTCCTGGTGTTCGAGCAGCTGGTGCCCGGTGAGCCGCCGACCATGGCCCTGGCGCTCTCCGACGACGTGGCCAAGGGCATCGTCCTGGGTACCTGGTGGGAGCGCTACGACGTCCCCGATCCTGGTGCCGACCCGGAGCTCCAACGGCTCCTGGGCGGCCGCGAGATCACCTGCCCCTGACGCCTGCGCCTGGCGCAGATCCCACAGACGAGCATGCCGCCGCCATGCCCTGAGGCCCCGGTGCGCCGCCTCCGGTACGCTGGACCCATGACTCGTCCGCTGACCCCCCGCCGCCCCGCCGCGTTCGCGCGTCGCCCGATCGTCCTCGCCCTGCTGCTGCTGCTACTCGTGCCCGGCCTGTCCCGCGCGCAGGGATCGGTGCCGCTGGAGTTCCGCGAGGACCCGGCGACCGGCCTCGCCACGGTCATCCCGATCGGCTGGAACGCGCTCGGCCAGGGCCTGCACGCCAGGCTGCCCGGCGCGAGCGACTTCGTACTCCTCGCGGTCCAGGCGGCGCCCGCCACGCCCGTCCAGGTCTGGACGTCGCTGTTGCCGCAACTCGGGCTGGATGCCGCGCCGGAGCCGGTGGGCACGCGACAGACGCCGATCGGGGTCTTCACGCTGTACCAGGTGGACGTCGACGGCCTGACCGGCACCCTCGGCGTGGACGTCGCCCTCGCTGACAATGATGGGACCACCTACCTCGTGCTGTTCCAGGCCCTCCAACCGGAGTTCGCGGCGCTGCGTGGCGATATCTTCCTGCCCGCCGTGGACGCGCTCACGCCGGTGGCCTCTGAGCCCACCCCCGATCCAGCGACGCTGCCGTACACGGCGGAGGAGGTCACCTTCACGGGTGGCGATCCAGACGTGACGCTGGCCGGCACGCTCACCCTGCCCCGAACGGCAGGGCCACATCCGGCCATCGTGCTCGTTGGTGGCAGCGGGCCGCAGGACCGTGACGAGTCCCTGCGGCCGGTGTCCGCCATCAAGCCTCTCGCGCTCGTCGCGGACGCGCTGTCGCGCGCCGGCCTGGTGGTCCTGCGCTACGACGACCGGGGTGTCGCCGAGTCCACGGGGGACTACGCCGGGGCCGCCCTGTCCGATTTCACCGACGACCTCGCGGCAGCGCTCGCATGGGTGCGCGAGCGGCCGGAGGTGGACGCGGCACGCACGGGCGTCCTTGGCCACAGTGAGGGTGGCGTGTACATCGCGTCGCTCATCGAGACCGGCGAGCCGCTGGCATTCGCGGTCGGTGTGGCCCCGCCGGCGACCAACGGCGTCGACCTCCTCGTCGAGCAGAACGGCGCGATCCTGGCCTCGACCGGGGCCGCGGATGACGAGGTGGAGCTGACCGAGGGCTACGTCCGGAGGCTCTATGCGGAGGTGCTCGCCGGGGATCTCGAGGCGGCGGAGGCGTTGACGCGGGAGTACTTCGACGGCTTCTTCGACCGGCAGACCCCCGAGCTCCAGGCGACGATCGGGGACCGGACCGCGTTCATCGACAGCCAGGTGACGCGCCAGCTGGCCGCCATCGAGCCGCCCTGGTTCGCCGACCTGCTCCGGTCGGATGCCGGCATCGGCTGGGCCCTGGCCACGATGCCGGTGCTGGGCGTCTTCGGGGGCAAGGATGTCCAGGTGGTCGCGGAGCAGAACGTGCCGCTCATGGAGGTTCAGCTCGCGGCCGGCCACCCAGCCAGCCGCGTGGTCACCATCCCGGACGCCAACCATCTGTTCCAGGCGGCCACGACCGGCAGTGTCGCAGAGTACGGCACGTTGGAGCCCGTCTTCACGCCCGACTTCCTGCCGTTGGTGACCGCGTGGGTCACGGACGTGACCGCCCACCGGGCGCCCGGATCGTCGCCGGCACCCTGAGGCCCGATGTGCCCGGCCGTCAGCCGGGTGTGTGGAAGATCTCGAACGAGCCGACGTCCTGCACCCTGCCCCCGTAGGCCTTCTTGCTCCACGTCTGGCGCGCCACGAGCGGTGCCTCCTGGACCTCCCATCCGGTGAGACGCATCTCGCCGCTGAACTGGGCGGGCACCCGGATGTCGATGGTCAGGCCGTCGCCGACGCCCTGTGCGATGGCCTGGCTCCGGACGCGGCCGCTCTGGCCCTCCCACTGGTCCCGGTGGGTGACGACATACGCCGGGTACCACATGCTCAGCGGCATCTCGATGGCGGGGGCCCTCGGGCACTTGAGCGTGAACGATTCGTGGGGGAACCCCGGCACGTAGGTCATGGCGAAGTCCTCGATGCGCCCGCGCTCCGGTTGCCAGATCGTGGGCGTGACCGTCCAGCTCAAGGACTCGATGTCCATCGTCGAGTCGACCGCATGCTCCGTCGTGCCGCATCTGGGCACCTTGACCCGGTACCTGAACATCTCCTCGGTAGCGGTTCCGCTGATGCGGAACGCCCCCGGGTCATACGTGAGCTCGACCTTCGCCCGGACCGACGGCTCCAGGGAGACCCCCTGGGACTCGACGGTGACGTTCGATTCGAAGTCCACCCGGAAAGTCAGGCAGCGCTTCACATACGCTTCGTCCTCCTGGCGCTGGCCCGGGTTCTCAGACCCCAGGAGCTGCCGCTGCCGCTCGAACGTGAGCTGCGCCGGGATGATCAGGTGGAGCACATGCTGGTCGCGACAGGTCTCGTACTCCTCCTTCATGCACACGCCCGCCGCGACGTCCATGAGCGAAGCGACCCGGCTCATACCGCCGGTCGAACTCTCCGCGAAGCCCAGTAACGCTCGCTGTCGCTCGTACCCCAGCAACGTCTCGATGGCCACCCGCGCGTTGGCGCAGCTCTGGCCGGCGGCCGCCAGGCGCGGTCCCAGCACCTCCGCCTCGTAGCGCGCGAATGCCTCGTCGAACAGGGCCGTGAGATCTGGCGCGTCCACCGCCTGACCGCCCGCGAGCTGCCGCTGCCGCTCGGCGCCCAGGGATTGCGCGAGCTGGCTGGCGAGGCGACGCTCCGCGCTGCCTCCCAGGCGCTCCCGGACCGGACGGGTGTCCGCGAGCAGGCCCTTCGTCACGCCGTAGCCGCTGAAGTGGCTGACCACGATGTCGATGGCCGCGCTGTCCACGACCGGTTCGGCGATGAACATGCCGGCCCCGTCGTGGTCGTACCCGAACGGCACCTGCTCCTCGGGCGCCAGAGCCGTGGCGGGTTCGATGCGCAGGATCGCCGGCTGGAGCAGAACGAGCCCATCGGGCGCCAGCTGCACCCCGTACGTGACCTCGCCGCCGACCGGCAGCCCCTCCACGGCGGAGAGCGGCGCCATCCCGATCCGGGTGGCCTCGAGCAGCGCGTCGGCCGGGATCGTCAGCGTGTAGCGGGTCCCGTCCGTGCCGGTCGCCTCCACGACGCCACCCTCGAGCGGCACGTCCGCCTCCACGCGATCGGTCTCCGCGTGGCGCACCACGAGGTCGATGGGCGGTTCTGTCGGTGCGAAGATCGCATCGAGGTCCGGGAACGGGCCAGCCTCTCCCACGGATGGCGTGGCGGTCACGGAAACCGGCGGCTCCGGGCTCGGCGACACCGCGCTGACGCCCATCGTCGTCGTCCCCGCGAGGATGAGGGCCGCGCCCAGCACGAGTGGTCGGCGCATGGTGATCTCCCTGCGATCCGCTGTGTTGCCTGGGCAGCCACCGTAGTCGGCCGTGCATGCCCTGTCCAGCGGTAATGTCGGCATCGCACGCCGCGAGCCGGTTCCGCCCTACCATCTCGGGCGTGACCGACCGACCCGACCTGCCTGCCCTCGACTTCTCCTGGCACCCTGAGCCCGAGCTGCTCGATGTCCGTGACGCCGCGACCGCGCGCCCGGCACTGGAGCGCCTGGGCGCCGACGCATGGACCGCCGTCCTGGACTACCTCTATGACCACGGCCTGGTCCGGGGCATGGGCGAGGGGACCGCGTACCGCGAGCTGCGTGCCACGTTCCACGGGGAGCGTGGGGCGCCCGGACCCGCGCCCGCCGGTCCGGCCACCTCGGCAGAGATCCTCGCCGAGTGGCGCGACCGCCTTGCGCCTCACCTGGTCAATGTCTGGCATCCGCGCACGCTGAGCTACTTCACGCCGCCGCCGCTGATGCTGTCGGTCATCGGGGAGCTGTTCGCCCAGATCGCGCAGCAGGGCGTGGACGTGTACCACGCGGGACCCGCCGCGGCGCTCAACGAGGAGGAGGTCGTGCGCTGGCTATGCGACCTCGTGGGGTACGGCGAGGGGAGCTTCGGGCTGCTCACGTCGGGCGGCGTGATGGCCAACTTCATGGCCATGACGCTGGCGCGTGACATCCACCTGCGACGGCTCCTGGGGGCGGCACGACCGCCACGGGGCGCGGCGCTGGAGGGGTGCCGCATCTACGTCTCGGACCAGGCGCATTTCTCCATCGGGCGCGCGCTCGCGGAGCTGGGCTTCCCCGATGAGACGCTGGTGGTGGTGCCGTCGGACGATCGGTTCCGGCTGGAGGTGGCGCCCGTTGCCGCGGCGATCGCGAGCGACCGAGCCGCGGGGCTGCGGCCGCTCGCCATCGCGGCCGTGGCCGGATCGACCAATACGGGCTCCGTGGATGACATCGTGGGACTCGCGTCGCTGGCGCGCGCGGAGGGCCTCTGGTACCACGTGGATGCGGCCTACGGCGCCGCGGTGCGGTTCTCCGCCCGGGACGCCGGCCGGGTGCCGGGCCTGGAGCTGGCGGACTCGGTCACGGTCGACCCCCACAAGTGGTTCTTCCAGGCCTACGACATCGGCGGCCTGATGGTCCGCGACGGTGCGCTGCTGGCGGAGACGTTCGCCCGCCGGCCCGAGTACTACCGCGGCGGCGGCGTCCGGGAGCAGCAGGACGCGCACGCGGAAGACACGCTCGATTTCTACACCCTCGGCTTCGAGGGCACGCGCCGGTGGCGGGCGCTCAAGCTCTGGATGTCCTGGAAGCACCTGGGCAGCGACGGATTCGGGCGGCTGGTGGAGGCGAATGATGACCTTGCGGCGCACCTTGCGGCGCTGATCGCGGCATCGGAGGACTTCGCTGCCGTGCCGGAGGAGCCGGAGCTGTCCGTGGTCTGCTTCCGGCACCTGCCCGGCGGACGCGAGGCGGCCGCGACGATGGACCCGGACGCGCTCGACGCGCACCAGGACCGGCTCCAGCAGGCGTACGAGGCGAGCGGCGACGGCTGGATCACCACCACCCGCCTCCGCGGCCATACCTATCTGCGGGTCGGCATCCTCAACTACCTCACGGCGCGCGAGGACATGGACCATCTGCTGCACGATCTGCGCGCCTCCGCGAACCGTTGAGCTGCCCCAGGCTCAACTGCTGAGCAGGGCAGCCGCCACGTCGAGATCCGCTCCGTGGGTGATCTTGAGGTTCCGCGGATCGCCATCGACGAACGCCCAGGGCTGCCCCAGTGCGGTCAGGACCTCAAGGACGCTCGCCTCAGCGCCAAGCGATGCAGCGTTCTCCTCCAGCAACCTGATGCCGGCACGCAGCACGTCACGACGCAGGACCACGGGCGTCTGGAGGATGCGAGTGTGGCGGGGCGGCCGGATCCGGGCGTCCCCGTCATCCCACACGAATTCCTCGATGGGCAGTGCCGGCACGGCTGCTCCCGTCCGCTCCGCCGCCTCGAGCAGGTCTGCCACCACCCTGACAGACACGAGCGGATGCACGGTGTCATGGAGCATCACCCACGGGGTGTCGACCACGTCCACCAGGCGGCGAGTCGTGTCCCAGCGGCTGTGGCCGCCGGCCATGACGTGGACCTCATGGCCCCATCGGCGCCGGGCGGCGTCGACGCTTTCGGGGGTCACCGCCACGATCACCCGCCCCACGCGTCCCCGAACGGGCTGGAGCGCCCACTCCAGCAGCGGCCGACCCGCCAGCTCCACCCAGGCCTTGGGGCCCAGCCCGAGTCGGCTCCCGAGGCCAGCCGCCCGGATCAGGCACGACACGTCCGCAGGTTTCACCCCTGGTCCGGTGGCGGTAGTTCGAACCTGAGCGCCGGTGGCGCGGTGCCTCGGTCGATCCTGGAGAGGAGGTCCAGGAGGGAGTCGGCGATGCGCAGTGCACTCCGGCCGTCCTGGAATGGGCCGAACAATTGGTCTCGGTAGGCTCTGCGTTTCGCGGAGGCGGCGCCTCTGTCCGCAAGTGACCGACGAACGACGGCCGCAAGGTCCGCCGCGTCCGTCACTTCGTCGCCCAGATCCCGCCAGCGCCAGGGTAGGTCCGTGGCATCGTAGTCGGGGTCGTCTGGCGCGTCGGGGTTCGTGAGCAGCGTGATGGGCCGATCCAGGGCCAGATACTCGAAGATCGTGCTGGACGCGTCGGAGATCAGCAGATCGCTGGCGAGCATCAAGGGCGTCACGTCGTCCAGCGCATCGACCAGGCGCACCAATGGGTCCCGCAGGGCAGCGGCTCGCCACCATGCCAGCCACTCGGGCCGCCAAGCCGGTATCGTCGGGTGGGGTTTGATGATCAGGCCGATATCTGCCGGCTCGCCCCGCACCAGCTCAGTGATCCGTGGACCGAGCATGGGTGCTGAGCTGAGCCCCGGGTTCCAGGTCGGTGCGTAGAGCACGACGGGCATCCCGACCGGGAGACCGAGGTCCGCGCCTGGACCGCCACGAAACAGCGAGTCCATCTGCGAGTACCCCGTGTACCACGCTTCCTGGGGGCTGGCCCCCTCCGCCCTGTACCGATCCTCTGACGCCGCATCCCAGAAACACACAGCATCGAAGCGCCGCGCGGATGCCCGCGCCGGCAGCGTGGCCAGTCCCCGTTTGGCGATCAACCCGTGGCGGACGTTGACCAGCCAGACACCCGGGAACCGGCGCCGCAGCCGTTCCAGCTGACGGTGCGAAGGAACGACGATGACGGAAGGCCGGAACTCCACGGCTTCGGCGACGCTCGTGACGAGCCGGGTGCGGACGCGGTCGTCGATGGCGTCGATGACCGGTCGCAGGACCGACTGATGGAACCCGTCGATGGACAGGAACGCGATCCGCCCGCGCTTCATCCGATGGGGACCTGGCGAGCCCCCACATCGGCCGACATGGCGCTGTGGACGTGGATCCCTGCCTCACGCAGACGCTGATGGGTGTCCTCGTCGCCCAGGAACAGGAGGGTCGCGACCTGATCGCACTCGATCCCTGCCTGCCGCAATGAGCGCACGCAGTTGATGACGGTGCGCCCCGTGGTGACCTCGTCCTCCACGATCAGGACGCGCGCGCCACGCTCGACCCCGTACACGTGTTTCGGGCCGAGCACGCCGTCATGCTCCTCGATGAAGGTCACCACACCCGGCAGGTCGGGTCGCCAGATCGACGCCAGCGCGACGGATCGACCGGCTGCCGATCCCACGGCGAACGCAGGGATGATGCCGCCTTCCGGTATGCCCAGGACATGGTCGACGCCGCGCAGATCCACGAGATCCAGCAGCCGCTGCACGGACCTGTCCAGGATGTCCGGGTGCATCGGTCCGTAGCGGCCATCGAGCGGACTTGCGACCATGGGTCGTTCGCGCCCGATGATCGGGGCGACCGGGATGGAGCTCAGAGTTTCGTGCGGCGACGTCTGGAGACGCTCGCTCCGATCGGCTCGGGTTCGAGTCACGGGGGTACTCCAGGCCTCAGGGATTCGCGCGCCGTCAGAAGTGAAATCGCGGGGCGGCTCCATGCTAGGCGACCGCGCGGCGCGGCGACGGCACGTGCGGAGTCCTGGCTGGACATCAGCCCGGAGCGGCGCATGCCCGGCAGCGGCCGACCACGGTCAGGTGGCTCAGGTCGACGTGGAAGCCGTCCCGCTCACGCAGCACGTCCGTGAGACTGGCGGCCTCCGCAGGACCGATCTCCCAGCGACCGCCGCACTGGTCGCAATGCAGATGACCGTGTTCCGTCTCTGGCAGCACGTGGTATTCCTCGCGTCCGTCCGGGCCGTGGGCGTGGCGGAGGAATCCCAGGTCCTCCAGGACGTCCAGCGTCCGGTAGACCGTCGAGGGGATGGTTCCCGGGTCCCGCTGCCGGCACCGCTCGACAAGCTCCGAGCCGGTCACGTGGCCGTCCGTGGAGGTGAGCACCTCGATGAGCAATCGACGCTGGGGGGTCCACCGCAGGCCGCGGTCGCGCAACTGCGCGCGCACGGCGGTCCAGGGCGTTGCCGCGGGAGATCTGTCGGTGACCATGGCCCGAAGGATACGGTGTCTCCACCGAGGGGACTGGAGGGGTGGCTTGTTGCATACTGTCGCAGTAACAACTCTAATCAGCACACGCTCTGGAGGACCCCCATGAACAGGACGCTCGCCCCCCGCGCGCTCGGCGTCGCCGTCGCGGCCGCACTGACCATGGCGCTGCCCATGACCGTCGTCGCCCAGTCCCCCTCCGCGCCCGCCTCGGCGGCTTCCCTTGGCTGGTACGACGATCTGACCGGCGAGCCGGACCTGCTCGACGTGGCCACCACCGTCGCGCCCATCAGTTCCATCGCCCGCAACATCGGCGGCGACCGGATCCGGCTGCACGGCATCGTGCCGGACGCGACCAACTCCCACACGTTCGAGCCCGCCCCGTCGGACGCGCGGCAACTCGCCAATGCAGACCTGATCATCGTCAACGGGCTGCACCTCGAGCAGCCCACGCTGGCGCTCGCGGAGGCGTCCAAGCGGCCGGAGACGCCCGTGGTGATGCTGGGCGACCAGACCATCGGCCCGGACGAGTGGCTGTTCGACTTCAGCTTCCCGGAGTCGGAGGGCGATCCCAACCCGCACCTGTGGATGAACGTCCCGTACGCCGCGGAGTACGCCACGTACATCCGGGACGCCCTGGCTGCTGCCGACCCGGCCAACGCGGACTACTACACGGCCAACCTGGAGCGCTTCACGGCCGCGCTGGACGATCTCGATGCGCGGATCCGGGAGGTCGTGCCCACGGTGCCCGAGAACGCCCGCAAGCTGCTCACCTACCACGACTCCTGGGCGTACTGGGCACGGGAGTACGGCTTCACGGTCATCGGGGCCGTCCAGGCGTCCGACTTCTCCGACCCCAGCCCGCGTGACGTCGCGGCGCTCATCGACCAGGTCCGCGAGGAGGGCGTGCCGGCGGTGTTCGGGTCGGAGGTGTTCCCGAGCGCCGTGCTGGAGCAGATCGCCAGCGAGGCGGGCGCCACGTTCGTCGATGAGCTGCGCGACGATGAGCCTCCCGGCGCCGAGCGCACCCCCGAGCACACCTACCTGGGCATGCTCCAGAAGGACATGACGATCATGATGGACGCGCTCGGCGGCCAGGGGACCGCCATCTTCGCCGACATGCCCGTGGAGGACACCTGGATTTCGTGACCCTCGCCTCCGAGCGCCTCGCCGCCACGCCCGGCGAGGCGCCCCCGCTCGTCCGATTCGACCGTGTGAGCGCCAGCTATGGCGGCCCCGCGGTGCTGGAGGACGTGTCGCTGTCGATCGCGCGCGGCGCCTTCGTGGGCGTGGTGGGACCCAGTGGCGCGGGCAAGACCACGCTGCTGCGTGCCATGGTCGGCGGCGTCCCACGCCTGAAGGGCACGGTCACCGTGGACGGCAAGGCGGTCACCTCCGGCCGCGCCCTCAACGTGGGCTGGGTGCCGCAGCTCGAGACCGTCGACTGGAACTTCCCGGCCACCGTGCGCGAGGTCGTGCTCATGGGCCGCTGGAGCCGGGCGCCGTGGCGCGCATGGATGACGCGCCAGGACCGCCGTGACGCGGACGCGGTCCTCGAACGCCTGGGCATCGCCGGCCTCGGCGATCGCCAGGTGCGCCGGCTGTCCGGTGGCCAGCAGCAGCGCGTGTTCCTGGCGCGCGCGATGATCGGCGACCCAGCGCTGCTGCTCCTCGATGAGCCCACCAGCGGCGTCGACCTCAAGACCCGGGACGAGGTGCTGCACCTGCTCGCCGACCTCAACAGCGCCGGCACCACAGTGGTCATGACCACGCACGAGCTCAACTCCGTGGCCGCGCATCTGCCGTGGGTCGTGTGCGTCAACCGGCGGATCGTGGCCGAGGGCGACCCCGACCGGATCTTCACCGCGCCTATCCTCAACGCCACCTACAACGCGGACCTGCGCATCGTGCGCCAAGACGGCGCGATCCTCGTCGCGGACGCGGCGCCCCACACGCTGCGCGACGCGCTCCGCCATCGCCACGATGGCTACGAGCACGCTCACCACGAGCACGATCACGACCCCCACGTCCACACGGGCGGCTGATGGACCTCATCACCGAGCCGCTCGCGTACCAGTTCTTCCGGATGGGCCTCGCGGTGTCCGTCCTGGTCGGGCTCCTGTGTGGCCTGATCGGCGTGTTCGTGGTGCTGCGCCACATGAGCTACATCGGGCACGGGCTGTCGCACGCGGTGTTCGGCGGCGCGGTCGTGGCCTACGTGGCGAGCATCGACTTCTACCTGGGCGCAGGGACCTGGGCATTCGCCTCGGCGCTCATCATCAATGCGGTCGCGCGAAGCCACCGGGTGGGCGCGGATGCGGCCATCGGCATCGTGACCACGGCCAGCTTCGCGGTCGGCGTGGCGCTCATCTCCATGACCAGCAGCTTCACGACCAACTTCGAGGCCGCCCTGTTCGGCAACATCCTGGGTGTGACGCCGCTGGACCTCGTGGTCGTGGGCGCCGTGACCCTGGCGGTGGCCGCGTTCATCGTGCTGTGCTACAAGCAGCTGCTGTTCCTGACCTTCGACCCCGAGGTGGCACCCATCTTCGGCGTCCGGACCCGGCTCGTGGACAGCCTCTTCGCCCTCGCCCTCGCGGCCACCATCGTGGCGTCCATCAACGTCGTGGGCGTGACGCTCATCGCGGCCACGCTCATCATCCCCGCCACCACCGCGCGCCTCATCACCGATTCGTTCGCGCGCATGCTGGTCTACTCGTCCGTCCTGGGGGCGGTCTCGGGCGCTCTCGGCATGTACCTCAGCTACTGGCTGGACATCTCCTCGGGGGCCACGATCGTGCTCTTGGAGGCCGCCATCTTCGTGGTCGTGTTCACCATCGCCGCGATCTCCCGGCGGCGCCAGGTCTGGGCACCGGCGCCGTCGTCGGGGCCCGCGTCGGTGCACACCTTCGACGACTGACGCTCAGCCCAGGTCGAGGTACTGGGCGCGGATCTCGTGCGGCTCAGCCTTGAAGCGCTCGTCCCACACGAGGTGCAGGCGAGGCGCCGAGCTCGCGCCACCCAGGATCCCCACCACGAAGCCGCCGGTCTTCTCGGGGCCCACCGTCGCCCAGGACGCGCCGCCGTTCGTCGTCCGACGCACGCCGCTGCGAACCGTGATGCCCTCGCTGCTCACGGCGCCGGACACGATGAGCGTGGCGCCCAGGGCGTCCGCGTTGGTCACGAAGGCGACCTTCCCCGTTGACGGCGCACCCTGGAACACCGTTCTCCGAGCCTTGAACGACTCTCCCGTGTCCGTGCTCACGCGCGCCACGACGCTGCCCTTGCGCTCCCAGGCGATGACCACGCGCTTGCCGGCGGCGGCCATGCGCGGTGAGGACTGGGAGGTCGTGTCCTCGATGGTCAGCGTGGGCAACGCGGTCATCGACGCACCCGGCGCGGCGCCCACGCTGAAGCGCGTGAAGCGGAGCCGGGTGCCGTGGGTCCAGGCAACGTACACGCGGTCACGACGACGGCCACGGCGGGCGTGCTGCCCTTGTTGGCGAGGCCCAGGTCCAGCTCCACGTCCACCTGGCCGGAGGTGAGGGCGCGGCTGTACAGGCGCGGCCGCGTGGCGCCGTTCGAGGTCCGGAGGGAGACCCCGATCGCACGCCGCACCGCACCCGCGTCCCGCGCCCGCCGTCCATCGCTCGCCCCGGCCCGCCGTCCATCCCTGGTCCCGGATCTCCACCCCTGGTGGCGGAATGACACCCCTCGTGGAGGATCGGCACCAGGGGTGGACTCGGGGGCCTGGCGCGTTCCGGCCTCGGCGCGCGCGCGACGCCCGGCCACCCCACCGCAACCGGTGCCGGAAACGATTGCACCCCGCGTCCCGGGATGGCAAGATAGCCTCGCCGAGCGGGACGCCAGGTCGTGCGGCGCCGCCCACAGGAGGTCATGTGCCGGAGGTCGTCCAGGGGACGGAACGTCGTCCGCTGATCGCGGGTCGCACGCTCTTCGACTACGCCGACGAGGTCTCCACGGCCGTGCCGGCCTCCTGCCAGCGCACCGGGCGCTGCCGCGAGTGCGTGGTGGAGATCAAAGGCGGCGTTGACGCGCTGTCGCCGCGGACCGCACCGGAGGCGTACCTGCCGGAGGGTTTCCGCCTCGCCTGCCAGGCGCGCATCACGGAGGCCGCCACGGTGGCGGAGACGGACGTGGAGTTCGGCATCCTGCGTCGGCGCATGCGCATCCTGGGGCCGTCGGAGGACACCCACACGGACATCGAGCCCATGGTCACCGTGCGCGACGGCATCGTCCACTACGGCGACATGCCCGTGGACCGCGTCAAGAAGATGGTCCTGGGCCTGGCCGTGGACATCGGCACCACCACCGTCGTGTTCCAGCTCATCGACCTCCAGACGGGCAAGGTCGTGGCGGGGTCGGCCATGGAGAACCCGCAGCGGTTCGGTGGCTCGGACGTGATGGCGCGGATCTCCTTCGAGCGTGACCGGCCGGGCGAGCTGCGCGACGCGCTCCGGCGCCAGCTCAACCACGAGCTGCGGGACATCTACGCCCGCCTGGGCATCGACCGCAGCGAGGTGTACGAGGCGGTCATCGTGGCCAACACCACGATGCGCGACATGTTCTTCGGCCTCGACGTGACGCCCATCGGCGAGTCGCCGTACCGCAGTTCCACGGAGCACGCGTTCCGCGAGGGCCGCGCGCAGACCACGACCATCAGCATGCTGGCGCACCAGGTGGGGCTGCTCGTGGGGCCACGGGCGCGCGTCATCGGGGCGCCGCTCATCTCCGGGCACGTGGGCGCGGACATCTCCGCGGACCTCGTCGCGCTGGACTTCGGCAGCAAGCCCGGCTACTCGCTGCTGGTGGACATCGGCACCAACACGGAGGTCGTGCTCACGGATGGCACGCGCTACATCGCGGCGTCCTGCCCGGCGGGGCCTGCCTTCGAGGGCGGCCTCATCCGCTTCGGGATGCCCGGCGCGGACGGCGCCATCGAGAAGGTGCGCATCCCCGGTGGCCCCGGATCGGTCATCGAATACGACACCATCGGCGACGAACCGCCCGCCGGCCTGTGCGGGTCGGGCCTCGTGGACATCCTCGCGGAGCTGCGGCGCAGCGGCTGGATGGACGGCCAGGGCCGCCTCCGGCCGGGTGAGGACCTGGTCATGGTGGCGCCCGAGAAGGGCATCACGTTCTCCCGCAGCGACGCCTCGCAGCTGGCCCAGGCGAAGGCCGCCAACGCCTGCGGCCAGCGGATCCTGCTGCGCCGGATGGGCATCACAGCGGACCAGGTGGACCACGTCTACCTCGCGGGCGGCTTCGCGAACGCCATCAACGTGGAGAACGCGATCGCCATCGGCCTGCTCGCGGACGTGCGGCCGGAGCGCGTGATCCGGGCCGGCAACGCCGCGCTGCGGGGAGCCGAAGCGCTCCTGCTGTCACGCAGCCGCCGGGAGCACCTGGAGTCGATCGTGCGCCGCATCGAGCACATCGAGCTGGAGACCGACCCCGACTTCTTCGACATGTTCGTGGACGGCTGTCAGCTTCACCCCATCGCCGCCTGAGCTGTCTGAGGCCGACGTGACCACTGCCGTCCAGACCCGCTTCCGGGACACCCTGGCCGACCCCGCCGGTTTCGCCACGCTCGTGGAGCTCGTGCCCTGGGCCGGGCCGCTGTCGGACGCGAAGGCGGAGAAGCACCTGGCGATGGGTCGCGAGCTGGCCGCGGACCCGCGCATCACGGGCATGACCGTCACGGACAACGCCGGCGGCCACATCAAGCTGTCGCCGCTGTCGCTGGGTCGCGCGCTCGTGGACATGGGCGCCAACGTGGTGGCTCACATGAGCTGCCGCGACCGGAGCCGGGGCGCGCTCACGACCCTCGCCTGGGACCTCGCCTCCGCGGGGATGACGGACATCCTGGCGCTCTCCGGCGACTACCCCGCGGACGGGTTCGGGGGCATGTCGCGGGCCGTGTTCGACATCGACTCCGTGGCCCTGCTGGACATGTTGGGTGGCCTGGGCACGGACACGGTCGACTACTTCGCGGGCTGCGCCATCAACCCCTACAAGCTGCTGGAGAACGAGCTCGTGCCGCAGCTGCTCAAGCTGGCCATGAAGCAGCGTGCCGGCGCCCGGTTCACGATCACCCAGGTGGGCTGGGACGTGCGCGCCACGGACGAGCTGCTGCGCTGGATGCGTCTGAACGGGGTCACCCTCCCGGCCGTCGCGTGCGTATACATCCTGTCGGCGCCGGTGGCGCGCTACTTCCACGGTGGCAAGGTCCCCGGCGCGTCCATGGCGGACTCGTTGTTCCGCCTCGTGGAGGACGCCGCGACCGGGCCGGACAAGGGCCGCGGCCGGTTCCTGGAGATCGCCGCGATGCAGGTGGCCGTGGCGCGCGGCCTGGGCTTCCGCGGCGTCTACCTCGCGGGCCAGCGCAACGCCGGTGAGATTGACCGCATCGTCCAGATGGCGGACGGCTACGCGACGGACGACTGGCGGGGGCTCGCCACGCAGGTCCACTTCCCGCGGCCCGACACGTTCCGGCTGTTCGCGGACGACGAAGTGTCCGGCGCGCTCGCGACCGACCAGCCCAGCGACGCCTATGCCCGGTCGATCACGCCCAAGGCTCGCAGGCGGTCGCGGTCAGGCGTGTCGCTCGCGTACAAAGCCCACCGGGCCACGCACGACCTGGTGTTCGCACCCGGGTCGCCGGGCTTCGGCGCGGGCAAAGCGTTCTACGAGCGCGTCGAGCGCTGGAAGGTGGGGCGCCCGCTGCACGTGCTGGAGCAGGTGGCCAAGGTGCCCCTGTTCGAGTGCCGGGACTGCGGTGACTGCTCGCTGCCCGAGATCGCGTACCTGTGCCCCGAATCGCAGTGCGTCAAGAACCAGCGTAACGGCCCCTGTGGCGGTACCGCTGACGGCGAGTGCGAGATCCCGGGCAGGCCCTGTATCTGGAGCAAGGCCTACGACCGGCTCAAGCCGTATGGCGAGGAGCTGACCATGCTCGAGCGCCCACCCACGGTGGGTGACAACGCCTTGCGCCACGAGAGCGCCTGGGGCAACACCTTCCTCGGACGGGACCACGCGGGTCGGCTGCGTGCGGCGTCGGGCGAGGCCAGCGGAGGAACCCACGAGTGATCACCCGCCAGGACGGTCCGCCGTTCTACGTCATCGGCGAGAACATCCATTGCTCGCGCGTGGTCAAGCGCGAGGGCGTGCGCATGGGCGCGATGCCGGACGGCCGCCCCGCGGTGAAGGTGCCCACGGCAGACGGCGAGCAGCTGCTGCCCGTTCCCGACCGGATCATCGAGACCAACGACTTCCGCCAGAACCGCGTGAAGCACGTGATGGTCGCGGTGCGCCACGGACTGGACGGCACGGAGTTCGCGGAGCTCGGCAAGACCTATTGCCGCTGGATCGCGACGCGTCAGATCGCGGGCGGGGCTGACTGGCTGGACATCAACGTGGATGAGATCGACCACGAGGTCACGCCGCGCCTGGACGCCATGGCGTGGGTGGTGCAGGCCGTGGGTCCGTTCGCGAGCGTGCCGCTGTCGATCGACTCGTCTGACCCGTCCGTGATCGAGGCGGGCATCCGCGTCCTGGACCGCTCCTGGGCCGGTGGCGCCGCGCCGTTGCTCAACTCCGCGAGCCTGGAGCGGCTGGACGTGCTGGACATGGGCGCCCGGGAGGGGATGCCGCTGGTGTTGTCCTGCTCCGGGGACGTGGCGATGCCCACCGACGCGCAGGAGCGCATCGACCGCGCCGATGACATCATCGCGGCCGCCCAGGCACGAGGGCTCAAGCTCGCCGACCTGCACGTGGATCCATTGGTCGTGCCGGTGGGCGTGGACCCGGAGGCCGGCCCGTCGTTCTTCGAGGCTGCGCGCCGCCTGCGTGAGGCCTACCCCGAGGTCCACCTCACGGGCGGCCTCTCCAACTCGTCGTTCGGGCTGCCCGCGCGGCGCCTGCTGGGCGACGTGTTCCTGGACCTCTCCGCACGCAACGGGCTGGACTCGGGCATCGTGGATCCCGTGGCCACGGACATGCGCGCGGCACTGGCTCCGGACCGTGACACCGAGGGCTACCGGATGGCGGCCGACTTCATCGAGGGCCGCGACCAGTTCGGCATGGACTTCATCGAGGCGTTCCGCGCCGGGCGGTTCGCGGGTGCCTGATCCCGCGGTCCGGTCGGCGCATCACGGATGCGACGATGCGACGATGCGGACCACCGTCGACGTCCCCCGCCGTGTGAGCTGCAGCACCGACTGCGCGCGGCCGGCGTTCGGTTCGAGCAGGAGGCGGATGAGGCGACCACCGGCCCGGCAAGCTTCATCGTCGCGGACCCGGACGGGAAGCCGGTCCTGGTGGATCAGCACGTCTGACGAGGCGGGTGTCCCGACCGCACCCCGGTGGTGCCACCTCGGCGGGGCTCCGGCGCCGGCGCGACGGCGATGGTCCCCGACGGCGGAACGGCGTCGCAGGTCAGCCGGAGGACGCGGGCGCCGAGGGTGACGTCTCTCGGTTCACACCCTTCATTGCGATGGTCCACAGCCACCGTGCGCGGAGCGCACGACCGCCACCAGGGGCGACGTTCAGCGGCGCGGAGCGCACGACCGCCACCAGGCGACGTTCAGCGGCGCGGCGCCTCCTCCGCCATCTCCACGGCCACCGCCTGGTCCCGTGGTGTGCCGTCGCCAAGGCCCGCCACGACGCCCGCGAAGTCCTCCTCGATACGGTTCTGGCTCAGCTTCCGCTTGGCCTCCAGGCGCGTGACGCGCAGTTCCACGCCCATGATGGCGCGCAGCTGCCCGTCCAGGTAGTCGCGAGGCGCATCGTCCACCGACCACGGATGGGCGCGCGCAGCCTCGTGGCGGTCGGACAGGCCCCGGACGTTCGCCTCCAGCCACGCCGGATCGTCGTGGATCGTCAGGGGCCCGTGCGCATGGACCGTGACGTAGTTCCAGGTCGGCACGTCCCGGCCGGTCCGCCGCTTGGTCTCGTACCAGCCGGGTGTGACATACGCATCGGGGCCGTCGACGATGGCCAGGGCCTCCACCGCGGGCGAGAGGTCGCGCCACTGCGGGTTGGGACGCGCGAGGTGACCACGGAGGGCGCCGTGCGGTCCGGCGTCAGCGTGGAACAGCATCGGCAGGACCGACGCACGCAAGCCCTCCGCGCCGAGGGTCACGAGCGTCACGGGCCGTACCGTGACCAGGCGTGCGAGCTCGGCGGCAGGATCGTCGACGGCGAAGCGACCGTGGCCCGGCTGGTACATCACGCGAAACGGTAGCACGACGGGATCTGTGGATCTCGGGCCCGGGTGATCCGAATGGCTCGCGGAGAGTCGTGATCGCATGGCCCGGGCGGTCCGTGGCGGCCGCGCGGTCCGTGGCGGCCGCGGGCCCGTGAACGAGTCACCTTCGCGAGTCAGCTCGGGGCGTCACCGTGATCCGGTCCATCGAGACCGCGCTGGGCCACCGGTGGGTCCTCAGCGACCCGGACGCCCCAGCGTGTTCCGTCAACGGGCCGTGCCACGGGCCGATGACCCGCGATCGCCCGCACATCCACCGTTGACGGAGCGCACCCACCCGACGACCAGCCGCGCCGATCGGGCACCGCCACCGCGACCGACCGCCCTCCGATCGGGCACCGCCACCCCGGCCTGACCTGCTCGCGCCCAGCCCGCGCCCGACCGCATCAGTCCGGGATCGTCGGCCCCATGATCGTCTCATCGTAGGTCATGCGCAGCGTCTGCCCGGGTAGCAGCACCTGGTAGCGATCGTCGTCCCAGTCGCCGTCGATCAGGCCGCGCACCAGGCGCAGATCGGCCAGCACCTTCTCGAACCGCCAGCCACGCTCGGTTGCTTCCGCCTGCGCGCGTGCCTCCGCGTCCGTGGACTCCACGCCCACGTCCAGGAATGCGCCGCGTTCATAGCGTCCGGCCCACTCCCCCAGCGTCTCCATCAGGTACGCCGCGTTCTTCTCCCCGAACCGCGCCACGTAGTCCGCGTACGTGGCCGCGGCGTCCTCCGCACGGGCCGCATTCCCCAGCAGCCACCCCTTGAGGGCGTTGCCCCGGTCGATCTGGTCCGCCACGTACCAGTACGTCCCGGGTGTCGCCTCGAACTCCGCGGCGAACCGCTCGCGGCCACCCAGGAAGATCGTGATGCAGTCGTGCGCGCGGGTCAGGACCACGGGCACATCGCGCGCCACCAGCCCGACCGTGCCGCCACCACACAGCCCATAGGCGAGCACCACCGCGTCATAGCCGGGCGGCACCAGGTCGATCTGCTCCTGGATGCGCTCCCGCAGGGTCGCCGGCGCGACATGCAGCGCGGCGGACAGGTCCACCACGTCCACGATGTTGGGTGAGGTGGCCGCGGCGAGGTACACCGGCCGCAGCAGGATGTCGCAACTGATGGCCCGGATGCGCAACGGGCGATCGCGCCGGGTCCAGCCGGCGGTCACGCCCGGTTCCGGCGTCGGAGGGACCTCAGCCGGCCGCGGCCGCGGCAGCCCGGCCCTCGATGATCAGCTGGCGCGCCTTCATCACCGCGGATGCCGCGTCACCCGCCCAGCCGTCCGCGCCGACCTGCGCCGCGAACTCCGGCGTCACGGGCGCGCCACCCACGATCACCCGCACGTGCTTGAGATCATCCGCGGCGCGCACGGCCTCCACGACGCCCCTCATGCCGCCCATCGTGGTCGTCAGCAGGGCGCTGATGCCGATGAGGTCCGCCTTGTGTTCGCGGGCCGCGGCCATGAACTTGTCCACGGAGACGTTCGTGCCCAGGTCGATGACCCGGATGTTGCCACCCTTCCACATCATCGCCACGAGGTTCTTGCCGATGTCGTGGAGGTCACCCTTGATGGTCCCGATGACCGCGGTGGAGTCCGGCTGGATGCCACCCGCGATGAGCAGCGGCTCCAGCAGTGCCACGGCGCCTTTCATGGCGCGGGCGCTGATGAGCATCTCCGGCACGAACAGCTCCTGGGCGGCGAAGCGCGCGCCCACGACCTCCATCGCGCCGGTCATCCACTTGAGGATGTCCTCGGGCGGGATGCCTTCATCGATGCCTTCCTGGGTGATGCGCACCGCGGTGTCGCGGTCCCCGATCTCGACCGCGAGCTTCAGTGCCGGAAAGTCGGGCATCTCCGCTGTCTCTCCCTGTGCAGTGGTGCCGGCTCAGCTCGCCGAGGTGGCGAAGGTGCCGATGTTCTTCGGGTTGGGCGTCTCGAGCTCCAGCGGCGGCCGCTCGATGGTGCGGCCGTTGGGCCGATGGGCGTTGGACCAGTCGACCGTGGCCTGGTTGATGGCCTGGAGTCGGTCCTTCTTGGTGATGAGCGGCACCGAGCCTTCCGGGGCCAGCCCGTCCACACCCGCGTCCAGCAGGTCCCAGCACGCCTTGTAGACGTCCTCCGCGGTGCCCTGGTAGAGCAGCGTGGGGTTGTTCAGGTTGCCGAACAGGCTGATGCGATCGCCGGCCACCGCGCGGGCCTCCTTCGCATCCACCTGGGACTCGAAGTGGAACACGTCCCAGCCGGCTTCTGCGAAGTAGTCGACCCGGTCGATCGTCTTGCCGCAGCAGTGGAACACGCTGGGACCACCCATCTCCGCCGAGATGCGCTGGTGCATCGAGAGCAGGAAGTCGCGGTAGGTCTCCGGGCGACACAGGTCACCGGTCGTGTGGTCGCACCACATCACGGCATCCGCACCGGCTTCGAACTGCGCCCGCGCTGAGGCGAGGCAGCCGGGCAGGATCGCATCCAGGTATCGTTTGATCTTGTCCGGGTCGAGCATCGTGTCGATGAGGAAGTTCTCGATGCCCACGAGGGCATACCCCACCGACCACGGGCCGTAGACCTTGCCCACGATGCCGACATCGGGATAGCGCTGGCGAAGCAGCTTGATGGCGCCTGTGGCCGCGGCCATCGTGGGCTGCTGCAGGAAGTCCTTGGGGATCCGCACCTGGTCCGGCTCTTCCACAGTCGCGCGCGAGGTGCTGGGCCAGTTGTCCTTCTCCGCCCATTCGGTCTCCGCGCCCATCGCCGCGGCTTCCAGCTGGGAGTGGAACACGGGCATGATGGTGTCCATGCTCAGGATCGTGTGCGAGGTGGCCGCGAGGCGCGCCATCTTCTCCGCGTCGAGGTGGGCCTCCGGGAACCAGGCGTCCACCTCCTCCATCATCTCGAGCGTCACGACCGAGCTGAGCGTGCACGCGGGCACCTTGTCCACGCGCCCCCGATACATGGCGGACAGGAACCGCCGACGCGGCGTCATCCATTCGCCCGTCAGGCGCTGCGCAGTGACCGGTTCGGACATCCGTTGACCCTCCTCAAGCCGTGTACCGCGCACTGTAGCCGTTCCCGGAACCGATTGCAGCCTCCGTCCCCGGGCTACGGCGTCGGGTCCCCACTGAACCGGATCCTCGCGATCGAGCCGCCGAGGTCCACCAGGTACAACCGGCCCGCGACGTCCTCTCCGAAGGAGCTCACGGTGCGCCCGCTCGAGACTGTCAGGAGCCGGTTGCCGTCCTGGTCAAGGGCGCTGACCCTGCCGTTACACAGGTCGCCGAACAGGTAGACCCCGCGCCAGGCCGTCGCCCCGGGACCCCGGAACACGGATCCGCCGGTCACGGAGCAGCCGTCGTCCGCAGGGCCTCCGGGGTCGTGGCTGTAGACGAACACCGGGTCGATCTGGTCCAGGCCCCCGTGGTCGCACGCATCGTCGCCGGGAAACGTGACGTCCCCTTCGCAGGTGTTCCAACCGAAGTCCGCGCCCTTCCCGGCATCCACGCCACCGGTCGCAGGCACCCGGTCGATCTCCTCCCAGGCGTTCTGGCCGACGTCGCCGATCCACAGGTCACCGGTGCCTCGGTCGAAGCTGAAGCGCCATGGATTGCGCAGGCCGGCAGCCCAGATCTCGGGGCGCTTCCCCGTCTGCGCGATGTAGGGGTTGCCCGGCGGGATGCGGTAGCTCCGCGGCCCGGGTCCGCCGGGGTCCACGGGATCGATGCGCAGCAGCTTGCCCAGGCGTGACCCCAGGTCCTGGCCGTTGTCGAACGGGTCCCCACCGCCGCCACCATCGCCGGTGCCGATGTAGAGGTAGCCGTCCGGGCCGAACGCGAGATGGCCGCCGTTGTGGTTGTCCGCGGGCTGCCGGATGGTCCGCACCAGGCGCCGGGACCCGGGGTCCCCGACCAGCGGCCCCGCGCGACGGTACTCCGCGATCACCGTATCGCCGTTCTTGGCACCCGTCGCTCGGCGCGTGTAGTTGACGTAGAACCGGCCGTTGGACGCGTACTCCGGATGGAAGGCGAGGCCCAGCAGCCCCTGCTCGCTGCCCTCGGTCAGGGGGTCGTTGACCCTGGTCCGCAGGTCCAGGAACACGCCCGCCTTCCGCCACGCGCCGTCGCGGTAGCGCGCGACGTGGATACGACCCGTCTGCTCCACGATGAACAGCCGATCTGGGGTGCCATCGTGGGTCACGAGCACGGGCCGGGTATAGCCGCCCAGGATCGTGGTGAAGCTGATCTCCGGCCCGTCGCCGGCCGGCTTCGCCGCCAACGCGGGCGTGGCACCGGAGGCGCCGATCAGCCCGAGCAGGCCGACCACGGCGGCCAGGTGGCGGCGCCGCGGGAACCGTCGTGCGGTCATCGGCCTAGCTGCCGTTGACGCGGTGGATGCGCCCGCCCAGGTCCACCACGTAGAGCTTGCCATCCACGCCTTCACCGAACGAGCTCACGGTCAGGGATGTGTCCAGCGGCGCACCGACCCTGCCGCCCGAGTGCCCCGCCGGGATGTCCCAGATGCGCCCCGAGCAGGTGTCCGCGTACACGTAACGACCCGCCAGCGCGGCGCCCGGGCGTCGGGAGACGTAGCCGCCGACGACGGAGCAGTTGTCGGCGCCGCTGACGCTGTGCTTGTACTCCACGATGGGCAGCGTCCGGCAGTTGGTGGAGCAGAGCGCCCCGGACGGATACAGGTGGCGACCTTCCAGCCGGTCCCAGCCGAAGTTCAGGCCCTTGCCATCGCCCGAGCGGGAGATCTCCTCGTACTTCTCCTGGCCCACATCGCCGATCCACAGGTCACCCGTCTGCGCATCGAAGCTGTTGCGCCAGGGATTGCGCAGGC
>Ga0105047_10001625_pt1 | contig 40339 bp, 37 predicted proteins | sample MAT04_FD_78384 | JGI IMG/M metagenome (GOLD analysis project Ga0105047, IMG submission 78384) | Freshwater microbial communities from Lake Fryxell liftoff mats and glacier meltwater in Antarctica - MAT-04 (megahit assembly) | ecosystem: Environmental > Aquatic > Freshwater > Ice > Liftoff...
GCGCCTGGCGAGCATTGCGACCATCCGTCGCACGCAGCGCATGACCAGGGCGGCGGTCACCACCATCGCCATGACGACGACGTCAAAAGCTTTGTCTTCAAGTCAGACCGGCCGTTTGACGCCGCCAAGCTGGAAGATTTCCTGGGCGCCATCGTCAATATTTATGGTCCCCGCATGTTGCGTTACAAGGGCGTGCTCTATATGAAGGGCACCGACCGCAAGGTCATCTTCCAGGGCGTGCACCAATTGATGGGCAGCGATCTGGGCCCGCCATGGGCCGAAGGTGAACCGCGCGGCAGCAAAATGGTGTTCATCGGGATCGACTTGCCCAAGGACATCTTGCTGCAGGGCATGGAGCAATCCCTGGTCTGAATTCCCTTGGCCAGTCGTCGTTGAATCGTCTTATCTTCAGGTTGAATGCCAAATGATTGTCTCGATTTTGCAACTGATGGGTTTTCCGTTGGGGAAGCCTGTACACTCGCGCGCCGGAGAAACCCCACCAGGCAAGGATTCCAAAGTGCCTGATGGGAAAGCAGCCCCCACCGACCATGCGCAGGCCGAACCTGCCAGGAGAAAAGAAGTGAAAGCCATATCTGGGAATGACACCAAGGCCAATACCGCCGGCAGTAAAGTGCCGGCGGCTGTCAAGCCAACAACAAAACCGGCTGCCAAGCCCGCCACGGCGAGCGCAACGCCGGTAAAAACTCCTGTCAAGCCCGCGGGCAAGACGGTGGAAAAGACGCCAGCAAAAGCGGTCAGCAAGACGGCTGCCAAGGCCGTCGCGGTAAAATCTGCGAAACCGGTCACGAAAGCCGTCGCAAAGCCCGTCACCCAGTCCGCGGTTAAACCAGCGGTCAAGGCCGTGGTGAAAGACGTTGTCAAGCCGGTTGCCAAATCACAAACCCCTGTCAGTCCCGTCGCAAAGCCAGTCGTTAAGTCGCCAGCCAAATCGGCCTCCACTGCTGCGGCAGCGAAAGAAATCAAATCCATGTCAGTGACTCCCACCGTTGTTAAAGTTTCGGCCACCCCTGCGCCGGCCGCTGTTCCCGCGAAAGCCGGTCGGCCTTCCTCCCGCCTGGCCCAATTGACGGTGCCATCCATGGCGCAAACCGTGGCGTCCACCGCCGCCAAGGCCAGCTATGGCGAGGCCGCCGCTTCCTCGCCACAGATCGTTCCCGTGCTGCCTTCTTCAGTCAAAAAAGACCCCAAGCTTGCCAATAACTGGAAAACCAAGCCCTTGGATCAATTGACCGACGCGGACCTGATGGCCATGCCGGATTCGGAGTACATGAACGAGGTGCAGATGGCTGCCTTTCGCATGAAACTGTCAACACTCAAGCGTGACATTCTCAGCAACGCGGGCGAGACGACGGAGCATCTGCGCGAAGACAGTTCGGTCACGCCGGATCCGGCAGACCGCGCGACCATCGAAGAAGAGCATGCACTGGAGTTGCGTACCCGTGACCGGGAACGCAAGTTGCTCAAGAAAATTGAGCAATCGATCACCCGCATTGATGCAGGTGATTACGGCTATTGCGATGAAACGGGTGAAGCCATTGGCGTGGGCCGCCTGCTGGCGCGTCCTACTGCAACGCTCTCGCTGGAGGCGCAGCAGCGCCGTGAGCTCAAACAGAAGATGTTCGGGGATTGATGGCCGGCTGACAACATTGCCCGTTTGGTAAGCTGCAGCTATGGCTACGAAAGACGACCGCCCCACATTGCTTGCCAAAATGGCGATGTTTGTTCGCAATCCGACCAAAGACTGGTCGGATTTGGACCGTCCCCAGCCTGAACAGGAAAGCGGATACGACAAGCAGGCGCTCAAGGCGATGATTGAGCGCAAGCGACAAAATGATTTCATACGCAGGCGGGAGTTCGACCAGTTGCGCAAATTGCGCAGTCGGGATGCATCTTCTGTGGCCGGTCAGGCAAGGCCGTCCCTGTTTCAGTCCAGTGTTGCAACAGATGCTGACGGTCGGGCAGTCACCCTGAAGAAGATTGACGAGATTGAAGCCCAGATGTCCAAGCAGTGGTGGAAGGGCAAGCAAGAGGCCGTCAACACCGTGAATTCCGTGTTTCCCGCTTCCAGGCAACCCACTACGGATTCGCCCCAGACCCGTGCTTCGGAGTTGCCAACCGTGTCTCCTGGCTCGACGGCTGATCCGTTCGTCCCCACCCAGACGTCAACCCTGCATCCAGCGGACGCCGTGCGTTCCAGCACGGGAAACAGGGCCGGTCAGAGGGATTCCGGCATGGTACCGATGTCAACCCATTTGCCATTGGCGGGCGCGCGCGACGCGAACGCGACGGGCAGAGGGTTTGCCATGGATGATTACGCTGACGCGGATATGGGGTTCTCGGCATCCCGCCTGATTGCGATGGAAGTCGATGAATTGGCGACTGACCCCGAGCTGGAAGAGGCCGCCATCCGCTTCGCCAACGGGGATGATGCGGGCGCCGAAAAGGGATTGCTGGAGTCGCTAAGGGGCGAGGTAATCCTCCCCGAAGTCGCGCTGTCATGGGCCGCAGCCTTGCTGGATTTGTACCGCGCCACGCACCAGCGTGCCGAGTTTGACCGTGCGACGGCCGAGTTCGCGCCGTATTTTGACAACATGACGCCCGTGTGGGCGGCGATCGGGGATGGCGCTGCGCCGGTCATCGCGGTATCCGGCGCTCCCGCGGCTGCCGGCAACCGTGGCGCTGGAGACGATCTCGCCAATGGTGCCATCTGGGCCAGTGGGTCCGAGTTGACGGAGCAGGGCATGGAAAGCCTGCGCGAGGCCATGTCTTCCAACCCCATGCCATGGCATCTGGGCTGGTCACGGTTGACGCATATTGCAGAAGATGCCATGCCCTTGTTGGCAGGCCTGTTCAGCAGCTTGTGCAGTGAGCCGGTTGCGTTGCGCTTCCGTGGTTCCGACCGGTTGGTCCAAGTGCTGCGTGACATGATGCCCTCCGGTGACCGCAGCGTTTCCCCTGACTGGTGGACGGTGCGTCTGGATGTTTTGCGCACGATGCAACTGCAGGATGAGTTTGAGTTGGCAGCGCTGGATTACTGCGTCACCTATGAGGTCTCCCCGCCTGCCTGGCAGGACGCACGTTGCCGATACGAGAACGTCATGGCCGGTGGTGTCGCGGCATCAAGCCCGGCGCCGACGCTACCCATGGCTCTGGACAGTGCGGGCCCAGGCCATTTGCTGGAGTTGACGGGCCAAGTGCTGGGTGACGCGACGAAGGCATTGGCAACGCTGGACGGGGCTTGCCAAAACGGCGAACGTGTCGTGGTGTCCTGCCGCAGCTTGGTCCGCGTCGATTTTTCTGCCGCGGGCAGCATCCTTAACTGGGTTGCCCTTCGCCAGTCCGAGGGCTGTCAAGTCCAGTTTCGGGACGTGCACCGTCTGGTTGCCGCATTCTTCAATGTCATTGGCATCAATGAGCATGCCCGGGTTGTGCCTCGCCCCATTTAGCCTGGTGCGGGCTGATGAAGATTGCATGGCGACTCTTGATTACTGGGGCAATCGCCCGTACCTAGGATTCCATGGAACAATTTCACGGCACCACCATCATCAGCGTGCGTCGCAAAACACCCGAAGGCTACTCTGTGGCCATTGGTGGCGACGGACAGGTGACTTTAGGCAATATTGTGGTGAAGGGTACCGCGCGCAAGGTGCGCAAGCTCTACCACGGCAAGGTTCTGGCTGGCTTTGCCGGCGCGACAGCCGATGCGTTCACGCTGTTTGAGCGGTTTGAAGCCAAGCTGGAAAAGCACCAGGGGCATCTGGTACGTTCCGCCATAGAACTGACCAAGGATTGGCGAACCGACCGTGTATTGCGCCGCCTGGAGGCCATGCTCGCCGTTGCCGACAGTGAGACCTCGCTCATCATCACGGGCAATGGGGATGTGTTGGAGCCAGAAAACGGGATCGTCACCATCGGCTCGGGTGGTGCGTATGCGCAGGCTGCGGCCATGGCCTTACTCAACCACACGGCGTTGTCGGCGACGGACATTGTCAAACAGTCTCTGGAAATCGCGGGCGAACTCTGCATCTATACCAACATGCACCACACGATTGAAACCTTATGACTCCACAGGAAATCGTCACTGAACTCGACAAGCATATTGTTGGACAAAACCAGGCCAAGCGAGCAGTGGCTATCGCGCTGCGTAACCGCTGGCGCCGCCAGCAGGTCGAGGGTGACCTGCGTGCCGAGATCACGCCAAAAAACATCCTGATGATCGGGCCGACTGGTGTCGGGAAAACCGAGATTGCGCGCCGGCTTGCACGACTGGCGGATGCGCCCTTCATCAAGGTGGAGGCCACCAAGTTCACCGAGGTGGGCTATGTGGGCAAGGATGTCGATTCCATCATCCGCGACTTGGCGGACATCGCAGTCAAGCAGACCCGTGAAGCTGAAAAACGCAAGGTGCGGGGCCGCGCCGAAGAGGCGGCGGAAGACCGCATCCTGGACATTCTGATTCCGCCGTCGCGCGCCGAGTTTGGCATGGTGAATGCCGAAGACGCACCGCAAAGCACCGCGCGCCAAACGTTTCGCAAGAAACTGCGCGAGGGGAAGTTGGCCGACCGCGAAATTGAGCTGGATGTCGTGGTGCCTGCGCAGCAAATGGAAGTGATGGGCCCACCCGGTATGGAGGAAATGACGGAGCAGTTGCGAGGCCTGTTTGGGCAAATGGGCCAAAGCAAGAAGCAGACCCGCAAGCTCAAGATCATCGAGGCACAAAGACTCCTGACAGACGAAGAGGCGGCCAAGCTGGTGAATGAAGACGATATCAAGACGCAGGCGCTGCACATGCTGGAGCAAAACGGAATTGTGTTTATCGATGAGATCGACAAAGTGACATCGCGCAGTGAAGGCAGCGGCGCGGAAGTTTCTCGCCAGGGTGTGCAGCGTGACCTGTTGCCCCTGGTCGAGGGAACCACGGTGTCAACCAAATACGGCATGGTGAAAACCGACCATATTCTGTTTGTGGCATCCGGCGCGTTTCACCTGAGCAAGCCAAGCGACCTGATTCCTGAGTTGCAAGGCCGTTTCCCAATTCGGGTCGAGTTGCAGTCCCTGTCGGTGAAGGATTTTGAGGCCATCCTGACGCAAACCCATGCGTCGCTGATGAAGCAGTATCAGGCGCTACTGGCCACGGAAAATGTGGAGCTTGAATTCATGGACGACGGCATTACCCGTCTGGCACAGATTGCCTTTGACGTGAACGAGCGCACGGAAAACATCGGCGCGCGCCGACTGGCGACGGTCATGGAGCGTCTGTTGGACGACGTCAGTTTTGATGCGGTATCGTTGTCTGGCACGACGGTGCGGGTCGATGCGGCCTATGTAGACATCCGTTTGGGTGAGCTCAGCCAAAACGAAGACCTCTCGCGTTACATTCTGTAACGGGCCGCCGGTACCGGTGGTCCTCGGGTTCAAGCGTTACATTCATAACACGCGCTAAGTGCTTAATTTAGAACGTATTTTGACTGCCTGGTAGTTGCAAAGACGCTTCTAAGTCCTTGATTTCATTGGAATAAATTCTCGCAACCCCCCTTGCAACAGGTGCATTTGCTGATACAGTGCAAAAAAGTGCAATTTGGTGGTGAAAAGTGTTGTTGGGTCGACCTTTTTGCTGCAATGAGAAAAAAAGGGTGTGCTGCTGTGTTTCAAGGGGCTTCGTCTCTCAGTCTGGATGCGAAGGGAAGGCTTAGTGTGCCTACCCGGCATCGTGACGTCTTGGGCGCCACTGCAGCGGGTCATCTCACCATGACCAAGCACCCCCACGGCTGTCTCATGGTGTTTCCGCGTCCCGAATGGGAGAAGTTTCGCGAACGTATCGCCGCCTTGCCCATGTCGGCCCAATGGTGGAAGCGCATCTTTCTGGGAAACGCGATGGATGTGGAAATGGATTCCACCGGTCGCGTTCTGGTTTCGCCTGAACTGCGCGAGGCCGCCGGCATTTCCAAAGACACCATGCTGCTGGGCATGGGCAATCATTTCGAGTTGTGGGACAAGGCCACCTACGACGCCCAGGAAGCAAAAGCCATGCAGGGTGATATGCCCGATGTCTTCAAGGATTTTTCCTTCTAGGACGCGGCGGTGGACACTCCATGGACCCACTCCACCGTATTGTTGAACGAAGCAGTTGATGCGCTGTTCAACGATGCGCCGGACGCTGATCAACCTGCTTCGGATGGCACTTATGTAGACGCCACATTTGGCCGCGGCGGGCATTCCCGTCTGATTCTGTCGCGTTTGTCTCCTGTTGGCCGACTCATTGCTTTTGATCGGGATCCTGATGCGGTCGCCGCGGCTAATGCCATTGAAGATGAGCGCTTTTCCATTCGGCACGCGGCTTTTTCGCACCTGAATGAACTCCCCGGGAATAGTCTTGACGGGGTGTTGATGGATTTGGGTATCAGCTCGCCGCAGATTGACAACCCCGTGCGGGGATTCAGTTTTCGGTTCGACGGCCCGCTTGACATGCGGATGGATACCACCCGTGGGGAAAGTGTGGCCCAGTGGCTGGTAACAGCCGAAACAGATCAGATCGCGGAGGTGATACGTGAATATGGTGAAGAACGGTTTGCTGGCCCCATTGCAAAGGCGATTGTTGCTCGCCGACAGGAACGGGGCCCAATTTCAACCACCACTGAACTGGCCCAGCTCGTGGCTGACACGGTCAAAACCCGCGAGCAGGGCCAGAACCCTGCAACGCGCACATTTCAGGCTTTTCGGATTTTCATCAACGCCGAGCTTGAAGAGCTGCAACAAGCGCTAGAGGCCTCACTGGATGCGCTGAAGCCCGGCGGCCGGCTGGTTGTCATCAGTTTTCACTCGCTGGAAGACCGCATCGTCAAACAGTTCATCGCCAAACATTCGCGCGACGAATATGATCGACGCGCGCCCTTTGCGGCTCCCAAAATCATGAAGCTCAAGGCGCTGGGCCGCGTCAAACCCAGCGAATCAGAGGTCAGCGGGAACAAGCGTTCCCGCAGTGCGGTCATGCGCATTGCGCAAAGGACGACGGCATGATTCGGCTCAACCTTGTTTTGCTGCTCGCGGTAATGGCCAGCGCGGTTTATCTCGTCAGCGTGCAGTACGAGTCCCGCCGGGTATTTACCGAACTGGACAGGGCGCGATCGGAGTCGCGTCGCCTGGAGGCTGAATACGAGCGACTGCAAGTGGAGAAGCGTGGCCAGGCCACGCCCGCACGCGTCGAAAAACTGGCCCGCGAAAAACTGCAGATGCGTCAGGCGTCACCGGCCATTACCCATTACGTGACCTACTCTGGGTCGGCGGGCGCTGATGCGGCCAAGGGGGAAACCCCATGAGCCGCAGCATTCAGTACACCTCCAGCCCGTTGCTGGCCAGTCGCACGCCCGTATGGCGCAGCAAGTTTGTGGTGGGTGCGATTGCCCTGGCATTTTTCGGGCTTGCAGCCCGCGCCGCCTACATCCAGGTGGTGGCCAATGACTTCTTTCAGCGCCAGGGCGAAGTGCGTTTTGCGCGGACTTTGGACTTGCCTGCCAACCGCGGCCGTATTCTGGATCGCAACGGTCTCATTCTGGCCTCCAGTGTGCCGGCGCCCAGTATCTGGGCCATTCCCGAGGATGTAGATATGGACAAGGCGCAAATGCAGCGCCTTGCGAAGCTACTGGAAATGCCGACTGCCGATCTGGCCAAAAAGCTGGATGACGAAGACAAGACGTTTGTGTGGATCAAGCGACAGGTCGATGCCGACGTCGCCAAGCAAATTGCGGAACTCAATCTCAAGGGCATCTACCAGCGCAAGGAATACAAGCGCAAGTATCCGGAAGGGGAGGCTGCGGCCCACATCGTTGGCTTCACCAATGTGGAAGACAACGGCCAGGAGGGTGTTGAGTTGATGTTCAACAAGACATTGCTGGGTCGACCAGGGATGCGTCACGTCATCAAGGATCGCCTGGGCCGCGCCGTGGAAGACGTAGGTGAGGTGATTCCTCCGGTCGATGGTCAGGATCTTCAGCTCAGCATCGACAGCAAGATTCAGTTCTTTGCGTATCAGAAGTTGCGTGATGCGGTCCTTGTGAACCGGGCCCATGCCGGCAGTGTCGTCGTGCTGGATGCCATTACCGGCGAAGTACTCGCCTTGGCGAATTACCCCAGCTATGTGCCTGACAAGCGGAAAAATCTGACGGGGGAGCAGTTGCGTAACCGGGCTTTGACCGACACATTCGAGCCAGGTTCGGTCATGAAGCCATTCACCGTCGGTCTGGCGCTCAACAAAGGGCGAGTGAAGCCGTCCACGGTCATTGACACGGCGCCCGGTTCAGTCACCATTGGCGGGGCGACCATCCACGACTCTCATGCGCACGGTGCCCTGACGGTAGAGCAGGTCATTCAGGTTTCCAGCAATGTGGGTACTGCCAAGATTGCCATGCAGATGCCCGCCAGCGACATGTGGGAGACATTCTCCCAAGCAGGTTTTGGACAGAAGCCGCAGATTGAATTCCCCGGTGTGGTCTCTGGTCGGTTGCGTCCCGCCAAGACTTGGCGTCCCATCGAACAGGCCACCATTTCCTATGGATACGGGCTGTCCGCGTCCCTTTTTCAGATGGCCCGGTCTTACACCGTTTTTTCTCACGATGGGCAGATCATTCCTGCCACGCTGCTTAAAAACTCGACCCCCGCGCAGGGGGTTTCCGTTTTTTCCCCCGCAACTGCAGCAGAAGTCCGTCACATGCTGCAAATGGCGGCGGGGCCCGGCGGAACCGGACCCAAAGCCCAGACCATTGGCTACTCTGTGGGCGGTAAATCGGGTACGGCCTACAAGCAGGTCGGCAAGGGTTACGGCTCCGACGGAAACCGGAAGTACCGCAGCTGGTTTGTTGGCATGGCCCCTATCGACAGTCCGAGAGTCATTGTTGCGGTAATGCTGGATGAGCCCAGCGCCGGCAAATATTTCGGCGGTGAAGTGGCGGCCCCTGTGTTCAGCGAGACCGTACAGCAAACCCTGCGCATGCTGGGTGTGCAACCGGATATGGCGGTGCGTCCGCAGATCGTGGCTACTGCGGTGGAGGAGAGCTTCTGATGCAGGAACTCCACACCTCAGGCCTGGCAGTGCAATGGCTGCAAAAAAATGTCACGGGCACCTTGTTTGCCGATAGTCGCAAAGTGAAACCCGGAGACGGTTTCATTGCATGGCCTGGCGCGGTTGCCGACCCGCGTGGACATGTGGCGGACGCATTGAGCCGCGGCGCTTCGGCTTGTCTGGTCGAGCAAGAGGGGGCTGAAGCGTTTGGTTTTCCCGATGCGTGCATCGGCCATTACGCAGGACTCAAGATCGGTGCCGGGGCCATCGCCTCCGAGTTTTTTGGATCACCGTCCCGTCAATTGGCAGTAGTGGCAGTCACGGGTACCAACGGCAAGACCTCCACCGCCTGGTGGCTGGCGCAGGCCTTGTCCGCCTTGCCGGCATCGCTTGCCCTGCCCTGCGGAGTCATTGGCACGCTCGGTGTCGGGCGGCCACCTGTGGCCGATGCTGCGGGCTCGGGATCGGTGAGTCCGACGGGTTTCACCACCCCCGATCCCGTGCTGTTGCAGCAGACCTTGCGCCAGTTTGTAGACAGCGGGCTCAAGGCATGCGCCATTGAGGCTTCTTCCATCGGCATTGAAGAACACCGTATGAATGCCACGCACATTCGCGTCGCGGTATTCACGAATTTCACCCAGGACCACCTGGATTACCACGGCAGTATGGACGCCTATTGGCAGACCAAGCGCAAGCTATTTTCCTGGCCGGGTCTGGCCAGCGCCGTCATCAATGTAGACGATCCGCGAGGCGCCGAGTTGGCTGCTGAAATGGATTCCGCGAAGCTGGATGTCTGGACTGTCTCGGCGCAAAAGGCCGCGCGCCTGCAGGCCCGCAACGTCACGTATGCAGCGGATGGCCTGCAGTTTGAGGTGGTGGAGGGCAATGCTGCGCAGCTTTTGCGCACCCGGATGATTGGCTCCTACAACGTCTCCAATCTGTTGGGTGTTCTGGCAGCCATGCGGTGCCTGGGCATCTCGCTGGAAGCGGCCGTTCAGGCTTGCGGCAGTCTGCATCCGGTGCCCGGTCGCATGGAGTGCCTGGGCGATGAAGGGCTGCCAACCGTGGCAGTGGACTATGCCCACAGCCCCGATGCGCTGGCCCAGGCGCTCTCCGCGCTGCGGCCTCTGGCGACTCAGCGTGGCGGGCGGCTGTGGTGCGTCTTTGGCTGTGGCGGTGACCGCGATGCTTCCAAGCGACCTTTGATGGGAGCCATCGCCGCCCAAAATGCCGATCAGGTCGTGGTGACCAGCGACAACCCCCGCAGCGAGAAGCCCGAGGCCATCATTTCCCAGATTTTGCTGGGTTTGTTGAAGAGCCAAGCGGTAGAGGTGCAGTCTGATCGCGCATTGGCCATCGCTGACGTTGTGTCGCGTGCGATGCCTGGGGATGTCATCCTGATCGCAGGCAAGGGACACGAAGAGTCGCAGGAAATTTCGGGTGTCAAGCACCCCTTTTCCGACCGTGCCCATGCACAGCAGGCTTTGCGCAAACGGCAGCTGCCAGTCATAGGCGCGAAGCCATGAGCGCCATGATGACGATCGCCCGGGCCGTTCAATGGCTGTCAGAAGCCCGGCTGCAAGGTGACGGGAATACGCCGGTCGTTCGTGTCCACACCGATACGCGCACCATCGAGTCAGGTGACTTGTTCGTCGCGCTCAAGGGTGAGCGCTTTGATGCGAACGTCTTTCTGCAGGAAGCGCAGCAGCGTGGAGCGGCTGCCGTCCTTTGCCATCCGGGTGCTGGCCGCGGCGTGGTGGGGTTGCCCTGCATTGAGGTGCCTGACACCAAAGTAGCATTGGGCGAATTGGCACGCGGCTGGCGTGCGCAGTTCACATTGCCTTTGATAGCGGTTACGGGTAGCAACGGGAAAACCACGGTCACTCAGATGCTGGCGTCCATTCTGGAGGCTTATCAGCCCGATGGCCGGTCACTGGCGACCCGCGGGAATTTGAACAACGATATTGGGGTTCCGCTTACGCTGCTTCGCCTGCGCCCGCAACACCAGATTGCGGTGGTCGAGCTCGGCATGAACCATCCTGGCGAAATCGCGACGCTGGCGGCGATGGCGCAGCCCACCGTGGCCCTGGTGAACAACGCCCAACGTGAACACATGGAGTTCATGCAGACTGTACAGGCGGTGGCGGAGGAAAACGGTGCCGTCATTGCATCGCTGGGACCACTCGGGGTGGCAGTTTTTCCCTCGGACGATGCGTACACCGGGGTGTGGACTGCGTTAGCCGGAACGCGGCCTGTAGTCAAGTTTGCCCTCACGCGGGCGACGTCTGCGCAGGACATGGCGTGTGTGGGAGCCCATTGGGATTCGGGTGCCTGGCAAGTGCATGCGCGCGCCAGCGGAATCGAACTGCACTTCCGCTTGGCGATTGCGGGCAAACACAATGTCAAGAACTCGCTGGCCGCAGCGGCTTGCGCACTGGCTGCCGGTGTTCCCGCTGCGTCAATAGAACGTGGCCTGGAGTCGTTTGTTCCGGTGAAAGGACGATCCCGTGCCGTGGCATTGCTGGTGCAGGGGCATCCTTGCACGCTGGTCGATGACACCTACAACGCCAACCCCGACTCGGTACGCGCCGCTATTGACGTATTGGCTGAATTACCAGGTCCGCGGTTGCTGGTGCTCGGCGACATGGGTGAGGTCGGACATGAAGGCCCGATGTTCCATGCCGAGGCCGGTCGCTATGCGCAAGCCAGAGGGATCGAGCAAGTGCTGACGCTGGGCGAGATGGCCCAAGTAGCAGCCAACACCTTTTCAGGTGCGCGGCATTGCTCTTCCTTGGAGGAGATGAATGACGCGGTTGCGGCTTTACTGCCGCATGTGCGCAGTGTGCTGGTTAAAGGCTCCCGGTTCATGCGCATGGAACGGGTAGTGGAATCCGTGGTGGCCAGTAACCCTTCGCCCAAGGAGCATCCGCATGCTGCCTGAGTCCCTTTTTGGAGAAATCGCATGTTGTTGAGTCTGGCCCAGTGGCTGCAGGCCGTGTCGCCTGAGTTTGGGTTTTTCCGGGTATTTCAATACCTGACATTTCGTGCCGTGATGGCGGCCCTCACGGCTTTGCTCATCGGGCTGGCAGCCGGGCCGTATGTCATCCGGCGCCTGCGTGAACTCAAGATTGGGCAGCCAGTGCGGGGGTATGGCATGGAGTCGCACCTCAGCAAAAGTGGCACCCCCACGATGGGCGGTGTGCTGATCCTGCTGTCGATCGCCATCTCCACCCTGTTGTGGGTTGACTTGAGCAACCGCTTCGTCTGGATCGTGCTGTTGGTGACTCTTGGATTTGGCGCCATTGGCTGGGTGGACGACTGGCGCAAGGTGGTGAACAAGGATCCTGAGGGGATGCGTTCCCGTGAAAAGTACTTTTGGCAGTCGGTCATTGGTTTGCTGGCGGCGTTGTACCTGGTGTTCAGCATCTCCGAGAGCTCCAATATGCGGGTTCTGGAACTGTTCCTGAACTGGGTGCGTTCGGGTTTCGACGTGAATTTGCCACCCAAAGCCGGACTGCTGTTGCCCTTCATCAAAGAGGTGAGCTACCCGCTGGGTGTGCTGGGTTTTGTGGTTTTGACGTATTTGGTCATTGTCGGCTCCAGCAATGCGGTGAACCTGACCGACGGTCTCGACGGCTTGGCCATCATGCCGGTGGTCATGGTGGGTTCTGCGCTGGGTGTCTTTGCCTATGTGACGGGCAGTTCGGTGTATTCAAAATACCTGTTTTTCCCGCATATTCCAGGCTCCGGCGAGTTGATGATCTTTTGCGCTGCCATGGCGGGTGCCGGACTGGCATTCCTGTGGTTCAACACCCATCCCGCCCAGGTATTCATGGGTGATGTGGGGGCGCTTGCACTGGGCGCTGCGCTGGGAACCATCGCCGTCATCGTTCGCCAGGAAATCGTGCTGGCCATTATGGGCGGCATCTTTGTGGTTGAAGCCCTGTCGGTGATGCTGCAGGTGACGTACTTCAAATACACCAAGAAGAAATACGGTGCGGGTCGCCGCCTGCTCAAGATGGCGCCCTTGCACCATCATTTTGAGAAAGCCGGCTGGAAAGAAACGCAGGTGGTGGTGCGCTTCTGGATCATCACCATGCTGTTGTGCCTGGTTGGCTTGTCCACCCTGAAGCTGAGGTAACCGGTGAGCGCATTGCACGGTTTGAACGTCCTGATCCTGGGGCTGGGTGCGTCCGGGTTGTCCATGGCGCGCTGGTGTGCAAGGCAGGGCGCGCAGGTCACGGTGGCAGATACCCGAATCGAGCCGCCGCAGCTAAAGCAGCTGCGCGAGACCGTGCCCGGTGCCGTGTTTGTGCATACGCCATTTGACGCTGCATTGGTCGAAGGCTCCGAATTCCGTGCGGTATTCAAGAGCCCCGGCCTGTCTCCGCAGGAGACGCAGGGCGTAACGGCCGCCGCGCTTGCCCAGGGGTTGTGGATTGGCAGCGAGCTCAGCCTGTTTGCGCAGGCACTGACCGATCTCAAAGCGTCTGCCCAGTACGCACCCAAAGTGCTGGCCATCACGGGCACGAACGGCAAGACCACTGTGACTTCGCTCACGCGGCATCTGATTGACTGGGCCGGAAAAACCGTCGCCATGGCCGGCAACATCGGTCCCGCATTGCTCGATACGCTTCTGCAGTCACTGGACGCCCAGAGCCTGCCCGAGGTGTGGGTTCTGGAGTTGTCGAGCTTTCAACTCGATATTTCCGCGCAGTTCGAGCCCACAGCGGCTGCCGTCCTCAACATCACGCAGGATCATCTGGACTGGCACGGCGATATGCGGGCCTATACGCAGGCCAAATCCCGCATCTTCGGTACGGCGGGTCTGATGGTGGTGAACCGCGATGACCCCTTGGTCATGGCGATGTTGCCAGCACCCGTCAAGGGACGCGCAGTGCGCAACTCGATCACCTTTGGTACCGACATGCCGCAGCGCCCGGGTGACTTTGGGCTGGAAGATGTCAATGGCATGGTCTGGCTGGTTCGCGCGCTGGAGGCCGACGAAACCCGCCGAAAGCGCAAAGACGCGGCAGAGGAATTGCATTTCCAGAGGCTGATGCCGCTAGAGGTTTTGCGCATCCGGGGACGGCACAACGCCAGCAATGCACTGGCCGCTTTGGCACTGTGTGCCGCCGCCGGTTGTGCATTGGGCCCTATTCTGTTTGGACTGCGGGAATACCGGGGTGAGCCCCACCGGGTTGAGGCGATCGGCATTCTGAACGGCGTTGAGTTTTTTGACGACAGCAAAGGCACCAATGTCGGAGCGACGGTGGCGGCCTTGCAGGGCCTGGGAGCAGACCGCAAGGTCGTGCTGATTCTGGGTGGCGAGGGCAAGGGGCAGGATTTTTCTCCATTGTCTGTGCCCGTTTCCCGTTTCGCGCGTGCGGTGGTGTTCATTGGTCGCGATGCGCCCCTGATCCGCCTGGCCCTTGCGGATGCAGAAGTCCCCCTGGTTGACGCTGAATCCATGGAGGCTGCGGTGATGCAGGCCAACCAGCGCGCGCATGTCGGCGATGCGGTTCTGATGTCGCCTGCTTGCGCCAGTTTTGACATGTTTGACGACTATGAACACCGGGCGAAGGTGTTCTGCGCTGCGGTCAAGGAGCTGGCGCTGGTTGCGGGTGTGGACCTGGAGGGCATTGCATGAGCCGCTGGCTTCAATCCCTGTCGGGCTGGTTCTCCGCCAGGCTGACCCCAGCCGCTGCGGCGCTACCTGTGCGCCTGGGCGGGCGCGGCTCGTTTGCATCCAGCACGACGACCGCGCAAGTGCGCGGGTTTGACCAGCCACTGGTGTGGGTGGTGGTGACGCTCTTGCTGTGGGGCACGGTGATGGTGTATTCGGCCTCCATTGCAATGCCCGACAACCCCCGTTTTTCCAACTATACGCACACGCATTTTCTGGTGCGCCATGTGGTATCCATTGGCGTAGCTTTTGTCGCCGCACTGATTGCATTTCAGATACCGATGCAAACCTGGGAAAAAGTGGCGCCCTGGTTGTTCATCGTCTCGCTGGTTCTGTTGATTGCCGTGCTGGTTCCGTTCATCGGCAAAGGCGTCAACGGCGCGCGGCGCTGGATTGTTGTAGGCGCCCTCAACTTTCAACCCTCCGAACTCGCCAAGTTCGCGGTGCTGCTGTATGCCGCGGACTACATGGTGCGCAAGATGGAGGTAAAAGAGCGGTTTTTCCGCGCTGTAGCGCCCATGGGCATCGCGGTCGCCGTTGTGGGAACCTTGCTTCTGGCTGAGCCCGACATGGGGTCATTCATGGTGATCTCGGTGATTGCCATGGGTATTTTGTTTTTGGGCGGTGTCAATGCCCGCATGTTCTTCCTGATTGCCACCGTGCTGGTGGCGGCCTTCGGTCTCATGATTGCCTTCAACGACTATCGGCGGGCACGGATTTTCGCGTACCTGGACCCCTGGAGTGAAAAAAATGCGCTGGCTAAAGGCTACCAGCTTACCCACTCCCTGATCGCGATCGGTCGGGGTGAAGTTTTTGGCGTGGGCCTGGGCGGCAGTGTCGAGAAATTGCATTGGCTGCCCGAAGCCCATACCGATTTCCTGCTCGCCGTCATTGGAGAAGAGTTTGGTCTCGTCGGGGTGGTGATCGTGATCGGCCTGTTCCTCTGGTTGGCCCGACGCATCATGCACATCGGTCGCCAGGCCATTGCATTGGACCGCGTTTTTGCCGGGTTGGTGGCGCAGGGCGTGGGCATCTGGATGGGCTTTCAGTCCTTCATCAACATGGGCGTGAATCTGGGAGCCCTCCCCACCAAAGGCCTGACCCTGCCACTCATGAGTTACGGGGGCTCGGCCATTCTGGTCAATCTGGTGGCCATCGCGGTGGTGCTGCGCATTGATTTTGAGAACCGCCAGTTGATGCACGGAGGTCGTGTATGAGCGCCCCCCAGAAATGCGCACTCATCATGGCGGGCGGCACGGGTGGGCACATCTTCCCGGGGCTGGCGGTGGCACAAGCGCTGCGCGAGCGCGGTTGGCGCGTGCACTGGCTGGGTGCGCCCCGCAGCATGGAAAGCCGGCTGGTGCCTCCAAAGGGCTTTCCGCTGGAGCTGGTGGACTTCTCTGGCGTGCGCGGCAAGGGGCTGCGCTCCTTGTTAGCCCTGCCATGGCGCCTTTTGCGCGCCTTTGGACAAAGCATTGCAGTCCTGCGCCGCGTGCGTCCGGACGTGGTGGTGGGCCTGGGTGGCTACATCAGCTTTCCAGCCGGTCTGATGGCGGCCTTGCTGGGCAAGCCGCTGGTGTTGCACGAGCAAAACTCCGTCGCGGGCATGGCGAACAAGGTACTGGCACTCGTGGCGCGCCGGGTGTTCTCCGCGTTCCCCAACGTTCTGTCCAGGGGGCAGTGGGTGGGAAATCCTTTGCGTGCGGAATTCCTGGTCCAGGCCGAGCCTGCGGCCCGTTTCGCGGGTCGCACCGGTCCGCTGCAGGTGCTGGTGGTCGGCGGCAGCCTGGGTGCGCGGGCGCTCAACACGGTCGTTCCGCAGGCCCTGGCACTTATGGCAGAAGAACAACGCCCCGTGGTGATCCACCAGAGCGGCGAACAGCAGCTGGATGCTCTGCGCGCCAATTACGCCGGCGCTGGTGTGCAAGCCCAGCTGACCCCTTTTATCGACAACACGGCCGAGGCCTTTGCCCACGCCGATCTGGTGATTTGCCGCGCCGGCGCCAGCACGGTGACCGAGTTGGCGGCCGTAGGCGCCGCGGCACTGTTGGTGCCATTTCCCTCTGCGGTGGACGACCACCAGACCCACAATGCCCGCTTTCTGGTGGACCAGGGCGCTGGCTGGCTGATGCCACAAAACCAGCTGACACCCCGGGTGTTGGCTGATTTGCTACAAAAAACAGAGCGCCCTGCGCTGCTGGCATGCGGGCTGCAGGCCAAAAAGATGCAACAAATTCATGCAACGGACGCCGTGGTGTCCGCTTGCGAGGAACTCGCCAAATGAAACACGCGATCAAACACATTCACTTTGTCGGCGTGGGGGGCTCCGGCATGTCCGGTATTGCCGAAGTGCTGTGCAACCTGGGCTACACCATCTCGGGGTCTGACCTGTCTGACAGCGCCACCCTGCAGCGCTTGGCGACCTTGGGTATCCAGACCTTTGTGGGCCATTCCGCTGCCAACGTGGCAGGCGCAGACGCGGTAGTGACGTCAACGGCAGTGCAACCCAGCAACCCCGAGGTGGTGGCGGCCCGCGAAATGCACATCCCCATCGTGCCGCGTGCCCTGATGTTGGCCGAGCTGATGCGCCTGAAGCAGGGCATTGCCATTGCTGGCACCCACGGCAAGACCACCACCACCAGCCTGGTCGCCAGCGTGCTGGCCGAGGCCGGGCTGGACCCCACATTTGTGATTGGCGGGCGCCTCAACAGCGCGGGCGCGAACGCCAAGCTGGGCAGTGGGGACTACATCGTAGTGGAAGCCGATGAGTCCGACGCCTCGTTCCTGAATCTGCTGCCCATCATGGCGGTGGTGACCAATATCGACGCCGACCATATGGAAACCTATGGTCACGACTTCAGCCGCCTCAAAGGCGCGTTTGTTGAATTTTTGCACCGTATGCCGTTCTATGGCGTGGCCATTTTGTGCACCGACGACCCAGCCGTGCGCGACATCGTGGACCAGGTTACATGTCCCGTCACCAGCTACGGCTTCAACGAGCAGGCGCAGGTACGTGCGATCAACGTGCAGGCGGTTGGTGTGCAAATGCACTTCACCGTGCAGCGGCGCAATGGCGTCGTGCTGCCCGACTTCGACGTGGTGCTTAACCTGCCCGGTCTGCATAACGTGCTCAACGCGCTGTCGGCCATTGCAGTGGCCGTGGAGCTCAATGTGGATGACGCAGCGGTTGTCAAAGCGCTGGCCGAGTTCCGCGGCGTGGGCCGGCGCTTCCAGCGCTATGGCGATCTGCCTTTGCCTGCCGGCGGTATTCTCACGGTGGTGGACGACTACGGCCACCACCCCGTCGAGATGGCGGCCACGCTGGCTGCCGCACGCGGCGCGTTTCCGGGCCGCCGCCTGGTGCTGGCGTTTCAGCCGCACCGGTTTACCCGCACCCGCGATTGTTTTGAAGACTTCGTCAAAGTCATTGGCATGGCCGACTCGGTGCTGCTGGGCGAGGTCTACGCTGCGGGCGAAGCGCCGATTGTGGCGGCTGACGGTCGCGCACTGGCGCGCGCCCTGCGCATCGCCGGCAAGGTGGAGCCGATTTTTGTGGATGACATCGAGGCCATGCCCCAAGCGGTGATGGACAACGCGCAGGGGGGTGATGTGCTTATTTGCATGGGCGCCGGCTCGATTGGTGCGGTCCCTGCGAAGGTGGTTAATTTGCTATCAATAAGTGAGCTGTCTGCGCAGGAGGGACGGGGGCTATGAGCCAATTGGACTTAAATTTTGGTAAGGTAGCCGTGCTGATGGGCGGCGCGTCGGCGGAGCGCGAAGTCTCGCTGATGTCAGGTGGCGGTGTATTGAAAGCGCTGCGGTCCAAAGGCGTTGACGCCCATGCGTTTGACCCGGCCGAGCGGGACCTGTGCGAACTCAAGCGAGAAGGCTTTGCGCGCTGCTTTATCGCACTGCATGGCCGCTGGGGTGAAGATGGCACGGTGCAAGGGGCGCTGGAGCTGCTGGGCATTCCCTACACCGGCTCGGGTGTCATGGCATCCGCCATTTCTATGGACAAGGTCATGACCAAGCGCATCTGGCGCTTTGAAGGCTTGTCGACCCCGGCCTGGAGCCAGGTGCACAGTGGCGCACAAACCCGCGCGGCCTTTGCCGAGTTGGGCGCCCCCATGATCGTCAAGCCTGCGCGCGAAGGCTCTTCCATCGGATTCACCAAGGTCATGTCGGCGGACCAATGCGAAGCGGCCTACGCATTGGCGGCGCAACACGACCCGATGGTGCTGTGCGAGCAGTTCATCGCAGGGGACGAGGTGACCTGCCCGGTGCTGGGGCCGACCGACCAGCCGCATGCCCTGCCCGTGATTCGCATCGTGGCGCCGGACGGCAATTACGACTACCAGAACAAGTATTTCACCGATACCACGCAATACCTGGTTCCCGCCGGACTACCCGCGGGCGAAGAAGAAGCCATTGCCGCCATGGTGTGCAAGGCTTACCAGGTGCTGGGCTGCAGAGGCTGGGCGCGCGCCGATGTGATGATCGATGCGCATACCCGCAAGCCTTACCTGCTGGAGATCAACACGTCGCCCGGCATGACCGGGCATTCGCTGGTGCCCATGTCGGCCAAGGCGGCCGGCATCTGCTACGAAGACCTGTGCGTGCGCCTGCTGCAAAACACCGCATTGGATGTGGGAGCTTCTGCATGAATCCCGCTGTGGCAACGCCTCTGGACGTCAAGCTCATGAACACGACCGCTGTGGTCCTGTTCGTTGCGTTTGCCGTGTTGAGCGCCTTTGCCGCAGCCCGGTGGGTAGTGCGTTTGCCCGCCTTCGACATCCAGAGTATTGCGGTGACCGGGGACATCAGTCACAACAACGTCGCTACCTTGCGCGCCAACGTGATGCCCCGCCTGTCGGGCACTTTCTTCAGCGTGGATCTGGCACGGGTCAGGGCTGCGTTTGAGTCCGTTCCCTGGGTGCGTAGCGCAGTGGTTCGCCGGGACTTTCCCAACCGGCTGCGGGTCGTGTTGCAGGAACACCAGGCAGTGGCTTATTGGGGTGGCAACGGCGAGTTGCGCCTCATCAACAACTTTGGTGAGGTGTTTGAGGCCAATGTGGGCGAAGTGGAGCAGGACGTGCTGCCGCAACTCAGTGGACCCGAGGGGCAGGCTGGCGAGGTGCTGGCCATGTACCGCGCGCTGGAGCCCTTGTTCGCGGAAATGGAACTGCCAATTGAACAGCTGGAGCTCTCCGGTGGCGGCAGTTGGCGAGCCCAACTGGAGACGGGGGGCGTCATTGAGCTGGGTCGCGGTGCCGCGGATACCGTGTCCGAGCGCTCACAGCGCTTCCTCAAGACTCTCACGCAAGTGATCACCCGATACGGACGCCAATCCAGTGCCGTCGAATCGGCGGACTTGCGCCATGAAAACGGTTATGCCATTCGGCTGCGCGGCGTCACCACGCTGGCAGCTGACGGTTTGAAAAAGTAGCGCAGGAAAACATTGCAGGGCAAATATGGCTAAAGAATACAAAGACCTCGTCGTAGGACTGGACATCGGAACCGCCAAGGTCATGGTGGTGGTGGCCGAAGTGCTGCCCGGTGGCGAGCTCAAGCTGGCGGGCCTGGGCGTGGCTCCCAGCAATGGCATCAAACGCGGCGTCGTAGTCAACATTGACGCGACGGTACAAAGCATCCAGCAGGCCTTGCGGGAGGCCGAGTTGATGGCCGATTGCAAGATCACCCGCGTCTACACCGGCATCACCGGGAGCCACATCCGCGGAATCAACTCCAGCGGCATGGTGGCGGTGAAGGACCGCGAGGTCACGCAGGCGGACGTCGCCCGCGTGGTGGAGACGGCCAAAGCCATCAACATTTCCACTGACCAGCGCCTGCTGCTGGTGGAGCCTCAGGAGTTCATCATTGACGGGCAGGATGTGCGTGAGCCCATCGGCATGAGCGGCATCCGTCTGGAAGCCAAGGTGCACATCGTCACCGGCGCGCAGAGCGCGGCCGAAAATATCATCAAGTGCGTGCGCCGGTGCGGCCTGGAAGTGGAGCAGCTCATGCTCAATCCACTGGCTTCCAGTCTGTCGGTGTTGACCGAAGACGAGCGGGCGCTGGGCGTCGCGCTGGTGGATATTGGTGCCGGCACAACGGACATTGCCATTTTCGCCAACGGCGCCATTCGCCACACCGCAGTGATCCCGATTGCGGGCGACCTGATTACCAGCGATATAGCCATGGCTTTGCGCACCCCCACCAAGGATGCCGAAGACATCAAGGTGGAAAGCGGTCACGCCAAGCAGCTGCTGGTCGACCCCGAAACACAGGTGGAAGTGCCCGGTCTGGGCGACCGTGGCCCGCGCATGCTCAGCCGCCAGGCGCTTGCCGGTGTGATCGAGCCACGCATCGAGGAGATCTTCTCGCTGGTGAATCAGGTCATACGCGAGTCGGGTTATGAGGAGGTCCTGTCCTCCGGCATCGTGCTCACGGGCGGCAGTTGCATCATGCCGGGCATGGTGGAGCTGGGGGAGGACATTTTTCTCAAACCCGTTCGCCGCGGCATCCCCAAGTACCGAGGCGCCTTGTCCGACATGATCGCCCAGCCGCGCGCTGCCACGGTGATGGGTTTGCTTGAAGAAGCCCGCCTGGCACGCATGCGCGGCTACAAGGTCTCGCAGAAAAACGGTTCTATGAAAACGGCATTGGGCTCGGTCAAAGACTGGTTCATCGGGAACTTCTGACCATGACAAACAAGATATGGCTGGCAAGGGGAAGTCCCCATTGGCGATGGCGGTGCGTGGGTCCACCGTCAAAGGAGGGCCCCGCACTTTGAATACGTTGAATAGCGACATTGAACCAGTAACTAAATCGAAACATCAGGAGTAACACATGGCCATCGAAATGATTGAAGAAGAAGCGTTTAACCAAGGCACCCAGATCAAGGTCATCGGCGTGGGCGGCGGGGGCGGCAACGCAGTCGAACACATGATCACCACCGCAGTGGGGGGTGTCGAATTCATCTGCGCCAATACCGATGCACAGGCTCTGGGCCGCAGCACGGCGCACAAGACCATTCAGCTGGGCGCTGGCGGTTTGGGCGCAGGCAGCAAGCCTGACAAAGGCCGCGAAGCCGCCGAGCTGGCCGAGGCCGACATTCGCACCGCTATTGCAGGTGCGCACATGCTGTTCATCACCGCAGGCATGGGCGGAGGTACCGGCACCGGTGCGGCGCCCGTCATTGCCCGTGTCGCCAAATCCATGGGCATCCTGACGGTCGGTGTGGTCACCAAGCCGTTTGACTTTGAAGGCGGTCGCCGCATGAGCAACGCTGACGCGGGTCTGGCCGAACTGGAAGCCAACGTCGACTCGCTGATCGTCGTGTTGAACGAGAAGCTGCTCGAAGTGCTGGGGGATGACGTCTCGCAAGACGAAGCGTTTGCCCACGCCAACGACGTGCTCAAGAACGCCGTGGGCGGCATTGCCGAAATCATCAACGTGCCGGGCCATGTGAACGTCGACTTTGAAGACGTTCGCACCGTCATGGGTGAGCCCGGCAAGGCCATGATGGGAACGGCCTTGGCCAGCGGCCCGGATCGCGCCCGCATCGCAGCAGAGCAGGCGGTGGCCTGCCCGCTGCTGGAAGGCATTGACCTGTCGGGCGCCAAGGGCGTTCTGGTACTGATTACTGCCGCCAAGGGTTCGCTGAAACTGAGCGAATCCAAGCTGGCCATGAACACCATCCGCGCCTACGCCTCGCCCGATGCACATGTCATTTACGGCACCGCTTATGACGATGAGCTGCGTGACAACATCCGGGTCACGGTGGTCGCTACCGGCCTGAGCCGTCAGGGCATGCGCCGCACTGCGCCACCGCTGCAGGTGTTGCGCACCGGTACCGACAACGTGCCCTTTCATGTGCCGACCCTGAACAGCGCGGTCAGCGGGCAAGCCGTCGCGAGTGCCACCCCCATGCATCTGGGCCAGCAAGACTATGGCAGCATGAGCACGCCCGCCGTGTGGCGCGGTCGTACCTCGGCGGCGGCCAAAGTGGACGCGCTGTCCAGCGGCGGTATGGATGACTACGAAATCCCTGCATTCCTGCGTAAACAGGCGGATTAGTAAAATAGCGCTGTGCTCAAACAACGAACGCTCAAATCGCTAACCCACGCCGTCGGGGTGGGGCTGCACAGCGGTCAGCGGGTGGAACTCACCCTGCGGCCAGCGCAGCCTGACACCGGTATCGTCTTTCGCCGCGTGGATTTGCCCGTGCCGGTGGAGATTGTGGTGTCGGCCACCGCGGTGACCGACACACGGCTGGCGTCCACGCTGTCCAATGGCCCGGTCAAGGTTCATACGGTGGAACACCTGATGTCGGCTTGCGCCGGGCTTGGCGTGGACAACATGTATGTGGACATCACCGCGGAAGAGGTTCCCATTCTGGATGGATCCGCGGCGTCCTTCGTATTTTTGCTGCAAAGCGCAGGCATTGAACTGCAAAATGCACCCCGGCGCTTCATCCGCTTGTTGAAGCCGGTGGAAGTGCGCGAGGGCGCCGGCCCCACCGAAAAATGGGCCCGTCTGGAGCCCTACCACGGCTACAAGCTGCGTTTCGAGATCGATTTCAAGCACCCGGCGGTCGACTCTACGGGCCAGTGTGTCGAGTTCGATATGAGTACCGGTTCCTATTCCAAAGACATCGCTCGTGCCCGCACCTTCGGTTTCACCAAGGATGTGGAGACGATGCGTGCCAACGGTTTGGCGCTGGGCGGTGGGTTGGATAATGCCATCGTCATGGATGACTACAAAGTGCTCAACGCCGATGGATTGCGCTACGACGATGAGTTCGTGAAGCACAAGATTCTGGATGCCATGGGCGACCTCTATGTGGTGGGCAAACCATTGCTGGCCAGCTACAGCGCCTTTCGCTCCGGCCACGCCATGAACAACAAATTGTTGCGCGAGTTGCTGGCGCACACGGACGCCTGGGAGCTGGTCACTTTCGAGGATGAAAAGCAGGCGCCCAACGGCTTTGCGCAGTTGGCGCGGGCCTGGTAGACACAACCGCAGGGGTTCACATGGTCTTCTTTCGCTGGCTGATTCTTCTGTTGCTGCTGGGCTCTATCGTGTCATTCGGACTGTTTGTCGCGACCGGCCAGCAGCGCTTCAAGCGCTATGGCTTGGTTGTTCTCAAGTGGACGCTGATAGGAGCCTTTGGTTTCTTCGGCGTTCTGATTCTGGAGCGAATTGCATAGGGCATCTCCGGCCCCCTTTCCTGGAAACACTATGGACACGCGCATTCGCGATTTGGTTGCACAGATTGGCGCATTGGAAGATGAATTGCGGTCCGCACTGCACGAGCGTGAGTCGCGGGTGATGTTTACCATTCGCGGCAAACGCATCGAGTTCGAAAGAGAGATCAGCGAGGCGCATAAACGCCTGAAGCGTGGATTTTTTCGCTGGCTGGTAACGGATCGCGGGCAAAACCTGATCACCGGGCCGATCATCTACGGAATGGCGATCCCTATGGCCCTGTTCGACCTCTGCTTGTCCATCTATCAACTGAGCTGCTTTCCCATCTACGGCATCGCGAAAGTTCGGCGGGCGGACTACATCGTTTTTGACCGGCATCAGTTGGGGTACCTGAATTTCATCGAGCGCTTTCACTGCGAATACTGTGCCTATGGAAATGGCCTGATGGCCTATGCAACAGAAATACTGGCGCGCACCGAACAATACTTCTGCCCAATCAAGCACGCGCGCAAGGTTGTCGGGACCCACACGCGCTACGAAAACTTTCTGCAATACGGAGAGTCCCCCGACTACCACGCCAAGCTGGAGGCTATTCGCGTCGCGATGGGGAAAGAGCCGCCGGCTGCAGGCTAGCGTTTGCCCAAAACCGCCTGTGCCTGTTGGAGAACATTTTTCAGCACTTTGGCCTTTTCCGGTTCAACCGGCGGATCGCTGGAGTCACTTTGCAACACCGACAAAGCCTCGCACAATGACGCGTCCAGCTTCTTGGCTGCGCTGACGTCCACGAAGGTGACGACCACGCCATTGATGCGGTTGTCCTGCGTACGGTAGGGCACGATGCGCACGGTGAACCTGGCGCCAGATTGGGTGAGAACCTGTTGCTCGTGGAAGACCATCGACCGCAAAACCTCCCGCGCGTCGGCCGCCGGCGTCGGGTACTCGAGTTCGCTAACCAGATCCGTGATGGGCCGTCCCACGTCACTGGGGATGAGCTTGAACAATTGGGTGGTTTGCAGGGTGAAACGCCGGACCTTGAGTCTATCGTCCAGGAACAGAGAGGCAATGAGGGTACTGTCCAGCAGGTTCTTCAAGTCATCGCTCGCCCGGGACAGGCCGTATACATTCACCAGCAACTCCGCGTTGACCGTCTGAAGCTCCTCGTTTATGGAAAGAATCTCTTCCCTGGACGTGGTCAACTTTTCATTGGTACTTTGCAGTTCTTCCCGGATGGTCTGCAGATCCTTCTGCGCTTGCTGCAACTCTTGCGCCAGCGAGCCAACACGCGTGTCATGAGCCGTCGCGAGTACGGCCTCGGGGGATGACACTGGCGCAGGCGGGGTCATTGCGTCAACGAAAACGGTCAACACCAGTCCCTTCAATGCGTCAGGCCCGGCCAACGGTTACACGGTGAGATCCACCGCTTGCCACTGACCATTGCCGAACACTTTGACGCCTTTCGCTTCCAGTGGGGCATTCTGGCTAACCGCTTTGGGAAAGATGTCGCTCAAGGCCGCGTCGAGACCCTCGCGGGCCATGTTGAGCAAGTTCAAGCTGGGAATGCCAGCGGCGGTCAGCATTGCCGCCGGGGTGTGGAGTTGCATCAGGAGGGCGGCAACCTGCGCCTTCAGGTTCTTACCCGCCAGCAATGCAGGTGCCGGTGACGCTCTAGAGGTCATCGCATTCGCCATAGGGCGCGAGAAAGTGCTGGAAGACTCCAGTTGGTCTGCCCGTGCAACCGCATTTTGGCGCCTGTACATGCTTGTCTTTCCCGGCAATGGCGAAAACAGATCGGTTGCGACCCCCGCCGTCTCGGAATTTCCCAAAACCAGAATGCCGACTGGATTGAGGCTGTGGTGAAAGAGCGAGAGCAGTTTCTTCTGTAAATCCGATTCCAGGTAAATCAGAAGGTTACGGCAGCTCAACAGGTCGAGTTTGGTGAGGGGCGCATTCATAACCACGTTTTGCGGGGCAAAGATCACCGTCTCCCGGATTTCCTTGCAAATCCGATTGCCGCATTCTTCCTGCACAAAAAAACGCAGCAGGCGCGCCTCGCTGACGTCAGCAGAATTGTTGACCGGGTAGACGCCTGCGCGCGCCGTGTCGATGGAATCCTGATCAAGATCCGTAGCGAAAATCTGCAGAGTGTAATGAACGTCCGGTTTCACTTTGTCGAGCGCTTCCCTGAAAACCATGGCCAGCGAGTAGGCCTCCTCCCCGGTGGAGCAGCCAGGGATCCAGGCCCGCAAAACGCCACCGAGCGGGCGCGTCGCCAGCAGTGCCGGGATCACTTCGTCCTTCAGTTGCTCCCATACCGGGGCATCGCGGAAAAAGCGGGTCACCCCAATGAGCAGGTCCTTGAAGAGAAGCTCGGATTCCCTGGGGTCGCTGCGCAGGTAACGAATGTAATCGGCGATTCTGAAGAGCTGGTGCAAGCCCATGCGCCGTTCAATGCGCCGGTAAATCGTGCTCTTCTTGTAGAGTGAAAAGTCACACCCGGTCTCTGGCTGGGCAGAATGGGAATGATTGCTTCAAAGTCACTCTGTTCAACCTCCACCGGCGTGTGGTCAGTGCGGGATGTCAGCGTCGGTCGGTGTTTGAGATAGGCGTCTATTGTTACGCCTAATTCCTGTGCGGGAGCAACCACGTCTGCCAGCCCGGTGCCCATGCCCGACAGAATGACAGCAATACCTTGTGCCTGCTGGTCATCGGCCAGCGACCGCAGGAACGCATCAATCGGCAGCCGCAACCCCCGTGGTTCTGCGGGCTCAAGCAGGTATAGAACACCGTGCAGGATAGACAATTCCCGATTGGGCGCGATGACATACACCTGACCGGGCTCCACTGGCATCCGGTCTGTAATTTGGGATACCCGCACGGAGGTCTTGCGCTGGAGCAGCTCTGCCATGAGGTCTTTTTGGGCGGGGTCCAGGTGCTGGACAGCGACAAAGGCGGCACCACAGTGGGCGGGTACATGCCCAAGGAGCTCTTGCGGAGCCTGCAATCCGCCGGCCGATGCGCCTATGCCAACAATCGGGCAAGCTTGTTGAGCCGCCGAGAGTGTCTCCGTGCTGGCGGTGGCCGGTTTCATGTGGGTTGGCGGGCTCAATGGTGGCGTATGACCATGGCAAACTGCCTTGATAAATCGCAAGCTCGGGCGCGGGGCGGCGTGAATGATTGGCGCATTGCCCACTCGCCTCAATTTGACATGTTCCACGATCGAAATGAAGCCGCCTTCGCATTGTCATCGTGGTGGATGACGGCCTTGCCACGGGTGCGACCATGATTGCGGCCCTTCAGGGTTTACGAATCAGGCACCCTGCGCATCTGATCTGTGCGGTACCGGGTGCGCCGCCGGACACGCTGAAGAAAGTGGCAGAACTGGCCGCCCCGGTAATCTGCCTGCACACCCCGAAGAAGTTCCAGACCGTCGGACCGTTCTATGGGCACTTTCCATAAAGCACGGACGATGAAGTCATCGCCCTGTTGAGGGCCGGACCTGCGCAAGCGAGCGATCCGTAATCGCGCTCCCTCGTAACTGGTCGACATCCTCCGTCCCGGCGTCAATCTGGACGATATTGATTCCTTATAAAAAATGCACAATGCATGGAAATAACACAGCCAGCTGACGGGATAACTTTCAAACATACGCACGATTGGTCAAACCGCTTCATGGAACTCTCCTTTGATAACGCGTTAAACCGGTTGCAGATCAGCTACCAGCTTGTGTTCGAGCGCAATCCGCTGCCCATGCTGGTCTACGACAAAATTACCCAGCGGGTTCTGGCGGCCAATGAAGCAGCGGTCAAGTGTTACGGTCATAGCGCTGCTGAATTCCATGGGCTGCAGTTGGCAGACCTTCACCACCCGGACGAACGGCCGCTGTTGAGGTTGTATTTGCAGCAGCCCGAGGGCGAGCGCGAAACACGGCGGGCATGGCGACACCAGAGCCGAAATGGCGATCTGCTCCATGTGGAAGTTGATGCACAGGATGTGGAGATGGATGGCGTGCGCGCACGCATGTTGCTGGTGCGGGATGTGACGCAGCAGCGCCTTGTCGAACAAAGGGCGATGGCAGAGCGTGAAATTCTGTCTGCAGTCGTCAAGGCATCCCACGACGCCATCATCAGCACTGATGTAGAAGGGCGCATCCTCACTTTTAGCCCCGGTGCCGAGCGCATGTTTGGTACCAGTCGTGAGCGTATGGAGGGCCACGGTTTGGAACTACTTTTGCCGGAACGGTTCAGGGCCGCGCATGTGCAGCAGCGGCACCATTTCGCCGAAGCCAAAGGGCCTTCTCGCATGATGGGCTTGCGGATGGTCAAGGGCCTGCGCGCGGATGGCAAGGAACTCGATTTGGAGGGAACCATCGCGCAAATCAGTGTGGGGCAGGAGCAGGTGCTGATCACCACCCTGCAGGATGTCACGGCACGGGTTCAGGGAGAAATGGAACGCCAGGAGTCCCGAGCGCAGCTCTCCGATCTTGCGAACAAGTTGATGTCCCAAGAGAAGGAACTGGTCAAACGCATCGCCCAGGCCATGCACGATCAGTTGGGCCAGACCATGGCGGCCATCCGCATGGTCCACGAAACCATGAATGTGCTGCAGCCTGACCGTGTTTCCCCAGAAATAACCCGGCTGGACCAGCAGCTGGGTGCGCTGATCAAACAGGCCATTCGCCAGGTCCGTCAGGTATTGATTGAACTGCACCCGCCGCTCCTGGACGAGCACGGCCTGGCCGCCGCGCTGGACAATGAATTGCGCAACCGCTCTCTGACCCAGACACGTACCCATCTTGCGCTGGAAGTGCCACCGGCGCTGGCGGCCGTTCGCTGGCCTACAGCAGTTGAATATGCTGCATTCATGGTGGCCCGGGAAGCGGTTGAAAATGCGCTGCGGCATTCGGGTGCGTCTTCCATATCAGTGCACCTGTCGGGTGGACCGCTGTCTCTTGAGGTGGTGGTGCTCGACAACGGAGCCGGTTTCGCGCCGGAAAAAAGAAAAAAAATAGGCCACTTGGGTATTGCTGGAATGGGGGAGCGTGCCAATTCGGTAGGCGCTGCTCTGGACGTTGAACCGCGCGACAGCGGCGGTACCTGTGTGCGCCTTCGCTGGCAGCCTGCGTCATGAGTCAGCTGTATCTGGTGGATGACCATCTGATCATGCGGGAAGGCTTGCGCGCGCTGATGCAGGCGCGGGGTCATACCGTGGTGGGTGAGTCGGCGGATCCGACCGAAGCCCTGGCCGAGGTGCAGCGCTTGAAGCCTGATGTTTTGCTGCTGGACCTCAACCTGGGTAGCCGTTCCGGCTTTGAGTTGCTGGCCGACCTGCAGCGTCGCCAGGTCCCAACTCGCTGCGTCGTGTTGACCATGTCGGCCCAGCCGCGGCATGTGGCCGAGGCACTGCGCATGGGGGCGCTGGGCTATGTGCTCAAGGGCTCTGCGGGCAACGAGTTGGCCAGCGCCATTGAGGCCGCCACCCAGGGCCGACGTTACCTGGGCTCTGATGTCGCGGATCTGGCGATGCAGTCAATGGTCCACATTGACGCCGATGACCCCTTGGCCACCTTGTCGCCGCGTGAACGGCAAATCATCGCGATGGTGGTTAACGGTCAGTCCAGTAGTGCAATCGGATTGCAGCTCCATTTATCGCCAAAAACCGTGGCCACCTACCGCAGTCGACTGATGACCAAGCTGGGGGTTGACGATGTGCCCGGGCTCGTGCGACTTGCAATTCGTTACAAATTGGTGGACGCCGAGGGGCATTAGTCCACGCCTGCTGTCACCAGGCGTCAAGAACTCCCTACAGACGCCACAACTTTCGCACACTACATTTCCTGAGCGGGGTCGGAGGATGCGCCCACCGGGTGCAGGCCCCCGCGGGTGATCAACCATGATGAATGTTCAAACCATGCCGGGCAATACGACCCGGATGTATTCTTCAGTCCGGCCTCAGGCGCGCCAGCGGCGAAGCGAAGGCGATTGGTCGGGCTTGCAGGAGGTGATGGATCTTCTGCTGTTTGACGGGCGGGCAAGCGGCATGGATAGCGGCCGGTTGTTTCGCCGCCGCCGCATCAAGGCGGGGCAATCGGCCTACGCAATGGGACAGCCGTTTGACGGTTTGTATATTGTGCGGCTGGGTGCGCTGAAGACCATCGTTACGCATGACGACGGCAACGAACATGTGCTGTCGTTTTCGATGAAGGGTGATCTGCTGGGGACCGACGGCGTGTGTAAAAACCAGTATTGCACCGAAGCCGTTGCGCTGACTGATTGCGAGGTGATACGGTTGCCCGCGACGGAGTTGTTTTCGCCCGGACGTGGTTGCAACGATGTCGAGCGAATGGCTTACTGGGCCATCAGCCGGGAGATCGTCAAGGAGCAGACCTCCTACGCACTGTCCCATTCGGCAAGGTCAGAGGTAAGGGTTGCACGGTTTTTGTTGCTGCAGTCGGAATGCTTTGCAACCATGGGCTACTCGCCCCGCCGTTTTACCTTGCCCATGACCCGCAGGGATATTGGTAGCTACCTCAGCGTTACACTGGAAACCGTTAGTCGTGCCCTGTCCGCGCTGCATCATCTGGGCATTATTGAGGTCTCCAACCGGGAAATCACCATTCTCTCGCCTGAGGCTTTGCGGGCCTATGAAGGCTAGGCAAAGGGGTGAGTCAACGCCATAGGTCTGCCGTGAATTACAAAAAGAATCCACTGGACGCCGAGACACTGAGACAGCTCGCACTGGAGCGATTTGGGCATCCCAAGGTCGACAGCGCCGGTGACTTGTCCGCAGAGCAGTCGCAGGGCCTGCTGGAAGATCTGGCGATCAGCAAAATTGAGCTGGAACTGCAGAATGAGCATTTGAATGCGACCCGTGCCCAGTTGGAGTTGGCGCTCAGCCAGTCCACCGAGTTATATGACTTTGCGCCGGTGGGCTGCTTCAGTACCGATGGAACAGGCCTTGTGGTCAAGCTGAATCTGGCCGGTGCCCGATTGTTGGGTCAGGAGCGGGCGCGGATTCTGGGCACCCGGTTTGATCAGTTTTTTCCGGAGAGCGAGCGGTCCGGAATCAATACCCTGCTGCGTGCGTCGATGGAGTCTGGGGATGTGCGGCGTTGTGAGGTGGCTTTGCTGGACAAGAACCGCACGCAAAAACACATGCAGGTTGAATTGGCGCCACTGGGTCATGGTTTGGGCTGCCATGCCATATTGGTGGACATTACCGAACGCAAGCAGCTTGAACAAAAATTGCGGGAAAGCGAAGCGCGCTGGAAATTTGCACTCGACGCAGTGGGGGATGGCGTATGGGACTGGGATGTGCGCAATGGAGCCGTCACCTATTCTTCCCGGTTTGCCCAGCTCTACGGCTTTGACAGCGATGAATTCGGGATCCATGTGGAGAGCTGGAGTTCCCGCATTCATCCCGACGACCGGCAGCGTGTGATGGCTGCGTTGCAGCGGTGCCTGACAGGAAATGCCGCCAGCTATTCCAATGAGTACCGGGGGCAGTGCAAGGACGGCAGCTGGAAATGGATACTTGCCCGAGGCGCAGTATTCAGCCGCGATGTGGATGGCGCTGTGTTGCGCATGATCGGTACCCATACCGATGTCACCGTGCGCAAGCAGATGGAAGAAACCGTGCAGGTAGTCAGCGGCTTGCAACAGGCCGTATTCGACTCACTCCCCTTTTATATCGCCGTGCTCGACCGGGATGGCAATATATTGCAGACCAACGCCGTCTGGAAAGCCTATGCGGCGGTCAATGGTTTTGGCAATCGGTGCGGCTTCGTCGGCGCCAGTTATTCCGACGTGCTGGAAACGGTGATGGGCGGTGTCAGCGAAACCATTGGCGCCGCGTCGGTTGGCATTGCTGCCGTTATGTCCCGGGAGCAGCCCAGCTACCAGCTTGAGTACGCCTACCGTGCGGCGGGTGAAACGCGCTGGTTTGTCATGAAGGTATCCCCGGTGAGTGATGGGCAAGGCCGGGTGGTGGTGAGTCACCAGGATGTGTCCTCGCTCAAAGAGGCGGAGTTGACCAGTTTGCGACTGGCCAACTATGACGACCTCACCGGGGCACTGAGTCGGCGCAACTTCCTGGAAGTCGCCGAGCGGGAGTGGATGCGTTCCACGCGCTATCAATTGCCGCTGATGGCACTGGCGGTGGATCTGGATCGTTTCAAGACCATCAATGATGAGAATGGGCACTCCATCGGCGATGCGATTCTGAAGAATTTTGTTCAAGTGGCCAACGAGGTTCTTCGGGAGTCCGATGTGATTGGGCGCATGGGCGGCGACGAGTTTGCCGTTCTTTTGCCCAACACGACGCTCGAGGGGGGCAGGGCACTGGCCCTTCGGATTGTTGACAAGGTCAGCTCAAGCCCTGTGGAAGTGGATGGGCGCGACGTTTCCTACACGGTCAGCATAGGTGGAAGCTGTCTATTGAGGGAAGCCTCGTTTGCGGACCTCTTCAAGCGGGCGGACGCCGCGCTCTACCAGGCCAAGAATGGCGGGCGGGACCGCGTTGCCATTGATACGTCTGGAACTCCCTGTCTTTGGTAGGCGGGGCGCTGGTCAAGACAGAAGTGTCCCCGCCGGAGCCGACGGATAACGAAATCTGCACTCAGGTGCCGGGGTGAAGGCCTTTCTCCAGAAAGTGGCTCTCAAACCAGTGGCCAGCCAGACCTGCCGCCACGTCCAGCGTGCCCGGCTCTTCGAACAGGTCGCTAGCGCCAGTGACAACTTCCATTTTCTTGGGGCACTGCAACACCCGCATGGCTGCCTGATTGAGGCTGAGCACCTCGCGGTCTTCCGTGCCAACAATCAGAAGGGTGGGCGCCCGCACGTCCACCAGATGCCGGCCTGCCAGGTCTGGCCGCCCTCCGCGGGAAACTACGGCCTGCACCCGCGCAGGCATGCGGGCGGCAGCAACCAACGCCGCTGTCGCACCGGTGCTGGCGCCAAACAGGCCCACTGGAGTGCTGGCCAGATCCGCGCGCGTGTCCAGCCAGATCAGCGCGCTGATCACCCGTTGGCCCAGTAAATCGATGTCGAAAACGTTGGCGCGGTCCACGGCCTCACTGTCGGTCAACAGATCAAACAGCAAAGTACCCATTCCATAGGACTGCATGACCCGGGCTACGAACTGATTGCGTACGCTGTGACGGCTGCTTCCGCTGCCGTGGGCAAAAATGACAATGCCCACAGCATTGCCGGGCAGACTCAACTCGCCGGGTAGCGCTAGGTCGCCAACCAGCACACTCTGGCGGCTACTCTTTGTGTGTTGAGCGTGCTGCGCGTGATGGGTCAACATGATCTTGTGCCATTCATCCAGCCGCCTTGCGGACTTTCTCGGTGGACTCCTTGAGCTGTTCCAGCGATTTGCGGAACGTTTCTCGTAGCTGCATCCAGCCCTCCGCAGTGGCGCCCTTGACATCTGACAGGCGCTGCTGCACGCCCCGAAATTCGTCTTCCAGTTTGTCCAGATCCGCCTGTAGCTTGGCTTTGGTTTCCTGGCTGGCCTTGGTCGCCTTGATTTGAAGGTCTGAAATGTTGGTGCGCAGATTGTCCAGTTCGTTTTGCGCGCTTTGTGTGAAGGCTGTGCGGCTTGATTCTGATGGACCTTCTTGTGCTGCTGATGGGGGAGTTTTTGCCATTTCCGGCAATGCGGGCTTCAATTTGTCACACGATACGCAACTGGCGGCGAGAACAAGTATGGCAACAATTGACACAGGCTTGTGGTTCATGTCATTCCTTTCGATGGGCAGTGGTTGGCGAGGGAGAAATGGATAGATGCTAGGTGCGGTGGGGCAGGAAACGCTTGATAGAACGCAAGGCAGCCGATGCCACAGGCTTTGATTTTTATCAATGCGAAGCGACGCAAAAAAAGTGGTCCTTGGACGCTCTGAGCGATAAGGAATATTGAATGGATGATCGGCGAAAGGCCGCTACAAGCCGGTCGGTGGATGTGTGCAGCGGCGATGCGGCCCCCCGTGCCAGGGTGCAGCATTTTGACCACCATGTGGCAGACGAGATAACCCGGCATCCGCACCTGCACGCCAAGGTTGATTTTTCTCGTGGCGTTTGTACCAGTCTGGTTGTGGACCGGGTTCTCGGTGGTCAGTACCGTGGGTTGGCGTTGGGCTTGGGCTTGGGGGCAGAGGCACGTGTGCGTCTGCGGCAACTGGGCGAACTCATCCGCTACAACGCCAATAGGGGGATGAGGCGGACGCGACCATTGCGCTGGCACCCTATTGGCAGGACGCGCATGCCAGCGTGTACATGCTTTCGGATACCCCGTAGAGCCGTCGTGTGGCGGGTTGTCTGGAGAAGCAGTTCTCGGTTGCGGAGCTGCAGCGTGCGAGTGCGGCCTTGCGGGTGAAGGGCGATGGCCGGTGCCATGGTGCAGAACATCGCACTGTTTTGCGCATCTGCCGGGCTGGCAAACATGGTTCGGGCATGGTTCGACCGCGGGGCGCTGACACAGGCCATGGGGCTGGGTGAGGTTGCGGTGATGCCGGTGCGGGCTTAGCGGCTGCGCCCAGCCCGGTAGTTGCCGCCAATCTTGCCGCCCAGCCCGCTGGCTTTGGCCAGCCGTGCCATCGCAGTGCCGGCATGGGCATGGGTGATGGCCAGCCCCAAGGCGTCGGCAGCGTCCGGCCCGGGTAGCCCAGGCAATAACAGCAGGCGTTGCACCATGGCTTGCACCTGGGTTTTGTCGGCCCGGCCGTAGCCGACCACCGCCTGCTTCATCTGCAGCGCCGTGTATTCAGCCACCGGCAGGTCCCGCGACACCAGCGCCGTAATGCAGGCGCCACGGGCCTGCCCCAGCAGCAGGGTGGACTGCGGGTTGACGTTGACAAACACAATCTCCACGGAAGCGTGGTCGGGCTCGTAGCGTTGCACTACTTCGCCAATGCCGTCAAACAGCACCTTCAGGCGCGCAGGTAATTCACCGATGTCCAGGTGCTGGGTGCTGATCGTGCCGCTGGCCACGTAACTTAGCTCGGAGCCCTCCACATCAATCACGCCAAAGCCGGTGGTGCGCAGTCCGGGATCAATGCCCAATATTCGCATGCTATTCTTTTTGTAGCTGCTTGCGCAGTGTGGACGGGGCCTGGAGCCTGTTAAATATCAAAATGCCAGCGGACGGAATGAAAGAAGACCGGGGCAGCAAAGCACAGTGCATCGACCCGGTCCAGAAGACCGCCAGTGCCGGTGACGGACTTGCCTTCTGCGCCCCAGTTGGGAATGCCGCGGTCGCGTTTGAGGGCCTTCATGACGAAGTGTCCCAGCGACCCGGCCACACAGGCAATCAAGGCAAATGCAAAGGCGGTGCCAGGCACCCAGGGCGTGATGCCCGCCAGCAGGGCGCCGAGCAGGCTGCCCACGGCAATGCCGATGCCCCAGCTGGTCCAGTTGAAGCTCTGGCTGATGGCCGGTGCCACCGGCCGGCGCCGAAACCGGCGCGACGCAAAGTGCTGCGCCACCATGCAAACCTGCATCACCAGCACGAGAAAGAAAACGAGAAAGGCATTACGGTTGTCGTACCCCGGGAACCTGAGCAGCAGCAGGGCGGGCACATGGCTCATACCGTAGATGCACACCATGATGCCCCACTGCAGCTTGGCGTTGCGTTCCAGAAAGCGCAACGGGTCGTTGGCCAGCGCGCTGGCCAGGGGGAGCGCCAGAAATACATAAACCGGGATGAACACGGCAAACATGTCGAAGTGGCCACTGCCCACCAGCCAGTATTGCACCGGCAGCACGACAAAGAAGGCCAGCACCAGACTGCGGTGGTCACCCAGCCGCGTGGGCGAGAGGGTGAGAAATTCGCGCAGGGCGAAAAACGAGACAAAGGCATACAGGGTCAGCACCACCCGGTCGCCCGCGATCCACCCGATCCAGAAGACCAGCACCATGAGCCAACTGGTGCGCAACATGCCGTCCACGCTCTTGAGTTCCTTGGCCCACTCTTCGGCGCGCGGGTCGTCCCCCCGATCGCGAATTGACAGCACAAATGCGGTGACGCTGGCGGTCAGCAGCAGCCCGAACACAATCACAAACAGGGTGCCGATTTGCTGGGTGGGGGTGAGGTTTTTGAGGGTGTAATACATGGTGCGCTTTTAAACGTCGCGCAGGGCCAGTACCGCCGTCCGCGCGCGCTCCAGGAAAGTCCGGCGTTCCTCTCCGGCCTGTAACGCAATGGGCGCACCAAAGGTCACCGAGCACAGTACGGGTACCGGCACCACTTCGCCCTTGGGCAAAACGTGCTGCACGTTGTTGATCCATGCGGGTATCAGCACCACGTGGGGGAACCGCACCGCCAGGTTGAACAACCCCGCCTTGAAGGGCTGGGGCTCACCGGTGAATCCGCGGGTGCCCTCGGGGAACAGGATGATCGAGTCGCCATTCTCCAGCGCATCAAACAGGGGCTCCAGCGGGTCTTCGTCGGCACGGCGGTCGCGTGAAACATAAATGACGTTGAATACCGCCGTGGTGAGCCATTGCCGAAAGGGCGTTTTGGTCCAGTAGTCTCTGGCGGCAATGGCGCGGGTTACGCTGCGCAGCTCTTGGGGTAATGCCGCCCAGATCATCACCAGGTCGGCGTGGCTCTGGTGGTTGGCAAAATAAATGCGTTGCTCGGCCTTGGGGGGGCAGCCGTGCCAGCGGGCCTGGGATCCGGTCAGCACCCGGATCAGACCCAGCAGAAAGTAACTCATCATCTTGGCAAGCATGGGTTGGATGATACAGAGCTACATGACGCTTTTGTGTGCGCTGGATGGGGGGGCTGGGTGCTCTGCGCCGTTCGTGTCCCCCGGCCTGCGGCCTCCTCCTTTACCTCACTTTGCAGAACCCCCAGCCCCCGCATCCGAGGGGGTGGGGCGCAGGGCTTTCATAGCCGCCCATTGTTCAATGCCTGCGGGCGCGTGACCCGCGCAAAAAATGTCGATAGCCGATGCGCATGCGCCCTGGGCCTTCTGCGGGGCAAGCTATAAAAGCGTCAGTCAAGGCAACTGCACATCCCCCATGCGCCCCGCAATCACTCCAGTCCGGCTGGCAAGATAACCCGAGTTGGGCAGCTTCTCGTAGTAGCGCGGGCGTGGCAACATGACGGCCAACCGCGCGGCCTCAAAGGCACTCAGTTGCGATGCCGGTTTGCGAAAGTAATGCTGTGCTGCCGCCTCGGCACCAAACACCCCTTCACCCCACTCCACGCTGTTGAGGTAGATCTCCAGAATGCGCTGCTTGCTCAGCAGGCGTTCCAGCAGGATCGTCAGCACAAACTCCTGCCCCTTGCGCAACAGTGTGCGCTCTCCGGACAGGAACAGGTTCTTGGCCAACTGCTGGGTGATAGTGGAGCCGCCCACAATCTTGGGGGGGCGGGGCACGGTTGCGGGTTTGCCTTGCACGACACGGGTATCGGGTTTGCGGCTGGCAGCGCGCTGCTCCGCCTTGGCATTTTTCTCCCAGGCTTTTTCCAGCGCGTCCCAGTCCACGCCGTCGTGGTTGGTAAAGCTATCATCCTCCGAGGCGATGACCGCCCGTTTGAGGTTGTCGGAGATCTGGTTGTAGTTCACCCATTGCTGGCGCCAGCGCAGCTCCCCTTTCTCGCCCACGATGCGCCTGGCTTCCGAGCGCTGGAAGGTGGTGGATTGGGGTGCTGCTACGGCCATGGCGGCAATGCGGGCGACAAAATACAGTTGTAACGCCACCAATGCGAGCGCGACCAGACCAATCCAGCGCAACAGCCCCTTCATGGCCGGGCGGAAACGTTGGCTTCCAAGGTTTCGTCGCGGGTGAATTTGAAGCGCGAAACGACCAGAATCTGGTCAGCCTGGCGCCGCATGGCGGCACTGAACTTGCCGAAGGGCCCGGCGGTTCTGGCAATGGCCGCCGCATGGCGGTCCAGTGCGCGGTTGCCCGAACCCTCCACCACCTCGGTTTCGAGTACGCGGCCATCGTGGTTGACAGTGACAATCATGGTGAGTTCGCCATACAGTTTTTTGCCGCCAGACTGCGGAAAGTTTTCGGTACCCCGGTCTTCAATGGCATGGCGCAGCGCGTCGTAGTACACCGCGTACACCTCTTCCCGCGCGGCAGGGCTGACGTAGCGCTTCTTGGGGCGGGAATTTTCCTTGTTGATACGCCGCTCAATTTCAGCCAGCAGATTCATCAGCTGGCGGCGTTTTTCTTCACGCTCGGCCTGCTCCGTCTTGGTGGCGGTCTGGCGGGGATCGGTCGGGGCCAGTGTGGCGAGCTGGTTCTTGACCTGGGCCAGCAGCAGGGTTTGCTGTTCCTGCAGGGTTTGCAGCTTGCGCGCCGACTCCTGCTCCAGCGAATCGCCCGTGTCCGTCAGCGCGGATGGCGGAAGCGGGCTGGTAGCGCGGCCTTTTTCGGCCTCGCCGCCACCCGCCATCGCATGCTGGGCAATGACTTTGGCCTTGTCCGGCTTTTCGTTGGTCTTGGCGTTGACCAGCACCACTTCCAGCGGCGTGTCCTTGAACACGCGGTTGAAGGACTCGGGGTCCACAAAGCGCACCGTCAACAGCACCGCATGCACCGCTATGGATGCGCCCAGGGCCAATTGAAGGGTGCTGAAAGACCGCAGATTCACGGAGCAGGATTATCGCTGGAAGCATCCGGGCTTTCGCTCACGTCCACGGCAATGGCAATCGGGCCGGCGACTTCGTCGTCTTCACCTTCGTCCCCTTCGTCTCCTTGCGCGTCCACGGCCCCGGTGGGTGCGGCATCGCCCGCAACCGGCACGTCCAGACGCTCCACGACGGTGCCATTGATATCCAGCGTAATCAGGTCCATTTCGCCCAGCTTCACCCGCACACGGGCACCACGGGGCAGGTTTTGTGCACCCATGACCGGCAACACCAGCGGTAGCGTGTCGGCACGCACCATGTTTTCCTTGAACACGCTGGCTTCCAGCTCGGTAATGCCGTTCTGGCGCAGGTACTGCATCGTCCAGAAGCGCTCCATGGCGCCTTGGTAGCCGTTGTAGGCGCTGTACGTGGTGTCAAAACTGGAGATGATGGAGAACAGCTCCGCGTCTTTGGGCTTGAACGGTGCGGCCAGCGCAGCGGTTTTGCCGTGCTTGACGCAGGCAATGATTTGCCATTGGTTCACCAGGTCGGTGTAGCGGCGCAGGGGCGAGGTGCTCCAGGCGTAGCTTTTGACGCCAATACCGGCATGCGGCAGGGCTTTGGTGCCCATGCGCACCTTGACGCCAGGCGCCAGAGAAGCCTGGCTGCGGTAGATGCCGGGCACACCCAGCTCGGCCATCCAGTTGCCCCACGTGCTGTTGGCCAGAATCATGGCCTCGGCCACAATCAAATCCAGCGGCGCACCGCGCTGGCGGGTGCTGATCAGCACGGTCTCATGGCCTTGCGGTTCCGCGCCATCGTTGCCAACCAGCCTGAAGTTGTAGTCCGGCCGGTTAAAGGTCTCGGGTTTGCCGCGCACGATCTCTCGTTTGCCCTTCAGGTCTTTCGCCAAGCGGTATAAAAATGATAGCTGCTCGCGCAGTGCTGGCAAGGGCTGCGGCTCGTTTTCATGGTTAAAAGCCGGGTCAGTCAGCCAAGCCTCGGTCACCACCGCATCGAGCTGGTCGTGGCGCAGGTTGTGGGCAATGGTCACGCGTTCCACGCGCGACTCACTGCTCTTGATCTCGAGCGTTGCTTCATCCAGCGTAACGTACAGCGACAGGGCTGGGCAATCGCGCCCTGCGAGCAGGGTGTAGGTCTGTACCAGCGCGTCGGGCAGCATGGTGACTTTGTAGCCCGGCATGTAGACGGTAGACAGGCGGTCGCGCCCCAGGTGGTCCACGGCGCTGCCGGGTTGAATCGCCAGGCCGGGTGCCGCAATGTGGATGCCGAGCGTGATGGTGCCGCTGCCCAGCCCCTGCACCGAGAGCGCATCGTCAATCTCGGTGGTTTGCGAGTCGTCGATGGAGAAGGCCTGCACCGGCGCCAACGGTAGCGTGTCGTCATTGACGGGCGCAGCAATGGCCGGAAAGCCCGTGCCCTTGGGGAAGTTCTCCAGCAAAAAGCGTTTCCAGTGGAACTGGTAAGGCGAGCTGATGGCGCCTGCCTTTTGCAGCAGTTCCAGCGGCGCGGTGTGGGTGGCGCGTGCGGCTTCCACTACGGCCTTGTACTCCGGAGCGTTCTTGTCGGGCTTGAACAGAATCTTGTAGAGCTGCTCTTTGATCGGCTCCGGGCATTGGCCCGCGCCCAGATCCGTGGCCCATTGGGTAATTTGCTGGGCCAGCAGCTTTTTCTTTTCGATGGCGGCCAGCGCCAGCGCAATCACGTCGGCCGAGGCCTTGCGAAAACGCCCCTTGCCCGCACGCCGAAAGTAATGCGGCGA